>Ga0070741_10003961_pt1 | contig 35429 bp, 27 predicted proteins | sample Coa_R1_4_FD_66440 | JGI IMG/M metagenome (GOLD analysis project Ga0070741, IMG submission 66440) | Surface soil microbial communities from Centralia Pennsylvania, which are recovering from an underground coalmine fire - Coalmine... | ecosystem: Environmental > Terrestrial > Soil > Unclassified ... | reverse complement strand
AGACCATTGGGATCTTCCAGGCACACACACGCCCTTCGAGATTCGATCCTCGCCTGACAAGAGAGCCGGCAGTCGGATTCGAACCGACGACCTGCTGATTACAAATCAGCTGCTCTACCAACTGAGCTATGCCGGCATTTACTCTCGTAGAGTAGGCAAAAACACGCGGCTGCCAAAGCTCTTTATACACCCCGTTTATACACCCTGGCGGGAAAAGCGGCTCCGATCCGCGTAGGTGTTAATAGGCGAGTCGCTCCATGAACGGAGCGTAGCCGCGTCGCCGACTGGATCAAAATCGTCGGCTGATGAGTGCTGCAAGCAAACCGACGTGGGAAATGACGGCAGTTCAGAATTTGGTCCGTTATCGACCTGCGGGAACTTATTTCGCCCGCTTCAAGGTTAATGGAAAGCCGGTCTTGAAAACGCTCGAGACCACTGTGTTCTCGGTCGCGAAGCAGCGGCTCCCGGAAGTCATGCGCGATCATCGCGCGAAGCTCGAATCGATAACGGCCGTTGCGATCGGCAAAATGACCGTGGGCGACGCGGTCCGGACGTACCAGGAGAAGGTCCATGCCAATGTCTCGCTCAAGCCAAGATCGAAGGCTTACTACGATGGCTTGATCGATTTCATCAATCGTTCGTGGCCGACGCTTTTCGCAACGGATGTGCGCAAAGTAAGCGAGCGAGATTGCCAGGAGTGGCTGGTTAGATTTCAAAAACAGTATGCGCCCTCGGTCGTGAATAATGCGATCGGCACACTGCGCGGCGTCTTCTCGGAAGCGGTGAATAGCGGCGCGCGCTTTGGAAATCCCGCGGCGAATCTTTCCCGAATGCGAATTCGGGCGAAGCAACTCGAGTTGCCATCGCGCGAAGAGTTCCTGAGATTCGTTGAGGAGATCCGGACAGCCGGTGCCCGTCAGTCAAAAGATTGCGCCAACCTTGTGCGGTTTCTCGCTTACAGCGGACTGCGCCTGGGTGAAGCGAGATTTGTAGTGTGGTCAGATGTGCTTTTCGATCGCCGGCAGCTTTGCGTTCGCGGGCATCCTGTTACTGGAACGAAAGGCGGCGAATCGCGATATGTCCCGATGATTCCAGAACTGGAAAGAATGTTAATTGAACTGCGGAAGGAACGTTCCAACGAACCGTCCAATGCGAGCGTCATGCGGGTGTTCGAGTGTCAGAACAGCATGACGCACGCAGCGGCGAAAATTGGGATGAGGCGCATCACGCACCACGATCTTCGTCATTTGTTCGCGACGATTTGCATCGAGAGCGGCGTCGATATCCCCACCGTTTCGCGTTGGCTCGGACACAAGGACGGGGGCGCACTTTGTATGAAGACCTACGGGCATCTGCGACAGGATCACAGTCTTGCCCAAGCACAGCGGGTTAGTTTCGGTATCGCTGCCTAACGAGTCAGCTTTTGAGAAGTCGCAGCAATTCGGTGCGAGGGACGAGAAGCTTTCCACGAAGCGCGCGGCATGCGCGCAGTTTCCCACGCTGAATAAGGCGATAAACGCTGAAGTAATCGACCCCGAGTAAATCGGCTGACTCTTGAATTGAATAGGCGAGACGCTCTGTTTCTGGCGAAATCGGAGGCGAAGGAGACGCAGTCGTTTCCATTGCGCTCTACCATAGAACCCCTTCTCTTCACTAAAGCTCCGCCGCGAGAGCTATTCTTATTGATGCTGATAGGAGCGAAAGAATCGAACGCGCGAGGGAAAAATCAGCCGTGCCACTTTCGTTCCGATGAGATAGGAAACAACGACGACCGCGATCACCAAGGGGAAAACGAAGATTGCGTCTTGAGCTTTTGGCTGCGGCAACGGTGGACCACCGTGTTTGATTTCGACAATGCGAAGGACCACTCCAGCGACCAGGATTGCCAAGCCGACAAAAATCAATCCGACGAACGACCGCCCGCGCCGGGTGAGGCCGCGCGCGATCTCTGCCTCGCAGCCAGTGCAGACATTCGCTTGCTCGGGAACTTGTGTGTGGCAATGCGGGCATACCAGCGTCTTCACGCTCACACAATAACACCGCTCGTATCAGAGTACGAGAAATTTCGAGATCTACTGTGTTTCTTCGATTCGAATCTCAGTGATCACGCCGGCATCTCCAGTTCCCAAACCTTGATACCGCGACGGCACGGCACGTATCCATTTCACCGCGAAATCCTGCAGCGCGAAAAGCAAAGTACGGAGATTGCGACCACGTAACTCCACGTCGTGTGAAGAAAAGTGTATCCGCAGGTCTTCCGCTTCACCGGCAAGATCGAGCGACGCGGCCACAAAGTGCTGGTAGGGAAAGACGTGCAAACCTTGCGATGTCTCGATCCGCACGCATGGGCAAGGTTCTTCACGCTGCCAGCATGCAGGCGTTGTTTGAATGTTTTGTCTGCGAGTTTCGGTTCTCATCTTGTTGCTTCAAATCGATGCCGAGGAATTGGTTGCTCCAGGACCGCATCGTCATCATACAAACGCGCCGTGCGAACTCGCGGCCACGTTTGATGGAACGAAGAAGTTTATACCGTTTGCTTCTGCCGCTTGCTTCCTGAGGGATCAGATCGAGCGCGAGCTCGCGATCGCCGCTGCGCACGATCGCGTGGCGCAATGAATCTTTGTCGGGCGTGAAAATCTTGATGCTTTTTCGTCCGCGCGAAATCGTGACGTACCATTGTTGTGCGTTCGAGGCAGCGCGGATAGCGGAATCGGAAAACAAAACGTGATCGACCGTCTTTCCTTGTGAGCCGTACGATGTGACGGCGTAGCCGCGCTGGAACTGCCGATAATGCAGCGGCAAGACGCGGCCGTCTTCGAGACGAATCGCGCCGCTCGCCAATATTTTCGCGACAACAACAATTTCGCCGTTTGCGATTTTCTGTCCGTCACTAGTAACACCGTTGGCCTTCAACTGCAGTCTGTCGCCTGCACAAAGGCCAAGCTCCTGTGGCCGACAGATAGTGATTCTGTCCAAATGATTTCGTCGAACTTGATGCAGGCGTCCGGCGACCTCTACGACGAGATGTTTGGTCGTTAGTCCTATGATCTTCGCTTGCTGTCCGCGCGCGCACTTACCGACGTTCCGGTTGAAGACGACGACGCTCCCGTCCGGGTAATGTCGAAGATCGAGCCTTTGCGCTTCGGTGAGATCGACTTGTTCCAGGGCGGTGACTCGCGCTTCACTGCCCGAAAGCGCGCCGCGTGCACGGAGACTTTCGTGAATTGCATCGTTGATCGCGCGAACCTGCGCGCGTGTTTGCGAGACGACAATCGCCGATTCACGCTCGGCCACGATGTCGATGTAGGCATTCGTCAGGCGCTCGTTTTGGGAAACAGGATCGCATTCAATGATCGCGCCGAGCGCTTCCAACTTGCGGAAGGAACGCGACAAGTCGCCAGCCGCGGCCGCTTCCACGGCTTCGCGGTATTGCTTGATTCGCTTGCGTTCATTTGATGTTCTCCCGCGTCGCGTGTCTTGCCGCCGGATTTCCGAAAGCTCAGCCGCACGCAAACCGGAATAGCGCTCGACGGCGCGAAGCGCGTCGGACGCTTCCACCGGTCCGTGTTGTCGCGTGTCGCCGGAGAGAATTAACCGGCCGCGTCGGTCCTTCACCAAACGAATCAGGTCGAACAGTTGCCGCCCACTGATTTGTCCCGCTTCATCGACGATGACGATCGCACGCTCCGGCAAATCATTTCGCTGCAAACATTCCGCTACGGTCTGCGTGTTCATGAGACCATCGCGATGGAGATCGATGACTTGCTGCCGCTGTGGCGCCAGGACGATGGATGTCTGCTTGGCTTCATCGAGCGCTTGCTGGACTTCACGCAGCACAAAACTCTTTCCGGTACCAGCGCCCCCACGAAAGAGAGTGATGAAATCGGTGGACCAGAGAATCGAATCCAACGCCCGCTCTTGATCGCCGGTGAGCTGATCGTCCCCCGCGACGCGCGGCGCCAACGGCGAATGCACGCCCCGGCCATCTCGCGCGGCTTGCACGATTTCCCATTCGCGCGCCAGCACATCACGATGCGCAATCTTGTCTTCTCCCGAACGAAGATATTCGCGCGTTGCTGTTTCTCTTTTGATGCCTTCGGCCGAGACTCCGGTTCCGCGGGCAGCTTCGAGCGCGTGTCGCCAAAGCTCGTGTTCGTGAACCACCGAACGTCGCTCAAACAAATGCCGCTCCGCCCAAGTCACCGCGTCAGCCACCGAAAGTTCGCGCGGATTTTCGCGAACTCGAATTGATGGTCGCAGCGAATCCAGTTCTTCATCGCTTAGCTGATCTCGCCACAGTCGTCGCAGGATACCCGCGTCCGCTTCGTGATTCTTCCTCGCGCGTTCCTTGTGTGCGATATGTTCGCGAATTGCCTTCTCATTGCCCAAATGTTTTTCAGGATGCTCGTTGAGAAACGCGTGCGTCTTTTCGTCAATCTCGCGATGACGCTTTGAGAAACGTTCGCGGATTTGCGGCGAAACTTCCGCGATCTCGAAATCGCCGCGGGCTGAGTTGATGACGGTGTAACCAAACTCGTTCAGCGATCGCGCCAGCTCGTGATAGTAAACGTTTTCGGCGTACTTCTGCGCACCAAGCATTCCGAAATTCTGCAATGCTTTCCAGCGATTCTCCGCGTTGTCGTAAGTTGCATTGAAAATAATACAGTGCGTGTGCAGATGCGGATCGAGAGCGCGTGAAGTTTCATGCTGAAACAACGCCGCCACGAAGTTTCCCGTTCGTCGATCTGCATTGCGTTTTCCGCGGCGCAAACGAGCACTGGCAAATTGTTCCAGTTCGGCCAGCGCAATTTTAACGGCGTTCGCATGCGCGGCCACGATGCGTTTGTCAGCAGCGACTAATGCTGCAACCGAAACGGATTTCGCTGGCGAGAATGTGAAGTCATAGAAAACGCGCCGCACACGATCGCGTCGTTGCGTGAGTAGCTGACGAGTCTGCGGATGCTCATTTTCACACAGCGCCAAGAAATCATTTGGCGCAACTGTGCTAGCTAATTCAAGTCTGGAAGCTCCCTGCCCAAACCATTCTCCAAGAACACGCGCATTCTCGCCGTAGTAATCGCCAATGCTCAAGTGTTCAGCGAAGTAGCTCTTCGCATTCTTCAAATTCGTTTGTGTCTTCGGTGAGAGCACATCACCCGAATACCAAACCAACTAGGATTCATTGCTCCATCCACAGAGCCGTTCACCGCATTTCCTATGAGAGAACTGCCGTGCATGAATGAAGAGATTTTAAGGAGGGACGCCCTACCCCTTAGCACCACTAAGGAAACTGTCCGGTTCGCTGAACCGCGGCGAAACGTATGAGTGACAACACGGACATCGCAGCGCGCACGCAGCGTTTTCGCGACGCTGTTCGCGCATTCACGCCTCCGCCACCGATGCGTTACGCAAAGTTGATGCCGCTGAAAGATGGCATCATCGAGCTGCGCGAAAAAGGCGCATCGTTGCGGCTGATTCGCGAGCTGCTCGCAACCGTTAATGTATCGGTGAGCATCGACACGATCGCGCGTTTCCTTGCTGAAGTTAACGGCGAAATCAACGCAGAACGTCGGACGAAAAAATCCGGACGCAGGCGCCAGATTGCCTCGAAGGCGAGTGACGGACAAAGCACACCCGTTCCTACGTTCACCGAACCGTCATCTCCTAGACAATCGTCATCTTTATCGCCGCCGTCCGAGCGACAACGCATTCGCGGTCCGCGCATCGCAGACCCCCACAACCTCTGATTCAACGCACCTCCTTATGAACAAACAAATCAACCTCATCATCAATGGCAAAGGCGGAGTCGGAAAGAGCTTCTTCGCCACTAACTTCGTTCAGTATTTGAAAGATTGCGGCATCGCTTACTGCGCGATCGACAGCGATCATGAGAACTCGACGCTGAAGCGTTTCCATCCGGAGTCAGAGTTCATCAATCTGGAGAACCGCCGCGAGATCGACCGCGTGCTCACGAGCGCGGAAACATCCGATCTGCTCGTGATCGACTGCCGTGCGGCCTCGACCGACCTGTTCATCGACTTCTTCGATGAGGTCAACCTGGTCGAAGTGCTGCGTTCGCTCGATGCGCGATTAACCGTCATTTGTCCGGTCAACCACGAAGCCGACAGCGTCGAACAACTCCGCATTTTGTCGGATGCACTGCAAGATCGCTGCGCGTGGGTCGTCATGAAGAATGAAGCGCACAGCGACACATTCAAGATTTACGACGGCAGCAAGACGCGCCGGCATTTGGTCGAAGAATTGCACGCGCGCGAGATCACAATGGCGCGTCTGTACGATTGGCTCGTCACCGCGTTGAACGAGCACAACACGCCTGTGACGGTCGCGCTCACGCATCCCGGTTTCAATCTGCTCGACCGGCAGCGATTGAAGAACTGGCAGACCCGCCTTTATCGCCAACTTTATCGCGCAGCCGATTTGCTTCTGACTGATCCGCATGCAGCCGAAAGATTCGCGGCGTGAATGCAAACGATCCATTGACGGAGGCAATTGGCGCGTGGCAGCGCAAGCATCACATTGCCGAAGGCGATCCGATGATCGCCGCACTCGAACTGGTCCGCATTTATCTTCAGTACTCGCGCAAAATCGACGAGGCCACCGATGCCGCCCCTCCGAGTTTCGAAGATTTTCGCAGCACAATTGAATTGCTTGATCGGCGCTCGAAGGCATTCGTTCAGCAAGCAACAGATCTCGTCGCCGAGCTGCGGCGTTTTGGACAGAGCGTCAAGCGCGTGAACGGAGAGCGCTTGATAATACATTGTATGGGCGCCGCGATGGGCGCGCTCGTCGGCATACTGATTGATCGGCTGCTGTGATCATCGATCCGAGCACGACTGTCATCGCGGCCTTGTGCATCGTCGCAGCGGCCCTCTTGATCATTCACTGTTCACGAAGATCGCCGAAGTATGTCGTTGTCCGCCTCGCCGGTTTCACGTGGAGTCGAGACGATTTCTGTCGCGGTTGGTTAATTACCGGCGATACCGGCTCCGGCAAAACCCGCTCAGGCATCACACGTCTGCTTTACCAAGTCTTCCAGAACGAACCGACGTGGGGCGGCCTCTGCATCGACGACAAGGGAATCTATTGGGAAACACTCTCTCAAATGGCCAAGCACTTTGGCCGCCAGGATGATCTCATCCTGCTCCAGGTCCGGCCGGATGAGGCCGCAAGCACATGGCAGCCGCGTCATACTTACAATCTTACTTCCGATCGCAGCATTCCTTTCAACACATTCGCCAAGGCGGTCGTGGACACAGCTGCTTCGTTAGGCCAAGCGGGCGATAAAGCATTTTTCAAGAACCAGGCCCAGACCCATATCGGTGCCGCGTTGGAAACTCTGCGCGAGATTGGCGCAGATGTGACGTTGGAAAACGCGTATCACCTACTTCTCGATCAAAGCGACTTGGATGAAGCGATGACTGACCTTGCCTCCGGTCATCAAACAGTGCGCCGGCGAGAACTCGCCGAACATTTTACCAGTCGCTTTCTCGCCCAACCTCCAGAGCAAATCGGCGGCGTGAAAGAAACGATCGCCAATTATCTCCAGCCATTCATCACTCCCGAAATTGCTCATGTCTTCTGCGCGGCCGGAAACAGCTTCGACTTCGCCGATCTGGATCGCGGCAAAATCGTCTGCGTCGCGATGCCGCAAAAATTCCAGATGGAACGGCGCTACATCAACACATTTCTCAAGATGCTCTTCTACACGCACGCCCTGCGCCGTTTCGACAAACCTGCAGACGAACGCCGTCGCGATAACCTGCTCATTCTGTGGGCCGACGAAGCCCAGCGATTCGTCACAGCGAGTGAAGATGGCATGAGCGATTACAACTGCATTGACGTCATTCGCGAAGCGCGCGCTACGGTTGTCGCCGCAGCGCAATCTTCAACTTCATTCATACCGCCGCTCGGCCACGAGAAAGCGCGCGTCTTCACATTGAATCTCCGCAATCGCCTGATCTTCAAAGCCGCGGACGAAGAAGGCGCGGTCGAGAGCGCCAATTTCCTCGGCAAAAAGCGCGTGATCAAGAAATCCTGGGGCTTTTCTGCCGGCCAGAGATCCCGCAACTATTCCGAGCAGGAAGAGCACAAGATCAAACCGCATCTGCTGCGAAACTTGCCGAAGCACAGGTGCGTATTGGTGCACTGCGAGATAGGTCATCGAAAGAAGCTGTTGCCGCCTTTAGAGCCAAGCGGGATTATATCACCTTGGTTCCGCCGCAAATTGCTTTGAAGAAATTAACACAACAGCAGCTTGAAGCCCATCTCTGGGGCGCGGCGAACATCTTGCGGGGAAAAACTGCGGGACAGGACTACAAGAACTACATCCTGTCCCTCATGTTCTACAAACGTCTTTGTGATCAGTGGGAATGCGAGGCCGACGACGCGATCGCGGAACAAGAGCGCCTTCAAGGCCGTTCGTTCACTGAGAAGCAAAAGGAAGTTTTTCGCAAGCGGGGCGGGCATCGATTCAACATTCCAGAGGGTTCGCGCTGGGAAGATGTAAAGCGCGCCTCCACCAACATCGGCGAAGTTTTAACTTCCGCTATGCGCGCTGTCGCAAATGCGAACGAAGAACTGCGCGGCGTTTTCACGGTCGATTGGAATCAGCCTGCCCCCGATGGCAGCGGGAAGCCGCTGATCCCTAACGAGGTCGTCCACGCCCTCATCCAACATTTTGACGAACACAATCTTTCAAACAAGTGCGTCGCGCCGGACGTGCTAGGTCGAGCGTACGAATATCTCATCAAGCAATTCGCCGACGACGCCGGCGCAAAGGCGGGAGAGTTCTTCACCCCGCCTGAAGTCGTGGACACGCTCGTCCGCATCTTGGAGCCACGACCAGGCGACACGATTTACGATCCGACCGGCGGCAGCGGAGGCATGCTTGTCCACTCGGCCGATTATCTGCGCGAAAAAGGTCATCACCCGACGAGCGCGCGATATTTCGCGCAGGAGGCGAACTGGGGCAACGCCGCAATCGGCAAGATCAACTCCGTTCTGCACGGCCTCGAGGCAAATATCCAGGCCGGGCGCAGCACGATCACAGACCCCGCGTTTACCAAAAATGGTGCAGTCGAAAAATTCTCGCTCGTTCTCGCGAATTTTCCGTTCTCCGATGAATTCTGGTGGTTAAAACCTGAGCAGCAGACGGACGACAAAAAGAAAAAGGATAAACTCAAAAAGGAAATTTTCGGCAAAGAAGGATACAAGGACCAGTACGGCCGTTTCGGACGCGGCACACCTTTCCGCGCGCCGCCCGCTGGCTATGGTGACTACGCATTTATTCTCCACATTGTAGCTTCACTCACCGACGATGGCCGCGCGGGCATCGTCTGCCCGCAAGGCGTTCTATTCCGCGGACAACCGGAAGTCGAAGAGGAAACCGGCGAGTTCGATGATGACGGAAATCCCAAAATGAAACGTCGCAAAGCGGACGACGAACATCTCATTCGCAAAGCGCTGCTCGATGCGCGGCTTATCGACGCGGTGATTTCGCTACCGCTGAATGTCTTTTACGGCGCGGGCGTGCCAGCCTGTCTTCTTATTCTCCGCAAGCAACGGCCTAAAGCGCGGCGCGATCAGGTGTTGCTCGTGTACGCCGCGCGCCACTTCCGCGAACTTTCCGCGCAAAACGAACTGCGCCCGCAGGACGTGATGCGGATTCTCGTTCACTATCACGCTTACGGTGACGCCACCAAAGTGCCGAAGCTTATCGAGGAACACCGCGGCCGAATCCGCAAACAAATTGATTTCCGCGAAGAAGACGAAGTGGGACGGCTGATGGCAGAATACCAGCCCCATACAGACAAGCTCGCCAAAGTCGACGAAGAGATATGCGCTGCAAAGAAGGACGGCGCGTCGCCTAAGCCAAAGCTAGAAAAAGCTCGCGAAAAGTTAGCCTCCAAAATCATAGAACGCGACGAACGTATTGCCGAGAGCCGACGCCGCTCCGCGGACGATCGCCGCGACGTGGATGCCGTGGGCGCAGAATTGGTCGCGCTCTATGCCGACCCGGACGAACTGCTGAAACACGCTCGCGTGGTGGGCCTTGATGAAATTGAGGAGAACGAATTCAACCTCAACATCCCGCGCTTTGTGGACACGTTCGAGCCAGAGCCGCGCGTCGAAGTGAAGGACGCGCTCAAGGCGCTGGGCGAAGCGGAATCGGCGGTGAATGAGGCGGAAAAGGAATTGCGCAACCTGCTGCAAACTATTGGTTATGGCGCAAAATAGAAATCTTTCCGGCTGCCAAATCTTTCACGCGTCTGAACTGCCGGAAGATTGGGACTGCGAGCCGTTGAAGGAACGTCTTGAACTTGCTTACGGACGTGCGCTGCACGAAGAAGATCGCCGTCCCGGTGACGTGGACGTGTTCGGTTCAAACGGTAGAGTGGGAACGCACAACGTCCGATGGCTCGACCCTCCCGGTGTCGTGGTTGGACGAAAGGGTTCGATTGGGTCTGTGCATTATGCGCCTCGGGATTTCTGGCCGATTGACACGGCCTACTACGTCAAACCCCAGGCCGGAAACAATCTTCGCTATCTTTATTACTTGCTGACATACCTCCGCTTGGATTTTCTCAATGCGGCAACTGGCGTGCCGGGCCTTTCGCGCCGCGACGCTTACGCGCTTCGTGGTGCTTTTCCAAATCCTACCGAACAAGCCGCCATCGCGCACGTGCTCGATGCCGTGGACACCGCGCTGGAGCGCACCCGCGCCGCCATCGCCCGCGCCCGCGAACTCGATCACTCGCTGCTTCACGATTTGCTGGAGAAAGGTCTCGCACCAAACCGGAACGGAAAAGGAAACCAGCCTGCGCATTGGAAACTTCGCCGCGTTGATCAAGTCGCGGATGTTGGTTCGGGCGTGACGCTCGGCAAAGATGTGTCGGGTTTCAAATCCATCGAACTGCCTTATCTCCGCGTCGCAAACGTGCAAGACGGACGCCTCGACCTTTCGGAAATCAAAACGGTGCGGGTGCGCGTTGATGAAGTTGAAAACTTTCGTTTGGAAATCGGCGACGTGCTGATGACCGAAGGCGGCGACCTCGACAAACTCGGACGCGGCACGATTTGGGAAGGCCAGATTCCGAATTGCCTTCACCAAAATCACATCTTCCGCATTCGCGCCAACCGCGACTTGCTTGTGCCGGAATTCTTCTCGCTTGTCGTCGAGTCAGACATCGCCAAGCGGTATTTCAATCGCGTCGCCAAGCGCACGACCAACCTCGCCTCAACAAACAAAACCCAAGTCCGCGCCTTTCAATTTCCTTTACCGCCAACAACAGACGAGCAACATCAAATCGCCGCGATTATGAAAGCAGCAAAGGCCAAGCTCGCGGCGCTGGCGCGAAAAGAACAAGCTTTGACCGAATTGAAAAAATCCCTGATGCACGACCTGCTCACCGGCCGCGTCCGTGTGCCCCTCGAACAAACATCGTCCGCAACCCACAACGCCTTTCCGGAACAAAGTGAAACCGCGGATCAACTCTCGACAATTCCGGCATGAGCGAAGCCGGCTACGTCGAATTGCCCGTCATCACGTGGCTCGCCGGTCACCCCAACACGACGGACAATGGCCTGGGCTGGACCTATCGCGACGAGACGGCAATGACCGCTTTTGACCGCCCATTGGAAGACCCGCTCGTTGAAAAACTCTTGCTGCCCGCGATCCTACGGATCAATCCGCAGGTAAAGACCGAAGCGCAGGCGAAGCTAGCGGTCGCGGCATTGCGCAAAACGATGTCGCATCCGGACAAGCTGACCGCTAATCGGCAGACGCTCGACTTGCTGCGGGATGGCGCAAGACTTGCCCTCGTTCCCGGCGAGGACGCGAAAACGGTGCAGTTCATGGAATTCGATCCGACGCGGCAGCACTTGAACGATTTCACCGCCACGAATCAATATCGAATTCAGGGCGTGACGCAGTGCCGCGAGGACACAGCATTGCTGGTCAACGGCATCCCGCTCGTAATCGCCGAATACAAAAGCTACCTCGCCAGTGGCAAGGACTGGCGTGAGGCAGTTCATCAGCTTCACCGCTACCAGCGCCAAGCGCCGCTCATGCTCACACCAAATGTGTTTTGCGTCGCCGCCGACGAGGACGAATTTCGCTACGGGACAGTACTTTTCCACGATGCCAGCAAGGAAGACATCGAGATTCACATGGATAACTGGGGGCGCTGGTTAAGTCTCTACCCGGACGAGCGGGATTATTGGAATAAGCCAGAAGCAGACAATCCCGATGATCCACTTGAAATTCCGGTGAAAGGCCTGTTGCGGCTGAAGCCATGCCACGTGCTAGATTTTCTCCAGCACTTTGTCGTCTTCGAGACCAAGAAGGGAAAGACGGTAAAGAAGATCGCTCGTTACCAACAGTTCGAAGCGGCGAATGATCTTGTGGAACGCACCGTTTCCCTAATCGGCCGGCCGGTAGAGCCACAGGAGCGGACCGGCCTGATTTGGCACACGCAAGGTTCCGGGAAATCCATCACGATTATTTGCACCGCATACAAGCTGAGGCGTCATCCGGCACTAAATAATCCCACCGTCCTGATTGTGGTGGACCGGCGCGATCTTAAAACCCAAATCAGCGATGATTTCGAAGCGTGCGATTATCCAAATGTCGAGAAGGTGTTTGGTGTTCAGGATTTGAAAAATAAGTTACGCACCGGTTGGCGAGGCACGCTGGTTACCACCATCCAGAGTTTCCAGCAGATGGACGACCTCGATCCCATTGATCGGGATGACATCATCTGCCTCGTCGATGAGGCACATCGCACTCAGAAAGGATCATAACAATGCCAGGAGATAGTTACGCCCTAACGATGCGTGCGAAGTTGCGCAACGCTTTTCGGTTCGGATTTACGGGGACGCCGATCGATAAGACGATGAAAAATACGCATCGCGACTTCGGTCCGATCAAAGACGGCGAACAGGAGCGCTACGTCAGCTATTACGGAATTCGCCGGGCGATCAAGGACGGCGCAACTCTTGAGGTCCATTACATCCGCGACAAGGTGCCGTTCAGCGTGGACGAAAAAACGCTGAACGTGGGCTTTGAAAAGATGTGTGAGGAAATGGAGCTGGAGGATGAGGAAGCCAAAGATTTCGTCCAACGGCAGAAGTCACGATGGAAGGAAATCGCCCGTGACCCCAAGCGCATCGACATCGTGCTCGATAAAGTGCTCAAGCATTTTCTCGAATTTCCTGATCCGAACGGCTTCAAAGCACAACTTGTCGCTGTGGACCGAAAGGCGTGCGCCCTCTACAAGAACCGGCTCGACGAAAAACTGGCTGAACGCGGCCTCCCGGCTGGTTGGTCCGACGTAATTATTTCGAGCGCGCAAAACAGCGAGCCCGACATTGCACAATTCGAATACGAAAAATCCAAACAGGACGATTTGATTGATTATTTCAAGCTCACTCCTCACGAGTGGGAAAACTGGAACAAGGAGAACTACGGAGACGACCGCACGAAATGGCGTCCCCCACTGAAAATCCTGATTGTGTGCGATCGGTTGCTCACTGGCTTCGATGCACCGGTCGAACAGGTGATGTATCTCGATAAGCCACTTCGCGACCACAATTTACTTCAAGCTATCGCGCGAACTAATCGCCCGCTGCCGAGCATGAAAAAGCGGACTGGCGTTGTCGTGGATTACTTCGGCAACTTCGACAGCCTCGAAAAAGCGCTCAACTTCGATGAAAGCGTCCGCGAGGAATCTCTGATCGATTGGGACGCCTTAAAGGCAACTGTTCCCGGCGAAGTGGAGCGTTGCATGGAATCTTTCAAAGGCATCACCATTGCGGACACGCGCGAATGCTTACTTGCCGCACTGCGCGCGCTTCGTGACTTAGAAGCGGCCAAGCGATTCGAGCAGAATTTCAAAAGTTTAGAACGGCTTTGGGAAGCTGTGTCACCCGATCCATGTGTTTACCCGTACAGACACCAATACAATTGGCTTTGCTCCATCTATGTCGCTTATCGCCGTCGCCTCCGCGGCAGCCGCGACACCTATGGCGAGCTCGCCGCCAAAACGCGCCAGCTAATCCAAGAGAATACGTCTTTCATGCAGATCGCGGAGTCATTGCCGGTCTTCAAGATCGACGAAAACTATATTGCCCGGCTCGACGACTTGCCGTCGGCTTCCGATAAAGCGGCCGCGTTGGAAGCAGCGCTCACGGCAGAATTGTCTGAAGATGACCCGGGGTTCATTTACCGCCTGTTAGGCGATCGCTTGCAGCGGCTGAAAGAACGCAAAGACGCCAGCGACAAGGCTACGGAGGTCCGGTTGTGTGAATTAGAAGGCATCGCTGCGGAGCTCGCTAAATCGAAGCAAGAGCCACAACGACTTAATCTGACGCAGCCTGGTGAGTATGGCGTCTTTACCGTGCTCAGAGCGGAAGCCAAATCGAAGGACGAATCTTATCTTGCTGAGTGCGCGCGGCGCATGGTGGCGCATCTCCGCAGCCATTCCCTACTCACACCGGGCTGGAGCAACTCAACAGGCGGCATCATGCGCGTCGAACAATCATTGCTCGCAGAATCTTGGAATGAGTTTTACTCAGGGCTCGGTTTTGACCCCGAAAGTACCGACCCGCCATTTCTCAAACCGGCCATTACGGAACTCGCAAAAGCTGACTCAGCGCGTTGAGCAATGAAGCACGCGACGCTCGAAAAGATCACGCTTGGGACGCGGCGTCTTGATTACCGCCTCTTTAATTCGCCAACGGCAAGAAAGGTTCGCATACGCGTCGGACCAAGCGGCGTCCAAGTTGTCAAACCAACGGCGCGTGACTCCAAGGAAGTAACGAAATTCTTGCGCGCTAACGAACCATGGATTCTCAATCAGCTTAGCAAACTGGACAGGCTCGGACGCATACGCCGAGTCGAACACCGAAAGAACGGGCAGATTTTATTCCGTGGGCAACTAACAAAGGTCCGAGTTGAAAACGTCGAAGGACGGCAACGCGAAAATCGTGTCTTTGTCCGAGACGGCAACGTTGTCATCCAACGTGGACGGAACTCAAGAATAACGACGAGTCGCAGCCTGGAGAATTGGCTACGCAAACAAGCGCGAGAGGAAATCCAACGTTATCTCTCAGAGATAGCGCGAAGACTGAAAAAGCGGCCCAATCGAGTTTATGTAATGAGCCAGCGCACGAAATGGGGAAACTGTTCGCGTAAGAACAATCTTTCGTTTAACTGGCGGCTTATCCTCGCGCCTACCACGGTTCTTAAATACTTGGTAGCACACGAAGCCGTCCACCTGGTAGTGAAGGACCATTCTCAAAAATTTTGGCTTCTCCTGCGAAGCATTTACCCGGAGACGATGCAGGCGAAGCACTGGCTTGAGCAACAAGGCCACAAGCTTTCGATTGCTGACGCAATCGACGGTGGAAAATTGACGCTGCGGCGTCACACCCCGAGAATAATTGATGAGTCGAAACTGGGAAGCGACGTTCTCCAGCTGGGGCGCGTCGCCGGGAGCCACAGAGCAGGCGAAGGCCGATAATGCCGAGCGCGCTGTTCGCAAAGCGATTGATGCCAGCACAAAGCTTAGTGCAAAACCGATCGAAGTTTTTGTCCAAGGCTCCTATGCAAACCGCACTAACGTACGTGAAGACAGCGATGTTGACGTGTGTGTGCTTTACACGGGCGCTTTCTTCCCTGATTACTCGGTCAGCGAAGGCTTGAGCGACGAAGCGCTTGGCTACGGAAATGGCACCTATCCTTATTCCGAATTTAAAAACGATGTTGAAGCGGCTTTGGTTTCCTACTTCGGCCGCCGAGAGGTCGTCCGCGGCCAAAAAGCCTTCGACGTTCATGCCAACACATATCGCACCGACGCTGATGTCGTCCCGTGTTTTGAGCACCGGCGCATTTTAGGCTCGCTGCAAAGCCATTCGGAGGAATGCGGCACCGAGCTACATCCCGACAACGGTGGCGTCATCGTCAACTGGCCGCAGCAAAACTACGATAACGGTGTCCAAAAAAACACCGACACTGGCCGGCGTTTCAAAGCCATTGTCAGAATTCTAAAGCGGCTCCGCAACGAAATGCACGATGAAGGTCATACCGCCGCCGCCGCCCCGATCCCTTCATTTCTAAGCGAGTGCCTGGTCTGGAATGTGCCTAACGCGGGCTTCGGGCATTCGACGCTCACCGCCGATGTCCGCTATGCGCTCGCGCATTTGTGGAACAACACGCGGACCGATGAAGCATGTAACGAGTGGGGCGAAATCAACGAGAAAAAATATCTCTTTCGCGGCCAGAAATGGACGCGCCCGCAAGTGAATACCTTTCTCCAGGCGGCATGGGATTACGTCGGCTTTGAATGATGACAGCGCAGCGCTACATCAAGGCGATCATCTACACCGCCGTCCTTGCCTGGACCGTTGTTCTTTACCTCAACCATGAGGCGATAAAGTCGCCCTGGTTGCACCACCTCTCGACTGTCATCACGATCGTTCTCTATGCGGTAATTGCCTTCGACCTCTGGCTGTGGAAACTGCCCCTTTTGCATGACTGGTTTGTGAAGCGCCCCGTCATCGATGGAACCTGGAAAGTTGAGCTCCGCTCCAACTGGAAAGACCCGGCAACGCAAGACACGATTCCTCCAATCGAAGGTTACATGGTCGTTAGGCAGACATTTTCCACGCTTAGCATGCGGCTTCTAACAGCCGAATCTCACTCCGAGCTTGTGGGAACGGAAATCGTTTGTTCAGCCGATCGCCAATACTGCGTCAGCGGCGTGTATCGAAACGAGCTACGCTTCGAAGTGCGGGACAGAAGCGAAATGCACTACGGCGCTGTCTGGCTCAGGATCATCACCCAACCCACAAAACAACTAATCGGCCATTATTGGACCGATCGCGCCACAGCCGGCGAAATGGAGCTCAGCAGCCACCAGCGAAAAAAGTTTCAGACCTTTGATGGCGCGCGGGCCTACTTTGACTCGCTTTAGGAGAGGCCAGAGCCGATCTAACCAAGAGGCGACTCGCGGCTCGCGAAACGAACCCTCTGATGGCTGCGTTTGGATCAGCGCATCCGATTCATCTACCACCCGAGCGATCAGAGCAGGTGAGCGGCTGTAGAACTTTGCTCTCGCCCATCTCGCAAAGACATTGAGCTTTCTCCTTCCGGGATTCCGCGCTGCGGCTCCTCCCTCCAAAAGCTCAAAGACTTTGCTCCCCTTTTTCAGAGATGCAGTCATCCAGAGTCGGCAACCTTCAATTGCTGCTCGGAATGATAAAGTTCACCTTAAACGGTTGGCTAGGTTGGCATTGAGGGCTGTTGTCCAAAAAGCTGGAGAACCCGACTTTGCTCCCAAGTCGCATAATGCTTTGGATCGCTCCAGAATTGATTCCACGCTTCGTTTAGAATGTCATGGATCCGTGAGCCCGCCTGCGAGGAGGATGGACGACAGCCCATTCTGTGGTAACCGCCCACTGCTTCTTTAGCGATCATCTTCAACAGTGACTTTGCAAAGCACCGCTCATAGTCCGAATTGCTTCGGTAGCCTCCTACTGCGAGGAGCTGCCGCCACTTCTCTTCGATGTTAGCGGCTTCTTTCGAATACCCAAGTTGAGTCAGTGCCTCCAGGATTGCATACATTCGCGCTTCGTCCGAAGGATGTGTTGAAACAGGACTGTTCTCCACGTGGAAAGGGTCGCCTCCGCGCTTCATGCAGAGATGCAGATGCGCCCACCCATACGCCGGCCCCGATGCGCACGCGCCAAAAAGATCGCAGTAGAATTCCGTGGCCCACGCTCGCACCCAGCAAAATTCCCATATCCGCAGTACCGCGATGTCCCCTTTCGGTCCGCGACTTGGCTTCGACTTCAGACTAATCAAGTGGTCCAAGGCGTCTGCCAACGTCTTCTCGTGTGCCTTCTGGAATGATTCCACTGCGGGGTTGTTCTGGGCGAGAAGTACGAAGTGAGCGAGTTCATGGTAGAGATCTGGCAAATGCAGAAGAAAATCGACTTCCTTCTGCGGAATAGAAAGGAGGTTGAATAGCGGATAGGCATGAAAGTACGCTTGTGATTGGCACGAGACCACTGGGGGTACTAGTTTGTAGTGAATCTCGTCCGCTATTTCGCCCACGAGCCGGGTCATCCGCAAATCGTCTTCGTTTAACCGTTTTAACGCCGCGAAGGCAACATTCTCCAAAAAGTCTAGATCCTCGACGCGGCGCTTGTAGGAACGCATTCGCTCCGCTTCTGTGCCTGCAGCAAGATAACGAGGCTCGTTTAACAGTGACTCGAGCCCGCGAACCACGCTGTTGGTTAATTCGGTGCATTTCTGCCACAGCGTGTGAAATTCACGCGCCGTGGGTTTTGAAATCTCTGCTTGAAGATTTTTGGCCCGCACCAATAGCTGGCCAATCGAGGCCTGAAGATACTCCTCGAGCATTAGACGCCATGAAGTCTCGCGGAAATAGCCGCGCGTTCTTCATCTAGCACGGCGGCAAAGGTCTCTAAGCCTTCCACCGTAGCCCGCGAAGCGCGTTTGGCCTTCAACTCAGTCACAATGTCTCTCAATTTTGCTGGAGCCAGCGCGCTTTTGGAGCGTAGTAGCACGCCAACCGTGCGAACAGCTGCCGAGGCGGACCGTTCGTTATCGAGAGCTTCCAGTAAATTCACGACGGGGTCCAATGTTTCGTCGTTAGGCAATTGCCCCGACTTTAGTTCGATCAGTAAACGGTCAACCGATTCCGCGTAATCGCGGACGCGCTGGTATCCGCCCGCGTAGATTCCTGTGTCGCTCATACTTCAACCTCTTCTTCTTTTAGCTCGACTTCGCTTTCATCGTATTGCCCCGCGTCTTCAAAGAGGCGGCGGTCATTGAGTTTGATGGTAATCGGATAGCGGGTGCAGTCTTCCGGCCGCGACCACGTCAACGTGGTGAGGCGATAGATATCCTCGAGAAGCTGCTCCATCTGAAGCTGTCCTTCTATCTTGCGGACGTGCAGGGGGGATACCGTTCCATTGCGAGCGAATGGGTAACCCGTCGCAACGAGGTACGCTTCGGTCGGTGTCGGAACAAAATATTGACCAACGCGGGGGTTCTGCACGAAATCGCTGCGACCCGATTCTCGCTTCATATCGAACAACCGCAGTGAAGTGATGCTGTGCTTTCCGATTTCGACGCAGGTGATTGATGCGTTCGCTGCGACGAAGCCCGCCTCAATCAACCTTTGGAGGCCATTTCGCGCTCCTGTGAGTTCGGACTCGAACATGCGCCCATCGCGGTGGACAACGATAGTCGACGCAAACTCTCCCGTGCGTTCGTGATAGTGTCGGACTGTTTCGAGAAGGTGCTTCTCAAATTCGTCAGCCCGGAGTTGTTCGCGAAACCGCGTTTTCTTGACGCGTGTGTCAATGTAGCTGCCCGCGCGGCCCACGAGCGTAAACCCAACATGTTGCGCCTTCAGATCCACGCCGATGATAACATCGGCGTGCAGCGGTTCTGCCAACACGAAAGGCCATTTCTCGTTCGTCAATAGTACCTTGTTCAGCGCCACGTTACGGACATAACCATCCAGCTTGCCACGCTTGCTCGCCCGCACAGCATAACCGACGGCGCCGCCCGTTCTCGGAACCATTTCGTACCCTTCTGAACCCGTATCGGTGTGCATAACGGAGGCTCGAATATCGAACTCGTCGTAAAGTGTGCGGAGCACGTAGGCGGCGAGCTGATCTTCCTGACGTTCGTGTCGTCGTCCCGGTTCGTGTAGCATGACAACAGCATAGCCTTTATTGACAACCTCATCTCTCGCAGCAGCGATCACGGCTTGGGCTTGGTCCACCCATGTTGGTCCCTTGCTATCGTTGTACGAAATTATCGTGGGTTGGTATCCGTTCTCCTGCGGATAGAACGCATCCACGGCCGTTCCCAGATCGTTTAGGAACTGTGGCCCCCAACTGTCGACAATACTTTGAGGCATGAAAAAGAATTGCTTTTGAAGAGGGTCCGTAGTCACGAATCCCGCTGACTTGTCTCTGAGTAGAGCGAGACGTTGTGCCCCCAGTTCCGAAAGGGGCGTTGCAATTGCTCCTCGCGATCGTTTGACTGATAGCACCTTGTCATTCCCAAAACGCAAATCCGGCACCGGAAAATACCGCTTCGGAATCTCGACTGAGCTCGAAGCTAAACGGAAACTTTGTCCATCAACGCGAACCTCTTGTAAGAACCTACATTTGAATTCTTCTACGATCTGTCTCCGCACGTGAGGCGGGAGAAGCGTACGCCCATGTTCACGACGAACTTGCGGTGAAGCAGTATCAAAGACAGCGAAACAAAGCGCGGATGGTGCGGCCATAAGTGCGTCACGAGTATTGAAATAATGTACGACTGAGCAGTCTTTCGGGAGATGGGCCAGTTCCGGCGTAAGCGGCTTGGTAGAATTCGCCTGGACATATTCCAGTAGCGACGAGTTCCTCCCATCCTTAGTTATCAGGTATTCCGTCGCCGAAAGGTCATTTAGCTCCGAAAGCCGAATCTGAAACCACTCGTGCCCATAATGGTAAATGACGTTGTGTCCCTTAAACCGGTCGTTGAAGAACTTCCGATTCATCACGACTGGAAGGGGCTGTTTAGAAACGTATTTGTGACGGACATCAACGCAGATCCCGAAACCGTTATTCCCTAAATCCATAACGCGCGCTAAGAAACCGCGATGGAGGCCGATCGTATCACCTAAGCGGGCGGCACGCTTTTCGAAAAAAGTGCCCCCCGTGTATGGCTGCCAAAGGTCGCGGTGACGCCAGAACGCTCGCTGTAGTGCAAATTGGAGAAATCGCAATGCGATAGGACGTGTCTCCTCGTCCAAGTGCGCGAAATCGAGAGAGAGCAGTTCCGAGGCACAATCAAGAACGGCGGACGCGCGGACGAGAGCGTACTGGGAAGCTGGTTCCGGAGCGTCGGCACGGAGCACGATATACGGCTCCTCGCGAATTACGAAAGTTGCGGGAGTTCGCAACTCTCTAGAAAGTCGATTGCAGAGGTTGTTCAAGTTTCGGAAGTAGTCTTCGTCACCCCGCGGCAGGCCGCGCACGCGATGTAGTCGATACTTCGTAGAGTACGTGCTCAGGTTCTCAATGCGATATATGTTGGTCGCGGTAATGTTCATAAACTTCAATCCCAGCAGAGCTTCTGATACGGACAGCTTTGGCAGGTCTGGGGGTTGCGAGCCGTAGGAAAATCCTCTAACCGAAGTTCACTGGAACTCTTCCCGTCGCAGGCGAGTTGTAGCGCCACGATGGACTCGGCAATTCGCTCCTCGGCGGTATGAATGTCTTCTTCTTGCAACGCATGGACCCGAACCGAACCCAACAACAGTTGCGCTTCGAGCAGCTCGACATCATGTGGTCGAAAACGACGCGTCGCGCTCGGAAAGTCGGCGTGAGGAATCGTTCGTGTTAATGCCAGCGCGTAAGTAGCTAGCTGATCGGCGTAATCACGCATCCCAAAGGTATGAACCTTCCAATCGACGATCAGGGGCGGAGCATCCGGGAAAAACACAATGACATCCGGCACCGCTCGCACCTTCGCACCGCAATGTTCAAACAGTAGGTTGCGTTGGGCAACGCGATACTTACCCGCGCGCAGCCGGGCACGTAGGTCGTCAAGTTTCCACACATTACGGAGCGCGGTTTCGACGTCGTCCCATGCGTGCTGGAATTCTTCATCGGTGATAGACTCGCCGACTTCGATCTTGCTAAACGCAGCGAAAGCCGGTCCAGCTTCTATCACAGACATTTCGGGCTCACGAACGCGGTGTTTGAGACCAAATTCCTTTTGCATCTCGAAGAGCCGCTTCGCTTGCGCCAAAGCATCGGCGAGATTCGGCAACCGGTTTGCGTTCAGTTCCCCGATCACAAAATTGCCAAGGGTGGAATCAACGACTTGGCCACGCCACGCATAGATGCTTTGGAGCTTCGAGAGCACGTACGCCTCGCGTCGTCGCGGGTCTTTTGATCGCGGTTCCGCGTAGATGGCTTTGAAGAACCACTTCCGCGGGCACTGCCTAAAAAGGCGATTCTTGGAAAAGGACCACGTCATGACCTGCTTTAGCGTTTCCGGGAACGGAGAAACTGGAGATATTCTACCAATGCAGCTTCTTCATCTTCCGTAGTTTGCCCCAGCCGTGCAGCAAACCTAGAGTGCGCGGGAGATTTTCTTTCGATCGGGACTGGATAACCTGCAAATTCCAACGCCAGCGCATAGGAAACATCGTAGAGTTTGCAGAGCTTGTACAAAATCTGCGGTGACGGTTGCTTGATTTTCGTACCCTCAAGCTGACTCAGGTAGGCATTTGATACTCCCGTTTTCGTCTCTACCTCGCGTAACGTGAGGGCGAGTCGATTCCGCGCTGCACGCAAGAACTCGGCAAGTGCTTTCGAATTAGAAGTCATTTGCGTAGTATAAAACGCACGCTTGATATGTCAAGCAACTGATTGCGTCGCTGTTTCGGGACGGATTTCGCTATCGGCGATTTATTTCGTATGGCTTCGATTCACGCATCGCCGCGGGGGAACCGAGGTTCCCCTCAACGCCTCTGATGCGGTTGCGCCGCGGGGAGACTGTACCCGCCCTTCTTTCTGCACACTCCTGCCGGTTCTTTTTAAATCGCGATCCCGTTGCCATTACGCGCAGTAACATTTGAAAGTGTGAAGCACATTATTCTTCAATCGCTCCCGACATGGAGCAGGCCTCCGCGTTTGCGCCGCGAGACTTGGCCGCTCGTCGTGTATGCTCAAGCGCAATGGACAAGTCGCGAGTCGCGACGATCAACTCACTTTATTCGATTTCGCACGGAGCCGTGAGCAAACAAATCTATCTGACCCAATACGGACTGATGGCCGAGCGCCATTGGCGAGAGTTCCGGCCCAAGATGGTTCGGGAACTGGAGAGGAATGGGACGCTGATGGAAGCGTTGTTCGAAGCGCAGGAGCGAACAATCGAAGAAATGGAAGCGCTGACGCGGAAATTGGAAACGGAGCAGAAACTGACTCCGCAACAGGCGCACAATCGCGCCTGGGAGATGATCCGGGAGAAATACATCCTTCTTCCGCCGGAAGAGAATCTCTAAACGCGAACAATTACCGCATCCGGCCGGAGGATGCGCTCGGTCGAGGTTCGCTGAAACAAAAATGCCGAGACAACTTCGCGGCAATCGAGCTTGTCCACAGGCTCGACGCGGAGCAGCGCGAAGCGACCGAAGACGAGAAGCGCATCCTAGTCAGGTATGTCGGGTGGGGCGGCATTCCCCAGGTGTTCGCCGGCAACGGATCGAGCGAATGGAATTCAGAAAGAGAGCGTCTCAAAGAATTACTCACGCCCGAGGAATACGAATTCGCCCGCGCTTCGACACTCAACGCACATTACACTTCGGCAAATGTCGTCTCGGCGATATACGATGCTGTCCAACGGCTCGGATTCACTTACGGCCGCGTCCTCGAACCGGCTCTCGGTGTTGGGCATTTTTTCGGGGTTATGCCGCAAGACATGCAGGCACGCTCGCAACTCACCGGTGTCGAGATTGATCCGGTAAGCGCAAGCATCGCGCGCAAATTATACCCTGGCGCTGATATTCGGACGCACGGCTTCGAAAGTGCGCCGCTGCCTAACGACTCGTTCGATATCGCGGTCTCGAATATTCCGTTCGGCGATTACAAGGTTCACGATCCCGAGTTCGACAATCACAATTTCTTGATTCACGATTATTTCTTCGCGAAGGCGATCACGAAGGTGCGACCAGGCGGACTCGTGGTCTTCGTCACGTCAAAGGGAACGCTGGACAAAACGAACTCGCATTTCCGCGATTATCTCGGCGATAAGGTGGATTTTCTTGGCGCGATCCGGCTACCGAACACGGCGTTCAAGCAAAACGCCAACACCGAGGTCACAAGTGACATCGTTTTTCTGCGCCGGCTCGAAAATAGAGAGAAGCCCAGCGGAGCTGCGTGGCAGAATTTGGCCGAACACGTCAACGGCGAAGGCGTCGCCTTTCGCATCAACGAATACTTCGCAAGCCGCCCCCACATGATGCTCGGCCGCATGGCCAACGCCGGAACAATGTATCGCAGCAATGAGCCGGCGCTTGTTACTGATGGGCGCGATCTCGCCAGCGCGCTGGGAGAAGCGATCGCGGAATTGCCGGAAGGAGTTTATCGCGCTGCCGAGAACATTGTTACGACGCGAGTCACGATTCAGCCGATCGCGGCAAACGATGTGAAGGAAAATGCCTTCACGTTGCATGATGGCCTCATCGCGATCCGCACCGGCGCGACGCTAACGCCAGTTCTCAATCTGCCGGACGAGACCGCGCGCCGAATTCGAGGGCTGATCAAGGTCCGCTCCGCCGTTCGTGAAGTCCTGCGCACGCAACTGGAGGACTTGCCCGAGGAAGAGATCGTCGACGCCCGACGGCAACTCAACGTTGCTTATGACTCATTCGTTGCGCGCTTCGGTCCGATTAACCAAAGCGTCAATCGCCGCGCGTTTCGTGGCGATCCTGATCTGCCGCTCCTTTGTTCGCTCGAGGATTACAACCCCGACACCAATCGCGCGACGAAGACCGCCATTTTCTATGAGCGCACGATTCAAAAGGCGCAGCGCCCGGCTATAGCAGAATCTCCGCATGACGCGCTGATATTTTCGCTAAACGAAAAAGGTCGGGTCGATCTCGATTACATGCAGACGTTGCTCAGTCGCCCCAAGGAGGAATTTCTGCCCGAATTGAAAGGTCTCATCTTTCGCAATCCCGAAATCCAGCTATGGGAAACTGAAGATCAATATCTCTCGGGTAACGTTCGCGCCAAGCTCGCGACAGCGCGAGATGCGGCTCGCGCTGAGCCACGCTACATCGAGAACGTTACCGCGCTGAAATCTGTCCAACCCGACGACCTCACCGCTTCCGAAATCGATGCGCGGCTTGGCGCGGTCTGGATTCCGCCTGACGACGTGGAGGAATTCGCGAAGTCTCTGCTCGACAGCGACGGAATCACTGTCTCGCATGCGGCAGCGTTAGGAACATGGTTCGTGCGAGGCGACTTCAACGCGCGCGGCACTGTCGCGAACACGGCCGAGTGGGGAACTCTGCGATATTCCGCATTGGAGCTGATCCAAGATGCTCTCAATCTCAAAACGCCCACGGTTTACGACCGCGATCGCAAAACCGACTCGCTCGTGATCAACCCGCAAGAGACAGAGGCTGCGCGCGACAAGCTGGAGAAAATCAAAGAGCGCTTCAAAACCTGGATCTGGGAAGATGACGAACGTCGCGAGCGGCTCTGCCGAAAATACAACGACGAATTTAACTCTGTGCGGTTACGCGTCTTCAACGGCAGTCATCTGACACTGCCGTCGAGCAGTGAGCAAATCACATTGCATGCGCATCAGAAGAATGCCGCCTGGCGAATCATCCAGAATAATAACACGCTGCTCGCCCATGTCGTCGGCGCAGGCAAGACATACACAATGGTCGCAGCGGCAATCGAGCTGAAGCGGCTCGGCCTTGCGACAAAGCCGATGTTCGTTGTGCCGAACCACATGCTCGCGCAGTTCTCTTCGGAACTGCTCACGCTCTATCCGACGGCGAATATTCTCGTAGCCGGCAAGGATGATTTCGCGGCAAGCAAACGCGCAAGATTGTTCAGCCGAATTGCGACTGGCAACTGGGATGCGGTGATCGTCACACACGCGAGCTTTGAGAAAATTCCAGTGTCGCTTGCGACTCGCAGAAACTTCATCGCACAGCAAATCGACGAGATCGAAACCGCCATCCGGGAAGAGCGCGCCGATCGCGGGACGCGGCTCGTGAAAGAATTAGAGCGCGTGAAGAAGCGACTCAATGCGAAGCTGGAAGCGCTCTCGGCCACCGAGAAAAAGGACAATACGCTCACATTTGAAGAGCTCGGAATCGATCGCCTATTCATCGACGAGGCCCAACGATTCAAGAATCTCTTTTACGTCACGAAGATGACGCGCGTCGCCGGATTGCCGCAGACCGCGTCGGAGCGCGCGTTCGATCTTTTTCTCAAGGTCCAGCACATCCAATCACGCAACAAAGGAGGCGGTGTCGTGTTCGCGACCGGCACGCCGATCTCAAACACGATGGCTGAGATGTTCACGATGCAGCGTTACCTCCAGATGGATACGCTCCGTTGCACCTCGCTCCAGCATTTCGATTCATGGGCGGGAACATTTGGCGAGACCGTGACCTCGATGGAGCTGGCCCCGGACGGAAGCGGTTATCGGCTGCAAAGCCGTTTCGCCCGCTTCGTTAACGTTCCTGAATTAATGCAACAGTTTCGCCAGGTCGCTGACGTCCAAACTGGCGAGAGGCTGAACTTGCCAGTGCCGAAACTCGAGCAAGGCAGACCGATAACGATCAGCGCACCGACCAGTCCGGAACTGAAGCGCTTTGTCGATCAACTCGTGAAGCGAACAGAGCTAATCAAGAGCGGCAAAGTCGACCCACGTGATGACAACATGCTGAAAATTACGACCGAGGGCCGCAAAGCCGCGCTCGATATTCGGCTCGTTTTGCCGCACGTGCGCGACAATCCAGATTCAAAGACGAACAACGCTGTCGAGAAGATTTACGAAATCTGGTTCGAATCGGCGCCAAGGAAAGGCGCGCAACTTGTGTTCTGCGACATCTCTACGCCGAAATCGAACGGCCAGTGGTTTTCGGTTTACGACGATGTGCGCGACAAGCTCATCTCGCGCGGCATTCCTGCAGACCAAATCGCGTTCGCGCAGGACGCCTCCGACGACGCATCCAAGGCCATGCTCTTCAAATCCGTGCGCGAGGGAAGAATCCGCGTTCTTCTCGGTAGCACAGCAAAGATGGGAGAAGGTACTAATGTCCAAACGCGCCTCGTCGCCTTGCATCACCTCGACGCGCCTTGGCGACCTGCGGATATCGAGCAGCGCGAAGGCCGAATCCTCCGGCAGGGCAATCAAAACGAATACGTTAAGATCTTCCGCTATGTCACTGAAGGCAGTTTCGACGCCTACATGTGGCAAACGCTTGAAACGAAGTGCCGCTTCATAACGCAAGTCATGACCGGCGATGCCACAATGCGCCGAGCAGAAGATGTCGATTCTACTGCTCTAACGTATGCCGAAGTGAAGGCGATCGCGTCAGGCAATCCGCTCGTGATCGAGAAGGCGACGATTGACGCAGAAGTCATGCGCCTGACGCGCTTGAAAAAGCAGCACGCGGAGAGTCTATATCAGATGCGCTACCAAATTCGACGAATCACCAACAATGCGACGACATTGGAACGTGAAATCGCAAATATTCGAGAAGACTTGTGCACGCGGATAGGCACGCGCGGCGACAACTTCGTAATGGGCGTGAAGAGCGAGACATTCACGGACCGCATCAAGGCAGGTCGAGCGCTCATATTTCTCGCTGCGGCGGTGAAGCCGTTCGAATCGACGAAAACGATCGGCAATATCGGCGGTTTTCCAATTTCACTCGAAAAATTCGGCGAACGCGCGACCATTCTCATCAATGGCAAACACAGCTACCGCGCGAACGTTAGTGACAGTCCCGCTGGAACAATCGCATCCATGGAACATGCGCTGGACAGCATTGAAGAACGATTGCACGAACGCGAAACTAGTGTCACACAATCCCGCCGTCAGATTGTCGATCTAACGATCCAGCTCGACCAACCTTTCGAGCACGAAGAAAACCTCGCCGAAGCGATGAAACGCCAGCAGGAAATAGTAAGCGCGCTCGACATCACCAAGAACCAGGCTTCTGCAACCGTTGACGAAGGAACCGAACAAGTGGCCACTGTGATGGAGACAACAGCCTCGGGGAAAAAGCAGCTCGTGAAGAGAACCGTCGCCTTAACACACTAAGAAATGGCTATGCCTCGGCAGCTAAACAAATCTTTTGCCTTATGAACGTTCGCCCGAATCCCCGGTATGCAGAATTCGTTCATCGCATCCGCACACTTTCGCCGGCGCCAGCTCGTTGGGCTGGACTGACGTTTCGCTCCGTTGAACTCGAACACGCGAGCCCTAACAAAATCCTGAGCGGCGAAGGCAGCCGACGATTCGGTGGACGCTGGAATGCTCCCGGAACGTTTCCGGTCATTTATTCAAGCACAAGGCCGGCGACCGCAATCGAGGAAGCTTTTCAGCTCGCGGCAGATTATGAATTACTGCCCGACGATCTAAAGCCACGTATCACCTGCGGCATCGAATGGGACCTTGACCCAGTGATAGACCTCACTCGGGAAAATCTGCCGTCATGGTTGAAACCAGCCAACTGGATGCAGGAAGATTTCCTGCGTATCAACGACAGCGGATTTGAAACTTTGTGTCAGGCATTCGGACGCGCGGCGCGGAACTCGATGATCAGCGGGATTGTATATCCGTCTGCGCGAGTTGAGGGCGGCGTGAATCTCGTCGTATTCCGCGATCGTTTGCGCCGTAATGAGACGATGCGCCTGCTGGGCGAGGATGAACTCAAAAAGTATTTGGCGTGACATGTGCAAGATTGCATGCAAGATTGTGACATGAAGTTACGAAGAAAAACGAGCGCAGCCAAACGCGCTTCCGCCGCGTTTATGAAGAAGCATGGTCGGGCCAAAAAAATGGCCGTTGCACGAGCGTCTGCGAATGGGGTTGATAATTCCGAGGTCCGCCGTTTGTCGCGTGTGTATCATTTGTCCAACGAAGCGCTCAGTCGAGTGACTGGAGCGTCGCCGCGCACGGTGGCCTACTGGAATGCCGGCACTCCGCCGCAGCGTTCCACCGCGCAGAAAATCCGGGAAGTAACGCGATTGTTTGACGCGCTGGCTGACATTATTGACAAGAAAGTTATCGGTCAATGGCTGCAACGACCGAACCAGCAGTTTGACGGATCAACGCCGCTCCAAGTAATGGAGCGCGGAGAAACCGATCGCCTCTGGCGGATGATCTGGCAGCTTCGCGAAGGTCATTCAGGATAAAGGCGCCAATTCTTATTGAGATATGAAAGCGCGACTGGTCAAATTTGGCCAGATCGAGGTCGAGGGAAAGTGCTATACCCATGACGTGGTGATCGATGGCGGTAAAGTACGGAAACGGAAAAAAGGACCTTCGAAGCAATTCCGCGAAAGGTTCGGCCACACGCCGCTTTCGCCTGAGGAAGAAATCCCCTGGGGAGGCAAGCGGCTCATTGTCGGGACTGGCGCCCATGGCGCGCTTCCGGTAATGGACGAAGTCCTGGCGGAGGCGAAACGGCGCGGTATCGAGGTCATTGCGGCGCCCACATTGGAAGTCTGTCAGCTACTAGAGGACGTGAAGAAGGGCCCAGGCCTACGCTATCCTGCATTGCACCTGCTGACCGCCTAACAAGAGCGCCGCGCACATGACGTAATACGGGCCCTTCGTCACTGCGCATATTACCATCAGTTCAATTGCGTGGGTCATTGGTCTTAAACGGACTCCCATTCCGCAAAGACATTGAACTTCTTCGTTGCGACTTCCGCTCCGCCGCTTCTCACTGCGAAGCTCAAAGACTTTGCTTCCCTTCCCGGAGATGCAGCCATCGCACGTTGTTCCCTTGGCCTCCGCTCCGGGCAGGCTGCGCGGTGCCGTATTCCACAACGCGCGATCACTGCGGTGCGCTCAAAGGTTTTCGCGAGAATCTCTAGATCGGCGCTGAATACGTCGCGGCCTCTCGTCAGGGCTTCGCCACTCAGAGACTGTGCCTACCCGTTTCTCCGCGCACAGACTCCGAGCTTGTTTGCCGGAGGATGTGATCATCTGCGCCGTCCTCGCAGTGCTCTCGGCCGTTCCGACCCATGCTCCCAACTCGGAAAGCCGGACGCCCCCGCTGCGTGTGCGCAGATCATCACTAATTAGAGCTTATCGCCAGGACCGTGTTAGGCCGGCCAGTTCACCGGTGTTCTTACGGGTCATCGCCGTTACGTTTGATCTCAATACCTTCTTGATTTTGGCGAGCTAGCGTCGCTTGGATCCAGCAAAAATCAGCAGGGCGCCAATAATGACGTCCACAACGTATGCCGATCGAAGGCTAAGATCCGAGCGCGCCGCAAACCAATTTATGATCTCGTCAAGGCGACCGGCGCCGAGGAAAAGCAAAACGAGGCCACTAAGCAAGATGATGACACCAAACAGGTAAACAAGCCACGCAACCCGACAGCGCCGAGCGGCGAAAAGAAAAATAATCCCAACTACAATGCGTACGATGACCGTCACATAAAATCGAGTAGCTGACGACATGCCAAGAACCCCGTTGACTAACGAATGAGGGCTCGCGATTCCGAGGAGACCAAGAAGAAGAATTAACCATCCGACGATAACGACGATGACGTTCATATACTTGGAAAGTAGGCCGCGCGCAGCCGCTGACTATTTTTTTGCGGTTTTTCCCATTGCTTCGACCAGCTGGCCTGGCGCGCCTTGCAACCGCCGCACCATTGCTTCCACGTGGCTAGTTCCGGCCGAGACTGTGGCGCCATGGCCAAAATGCAACCCAATCTCATTCAAACCGTATTAAACAACATCGGCAATTGATCAAATCGCCCATCTCGCAAAGACATTGAGCTTTCTCCTTCCGGGCCTTCCGCTCTGCGCGGCTCCTCCCTCCAAAAGCTCAAAGACTTTGCTCCCCTTTTCGGAGATGTGATCATCTGCGCCGTCCTCGCGGTGCTCACGAGCCGTTCCGCGCCCGCACTCCCCACACGGACGCTCGACCGCTTCGCTGCGGGTGCGCAGATCATCACTGGACAGAGCTCAACGGACCGGCCTAACAAGGCCGCAACGCCAAATCGCTACCGCAAAGCGGCGAGCTTGGAAGACGAACGTTTCCCCCTCGATGAGCCTATTTAGGTGCGAGAGAGGCGACAAGGGCCTCAAACCTTGGGTCTCCGCGCAACGGATCCCAAAACGGCATCAGCTTCAATTGGCCATAGCTGAGACGACTCGGATTTCGGATCGCGATGGCAAGCTGTTCGCAAGCGAGATCTTTATCTCCAACCCACGCGGCACTCATTGCCAAATACGCGATCATGTGCACGCCGTTGACTCCATCTTTTTCAATTGGGAGAAGCTCAACTGCGCGCCGGCACTCGCGCAGCGCCTCTTCCTTTCGTCCAAGGGCAGCGTCGATGCAACCAAGGACGCAGAGGGCCGGAGCATAACCTGGCTGCGCTTGGATAATTCTCTCCTGTTCGGCGCGCGACGCCATGAAAGCCAGTCGTGCTTTGCCCTCGTTTTTCGTCATCCGCGCGACGAGACCCTCTACAAACGGACGATTGAACTGAACAGCGTCGTCTCCAAATAAAGGATCTTCCCCAAGGACGGTCAAGGCGTTATTGGCAGACGCTGCGTCGCGTTCGGCCAGCGCACAGGCGAGCCAAGCATCAGCGACACTTTGCAGTTTAGCAGGGTATTTGGCACGGATTTCATCGATCACTTGATGCAAAGGTCCCGTATCGCCTTTCCAATCCAGCTCCACGAACGCGCACGCTACCTTCGTTTTGATATCGTTCGGTTCTACAGCCAACGCATCTTGCAATACCCGCTTTTCTTCAGCGTAGCGCCGAAGGCGGTCGTAACTGAGGGCAATCTGCTGCAGCGTGAAAATATTACGCGGATCGAGATCAATCGCTCGCTCCAAGTCTCGCATACCATCTTCCCATCGCCCCTGGCGCCTCTCGATATAACCCTTCAACTCGAAGACCCTCGAATCATTCGGTAGGCTCTGGCCAGCAATTTCTAGTTCAGACAGAGCCCCACCGTAATCAAGATATCCTCGATAAAGGTTTTCTGCGCGCGCGAGATGGGTCTCGCCAGCGTCGGGGCGCAGGCGAAATGCCGCATCGATAGCTGCTTCGGCCAGCTGTAGACGCGCCGGAGTATGGTCGTAGCCGAAAAAGAAGAGGAGGTTATGAGCATATGCGAGTCGACAGTACGCTTGGAAAAATGATGGGTCGCGCGCGACGGCTTGGTTCAACAGATTTATTGCCAGCACGACATCTCCTCTCACAGCAGCGTTGAAGCTCGTGGCTACCAAAAGAGTCTCGGCCCGGCTGTACAGATCAAACGCGCCAAGATCCATGGTTGGCGGGCGCTCAATGGCAAGTCTTTCAGCGGTTGAGATTTTGGCGTTTAGCTGCTCGGCGATCTCGTGTGCAATTTCGCTTTGAATTGCAAACAGATCAGCCACATTCCGGTCGTACGTTTGTGCCCACACGTGCGTGTCCGTGTGTGCATTGATCAGTTGCGCACTAACTCGGAGTCGATTGCCAATTCGCTGCACGCTGCCTTCCAACAGATGGGCAACGCCAAGTTGCTGCCCAATCTCACGCGAATTGCCCCGGTTTCCGCTTTTATAAAGGTTCGCCGAAGTGCGACTGATTACCTTGAGATCGGCAATTTTTCCTAAATCCGAGATGATTTGCTCTTGGATGCCGGCAGCGAAGTAGGCGTTTTGCTTATCGTCGCTGAGATTCTCGAATGGCAAAACGGCTATGCTCTTTTCGCGAATGCTGTGGCTACGTGCCTGTGGGACGTTCGCGGAGGACATCGGCACTGGCGAACTGGGCGCTCGATGCCGCACGAAAAAGAGAACACCGATACTTACGATCGCGAGCGTCCCTGCCACAAACACCCAGCGATTTTTTCTCTGAGCAGAGCGCACACTTGGCGCGGGCGCGACAATTGCAGGTCGCCGCGGCGACTGCTTCCCGGAAACACTAGCGCCGTTTTCGCAAGCGTCATCTTCGACGATTGAAGAAGCTGGCTCCTCGATGACTTCACGGACATCAGCGACGAAGCGATAGCCGACGCGCGGGATGGTTTGGACGAACTCGCCACTGTCACCGTTTTGATTGAGTGCTTTGCGCAAGTGCGATATGGCCACCGTAAGATTTGCGTCCTCGACGACCGCGTCAGGCCACACCGTCTGTATCAGCACTTCGCGTTTGAGGAGCTTTCCCGGATTCCGAACCAGCACCGTCAGCGTCTCCACCGCCTTGGGGAACAGCGGCACAGTCTCACCATTGCGTAGCAGCCGGTGCTTGTGTGCGTCGAGTTGGAACGATCCGAACTCGTAGAAACGCCGTGCACCCTGCATGATCGCGCCCTTCACGGCGTTTTTAGAACATTTTAGAGTTTTTTAGTCAAGCTTTAAGGACTAGCCGGAACCTGGCAGAGTAAACACTCCTCATGAAAATCATATCCATAAAGACACTAACCAAAACCTCCATCGAACGACCGCTTTCGCGGCTTACGTTCACTCTCATCGCGTTAGCGCTAGCCGGCGTTGGGCTTACGCCAATCGCGCTGGCAGCCGGTCCAGACACAGGCGGCGCCATACCCGGCGCCAATAATGGCGAGGGCGTCGGAGTTCTAACAAGCCTGACCACTGGGACTTGGAATGCGGGTTCGGGTTTCTGGGCGCTCAAGAACAACACCACGGCAAACTTTAACACGGCCACTGGCGGTGGATCGCTGTTTTCTAATACAACTGGCGAACAAAATACCGCCACTGGCGCTGGAGCGCTCTTCAGCAACACTACGACTGCGGGCAACACGGCCGACGGAGCATTCGCTCTTTTTTCTAACACTGCTGACTTCAATACCGCCGTCGGCTCGCAAGCGCTATTGACCAATACCGCCGGCACTAGCAACAGCGCCTTTGGCTGGGGTGCACTGGCGTCGAACATCGGCTATAACGACGGCAGTAATCTAGGGGGAGATCAGAATACGGCAGTCGGTTATGCAGCACTTTTTTCCAATATCGGAGACACGTTTGGCACGGCACGCTTCAATTGTGCTCTTGGAGCTTATGCGCTTTTCAGCAATACCGAAGGCTCTGCAAATACAGCTAACGGCGTCACCGCGCTCTACAGCAACACCACCGGTTTCACTAACACCGCCAACGGTTATAGCGCCCTTTACAGCAACACTGCCGGCTTTCAAAACACAGCCAATGGTGGCGACGCGCTCTATAACAACACCACCGGCTTCGTAAACACGGCCAACGGCTATGCCGCACTCATTCAAAACACCACCGGCAATTCTAACAACGCTACTGGTGTCGGTTCGCTTTCTAGCAACACCACCGGAGTCTGGAACAATGCTTATGGCTATCAAGCCCTGTATAGTAACGAGACTGGCAACGCGAACACCGCCATAGGCGATTCGGCAGGGCACGATATCACCGGCAACATGAATATCTGCATCGGCTCGGGAGTCGTCGGTAATCCCGGCGAAAACAACACCATACGCATCGGCGATAATTTACCGGCCACGCCAGGTGAGTCGGCCTGCTTTATCGGTGGCGTTAGCGGTCAGACTAGCCCTGACGGCGTTGCGGTTTTTATAAGTCCAGCCGGCCAACTAGGCACGCTCACCTCTTCTGCCCGATTTAAGACAGACATCAAACCGATGGGTAATGAGAGTGAAGCGCTCCTAGCACTCAGACCAGTCACGTTTCATTACAAGAAGGAAATTGATCCGGCTGGCATATCACAATTCGGACTCGTAGCCGAGGACGTGGAAAAAGTGAATCCTGACCTCGTCGTGCGGGACAAAGAAGGAAAACCTTATAGCGTGCGCTACCAGCAGGTGAACGCGATGTTGCTTAATGAGTTTCTTAAAGAGCACAAAAGAGTGCAGGAATTGAACGCTACCATAGCAAAACAGGACGCGACCATCGCGCAACAGCGCAAGGATTTCCAGGCGATTGTGGCACAGGAGCAGGGCATGTTTCTCTCGAAGCTGGCGGAACAGGAAAAGCGGATCGAAGCTCTAGGATCAGATCTTCAAAAGGTGAACGACCAGCTGGCAGCAGAAGCAAACACACGGATGCTGGAGTACGCGAGCAATGCGTGTTCGCACGGTCTGACGAATAAGAACTAGCCCCACCCAACTCCGAGCCTCAGCATGGCCGCAAGAGCAACCCATTTCCGGAGACAATGAATTCCAAGCCCCGCGAAACAACGCCAGCAAGCAAGGCATCGGCGACTGCGCCACGAAGGTGTTTCTCGATAGTGTCGCGCAAAGGACGCGCGCCGAGGCGGGGATGAAAGCCGCGTTGCAGCAAGAATGAAATGACGGAAGGACCGAGTGTGAGGTCGAAGCCTTTGTCGCGAAGAAAAGACAATTCACGCGCGATATGCAGGCGCGCGATCTCCATTTGCACGTCATAGTTCAAGCGATTGAAGACCAGCTTCTCGGTAATCCGAGCGTAGAGTTCAGGACGAAGTGTTCGCTGTGCTTTCGCCAAAACATGGCGTTCCATCGTCGCGAATGACGAATGCTGAAGGTTGATAATTTCTGCCGCGGCGATGTTGGAAGTGAAAACGATGTAGAATCCGCTCAAGTCCAGCGTTTCTCCGCTCGCCAT
>Ga0070741_10003960_pt1 | contig 35442 bp, 36 predicted proteins | sample Coa_R1_4_FD_66440 | JGI IMG/M metagenome (GOLD analysis project Ga0070741, IMG submission 66440) | Surface soil microbial communities from Centralia Pennsylvania, which are recovering from an underground coalmine fire - Coalmine... | ecosystem: Environmental > Terrestrial > Soil > Unclassified ... | reverse complement strand
GCCGTCGACGACCTCCACACGCGAGCGCGCCAGCATCTCGTCGTCGAGGAAGACGTTGCCTGCCGAGCGGAAGATCACGTCGACCAGCTGCCCGTCGCGGTAGCCCTTGAACAGCCAGTCGGGGAACGTCTCCTCCGTCTCGAACCCGGCCGCGGCGAGCAGCGCCAGCGCACGGCGCGCGCCCTCCGGCTTCACGAACACGTCGATGTCGTGGGTCGGGCGCAGGCGCCCCAACGCCGTCGACGCGATGCCCCCGATCACGACGTAGTCGAGGCCGTCCTGCTCGAAGGCCCCGATGGCGTCGTCGAGGGCACGCCGGAACGTGTCGTCGCGCTGGGCGAGGCGCGCGGCCGGGCACCGCTGCTCGTGGGCCGGGACCGGGGCGGGCATGCGGTAGGGGTACCCGGCGCGCAGGGCGCGCAGGCATGGCTTCTCACCGGGGGACGTGCCGCGCGATGGCGGCGCCGTCGCCCCTACCGGTTGGCGTAGGTGCTGGTCTCGGCCAGTTCTGCTGCGCCCGCCATGAGGTCGAGCACGACCGGCCCGAACGCCTCCAGCTTCGGGTCGCGCGCCGCCCGCTGGAAGCCCTGCTCCAGCACGATGGCGAGCTTCCATTTGGCGAGCACGCAGTAGTAGTCGATGTCGTCGACCTGCCGGCCGGAGACCCTCGCGTAGTGGGCGAGCATCTGCGACCGCGACGGCATCCCGCGGAGGTCCACGTAGCCACCGACCGATCCCTCGCCGCCGGTCGTATCCTCGGGCCACGCGTGCATCACCCAGCCGAGGTCGAGCTTCGGGTCACCGACCGTGCCCATCTCCCAGTCGACGATTGCGGCCAACCTGGCCGGGGCGCCGTGCTTGAACATCACGTTGGCGAACTGGTAGTCGCCGTGCATGATCCCGGGGATGTAGTCGAGCGGCTTGTGGGCGCGCAGCCACGCTGACGCCACATCGAACCCGGGCAGCTCGCGGCCCTTGATCCGCTCGAGGAACGACGTCCACCGGTCCACCTGCCGCTCATGGAAGCCGTCGGGGCGACCGAGGTCTTCCAGCCCCTTGGCGCGCCAGTCCACCTTGGACAGCAGGGCGATGCCTTCGACCAGCTGGTACGCCAGGCCCTTGCGGGCGTCCATGTCGGTGTCGAACGGTGCCGGCCACTGGGCGCGGGCCTGCATCGGTGACCACCCGTCGACGAAGCCCATCAAGTAGAAGGTGCGGCCGAGCACCGACTGGTCCGTGCACACCGCGACCGCCTCCGTGTGCGGGACGTCGGTGCCGTTGAGCGCCTCGATGATCCGCCACTCGCGCACGATGCCGTTGTCCCGGTCCACCGGTGCGGTGACCGGCGGGATGCGCATGGCGCAATGGAGGTCGCCGCGCCGGAGCTCGTAGATCTCGTTCTGGCTGCCGCCCGAGACGTAGTTCGACTCGAGCGGCGCCCCGACGCCGAGGCCCTGCGCGTCCATCCACTCGGTCAGGCGCGCCGTGTCGGCGATCTTCGGTGCCGTCTCTGCGGTATCGGTCATGCTCCCCCACTCCCGGCTGGGCTTCGCATGCTAGGGCTCGGCGGGTGGGTCGTCCCACCTCGTCCACCACCGCCGTGCGCCAGCGCGCCGGCTCGGGCGGGACCGGGGAACGCGGTGGGCGCTGCCGGATTCGAACCGACGACCGACTGGTTGTAAGCCAGTTGCGCTACCAGGCTGCGCCAAGCGCCCGCCGCCAAACGGTACCGGGGCTCACGGCCCGGCGACGTCCTCCTCGTCGCGCAGGGCGAGGCCGGCGTCGGCGAGGGCGGCAGCCGTGACCCCGCGGCCGGCGACGACGGTGCGCGAGAACGTCCCGTCGTAGACGGCGTGCGGCCCGCAGGAGGGCGAGCGCGCCTTCAGCACGGCCTCCGTCGCGCCCACGGCCCGCGCCAGCGCCACCGCGGCCTCTGCCCCGCGCCGGTAGGCCTGCGTGACGACGGCGCCGTCGGCGGTCCGCACGGCGCCGTCGGCCTGGAGCTCCGCCGCCGGGCGGGGGGTCGGGAGCCCACCCAGCGTCTCCGGGCACACGGCCACCAGCCGGTAGCGGCCGGCGAGGGCGGCGACGGCCGGGGACGGGCTGGCCTCCCCGCGGTGGTTGCACCGCACGCCGAGCAGGCAGGCCGACACCAGGAGCGCGGGGCGCGCCGGCGGGGCGGCGCCGGGAGGCCCCACGGTGGGCGCGCCGGGGGGTGGCTGGCTGAGGGGGGCGGGCTCGGGCTCGGAGCCGGTCGGCACGGGGGCAAGCTACCGGCCCCGGCCATCCGAGCCCGCCCCGCTCGAGAGCAACCGGACGGCGCGGCGCGACGGGGGGAGGACGCAGGAGGCGTCAGGCGATCTGGGCCTCCTCGGCGTCCCGTTCGGCGATCAGGCGGGCGATCCCCGCCGGCAGCACGAGCTCGGGCTCGGGCGGCCGGACCTTGGGCGGGCGCCCCCGCTTGCGCTTCTGCGGGAGGATCCGCCCGTTGGCGAACAGCTGGCCGCCCCAGACGCCCGTCGGCTCGCGCCGGATGACCGCACCGCGCAGGCACGGCTCGAGCAGCGGGCACGTCTGGCAGATCGCCTTGGCCGCGTTGATGTCCGGGATGAGCTCGCTGAAGAAGAGGTCGGTCAGCCCGGGCTTCTGCCGGCAGGCGGCCGCCGACCAGTCCTGCTCGGCGTCACTCGTCGTTCGGATCAGCTCGGCGAACATCTCGCCCCTCCAGTCAGTCAGTCGTATCGAGCTCGTGCGGGGAACCAAACGGGGAATCGGGACAGAGCAAGCATCGGGACAAAGAAAGAGGCCGCCGGGATGTCCCGGCGGCCTCTGGAGCCTGCGTCTCGGATGGTCTTGACCTTGTCAGGTCGACCCTCCGATCGGGTCCAGAGGCCGGGGCTTGTTGGCCTGGGCGATGTGGGTGGCATTGGCCCACACGGACGCCGTGGCAGCACCCGGAACGGCAAAGAACATCGGGGTCGCGCTCATCGGGTACGACCGCACCCGGTCCGCGAGGCCGGGAACTCGAAGGCCCGGACGGTCGCCATCAGTGAGGTATCGCTGGGTGGCGTTCACCTGATGGCTCCTTTCCTGGGTCGCATACGGACGTGTTCGGTCAATCGCACCAGATCTGGAGAACCCCGTCAACTGAATTTCGAGCGCCGTTCGAGGAGCTCGGCGAGCAGGCCCGGGGTCGCCGCCGCGACCGGCACCCGGCGCTCGCCCGGGTGGCGCACGACCAGGTCGTTGCCGCCCGCGTCGGCCACGACGGCGCCCGCCTCCTGGCAGATGAGCAGGCCGCCGAGGTAGTCCCACGGCGCCGACCCCCGGCGGGTGCAGTCGACGTAGCCGTCGAGCACTCCCGTCGCCACCGCGCACAGGTCGAGCGCGGTGGCCCCGAGCGCCCGGTACTGCTTCCAGCCGAGGTGCACCCGGGGGTAGCCGTTCAGCCCGACGACGGCCTCGCCGACCGCCGTGCACGCCGACGGCGCGACCGCCCGCCCGTCGCGGCGCGCCCCGCCCCCGCGTACGGCTTCGAACCGCGTGCCGTGGACCTGGTCGACGACGAGGGCGGCGCGGGGCCCGTCGGCGTCGAGGGCGCACAGGCTCGTGTTCCACCACGGCAGCCCGCGGCTGGCGTTCGTCGACCCGTCGACGGGATCCAGCACGACCAGCACGTCTGCACCGGCGTCGTGGGCCCCCGACTCCTCGCTCAGCACACCGAGCCCGGCGCGCGCGAGCACGGCGCGGGCCGCCTCGTCGGCGACGACGTCATGGCGGTACTGGTGGCGGCTGCTCCCCTCGAGGCCCCAGTCCGACAGCCGGTCGAGCGCGTCCCTCACCGCGGACGCGGTGTCGTGCAGCACGCCCATGAGCGACTCGTCGGTACCCACCCCGGCCGACGCTACCGTCACCGACATGGCCGTCCGCGACGCAGTGCCCGGCGACTTCCCCGTGATCGCCGCCCTCATCCGCGAGCTGCAGGGCTGGTTGTTCGGTAATGAACCTGCGGCGCGCGTGCTCGTGGCGATCGATGGCGATGACGAGATCGTCGGCATGGCGCTGTACCACGGCACGTTCTCCACGTTCCTCGGGAGGCCCGGCATCTGGCTCGAGGACCTGTTCGTGCGGCCCGCGGCGCGCGGCCGCGGCCATGGGCGCGACCTGCTCGCCGAGCTCATGCGGCGCACGCCGGGGCGCCTCGAATGGGCGGTCCTGGACTGGAACGAACCGGCCATCGCCTTCTACCGCCAGCTCGGTGCGGCGCCCGTCGACGGCTGGGCTCGCTGGCGGTGGACGGCCGGCTGACCGGTACGCTGGCTGGCCGCATGGCTGTCCTGGACGTCGCCGGCTTCGTCACCGAGATCAAGGACCACGCCGTCGACCACGGTTTCCACGTCCACGACGAACGGCACTTCGTCGAGACCTACAGCCTGCGCCAGGCGTGGGAGGTGGACCTGCACCCGGAGGAAGGGTGCGGTGGCCCGCTCGACCTGCACCTGGCGCTCGAGGTCGACCCGCGCGTGCTACTCGCCTTCGAGGACGTGGTGGAGGGGCTGGCCGACGACGAGGACCCGCCCGACCAGTTCCACTTCCCGCTGACGTTCACCTGGGCGCTGCCGCCCCTCCCGAGCGGGCCGGACCTGCTCCACGTGGCCATGGACCTCGCCGGGGTCGGCGGCATCGAGCTGCCGCTCGAGGTGTCGGCGATCGACAGCTACCCCTCGGCGACCGACCCGTCCGAACGGCGCCTGACCATCACGGCGCGGCTGAGCGTCTCGCTGTCGAAGGTGTTCGGCGGGGAGGACCTGCTGTGCGACACCCTCGAGCGGTGCATGACGGTCAGCCGGTACCTGCTCGACCGCGCCCCCGCCTGGCTCGGCGACTGACGCGGGCGGCACCGCCACCGAACTGGGCAGTTCCTGGCATGCTCGCAGGCGGTGCAACCACGCCCGCGGGCGCTCCTGGTGCAGGGACGGTCGGCGTCGGCACGCGCCACCGCGGCGATGCTCGCCGCGGGGACCGTCTTCGGGGCCGTGCGCACGGCCGCCGACGCCGGGACGGCGCTCGAGGAGCTCCGCGACGGCGGCGCGGACGTCCTCGTCGTCGACCTCTCGCTGCCCGGGGCGCGCGACCTGGTGGACACCGTCCATGCGTCCATGCCGGACGGCGTGGCCGTCGTCGCGCTCTCGCTGGACACCGACGCCGGCAGCGTGCTGCAGACCTACGAGGAGGGTGTCACCTGTTTCGTCCGCACGCCGCGCAACGTCGGCGAGTGGGCGTCGACGGCGCGTGCGATCGAGCAGTTCTGGCTCCGGCGCACCGGCGCGCTCGGCCCTGCGGGCACCACCTGGGTGTTCGAGCTGCCGCTCGGCGCGACGGCGAACAGCGTGCGCGACGCCCGTCGCTCGATGCGGCGGCTGTTCGAGAGCTGGGGCCTCGCCTCACTGGCCGAGACGGCCGAGCTGTGCACGAGCGAGATCGCAACCAACGCCGTGCTGCACGCGCACTCCCCCGTGCTCCTGATCGCGTCGCGGACGCCCGAGGGCGTGCGGATCGAGGTGCAGGACGAGGCGCCCGGCGTCGTCCACGCCGGGTCGCTCGAGACGGCCGGCGAGCGGGGCCGCGGGCTGGCCCTCGTCAACGCCCTCGCCTCGTCGTGGGGCGTCGACCAGGACGATGGCGGCAAGTCGGTGTGGTTCGAGCTGCACACGTGACCGCGTGCCCTCGGGGCTGATCGCCGCCCTCCGCGCCTGCGTGGGCGCCGAGCACGTGGTGACCGACGCCGACGTCAAGGCCTCCTACGAGCAGGACTGGACGGGCGCGTTCCGGGGGCGCGCCCTCGCCGTCGTCCGCCCCGCGTCCGCGTCCGAGGTGGCCGAGGTCATCGACGCCTGCCGGGCGGCCGGTGCCGCGGTCGTCCCCCAGGGCGGCAACACGGGGCTGGTCGGTGGCTCGGTGCCCGACGCGACAGGGACCGCAGTGATCGTGTCCGCCCGCCGCCTCGTCACCATGGGCGCGGTCGACCGGGCGGCGGGGCAGGCGACCCTCGGCGCCGGCGTGATCCTGGAGGCGGCGCAGGCGCACGCGCGGGCGTCGGGCTTCGAGGTCCCCGTCGACCTGGCGGCTCGCGGGTCGGCGACCGTTGGCGGCATGGTGGCGACCAACGCGGGCGGCATGCGCGTGCTGCGGCACGGCACCATGCGGCGCAACCTCACCGGCATCGAGGCGGTGACGGGGGACGGCCGGGTGGTGTCGCACCTCGAGGGCCTCGACAAGGACAACACGGGCTACGACCTCGGGGCCCTGCTGTGCGGGAGCGAGGGCACGCTCGCCGTGATTACCGCGGTGCGCCTGCGGCTCGTGCCCGTGCCCGCCCATCGCGTCACGGCCCTGCTGGCGATGGACGGCCTCGACGCCGCGGTCGCGTGCCTCTCGGACCTGCGGGCGTCGCTCGACGGCCTCGACGCTGCTGAATATGTCATGCGGCCCGGGCTCGAGCTCGTGATGGAACGCTTCGGGCTCGCCGACCCGTTCCGCCGCGCCTACCCCGCGTACCTGCTCGTCGATGTCTCGGGCGCACGCGACCCGACCGACGCGCTCGCGGCGGCGACCGGCGGGCGCGCCGATGTCCTCGATGCGGCCCTCGCCGCGTCGAGTGCACAGCGCGACGACCTCTGGCGGCTGCGCGACCTGCACACGGAGGCCGTGGCTGCGCTCGGGGTGCCGCGCAAGTTCGACGTCACGGTGCCCGTCGCGCGCCTGGCGGCGTTCGCCGCCGCCGCCACCGAACTGGTGCGCGCCCACGGCGGGACCGTGCACCACTGGGGGCACCTCGGCGACGGCAACGTGCACCTCAACGTCCTCGGCACCACCGCTCCGGAGATCGATGGCGAGGTGCTCTCGCTGGTCGCCCGCATGGGGGGCAGCATCAGCGCCGAGCACGGCATCGGGCGGCTCAAGCGCCCGTGGCTGCACCTGTCGCGGAGCGACGCGGAGATCTCGGTGTTCCGCGCCCTGAAGGCGGCGCTCGACCCCGCCGGCATCCTCAACCCCGGCGTCCTGCTGCCCTGAGCACGACGACGCTCCGGCGCCGACGGAACCTAAGCTGGAGATGTCGGAGGGGGGAAGATGAGCCCGAACCACCACCGCCGGGCATCGTCCCGGCTTGTTCCCATCGCGCTCGCGGCCGTTTCGCTCGCCGCGGCGTGCAGCAGTGGCAGCGGCAGCGGCGGTGGCGCGACGACGAAGGCGCCGACCTCGCCCTCGGGGTCGGCGTCCTCGCCGACCACGACCGCAGGCGCGGTGAGCGCGGGCACGCCCAAGACCGGCGGGGCCTTGCGCTTCGGGCTGGAGTCGGACGTGTCGACCCTCGACGAGGCCCAGGGCCTGGCCCAGCCGGCCGACAAGGCCATCGCCCTCGCCGTCTACGACCCCCTGATGAGCTTCGACGACAAGGGCAACGTCGTCCCGTACCTCGCGTCGGCCATCTCGCCGTCCGCGGACGCCAAGACCTGGACGCTCACCCTGCGCCAGGGGATCACCTTCTCCGACGGCACCCCACTGAACGCCGACGCCGTCGTTGCCCACTTCAAGCGCCTCCAGGACCCGGCGACGAAGAGCTACTGGTACACCGACGCCGCCAAGTTCACCGAGACCGCACCCGACGACCACACCGTCGTGTTCAGCCTCACCGCGCCGAACGTGGCGTTCCCCGATGACCTCACCGCCGCCGAGGGCTACATCGAGTCGCCGGCGGCGGTGAAGGCCGAAGGTGCGGACTTCGGGCGCAAGCCCGTGGGCACCGGGCCGTTCGTGCTGAAGGAGTTCGTGACCGGCGACCACGTGCTCGTCGCCCGCAACCCGACGTACTGGAAGAAGGACGCCAACGGCGGCCAGCTCCCCTACCTCGACAGCATCCGGTTCGTCCCCATCGCCGACACCAAGGCGCGCCTCGCCGCCCTGCGCGCCGGCGACGTCGACCTGATCCAGACGGCCGACTCGTCGACGATCAAGCAGGCCGTGGACGCCGGCTTGCAGGTGCAGAAGGTGTCCGGGAGCAGTTCGACGGTCCTCCTGTTCGACAACAAGGTGGCGCCGGTCGATGACGTCCGTGTGCGCCAGGCGCTCGCCTACGCCATCAACCGCGACGCCATCAACTCCGTCGTGTACGGCGGCGTTCGCCAGCCGTCCTTCTCCCCGTTCTCGACGCACTCGCCCTACTACGAGGCGGTCGGGACACCGACGTTCGACCTCGGCAAGGCCAAGGCCCTCCTGCAGGAGTACGGCAAGCCGGTGAACCTGACCCTCGAATGCATCACGACGCCTGAGTCCAACTCGATCCTCCAGCTCGTGCAGCAGATGTGGCAGGACGCGGGCGCGCACGTCACCTTGAAGACCGAGGAACAGGGCCAGTACGTCTCCGACATCTTCGGCCACAAGCCCTATCAGGCGGCGTGCTTCCGCAACAACCAGTTCGTCGACCCCGACGACCTCTACAACACGTTCTACACGGGCAACAGCCAGAACCTCCTCAGCTACTCCAACCCGACCGTCGACGCCGCCCTCGACAAGGGCCGGTCCGACCCCAACATGGCCGATCGTGTCGCCGCGTACCACACGCTGCAGGAGCAGCTGGCCAAGGACGTGCCCGCCATCACCCTGCTCTACGACCTCTACGGGAACATCTACAAGCCGACGGTCCACGGCCTACCGACCCCCGAAGCCAACAGCCTCGGCGCCATCAAAGTGACGACGCTCTGGATGTCGTAGGCGATGTGGCTCGCCCAGAAGGTCGTACGGCTGGTGGTCGTGCTGTTCGCCGTGTCCGTGCTGACGTTCCTGCTCACGTCGCTGCTGCCCGGCAGCCCCGTCAACGACATCCTCGGCCCGCGGGCCTCCGACCCCGTGCTGTCGGCGCGGGTCCGCCACGACCTCCACCTCAACGACACGCTGCCCGTCCGGTACGAGCACTGGCTCGGCGGCGTCGTGCGCGGCAACTTCGGCCGCGCCTACAACGACAACGAGAAGGTCACCGACATCATCCGCCAGCGCCTCCCGGTGACGATCGAGCTGTTGCTCGCCGCCCAGCTCCTGTCGCTCGCCGTCGCCATCCCCCTGGCGCTGCTCAGCGCCTACCGCGCCGGCTCGCGCCTCGACCGTGCCATCACCGCCACATCGTTCGGCGCCCTCTCGGTGCCCGACTTCGTCATCGCCATCGTGCTCGTGTTCGTGCTCGCCGTGCGGGCGCACTGGCTGCCCGCCACCGGCTACACGCACCTCACTGACTCGGTGACGGGGAACCTGCGGTCGATCGCGCTCCCGACCATCACCCTCGCGCTCCCCTTGAGCGCGGTGTACACCCGGTTGCTGCGGTCCGACCTCATCGCCACGCTGCAGGAGGAGTACATCCTCATGGCGCGCGCCGAGGGCCTGCCGACACGCCGCATCCTGCTGCGCCACGCACTGCGGCCCTCGTCGTTCTCGCTCCTCACCGTGCTCGGCATCAACACCGGCGCGCTGATCGGCGGCGCCGTGATCGTGGAGTACCTGTTCGCATTGCCGGGCATGGGGTCGCGGCTGGTCGACGCCATCGGCCGCCGCGAGTACATCATCGTGCAGGGGCTCGTGCTCGTGATCGCCGTCGCCTACGTGCTGGCCAACTTCCTCGTCGACGTCCTCTACGGCGTGCTCGACCCGCGGGTGCGCCATGCCTGACCTGGCGACCGTCGCGCCGGCATCCGGCGCACCGGCACCGGATGCCTCCCTCCCGACGGCGGGCCGCCGCCGCGCGCTGGGGCTGTCGTTCTGGGCACCGGCGGCGTGGATCGCCCTCGTGGCGTTCGGCGCCGCGTTCGCCGCCGTCCTCCCGCTGAAGAGCCCGACGCGGAGCGACTTCGCCCACATCGCCGCCGTGCCCGGCACGGGCGGGCACCTGCTCGGCACCGACGAGATCGGGCGCGACATCCTGTCGCGGCTGGTGTACGGCGCCCGCGTGTCGCTCACCGTCGGGCTCGTCGCCGTCGCCGTGGGCCTGGTCGTGGGCGGCGCCATCGGCCTGCTCGCCGGGTACCACCGCGGCAAGACGGAGACGGTGCTCATGGGCATCGTCGACGTGATGCTGGCCTTCCCCGCGCTCGTGCTCGTCATCGCCGTGACCGCGTTCCTCGGCCAGAGCCTGCGCAACGTGACGGTCGCGGTGGCCATCGTCGCCGTGCCCGCGTTCGCGCGCGTGGCGCGCAGCGCGACCATCAGCTGCGTGCACCGCGACTTCGTCACGGCCGCCCGCGGCATGGGCGCGACGACGTGGCGTGTCCTGCGCCGCGAGGTGCTGCCCAACGCCGTCCTCCCGGTCGCCGCGTTCGCCCTCGTGGTGGTCGGTGTCGCCATCATCGCCGAGGGGGGCCTGGCCTTCCTCGGCCTGAGCGTGCCGCCACCGCACCCCAGCTGGGGCTCCATGATCTACGGCGGCAAGAACAAGTTGGCCGACGGCACGGCGCCGTTCATCAGCCTGATCCCGGCAGGGGTCATGTTCCTCACCGTCTTGTCGTTCAACGTCGTCGGCGACCACCTGCGCAGCCGGTTCGACACGCGGGCGGGGGTGCTGTGACGCTCTTGGCGCAGACCGCGCTGGCCACGCCGCTGCTCGACGTGCGCGACCTGGTCGTGCACCTGCGGGCGCCGGGCGGCACGGTCCGGGCGGTCGACGGCGTCTCGTTCCGCCTGGCGCCCGGTGAGGTGCTCGGGCTGGTCGGGGAATCGGGCTCGGGGAAGACCGTGATGGCGCGCGCCCTGCTCGGCCTCACACCGCGCCACGCCATCGCGCGCGCCTCGGGCGAGGTGCTCTTCCTCGGGCGCGACCTGCGCGCCCTGGGCGAGCGCGCCCTGCGGGACGTCCGGGGCCGGGAAGTGGCGATGGTGTTCCAGGACCCGATGACCGCGCTCAACCCGGTGATGACGATCGGCGCGCAGCTGGCCGAGCCGATGCGCCACCACCTCGGGCTCGGCCGGCGCGAGGCCCGCACCCGGGCGATCGAACTGCTCGAGCGCGTCGGCATCCCCTCGCCGCAGCGCCGGGTGTCGGACTACCCCCACCACCTGTCGGGCGGCATGCGCCAGCGGGTCGTGCTCGCCATCGCGCTGTCGTGCGGGCCGAAGCTCCTCATCGCCGACGAGCCCACGACCGCGCTCGACGTGACGGTGCAGGCGCAGATCCTCGACCTCATCGGCGACCTGCAGCACGAGCAGCAGATGGCCGTCGTCCTCATCAGCCACGACCTCGAGGTCGTCGGCGGCCGCGCCGACCGCATCGCCGTCATGTACGCCGGGCGCATCGTCGAGCAGGCGGCGGCGCGCGCCGTGTTCGACGCGCCGCGGATGCCGTACACGGAGGCGCTGCTGCGGTCCGTCCCCCGCCTCGACCAGCCGAGCCACACCCGCCTCGAGGCCATCCCCGGGCGCCCACCGGGGCTGGACGCCGCGCTGGTGGGGTGCCGGTTCGCCCCCCGCTGCCCGCGGGCGGACGACCGCTGCCGCTCCGAGGAGCCCGCGCTCGGGGCCGACGACGCCGCGCCCGATCACCTCTACCGGTGCTGGTACCCGGTGTGACGGCGGTCCTCGAGGTCGAGCACCTCGTCGTGGAGTTCCCGGCCGGGCGGGGCCAGCGGGTCCACGCCGTGTCCGACGTGAGCTTCGACGTGGCCGAGGGCGAGACGCTCGGCCTCGTCGGCGAGTCCGGGTGCGGCAAGTCCACGGTCGCGCGCGCCGTGCTGCAGCTGCCCCGGCCCACATCCGGGACCGTGCGCGTCTCCGGGCGCGACCTCACCGCCCTCCGGGGCAAGGCCCTGCGCGCCGCCCGCCGCGACGTGCAGCTGGTGTTCCAGGACCCGATCTCGTCGCTCAACCCGCGACGCCGCGTCACCGACCTCGTGGCCGAGCCCCTCGCCATCGCGGGCGTGCGCGAGGCACGGCGGCACCGGGTGAGCGCCGCGCTCGAAGCCGTCGGCCTGCCCCCGGAGGTCGCCGATGCCCGGCCACACCAGCTCTCGGGCGGGCAGTGCCAACGCGTGAGCATCGCGAGGGCGCTCGTCCAGGAGCCGAAGATCGTCATCTGCGACGAGCCCGTGTCATCGCTCGACGTGTCCGTCCAGGCGCAGATCCTCAACCTGCTCGAGGATATGAAGCACCGCTACAGCGTCAGCCTGGTGTTCATCTCGCACGACCTCGCGGTGGTCAAGAACATCAGCGACCGCGTGGCGGTGATGTACCTGGGCAAGCTGTGCGAGGTCGCACCGGCCGACGACCTGTACCGCTCGCCGATGCACCCGTACACCCGCGCCCTGATCGCCTCCATCCCCTCCGCGCCCGGCCCGCGCGCCAAGTTGACGGGCGAGCTGCCGTCGCCGCTGCAGCCGCCCAGCGGCTGCCGGTTCCGCACCCGGTGCCCGCTCGCTCAGGCGCGGTGCGCGCAGGAGGAGCCGGTCCTCACCGAACGACAGCCCGGGCACGCCGTCGCCTGCCACTTCCCGGTCGCCTGACCGGTCTGCTGACCGGGCGTCAGGTCCCCGCCACGCTCCAGTCGTCTGCGGGCGTCAGGTCCCTGCACGTCCCGTCGTCTGACCGGGCGTCAGGTCCCCGCCACGCTCCAGTCGCCGCTGACCACGCGCCGCGTGATGACCCAGCCGCCCTCGAGGAACGACACCTCGTCGTGGTAGCGGACGCCGACGATGAGGTTGTCCGGCGACGGCGAGCCCGCCGGCGCCACCGCCCAATGGAACGCGACGGCGTACGTCTCCATCGAGGCCCGCTCCCCCTCGATCGACACGAGCTGGTTGGCCATCACGTGCATCGTGGCGGCCCACCGCTCCACGGCCGGCCGCAGCTCGGCCAGGTAGTCGTCGACCGGCCCCGTCGACCGGGTCCCGTCCACGAAGGCGTCGGCGCTGAAGCAGGCCCGCACCAGGTCCCAGTCCCGCCGGTCGACCCCGCGCGCGTACCGCATCGGGAGCTCGGCCACCTGCGCCCGCGCCCACAGCTCGCGCACCATCTCCTCGACGCCCGGCATGGCCGGCGACTGTAGGCGCCTACGCTCGGCTGCCCGTGAGCGGCACCCCGGAACGTCTGGTACTCCCCTGCGGCGAGGTCTCGCTCGTCGGTGACGCGTGGGGCGACCCGGCGGCACCGCCGGTGCTGCTGCTCCACGGCGGAGGCCAGACCCGCCACGCATGGGGCGGCACGGCGCGCGCCCTCGCCTCGCGGGGGTGGAGGGCCATCGCCGTCGACCTCCGCGGCCACGGCGAGAGCGGGTGGTCGCCCGACGGCGTGTACGGGCTGGTGCCGTTCGTCACCGACGTGCGCTACCTGGCCAACGACATGGCCGAAACGGGGACGCCGGCGGTCCTCGTCGGCGCGTCGCTCGGCGGGCTGGCGTCGCTGGTCGCGCTCGGGGAGGCACCCCACGCGCCGGCGACGGCGCTCGTGCTCGTCGACGTCGTGCCCCGCATGGAACCGGCGGGCGTCGACCGCATCAAGGCGTTCATGACCTCGGCGCCCGACGGGTTCGCCGACCTGGAGGAGGCGGCGGACGCGGTGGCGGCCTACCTGCACCACCGCGCCCGGCCCGACGACCTGACCGGCCTGCGCAAGAACCTCCGCCAGCGCGACGACGGCCGCTGGGTCTGGCACTGGGACCCGCAGTTCATGACCGGTGGCGAGCGGCACAACGAGTTCGACGACATCGACCGGTTGGCCGCCGCGGCGCGGGCCATCACCGTGCCCACGTTGCTGGTACGCGGCGGCATCAGCGACGTGGTGAGCGAGGACGGCGCGCAGGAGTTGCAGGCGCTGATCCCCCACGCCCGCCTGGTCGACGTCGCCGGCGCCGGGCACATGGTCGCGGGCGACCGCAACGACCGGTTCAGCGACGCCGTGCTGGCGTTCCTCGACGGCCTGCGGAGGACGTGACCCCGGGCGCCCTCGCGGCGCGCGTCGCCGAGCTCGACGCCGCCGCCCTGTGGGCGTCGTCGGGGGCGATGGCGCTCACCGGCGACGCCGACGGCCCGCCCCTCCCCGTCGACGCACCCGTCGCCGCGGTCGTGCACGCCGCCGGGGAGGCGCTCGGCCTCGACGACGCCGCCGTGCTGCTCGGCGAACGGGCGGCGATCTTCGGCTTCACGCGTCGGGGACGGGTCAGCTGCGGCGGCGGGGCGCGCCTGCTCCCCGCCGCCGACGGGTGGGTCGCCGTCGCGCTCCCCCGGCCCGTCGACCGGTCGGCCCTCCCCGCATGGCTCGGCATCGACCCTCCGGGCGACCCCTGGCCGGCCGTGGCACTGGCCGTCGCCGGCACCGAGCGCGCCGCGCTCGTGGAGGGCGCCCGGCTGCTCGAGGTCCCGTGCACCGCCCTCGGTGAGCACCCGGCGGCGCCAACGCCGTGCGCCGCGACACAGTCGTCGCACGCCGACCCCGTGCGCGACCCACTCGTCGTCGACCTGTCGGCGCTGTGGGCCGGCCCGTTGTGCGCGCAGCTCATCGGCGGGCGGGTCGTGAAGGTCGAGGACCCGTCCCGACCGGACGGCGCGCGGCACGCGCCGCAGGCGTTCCTCGGCGTGCTGAACGCCGGCAAGCGGTCGGTCGCCGTCGACCTCGCTGGCGCGGCGGGGCGGCGCCAGCTGGCCCGGCTGCTCGACGCCGCGGACGTCGTGGTCTCCTCGAGCCGCCCGCGCGCGTTCGAGGCCCTCGGCGTCGACGTCGACGACGTGCTCGCCCGGTCGCCCACCGTCTGGGTGGCGGTCACCGCCCACGGGTGGGAGGGACCGGGCCGCGACCGCGTCGGGTTCGGCGACGACGCCGCCGTCGCGGCGGGCGTGGTCGCCGCGGGCCCGCGCTTCGCCGCCGACGCGGTCGCCGACCCGCTCACCGGTGTGCTGGCCGCGGTCGCGGCGCGGGCGGCGCTGGCCAAGGGCGGTTCCTGGTTCGTGGACGCCCCGCTGGTGCGGGCCGCGGCGTTCGCGCAGTCCCTCGCCGGCGCCGGGGGTGCCCCCGCGGGAGGTGGGCCGGCGGGAGGTGCGGCTGCCCCACCGCGCGCGCGGCACCCCGCGGCCCCTGCCGCCGCCCTCGGCGCCGACACCGACGCCGTGCTCGCCGCGCTGGCGGCAGCCGGTTAGTCGCCGACCTCGTCCACCAGCCCCCACGCCAGCGCGGTCGACGACGTGATGCGCGCGCCGGTCAGCGTGAGCCACACGGCGCGCGGGCGCCCGATGCGGCGGGGGATCCCGACCGTCCCGCCCGCCCCCGGCACCAGCCCCATCGAGACCTCCGGGAGCCCGAAGTAGGCGTCCGGCGCGGCCGTCACCGTGCGGGCGAACGACGCCAGTTCGATGCCCGCGCCGAGGCATGCGCCGTGGGCGCGCACGGCCACTCGGTCGGCGCACAGGTGCACCCACCGCGCCGGGTGGCGGGTGAGCCGGACGGCGTGGGCGGTGGCCGGGTCGCCGACCGTCCCGAACTCCTCGAGGTCCCCCCCGCTGCAGAACGACGGCCCGGCACCAGCGAGCTCCACCTGCTCGACGCTCGGGTCGGCGACCGCGACCCCGAGGGCTTCCACCAACGCGTCGCGCATCGCCGAGTCGACGGCGTTGTGGACGCGCGGCCGGTTGAGCACGATGCGCAGGCACGCGTCCAACCGCTGGACGAGCACGGGCGGTTCGGCCGCCGCGGGGACGGGGCGCGCCGGGCGCGCCGCGCGCCACTCGCGGAACGGCCCGCTCGCGAGCAGCGCGGAGTACGTGGCGGACTCGGCGGCCAGGCCCCGCCACACATCGAGCCCGGCCGACGCGCGGTACAGCGAGGCGGCGGCGAGGGCCACGAGCGGCTGAGCGTCGACGGCGTCGACCAGCGGCGCGAGCGGCGCGCACACCCACGGCGCTGGCGGGTCGGCCGCGCCGGTCAGGTACACGTCGAAACCGGCGGGCGTCTCGTCACCGTCGCCGACGAGCACGGTGACGGCCGGCACGCCTTCGAGCCACGCAGCATCGACGCCCGCTGGCGCACCGTGCACCACGAGGGCGCCGGGGCGCACGAGCGGCGACAGCTCCTCGGGCACCGGCCGCGCCGCGGCGAACGCAGCGAGCTCCGCGCCCTCGAGCTCGGTCACAGCGTGGCCACGAGGCCGGCGCGGTCGACCTTGCCCATGGCGTTGCGTGGCAGGGCGGGGACGAAGCGCACCTGGCGCGGGCATTTGAACGCCGCCAGCCGCTCGCGGCACCACCCGCGCAGCGCATCGGCATCCGCGTCGCCGGCCAGCACCACGGCGGCGACCACTTCTTCGCCCCATTCGTCCGACGGCAGGCCGACCACCGCGGCCTCGGCGACGGCGGGGTGGGCGGCCAGGACGTCCTCGACCTCGCGCGGGTAGACGTTGAACCCGCCGGTGATGATGAGCTCCTTGCTGCGCCCGACGATGCGCAGGTACCCCTCGTCGTCCCATTCGCCGACGTCGCCGGTCCGGAACATGCCGTCGTCGGTGAAGTACGGCGCGCTCGGCTGCCCGAGGTAGCCGCGGAACACGGCCGGGCCGCGCACCAGGACTTCACCGTCGTCGCCCAGCCGCATGGTCACCCCCGGGAGCGGTACGCCGACGGTCCCCGCGCGTCGCGTGCCCTCGATGGGGTTCGACGCGAGCATGACCGTCTCGGTCATGCCGTAGCGCTCGACGACGTCGTGCCCCGCGGCGTCGCGGATCCGCGCGAACACCGAGGGGCTGAGCGGCGCCGACCCCGACACGCACAGGCGCAGCTTGGACAGCACGTGCGCGCGGGGGGACGCGGTGAGGCGGACCCACATGGTCGGGACACCGAACAGGAGCGTGGCACCGGCGTCGACGCGGTCGAGGACGGCGTCGACGTCGAACCGGGGCAGCACCTCGGCCGACGCGCCGGCGACGAGCGTCCCGTGCACGCCGACGGCGAGGCCGTGGGCGTGGAACAGGGGCAGGGCGAGCACCAGTCGGTCCTCGGGTGACCACCGCCACGCCACGACCACCGACCGGGCGCCGGCGAGCACGTTGGCGTGCGACAGCACCGCGCCCTTGGGGCGGCCCGTCGTCCCGGACGTGTACCCGATGACGGCGGGGTCATCGCCCGACACGCGGTCGAGGACGGGGACAGGGCCGTCGTCGCCCTCGACTGCGGCGCTCACCGTCGGCAGCCCGGGGACGCGCGCGGGGTCGTCCACGACGGCCGCGACCGGCGACGCGTCGGAGACGATGTGGCCGAGCTCGTCACGGCCGTACGCGGTGTTGGCCGGCACGGCCACGGCGCCCATGCGCAACGCCGCCAGGTGGGCGACCACAAGGTCGACCGACGGCGCCGTACTGAACAGGACGCGGTCGCCGCGGCGCACGCCGAGGCGGGCCAGGCGCCCGGCCACCACCTCGCTCGCCGCCAGCAGGTCCCCCCACGCCAGCGCGCCGAACGCGGGCCGGTGCGGCTGGCGGTCCCCCCACCTGGCGGCCACGGCAGGGATGCTCACCCCCTCGAGCAGGTCGAGGTCCTCCCACCGTGCGCCGGCCGGGAGGTGACGGGCCCACCGCGGCGCCGCGCTCACATCGCGGCCCGCAACCGGGATGCGACGGTGGCCAGCTCCGCTTGGTCGGCGTGCGTGGCGTGGCCGAAGTCGAACGTCTCCAGGCCGTAGGCGCCGAACACGTGCACGTGCAGGTGCGGGACCTCGAAGCCGGCGACCACGAGCCCGACGCGTGGCGGTGCGTACACGGCGCGGATGGCGCGCCCGACCCGCTGGGCCACCGCGAACAGGTGGTCGCGGAGGTCGGCGGGGCAGGCCAGCCAGTCGTCGAGCTCGTCGCGGGGCACGACGAGTGCGTGGCCGGGGCTGAGCGGGTGGATCGAGAGGAACACGGCGCAACGGTCGTCCTCGTGCACGAACTGCCCCGGGAGCTCCCGGGAGATGATCCGGCTGAAGAGGGTCGTCACCCGCCGGCGTGCAGCTCCGCCTTCAACAGCCGGCGCATGAGCTTGCCGTTGTCGTTGTACGGCAGCGCGTCGCGGACCTCGACACGCGCCGGCGTCTTCGCCGAGCGCAGCCGGTCGCGGACGAACGCCTGCAGCTCGGCCACGTCGATCTGCGCGCCGGGCGCCGCCACGACGACGGCAGCGACCGCCTCGCCCCAGTCGGTATCCGGCACGCCGCAGACGGCGGCGTCGGCGACGGAAGGATGGCTGAGCAGGACGTCCTCGATCTCGCCGGGGCTGATGTTCTCGCCGCCGCGCACGATGACGTCGTCGAGGCGGCCCTCGATGAACAGGTAGCCCTCGTCGTCCATCCACCCGCCGTCCTTGGTCGGGAACCACCCGTCGCCGTCGCGCACCGAGCCGACGCCGAGGTACTCGCCCGACACCTGGTCCCCGCGCACCCACACCTCGCCCGCGTCGCCCGGGCCGAGCGGCTTGCCGTCCGCGTCGCGGATCTCGACCTCGACGGTCGGGAGGGGCTTCCCCACGGAACCGAGGCGGCGGCGCACGGCCGTGTCCGCGCTGGCGACCGCGTCGCGGTGGTCGTCGGGCGTCAGCACCGAGATCGTCGAGCTCGTCTCCGTGAGGCCGTAGGCGTTGACGAACGACACGTGCGGGAGCCGGGCCACGGCCTCCTCGATGACGGGGACCGGCATCCGCCCGCCGCCATAGGCGAGGTGGCGCAGGGCCGGGAGCTGGACCTCGGGGCGTGCGGCGAGCACCTCGAGGATGCGGCTCAGCATGGTGGGCACCACCATGGCGTGGGTGACGCGGTCGGCTTCGGCGACCTCCACCCACTGCTCGGGGTCGAACGCCGGGAGCTGCACGATCCGGCGCCCCCCGTAGATGCCGCTGAGCATGCCGGCGATGCCGGCCACGTGGTACGGCGGCACGCTGACCAGCGCGGCCTCGTCCTCGTCCGCGCCCATGAACTCGACGGTCCCGAGGATGTACGACACGAGGTTGTCGTGGCGCAGGACGGCGACCTTGGGGTCACCCGACGTCCCGCTGGTGAACAGCAGCACGGCCGGCGCGTCGGTCTCGTCGGCCGGCGCGTCCGGGGCCTCGACACCCGCGAGCTCGGCGAGGAACGCGTCGCGGGCCACCACCTCGACACCTTCGACGCCCTGGAGGCGCTCGACCACCGGGTCGTCGACCACGAGCACGGCAGGCGCCAGGCGTTCGGCGGCGCGGCGCAGCTGCTCGTCGCTCCACCGGTAGTTGACGGGCGCGAACGGCCGACCGGCGATGGCTGCGCCGAACAGGGCGATGGGGCCGGCCTCGGAGTTGACGTCGACGAGGCCGACGTTCGCCACGTCGCGCCGGGAGAACCACACTGCGGCCCGCCGGGCCTGCCCGAGGAGGTCGGGGTACGACAGGCGCCCCACGGCGAGCCGGCCGTCGCCGGCCTCGCCCGCCATCTCGAGCAGCATGGCGATGTTCACGAGAGGCTCAGTCGCTGGCGGGGAGCGGCTTGGCCTGCTTCAGGCCGAGCGGTGCGCCGTTGAGCGCCAGCGAGCCCTTGCCCGCCTTGGTGCACAGCACTTCGAGGCCGACGCCCTCGTCCGCGTACCGCTTCCCGAGCTGCGTCCCCTCGGCCCAGGCGCCGTCGGGCTCCCCGGCGGGCACGTCCGCGTCCAGGGGGACCATCGGGGCCCCCCCGCAGGACAGCTCGACGTCGCCCTGCGGCGCCCGCACCACGATCACCTGCGTCTCGCACACCTGGCTCTTCAGCCGCGCGCCAGCCTTCAGCTCCACGCCGCCATGTTCGCGCACAGCCGGGGCCTGGCACGAACCGACGGGTAGACTTGCGACCATGCCCGAGCCCACCGTCGACGAGCACGCCGAACCCGCCGCCGAGGCCCCCGTGGAGGAGGAGGTCCTCGTGGAGGAGATCTCCATCGACGGCATGTGCGGCGTCTACTGAGCGGCAGTACCGGTTGCCAGGCGATCGGGTGCCAGGCGCCTTCGACCCGGCGCGGCCCTACGAGGTCGACCCGAGGGTGGCGATCCGGCGCGAGCCGTTCGGGGCGCTCGCCTACCACTACGGGAACCGCCGCCTCACCTTCCTCCGTGACGACGCGCTGGTGGCGCTCGTGCGCGAGCTCGGCGACCACCCCTCGGTCGACGACGCCCTCGACGCGGCGCGCATCGACACGGCCCGGCGGCCCGCGTTCCGCACGGCGCTGCGCGCGTTGGCGGAGTCCGAGGTGATCCGTGCCCGCTGAGCGCCTCACCGACCAGCTCAAGCATGGGCTCGACGCGCCCATCTGCCTCACGTGGGAGGTCACCTACGGCTGCAACCTGGCGTGCGTCCACTGCCTGTCCTCGTCGGGGCGCCGCGACCCGCGCGAGCTGACCACGGCGGAGGCGCTGGCGGTCGTGGACGAGCTCCAGGCGCTGCAGGTGTTCTATGTCAACATCGGCGGCGGGGAGCCGACCATCCGGCCCGACTTCTTCGACCTCGTCGACTACTGCGTGGGGCACGGCGTGGGGGTCAAGTTCTCCACCAACGGCACGACCATGACGCCCGAGCGGGCCGAGCGGTTGGCCGGGAGCGACTACGTCGACGTGCAGATCTCGATCGACGGGGCAACGGCCGCGGTCAACGACGCCGTGCGCGGCGACGGCTCCTACGCCGCCGCCCGCCGGGCGATGGACCACCTCGCCGCGGCCGGGTTCGGGCCGTTCAAGATCAGTGTGGTCGTCACCCGCCACAACGTCGCCGAGCTCGACGCCTTCGAAGCCCTCGCCGCCAGCTACGGCGCGCAGCTGCGCCTGACCCGGCTCCGGCCCTCTGGGCGCGGCGCGGACACGTGGCACGAGCTGCACCCGACGGCCGAGCAGCAGCGCCTGCTCTACCGCTGGCTGGTGGAGCGCCCGGGGGTGCTCACCGGCGACTCGTTCTTCCACCTGTCCGCACTGGGCGAAGCCCTGCCCGGCCTCAACCTCTGCGGCGCCGGCCGCGTCGTGTGCCTGATCGACCCGGTGGGCGACGTCTACGCCTGCCCATTCGTCCTGCACCCAGAGTTCCGCGCCGGCAGTGTGCGCGACGCGGGCGGGTTCAGCAGGGTGTGGCGCTCCTCGGAGCTGTTCACCAGCCTCCGGGAGCCAAGCTCGGCGGGGGCGTGCGCCTCGTGCGGGTCGTTCGACGCGTGCCAGGGCGGGTGCATGGCCGCCAAGTTCTTCACGGGGCTCCCGCTCGACGGGCCCGACCCGGAGTGCGTGCACGGGTACGGCGAGCTCGCCCTCGCCGGGGTGGCGGCGGGTGCCGCACCATCGCCCGGCCCCGGCCACTCGGTGCCGGTCACCTTCCGCCGCCGGCCCTAGGCCGCCGTGACGCTGCTCGAGCCCCTCACGTTGGGGGCGCGCGAAACACCGTCCCGCGCCGTGTTCGGCCCGCACGAGACCAACCTGGCGCGCGGGCGGGCCATCTCGGAGCGCCACGTCGCCTACTACCGCCGGCGCGCCGCCGGGGGCGCAGGCGTCGTGGTCACCGAGGAAGCCTCGGTGCACCCGAGCGACTGGCCCTACGAGCGCGCCCCGCTGGCCTCGGCCTGCGGCGCTGGGTGGGCCGCAGTGGCGGATGCGTGCCACGCCGAAGGGGCGCTCGTCATCGCCGCCCTCGGCCACGCCGGCCAGCAGGGGTCGAGCGCGTACCACCAAGCGCCCCTCTGGGCGCCCTCGCGCGTCCCGGACGTCAACACGCGCGAGGTCCCGAAGGCCATGGAGCCCTCCGACATCGCGGCGGTCATCGAGGGGTTCTCGTGCGCGGCCGGGGCCGCGCTGGCGGCCGGGGTCGACGGGGTCGAGGTCAACGCGGGACAGCACAGCCTCGTGCGCCAGTTCCTGTCCGGGCTGACCAACCAACGGGCCGACGAGTGGGGCGAGGACCGGCTCCGCTTCGCCCGCGACGTGCTCGCCGCTGTGCGTGCCGCGGTCGGCGCGTCAGCCGTCGTGGGGCTCCGGCTGTCGTGCGACGAGCTGGCCCCATGGGCGGGGATCGTGCCCGACACCGGCGCAGCGATCGCCGCCGAGCTCGCTGCCCATGTGGACTACATCACCGTCGTGCGCGGGTCGATCTTCACGGTCTCGGCCACGCGCCCCGACACCCACGTGGCACCGGGGTTCAACCTCGGGCTGGCCCGGCTCGTGCGCGCGGCCGTCCCGCCGGGGGTCGCCGTGATCGCCCAAGGGTCGATCGTCGACGCCGAGCAAGCCGACGCCGCGCTGGCGGACGGGACCTGTGATGCGGTCGAGATGACGCGGGCGCAGATCGCGGACGCGTCGCTCGTGCGCAAGCTGCGTGACGGCCACCGGGCGCGCCCGTGCATCCTCTGCAACCAGGCGTGCCAGGTGCGCGACGCCCGCAACCCGATCGTCAGCTGCGTCGTCGACCCCTCCGCGGGCTACGAGACGACCGAGCCGGAACCCGAGCCCCTCGCGGCTGCCGGCTCGCCGTCGGCCGGCCGCGACGTCCTCGTCGTCGGCGCCGGGCCGGCGGGCCTCGAGTGCGCGCGCGTCGCCGCCGGCCGCGGCCACCGCGTCACGGTGCTCGACGACCGTGACGGCCCGGGCGGCATGGTTCCCGTCGCCGCAGCTGCACTGGGGCGCGAGCGCCTCGCCGCCATCACGCGATGGTTGGCGGAGGAGTGCGCGCGGCTCGGGGTCAGGTTCTCCCGAGCACGGGCCACAGCGGCCGATGTCGAGGCGTTCGACGGCGACGTGGTGCTGTGCACGGGGTCGCGCCCTGGGTGCCGCACGTTCGAGACCGGCGAGGGCGCCGTCGTCCTCTCCGCCGCCGACGCATTGGTGTCGGTGCCCGACGGGCGCGTCGCCGTGTGGGACCCCATCGGCGGGCCGGTCGGGGTGTCCGTCGCGGAGACGTTGCGCGCCGCGGGCCGCGACGTCGCGCTCGTCACGCCCGACCTCATCGCCGGCAACGAGCTGTCGCGCACCGGCGACCTGGCGCCCGCCAACGTGCGGCTGCTCGCCGGCGGTGTGCACATCGAGCGGCGCTCGCTCCTGCGCCGCGTCGCCGCCGGCTCGGTCGAGGTCGAGGACCGGTTCACGGGCGTGGCGCGCGCCATCGAGGCTGACGTCGTCGTCGACGCCGGCTACCGGTTGCCCGACGACGCGTTGTGGCGGGAGACGGGGCGGCCGCGCGCCGGTGATGCCGTCGCGCCGCGCACGATCTACGAAGCCGTGCTCGAGGGGCGGCGCGCCGCGCTGGCGCTGTGAGGTACCGCTACCTCTGGGCGCCCCTGCGGCTCGGGCCGGTCGTGGTGCCCAACCGCATCGTGTTCAGCGCCCATCTCACGAACTACGCCGTCGACGGCCGCCCGAGCGAGCAGCACGCGGCCTACTACGCGGCGCGCGCCGCGGGCGGCGCGGGGCTCGTCATCACGGAGGAGCACTCGACGCACCCGACGGACTGGCCGTACGAGAAGCTGATCCACGGGTTCCACCACGACGTCGTGCCGGGCTACCGCCGCATCACCGATGCCGTGCACCGGCACGGCACCCCCATCTTCGCCCAGATCAACCACAACGGCGGCCAGGGGTCGGGCATGTACTCGCGCCTGCCGACGTGGGCGCCCTCGGCGATCGCCGACCCGCTGTTCCGCGAGGTGCCGAAGGAGGTCGACCTCCACGACATCGCCGAGATCGTCGCCGGGTACGCGCTGGTCGCCGAGCATTGCAAGGACGGCGGCTTCGACGGCATCGAACTGCAGTGCTCGCACAGCTCGATCGTGCGCGGCTTCCTGTCGCCGGCGATGAACGTGCGCACGGACCGCTACGGCGGGCCGCTGGAGAACCGGGCGCGCCTGCTGCTGGAGATCGTGGCCGCCGTGCGCGCCGCGATCGGTCCCGGGCTGGCGCTCGGTGTGCGGTTGTGCGGCGACGAGCTGATCGAGGGGGGCACGACGATCGACGATGCGGTCGAGGTCGCACGCCTCGTCGAGGCCCAGGGCCTGACCGACTACATCAACACGTCGATCGGCGTGGCGACCGCCACCCTGTTCATGATCGAGGCTTCGATGCAGGTGCCGCCGGGCTACGCCCTGTTCATCCCGTCGGCGATCCGCAAGGCGGTGTCGCTGCCCGTCGTCGGGGTCGGCCGGTTCAAAGACCCGCTGCAGGCGGAACGGGCGCTGGCCGAGGGGCACTGCGACCTGGTGGGCGTGGTGCGCGGGCAGATCGCCGACGCGTCGTTCGCGTCGAAGGCACAGGCCGGCCACACCGAGGACATCCGCCTGTGCCTGTCGTGCAACCAGGAGTGCGTGGGCCGCATGGGGCTCAACCGGTGGCTGGGGTGCATCGAGAACCCGCGGACCGGGCGCGAGTGGCAACCCCCGCCTCGGCGCGCGCCGCAACGCCGCCGCGTCGTCGTGGTGGGCGCCGGCCCCGGGGGACTGCAGGCGGCCATCGCCGCGGCCGGGCGTGGCCATGACGTGACCGTGCTCGAGCGCTTGGCCGTCGCCGGCGGCCAGGCGCGCGTCGCCGCCAGCGTGCCGAGCCGGGCCGAGTTCGGTGACATCGTGCGCAACCAGGTGCGCGAGTGCCACCGGCTGGGCGTCGAGGTCCGCTACGGCGTGTGCGCGGACGCGTCGGCCATCGCGGCACTCGCCCCCGACGCCGTCGTCGTCGCCACGGGGGCGCGGCCGCAGCGGCCGTGGTGGGCACCGGCCGAGGCCGCCCGCATCGTCGACGTGCGCGACGTGCTCGAAGGCGGGGCGGCCCCGCTCGGCGCGGTGGTCGTCGTGGACGAAGTGGGGTTCCACCAGGCAACCTCGGTCGCCGACCTGCTCGCCGACCGGGGGTGCCGCGTCACGGTCCTCACGCCCGGCATGGTCGTGGGCCAGGATCTGGGCATCACCCTCGACCTGGAGCACTGGAACACCCGGGCCGCGGCCAAGGGCATCACCCAGCTGACCGATCTGGTGCCGATGGGGTGGGACGCGGAGGACGGGCTCATCGCCCAGCACCACCCGACCGGGCAGGAACGGCGCCTGGCCTGTGACTGGGTCGTGCTCGCCGTCCCGCAGCAGCCGAACGAGGAGCTGTACTTCTCGCTGCTCGGCCGCGGGTTCGAGGTGCACCGCGTCGGCGACTGCGTCGCCCCGCGGCGAGCGCACGCCGCGGTCGTCGAAGGCGAGCGGGTGGGGGCGGCACTGTGACGACGTCGATGCTCGCGGTGGTGCCGGTGCGCGACGGCACGGTGCCGCCCGGGGGCGACGAGGCGACGGCCGAAGCGGGTGGCCACGCGGTGGTGATCGGTTCGGGGACGGCCGCAGCCGCCGACGCGCTGACGACGGCGACGGAGGTGTGGACGGCGGAGGTCGGCGCGTTCGCCCCCGGCGCGTGGGCCGTAGCGTTGACGCCGCACCTGACCTCCGCTGCGGTCATCGTGCTCCCGGCCTCCGCCGACGGCCGTGACCTGGCGCCGCGCGTCGCCCACGCCCTCCGCCGGCCGCTGTTCGCGGCCGCCATCTCGGTCGCGCCGGGCTGCGTGGTCGTCGCCCGTCGCGGCGGGCTCGTCGCCGAGGAGTACGCGCCGGCCGGCCCGTTCGTGGCGACGCTCGAGCCCGGCGCGCGCGGGACGGTCCCCACGGGTCGCGCGCCTCGGACGTCGGCGCTGTCGCTCGCGCTCGGGGCGGCGGCGGGCGCGGCGGGCGCGGCGGGCGTCGCTGGTGTCGCTGGTGTCGCCGGTGTCGCCGACGCGTCGGTGCTCGAGGTGCTGGCGCCCGACCCGGCGACCGTCGACCTGTCGGAGGCCCCCCGCATCCTCGCCGGCGGCGCTGGCCTCGGCGGCCCGGACGGGTTCGCCCAGTTGGCGTCCGTCGCCGCCGCGCTCGGCGTGTCGTGGGGCGCCAGCCGGGTGGCGGCGGACATGGGGTGGGTCGCCGCCGACCGGTTCATCGGGACCACGGGCGTGTCCGTCGACCCCGAGCTCTACATCGGCCTCGCCATCTCCGGCGCCGTGCAGCACGTGTCCGGCATCGGCGACCCTGAGCACCTCGTCGCCGTCAACACCGACCCCTCCGCGCCGCTGATGGCCATGGCCGATCTGGCGATCGTCACCGACGCCGTCGCCCTGCTCTCCGAACTCGCGGCCCGCCTCGGGGTCACCGGTGCCTGAGTTCGACGCCGTGGTCGTGGGCGCCGGCCCGGCGGGCTCGGCCGCCGCGCTCGTGCTGGCGCGAGCGGGCCGTTCCGTGGCGCTGGTCGAGCGCGGGCCGTTCCCGGGCGCCAAGAACATGTACGGCGGCGTCGTCTACGGGCGCATCCTCGACGCCCTGGTCCCGCAATGGTGGGAGGAGGTCCCCTTCGAGCGCTGGGTCACGCGGCGGGCGACGATGGTCCTCACCGGGACGCAGTCGCTCACCATCGACTTCCGCACCCAGTCGTGGGGCACCCCGCCGTACAACGGCTGCACCACGTTCCGTTCGGAGTTCGACCACTGGCTGGCGGGCAAGGCCGTCGACGCCGGCGCCACGCTGATCACGTCGACGACGGCGACCTCGCTCCTGCGCGACGGGCGCGGGCACATCGCCGGCGTCCGGACCGACCGCGACGACGGCGACCTCAACGGCCGCGTCGTCATCGCGTGCGACGGCGTGAATTCGTTCCTGGCGAAGGAGGCCGGCCTCTACCACCACCCGGGCGCCGAGCACGTCACCCTCGGCGCCAAAGAGGTGCTCGCGCTCCCCCGCGAGGAGATCGAGCGGCGGTTCGGGCTGACCGGGGACGAGGGCGCGGACTTCGAGATCATCGGGTGTACGGGCGACGTGCCGGGCGGCGGCTTCGTGTACACCAACCGCGACACCGTCGCCGTCGGGGTGGTGCTGCACCTGCCCGCGCTCGCCGCGTCGCGCAAGCGCCCCGAGCAGTTCATCGCCGACCTCAAGGCCCACCCCTCCATCGCACCGCTGCTGTCGGGCGGGGAGCTGAAGGAGTACTCGGCGCACCTCATCCCCGAGGGTGGATACGACGCCATGCCGGAGCTCGTGACCGACGGCATGCTCGTCGCCGGTGACGCCGCCGGGCTGTGCCTGGCGGCCGGGATCTGGCTGGAGGGGGTCAACTTCGCGATCGGGTCGGGCGCGGCGGCGGGCCGGGCCGCGGCCGCGGCGCTGCGGCGGGGCGACACGAGCGCGGGGGGCTTGGCGCAGTACCGGCGCGACCTCGAGCGGTCGTTCGTGCTCAAGGACCACAAGAAGCTCCGGCGGGCGCCGGGGTTCGTACTCAATCCGAGGACGCAGCAGGCGTACCCGAAGATGGCGTGCGACCTCGTCGAGCAGCTGTTCACCGTGCGCAACCCCGAACCCAAGGCGGGCGGCCTGCGAGCCGCCTGGCGCGAGCTGCGGCGCAGCGACGTCCGCGTGCGCGACGCGGCACGCGACGCGTGGACAGCATTGAGGACCTACGGGTGAGCACCTCCTTCGAGGACCGCATGGCCACGGTCGACTTCCGCGTGGCGGAGACGGCGCACATCACCGTGGACGGCGACCAGTGCCGCGGCTGTACGACGCGCGCGTGCGTGACCGCGTGCCCCGCCGACCTGTTCGTACCGACGTCGGACGGCGGGATCCTCTTCAACTACGAGCAGTGCTTCGAGTGCGGGACGTGCTACCTCGTGTGCAACACCGAGGGGGCCATCACGTGGCGCTACCCGGAGGGCGGCTTCGGCGTGGTGTTCCGGCGGGCATGACGGTCGTCGCCTGCCTGAAGTGGGTGGACCACAAGCCCGACGTCGACCCCTTGACCGGCGCGGTGCGCACCGACTGGCGGACGTCCGGGCTCTCGGACGCCGATCGCGCTGCGCTCGAGTGGGCCCTGCGCCTCGGCGGCGAGTGGGGGGAACCGGTCGTGGCCGTCAGCGCCGGGCCGGCAGCCGCCGACGCCGTGCTCGTCGATGCCCTGTCCGCCGGCGCCACGCGCGCCGTGCGCGTCGAGCTGCCGCTGTCCGCGCCGAGCGACACCGTCGCCCGGGCGATCGCCGGCGCCGTCGGCCCCCGGCCGCGACTGGTGCTGTGCGGCGTCTGGAGCCTCGACCGCGGTTCGGGGTCGGTGCCGGCGTTCCTCGCCGCGGAACTCGGTGCCGCCCAGGCGCTGGGCCTGGTGTCGCTGTCGGCGGACGCCGCTTCGGACGGGGCCGCTTCGGACGGGGCCGCTTCGGACGGGGCCGTGCTCGCCGAGCGGCGGCTCGACCGCGGCGCACGCGAGCGCCTGCGCGTGCCGCTGCCCGCCGTGTGCTCGGTCGAGGGGGCGAGCGCGCGGCTGCGGCGCGCCGCGCTGCCCGGTGTGCTGTCCGCAACGCGAGCGGCGATCGAGGTCGTGCCCGCCACGACGGGCGCGGTGGCTGCGCTGCCCGTCCGCACCGGGCCGTTCCGTCCGCGGGCACGCGCCCTGCCCGCGCCCGCGTCACCGTCGGCCCGAGAGCGCGTGCTCGAGCTCACCGGCGCGCTCTCCCATCGCGAGCCGCCGCAGACGCTCTACCTGGAGCCTGCGGTCGCAGCGCGCGAGCTGTTGGCCCGCCTCGAAGCGTGGGGGTACCGGTGACGGCGCCTGCCGCGCCGGGTGGCCGGGTCGGGCCTGCGGGGGCACGGCGGCTCGCTGAGCTGGCGTCGCCCGACGTCGTCTCGGGCGTCATCCTCGCCGTGCCCATCGGCGCCACCGAGCAGCACGGCCCGCACCTCCCGCTCGGGACCGACACCGAGATCGCCTGCGCCCTCGCCGAACGGCTCGCCGCCGCCCGCCCCGATGTGGTCGTCGCCCCTGCCCTCCCGTACGGGTCGAGCGGCGAGCACGCCATGTTCCCCGGCACGCTCTCCATCGGGCAGGACGCGTTCGAACGCGTGGTCACCGAGCTCGTGCGCTCCGCCGACGCGTTTGCCGGGACGGTGCTCGTGTGCGCCCACGGCGGCAACGCCGAGGCACTGGCCCGCGCCGTCGCCACGTTGTCGGGTGAGGGCCGCCGCGTCCTCTCGTGGTCGCCGCGCGTCACCGCCGGCGATGCGCACGCCGGGAGGACGGAAACGTCGCTCATGCTCGCCATCGCGCCCACCATCGTGCGCTCAGAACGCGCCGCGCCCGGCGACACGCGCCCCCTTGCCGAGGTCGGCGCGACCTTGCGGTCGTCGGGAGTGGCGGCCGTCTCGCCGAACGGCGTGCTCGGGGACCCGACGGGTGCCTCTGCGGCCGAAGGGACGGCGCTGCTCGACGCCTTGGCCGCGGACCTCGTCGCCGCCGTCGAGGGGTGGGCCGGATGACGGCGCCCGTCGCGATCATCACGGGCGCGGGCCGCGGCATCGGCGCGGTGACGGCTCGGCGGCTCGCCCGCGCCGGGTGGCGGCTCGTGCTCGTCGACCGCTGCGCCGACGACGGCGCGCTGACCTACCCGCTCGCCACGCGCGCGGAGCTCGACGCCGTCGCCGCGGCGTGCGACGGCATCGCCGTGGTCGCCGACGTGCGCGACCAGGCCGCGCTCGACGCGGCCGTCGCCGTTGCGGTGTCCGAGTTCGGTGGCCTCGATGCCGCGTTGGCGGTGGCGGGGTGCATCACGGGGGGGCTGCCCGCATGGGAGACGGGCGACGCCGCGTGGTCAGCGATGATCGACGTCAACGCCGCCGGCGTCTGGCGCCTGGCGCGCGCCGCCGTGCCGGTGATGCTGCGGCGGCCGGCGCCGCGTCACGGCAGGTTCGTCGCCGTGTCGTCGGCGAGCGGGACGCTGGGGATGCCGCTGCTCGCCGCCTACTCCGCGGCCAAGCACGCGGTGATCGGCTTGGTGCGGAGCATGGCGGCCGAGCTCGGGCCGGAAGGGATCACCGTCAACGCCGTCGCACCGGGCTCGACGGCGACGATGATGCTGGAGGCGAGCGCGGGCGTGTACGGGTTGGCGACGAGCGAGGACTTCGCCGCCCACCACCAGCTCGGCCGCCTGGTGCAGCCCGACGAGGTCGCCGCGTTGATCGAGTGGCTCTGCGGGCCCGAGAGCGCGGCGATCACCGGCGCCGTGCTCCCCGTCGACGCCGGCATGACCGCGTCGTGACGCGACCGCTCCCGCCGACGTTCCGGCTCGTCCTCGACCCCGGCGCGCGGCGGACCGATGGTGGCCGGGTCGTCATCGGGGGCGCGCCGATGCGGATCCTGCGGCTCACTGCAGCGGGGGCGCGTGCGCTCGACGCGCTGGCCGACGGTGCGCCCGTCGGGGAGGCGCCGACCAGCCAGTGGCTGGCGCGCAAGCTGCTCGACGCCGGCCTCGCCCACCCCCGTCCACCGTCGTTCCGGCCGTCGGTGGTCGTCGTCGTGCCGGTACGCGACCGCCCAGCCGGGCTGGCGGCGACGCTCCAGGCCCTCGGCACCCCCGCCGCCGTCCACCCCCTGGCCGCTGGCATCGGTGAGCCGCCCGCCTTTGCCTTTGCCGGCGGTGCGCCTCCCGTCGTCGTGGTGGACGACGGGAGCGACGGGCCGGGCACCTCGTTGGCCGCTGAGCGCGGCGGCGCCCGCGTCGTGCGCCATGACCAGTCGCGGGGACCGGCGGCGGCGCGCAACACGGGCGCCAAGGCGACGGCGTCGGACGTCATCGCCTTCGTCGACGCTGACTGCACGCCAGCGCCGGGGTGGCTGGAGCCGCTCCTCGCCCACTTCGCGGACGACGCCGTCGGGGCGGTCGCGCCGCGCGTCATCTCCGGCCCGCGCCTCGGCGCGCCCCGCTGGATCGTCGAGTACGAGCGCGCCCGCTCGCCGCTCGACCGCGGCGGGCGCGAGGCACCCGTGCGGCCGCGCGGCGTCGTGCCGTTCGTCCCCGCCGCCGCCCTCGTCGTGCGCCGGCGGGCGTTCGAAGACATCGGCGGCTTCGACGAGGCGCTCCGCACGGGAGAGGACGTGGACTTCGTGTGGCGCCTGCACGAGGACGGGTGGACCGTCCGCTACGAACCCGCCGCCACCGTCGTGCACCCTCCCCGCCCGGACACGCTCGCCTGGGTGGCGCAACGCTTCGGCTACGGCTCGTCCGCGGCGCCCCTCGCAGCGCGACACCCGAGCGCGGTTGCGCCGCTGACGGTCTCGGCGTGGAGCGCGTTGGCGTGGGGACTGGTCGGCGCCAAACGCCCCGCCGCCGGTGCGGCGGTGGGCGCGGGGACGACACTGCTGCTGAGCCGCCGGCTGGGCGCGCTCGAGCACCCGTGGCGCGAAGCGTTCACCCTCGCCGGTCGCGGGCACCTCGCTGCCGGGCGCCTGTGCGCCGATGCCGTGCGGCGCTCGTGGTGGCCCGCCGCCGTCGCGGTCGCGGTCGGGTGGCGCCGGGCGCGCCTCGGGGTGGCGGCCGCGTTCGTGGTGCCGCCGCTGGTGGAGTGGGCCCGGGAGCGGCCTGCGCTGGGGCCGGGCCGGTGGGTCGCGGCGCGGGTGGCCGACGACGTCAGCTACGGCGCGGGCGTGTGGGCGGGGGCGGTGCGGGAACGGTCGGTCGCGGCGCTCGTTCCCGACCTGTCCAACTGGCCGGGCCGGCGCCCCGCCGTCGAGCGGTAGGGGGCGCGGCCGGGCCGGCGGGCCGGGGGTGGAGGGTGGCCGGAGTGGCGCGAATTTCGCGCCACATGGCAGTTTCTTCGCGCTTTCGGGCCCGCTTTCGCGAATTTTCGACCGCACGGCGCGAATTTCGCGCCACGCCGGACGAGCGGGGCAGTGGTACCCACGGGAGGGCGGGCACGAGGGCCAACAGCGCCCGACGGGCCCGACGGGCGGAAGATTACGCGGCGGGCACTTCCGCGCCGGCGGAGCCGGCGGCATCGGCGGCGGCGATCGCCGTCCACCGCTCGCCGCGGTAGCGCACGGTGTTGACGGCGCACCGGGCGAGGAGCCACCCGACCAGCCCCAGCCAGATGGTCACGAGCCCCAACCGGTGCCATTCGAGCACCGCCACCGCGACCGGCGTGAACACGATCAACCCCGACAGCGTGCTGACCCGCAGGAACGCGAAGTCGGCCGCGCCCATCAGCACGCCGTCGAGCACGAACACGATGGCGTCGAGGACCTGGAGCGCGGCAACGACGAGGAGGGGCCCGACGACGGCGTGCGCCACGCGCGCGCTGCTTGTGAACGCGCCCGCCAGCACGGGTGTGATCGCCGCGAGGAGCGCGCCGACCCCGAGGCCCACCCATGCGCCGAGCAGCACCAGCCGTTGCGCGTACGCCCGCGCGCTCACCGCGTCCCCTGCCCCGAGCTCCGTCCCGACGATCGCCTGGGCCGGGATGGCGAGCCCGTCGAGCGCGGCGGTCACGAACAGCCACACCTGCAGCGCCACCTGGTGGGCGGCGAGCGGGACCGGCCCCAGCCGGCTGGCCACCGATGTCGACAGCGTCAGCGCCGCCAGGAGGGCGCCGGTGCGGACGAACAGGTGCTGCCCGACGCCCGCCATGCGCCGCAGCTCGACGGGGTCCGGGCGCAGGCTCGCCCCCGCCGCAGCGATGCGCTCGGCCAACAACAGCACGAACCACCCGGCGGCGAGCGCCTGGGCTGCCACCGTCCCCCACGCCGACCCGGCGACACCGAAGTGCGCGCCGTACACGAGCGCCACCTCGAACACGATGTTCGCCACGTTGCTCACCAGCACGATGCGAAGTGGCGTACGCGTGTCCGACAACCCGCGGAGGAACCCGTTCCCGACGAGCGCGATCAGCGCGAACGGCGTCCCAATGGCACTGATGCGCAGGTACGTGACGGCCGCCGACCGCACGCCGCCGCGGCCTCCCATCACGCCCGCCACCGCGGGAGCGGCGATGGCGAGCGCGGCCCCCACGACCACGCCGACGACGACCGCGATCCACAACCCCTGGGCGGCGACGCCCGCCGCGCCCCGCCCATCGCGCCGGCCGGTCAGGAACGCCACGCGCGACGTCGTCCCGAACGACAGGAAGTTGAAGATCCAGAACGACGCCGTCAGCACGCTCGCCGCCAGCGCCAGGCCGGCCAGCGGCGTCACTCCCAGGTGCCCGACGATCCCGGTGTCGACCAGCGTGTAGACGGGCTCAATAAGGACGGTCGCGAGCGCCGGGACACCGATGGCGATGATCCGCCGGTCGCGCGCGTCGATCCGCACTCAGTCGTGGTCGGTGCCGAGCACGGAGACGAACGACACCATCTCGCCGGGGTACCCGCCCAGGTTGTGCGTGAGCGCGAGCCGGCGCGACACGTCGACCTGCCGCTCCCCCGCCTCGCCGCGCAGCTGCAGCCAGCACTCGAACATCATCCGCAACCCGCTGGCGCCGACCGGGTGGCCGAAGCTCTTGAGCCCGCCATCGGGGTTGATCGGGAGGTCGCCATGCAGGTCGAACGCGCCGGCGAGCACCTCCTTCCACGCCACCCCGCGGTCGGCGAACCCGAGGTCCTCCATCAACACGAGCTCCGTCGGCGTGAAGCAGTCGTGCACTTCCGCCATGGCGAGCTGGCGGCGCGGGTCCGTGATGCCGGCCTGCGCGTACGCATCCTTGGCGCACATCACGACTTCAGGGAACGTCGTGTAGTCGTACTCGGGATCGAGCAGGCCCTTCCCGTCGCCCGCCACCACCGACAGCGCCTTCACGAACACGGGCTTGTCGTTGAAGCGCGGCGCGTCGGGCGAGCGGACCACCACGGCCGCGGCCGCTCCGTCGGCAACCCCCGCGCAGTCGAACACGCTCAGGCGCCCGGCGACCGGTGGCATGGCCAACAACGACTCGACGCTCATCGGCTTGCGGAACTGGGCGCGCGGGTTGAGGGCACCGTTGGCGTGGTTCTTCGACGCGATGCGGGCGAGGACCTCCTTGACCTCGTCTTCGGGGACGCCGTACTTGCGGCTGTACGCGGGGACGATCATGGAGAACATGGCGGCCGCGGTGAGCGTCCGCGGCGTGCCGTCGTTCGGCACCGGGAAGGCGTTCAGGCCCTGGTACCCGGAGTCCTTGACCTTCTCGACACCGACGGCGACGGCGACGTCGTAGGCGCCGCTCGCCACCGCGTACGACGCCTGGCGCAGCGCTTCCGAACCGGTGGCGCACATGTTCTCCACGCGCACCACGGGCTTGCCGACGAGCTCGAGCGGCTTCGACAGCAGCAGGCCGGACATCCCCGACTGCCCCGTGCCGACCCAGTACGCGTCGACATCACCCTTACGGATACCCGCCGACTCCAGCGCCTCGTTGGTGGCCTCGACCAGCAGCTCGTCGGCGCCGGTCTCCCAGCGCTCGCCGAAGCGGGTGCACCCCATCCCGACGATCGCGACGCGGTCCTTGATCCCGTGTGACGCCATGTCGCCTCCTCACGCCCGGACCGGGCGCACCTTCCAGAAGTAGTTGTGGATGCCGTCGGCCGTGGACAGGCGGCGGAACGTGGGCTCGACCCGCATACCGACGGTGACCTCCTCGGGGTCGGTGTCGGTGAGTTCGACCGGCAGCCGCCCGCCTCCGTCGAAATCGACGACGGCGAACATGACGGGGGGCGAAGGCGAGTACACGAGGCGGTCGATGGTGTAGGTGGCGACGGTGCCCTGGGCGTCGGCCATCGGGGCGGGCTCCCAGTGCGATCCCGGGTCGGCCCCGGGCACCGCCGGGGGCATGCGGACGTCCCCGGTCTCTGCATCACGCGAACCGACGAAACCGAACTTCCATTCCACGCTGCGGCCCGCCGCACTGGCCGACACGCGCCCGGGCTCGGGGCGCCGCGGCGGCTCGACCGTGAGCAGCCCGCGCCACGCGAGGAACTTGCCGTACGCGATCGGCGCGCCCGCCGCGATCTGGGTGCTCACGGGGCGCGCCGGCTCCGGCCGGCGGCGCACGCGGAACACGAACACGTCCGCGCCGTCGGCGAGCGACACGAGGGCAACGACCTGGCCGGGGGCCGCGTGCGCTTCGAGGACGCTCGTGAGCACGAGCAGCGGGTGGGCGGCACCGGTGTGGCCGACCGTCGCACCGAGTGTGTCGGCGACCGCGGTCGCGGGGCCGGCCAGCCGCTTGGCCAGCGTCGTGGCGGCGCGGGCGTGCGTCCCCACGACGGCGACGTGGTCGACCTCGGTGACGCCCGCGGCCTTCTTGGCCCGTTCCCACGCGTCCTCGCCGAGGGCGGTGTACCGGCCCTCGCCGAACCGCTCCTCCCACAACCGCGAGCGCAGCTCGCCCGGCGCCCGCCACCGGTCGAGGAACTCCTCGGTCGCGCTGGCGCCGCCGAGGTACTCGGCAAGCACGTCGCCCTCCCCCACGACCACCGCCGCCGCCCCGTCACCGCCGGCAGCCTCGTCGGCGCTACCGGGAAGGCCGGTGCGCAGGTCGGACGCCACCACCATGGCGGTCTCCGTCGAGACCAGCGCCCCCCGCAGGGCGCCCACCGCGGAGCGCACAGCACCGTTGGCGTCGATGGCGACGACGTCGCGGTCGAGCCGCAG
>Ga0070741_10003959_pt1 | contig 35456 bp, 25 predicted proteins | sample Coa_R1_4_FD_66440 | JGI IMG/M metagenome (GOLD analysis project Ga0070741, IMG submission 66440) | Surface soil microbial communities from Centralia Pennsylvania, which are recovering from an underground coalmine fire - Coalmine... | ecosystem: Environmental > Terrestrial > Soil > Unclassified ... | reverse complement strand
CGGTCGTCGCTGCGGGCCATCCCGCCGTGCTCGGCGATGGCCCGCAGCCGGTTCGACACCTTCCACAGGCTCATCCACGGCGCCAGCCAGCACAACGGGTAGAGCAGCGGCCGGCCCCAGGCAAAGGCGGCGGCGAACAGCACCACCTGCACGGCGATCACCTGGCGGGCCTCGGTGCGGCCGGGGCTGGCGGCGGGCTTCGTCGCCGCCTTCCAGAGGGCGACGAGGTTCTTGTAGCCGGAGACGAAGAACAGGTCGCGGGTCAGCTTGCGGCGCAGGGAGTCGGGCGGGATCGGGTACCCGGCGTAGAGGCCGGCGTCGGGCTCCTCGGGGCCCATCTCGTCGCGGTGGTGGGCCATGTGGGCCCGCCGGTAGCTGAGCGTGCCCTGGAGGGCGGGGTAGCCGAGCAGCCACCGCCCGACCTGGTCGTTCCACCACTTGCGGGAGAACAGCAGCCGATGGGCCGACTCGTGGCCCAGGATGTTGAGCTGGCAGTGGCCCCGGCCCATGACGAGGAAGGCGATCAGGTAGGCCCACCACCGGTTGACGACCCCGGCCGCCACCACGACGCCCACCGTCTGGAGCAGGGCGCTCACGACCGTGACGGCGTTGCGGACGTCGGGGATCTCCCGGTACCGGCTCCGCAGCTCGGGACGGGCGACGCCCTTGGCGTTGAGCCGTTCCGTGGGGAGAACACTCGGCAGCAGCTCCGGAGAGGGCAGCATGGTGGAGGCCATGGCGTGATATTACAGAACTAGATCAGACGATGCAAGAACGTAATACGACCCATTCGGAGATCCTCACCGTCCTCGGGCTGCGGCCGCTGTCGGCCCGGTCGGTGGTGGCCTCGGTCCTGCTCGGTACCCACCCGCCCCGGCTGTCGGCGGCGGCGCTGGTCGAGCTGTGCGGCCGCTTCGGGATCAGCGGGGGGACGACCCGGGTGGCGCTGTCCCGCATGGTGGCGGCCGGGGAGCTGGCGGCCGACGACGGCCACTACCGGCTGGTGGGGGAGGCGCTGCTGTCCCGGCAGCGGGCGCAGGACGCCGGCCTCGAGCCGCCCACCCGGGGGTGGACGGGTGACTGGCGGATGGCCGTCGTCAAGAGCGGCGGCCGGGCGGCGGCGGAGCGGGTCGAGCTGCGCCGGGCCCTGGCCGACGCCCGCTTCGCCGAGTGGCGGGAGGGTGTGTGGCTGCGCCCCGACAACCTCGCCCCGGCGTCCGCCGCAGTCTTGCAGGAGGCGCCCGTCCGCTGGATGACCGGGCAACCCGACGGCGACCCGCACGCCCTGGCCGGCGAGCTGTGGGACCTGCCCGCCTGGTCGTCGCGAGGCGCCCGGCTGCTGTCCGCCGCCCCCGCCGACCCCGGCGACCTCGTGGCCGCCGCCCCGGAGTGGGCGGCCTCGGTGTTCGCCGCCGCCGCCGCCGCCATCAGCCTGCTGCGGACCGACCCGCTCCTCCCCGAGGCGCTCCTGCCGGCCGACTGGCCGGCCGACCGGCTCCGGGCCCGCTACGCCACCTACATCGCCTCGATCCAGGCCCTGATCCGCCACCTCCCCCGCCCCTGAGTCCGAACGCCGGTCGTGGCTGGTCCGGCGAGACCACCGGGCGGCGCGACCTGTTGCCCGCGAACGGCATCCCCGTCCGGCGTCAGCAGCCCCGCCCGGCGCGGCAGCGGTGGGACACCGAGCCGTCGTACTGGGCGGCGGGGTCGAAGCGAACCAGCCCCATGTGCTCGGGGCTGATCCAGTTGAGGCGGACGTCGTCGCCGGAGGTGCGGTAGCCCGAGAGCGTGTCCCGGAGCTGCTCGCAGCGCCGGCCGAGCGACTTGTAGCCGGCCGACCACACCAGCCAGAGGCTGTGGCCGGGACCGGCCCGGTCGAGGAGCATCTGGGCGAAGGGGAGGACCGGCGTGTGGCGGATCGTGGTGGCGTAGTCCACCCAGTCGACGAACTGCGGCCCCTCCGCCTTCGGATAGGTCAGCTGGGTGAGCGGAAGCGACGTCGGCAGGAGCCGGCTGACCGACGGCCCGAGCTGGTCCGGGCAGTAGGCGACGACGTCGCCGGGATGGGCCGACGCCCGGAGGTGGCGGGCGACGGTGGCGGCCTGCGTCCGCTCGTACTCCATCACCGGGCGGATGCCCACCACGCCGAGCAGCGCCATCGCCGTCAGGGCGGCGACCCGGAGCCGGGCGTCGCCGAACGAGGCCACGCCCAGGGCGATCAGGAGCACGACACCGGGAAAGACCACCGAGGCATAGCGGGGGGCGTAGGCCTGCCCCGTGACCTGGGAGGCGACGATGGCCACCAGCAGCGAGCCGAACGTGACCAGCGCCAGCGTCCGGGCCGGCTCCCGGCCGCCGAGGTCGATCTCGAAGCGGCGCCGGCCGACGGCCCGGCCGAACACGGCCAGGGCGATGAGCGCCTCGGCCAGGAGCACCGGGACCGGCCCCGCGTCCCGGTAGCCGTTGACCAGGTTGCCGAGCGTGTCGAGCACGGTGCGCAGGCCCCGGCCGGGGTCGCCCCAGGGGGCGCCGGTGTGGGCGCTCTGGTAGAGGAGGGTCGGGACCCAGGGCACGAAGAGCAGCGAGCCGGCGACCATGGCCAGCAGCCCCCGCCGGGCGGCGGCCCGCTCCTCGCCCCGCACGGCGTGCCACAACAGGACGGCCCCGACCACCGCCATGGTGTAGAGGGCGTAGTAGTGGGTGAGCAGGAGCCCGCCGGTGGCCAGCGCCACGCCGGCCCCGAGCCACCACGAGGGCCGCTCCAGCAGATTGGCCAGCGCCAGCCCGCCGGCCAGGACCAGCAGCATGCACAGCGAGTACATCCGGGCCTCGGTGGCGTACTGCACCGCCCACGGCGACAGGGCCAGCACGACGAGGGCGGCCGTGGCCGCCGTCCGACCCCCGAGGCGCCGGCCGACCCGCCACACCAGCGGCAGGCAGCCCACCGAGCAGACGCCGGAGAAGGCCCGCACCGCGATCGTCCCCCGGCCGAAGACCCGGATCCATTCGTGGAGGAGGACGTAGTACAGCGGCGGCGAGCCGTCGCGGCGGAGGGCGTCGGGGAGGTGCCGGAGCGGGACGGCGGCGATGTTCACGCCCAGGGCCTCGTCGAGCCACAGGTGCGAGTCGGCCACGAACCGGGCCGCGACGCCGGCGGCGACCGCCAGGCCGACGGCCAGGGCGGCCCACGGCACCCTCCGCCGGCGGTGCTCGGGGGGCGGCGTGTCGAAGGCGACGCCGGTCTCGAGATCGGAGGGCGGCGTGACCGGTGAGGCCGGAACAGCGGGGACGGTCAACGCCCCGGTGCCCTCGCGCCCGGGCGTTCGCCCACCGCTCGTCGCATCCGCCTCTCCCTTATGGACCGGCAGGGTCTGGCGGAATCGTAGGCGGAACCAGCGGCGTCGAGTGGGATCAGCGGCCGCGTTCGGTGAACTTCGTCGTCGCGGAACTGAACGGGGGGCGACGTGGCACTCATGGGCAACAGGGGAGTCGGCCGGTGCCATGGAGGGCGACGGCGGCCGCCCCGACCAGCGGGGCGTCGGCGCCGAGGCCGGCGGGCCGGATCCGGGCACCCCGGGAGAAGTCGAGCCGGGCCCGGGCGTCGATCTCGGCCTGGGCGGCGGCGAAGAACGGCCCGCCGAAGCCGAGGGCCACCGACCCGGCCACGACCGCCAGGTCGAGGTCGAGGAGGCTGGCCACCGATGCCACCGCCCGGCCGACGAGCGTGCCGCAGCGGCGGACGATGTCGGGCCCCGCCTCGGCCGCCGGCCGGCCGGTCACGGCCTCGATGGCGCGGCCCGAGGCCTCGCCTTCCAGGCAGCCCCGACCGCCGCAGAAGCACGGTCGGCCGTCGGGCTCGACGACCACGTGGCCGATGTGGCCGGCGTTGCCGGCCCGCCCGTCGAGCAGCCGCCCGTCGAGCACGATCCCGCCGCCGATACCCGTCGAGACGACCATCCCGATGTAGGCCCCTACCCCGGTGGCGGCCCCGACCCAACCCTCGCCGAGGGCGACGGCCTTGGCGTCGTTGTCGACGAAGACCGACAGCCCGGTGACCTCCTCCAGCCGGCGCCGGAGCGGGAAGGCCCGCCAGGCCGGGATGTGCACCGGCGAGAGCCTCTCGCCGCTGGCGGTCATCGGCCCGCCGGAGCCGACGCCGCAGAGCCGGGCCGACGCCCGATCGGCGCCGAGCCGCTCGAACAGCCCGACGAGGGCGGCGAAGACGAGTTCGCCGTCGCCGGTGCGGGGCGTCGGCACCGCCGCCCGGGCCAGGATCCGGCCGCCGGCGGCGTCGACGAGGCCCGCGGCCAGCTTCGTGCCCCCGATGTCGACGGCCAGGACCGTCTCGCCCGCCGGACCCGCCCCCGCCGTCACCGGTAGTTGCCGGTGTGCCCGAGGCTGAGCCGGCCGGGCTGGGGGAACAGGCACAGCCCGTGGGGGCCCTTGCCCACCTTGATCGTGTGGAGCAGCCTGCCGGTCCGGGTGTCGATGACGTAGACGGCCTCGTCGTAGCGGCCGGTGAGCCACAGCTGGGTGCCGTCGGTGCTGACCCCGCCCATGTCGGGGCTGCCGCCGAATCTCCAGGTCGCGGTCACCGCCCGGGTGGCGGCGTCGATGACCGACACCGACCCGTCGAGCCGGTTGGAGGCGTAGAAGACGGTGCCGTCGCGGCTCGGGTAGAGGCCGTGGGTGCCCTTGCCGGCGGGGATGAACTGGGTCTCCTTCAGGGCGGCGAGGTCGATGACCGACACGCCGTTGCGCTTCTGGTTGGCCACGAGGAAGACGGTGCCGTCGGGGGAGAGGCGGACGTCGACGGGGGCGCCGCCGACGCCGATCGTGCCGGTGAACTCCATCCGGTCGACGTCGAAGCGCAGCAGCTGCCCGGAGAACTCGCACGACAGCAGCATCTGTTTCCCGTCGGCGGTGAAGTCGCCGTGGTCGACGCCGTCGCAGGGGGCGGGGACGCTCTTCACCAGGGCCCAGGTGTGGGGGTCGCGCACGTCGAGCCGGTGCAGCCCCTCGGCCACCACGATGGCGTGGGCTCCGTCGGGCGTGAAGTAGAGGTTGTAGGGGTCGTCGACCGGGATCGGGGTGCCGGGCCGCCCGGTCAGGGGGTCGATCGGCGTCAGCGAGTTGCCCTCGTTGTTGGTGACGTAGAGGGTCTTCAGATCCCAGGCCGGGGCGATGTGCTGGGGCACCCGGTCGACGGCGAAGTGGTCGACGACGCCGAACGTGGCCGGGTCGATCACGTCGACGGTGTTGCTCTCGCTGTTGGGGACGTAGACCCGGGTCGGCACCCCGGCCACCGCCGGGCTCAGGTCCCCGGGCCCCGTGTGGGCGTAGACGCCGAGCGCGGCCGGCTCCGGCGCCGGCGCGCTGCCCGGCGCCATGCTGGTCGACGGAGCCGGCCGGCCGGCGGCGCCGGTCCCCGATCCGCCCCCCGAGCAGGCGCCGAAGGCGAGGAGCAGCCCGGCCAGCGCCAGCCGGGCCCCAGGCGACGCGCCACCCATCCGATTTACACTAGAGGGGGAGGCAGGGGGGACTCGTGCTCGGGACGCTTCGCCACCGCTTCGTGGTGCGAGACAGCCGGGTGGCTGCCGAGCGGACCGTCTCGTGGGTGCGCCTGGCGATCGCCTCGTCGATGGCCGTGGTCGTGGCGTTCGAGGGCCGCGACGGCGTCCCCTATCCCCGGGCGGCGTGGACGATCCTCACCGCCGCCCTCGTCTACGCCTGGCTGGCCTTCCTCAAGACCACCCGCGATGCCCGCCGGGGGGCGACGAACCTGTGGACGGCCTGGGCCCTCTCGGCCCTCTCCGGCATGTTCGTGGCCGCGGCGGCGGCGGTCACCGGCGCCGGCCACAGCCCGATCACCCCGGTCGCCATCACGGTGGTGATCTCCACCGCCATCCGCTTCGACCTGGCCCGCTCCCTGGCCGTGGCCTCGGCCATGGCGGCCTCGCTGGCGGCGGCGATCCTGTGGGTGCCGTTGCCCGCCGTCGCCTGGCACGACCGGGTCCGGGACGCCGCCTGGTGGTCGTGGCTGATGATCGCCGTCGCTTTGCTCGTCGGGGTGCTGTCCCGGGCCGCCGACCTGGCCCGCCAGGCCCGGCTGGAGGCCGAGGCCGAGGCCGAGGCCGAGCACCGCCGCCTCGACGAGGAGCACCGCCTGCGGCTTCACCTGGAGAGCGTCGACGCCGCCCGGAAGGACTTCCTCCACGCCCTGGCCCACGACTTCCGCACGCCGATCGCCTCCATCGAGGCGCTGTCGACCGCCCTCGCCCGCCGCTCCGCCGACCTCGAACCCCAGGAGCGGGCCGATCTGGCCGGGCTCATCGAGCGCCACGCCCGCCATCTCTCGGCCATGCTCGGCGAGGTGCGGGAGGTGGCGGTGCGGGAGTCGCTGGGGGCCGACCGCCGGCTCGAACTGGCCGACGTCTACGTCCCCGACCTGGTCCGGGCGGCGGGCGCCGCCGCCGGCCTCGAAGGCGAGCGGCTGGTGGCCACGATCGACGACGAGCTCACGCTGCTCCGCACCGACGGGGAGAAGACCCTGCGGATCCTCACGAACCTGCTGGAGAACGCCAACAAGCACTCGCCGCCGGAGGCACCGGTCGAGCTCAACGTCGTCCGCCTCGACGGGTCGGTCGAACTGGCCGTCCTCGACCGGGGGCCGGGGATGCCGGCCGAGTTCGCGCCCCGGGCCTTCGACAAGTCGGCCTCCTACGGGCCGCACCGCTCGACGGGCCTCGGCATGTGGATCGTGGCCCAGCTGGTCGACACGCTGCAGGGGAAGGTGTGGGTCGAGCCCCGGCCCGGCGGCGGCCTCGCCGTCCGGGCCCGCTTCCCACTGGGCCCGACGATGTCGGTCCCCATGATCTGATTCCCGTTACCGGACGGGGATCGGAGCGCGTCCGCTCCGATCCCGGTCCGCCCCGGCGATCGCGCCCGGCTCCACCTCCAGGCGGTCATCGCCCCCGGCCTTCCGGCGCTCCTCGCCCAGGTGCGCCACCGCGGTCGGATCGCTTGGTCAATTCGCCGCGAATCGGACCATTCCTCCCGAAAGGGATTTTTTTTCCAATCGGGACGAACAGCCCGCCGCCGTGGAGTCAGATCCCGCCGGCGGTCAACGACTGGATCGCCTGGCGGATCGACGCCCCAAGGCTCGGATGATCGGCCTCAAAGCGCAGCTCGGCCGACTCCAGGCGGTCGATGAGCCCGTCGTTGTCGTCGTGGCCGAGGCGGGTGCCAATCGGGGCGGTGCCCGGGGCGACGGCGCCCGGCCCCCCGGCCCCCGGCCCGCTGACGAGCTGGCCCCCGGCCTCGAGGCCGGCCGCCCCGACGTCGAGCCGGCGCTCGATCTCGCCCTGGAGGCGGGTCAGCTCCTGGCGGTGGTCGGGGTCGTCGGTGCGCCGGATGGCGGCCGAGAGTTCGTCGAGCAGGTGACGGAGGTGCTCTTCCACGGCCGGAAACTTACCGGACCAGCGGCTTGTACCGGATGCGGTGGGGCTGGGCCGCCTCGGCACCGAGGCGCTTCCTCCGGTCGGCCTCGTAGTCGGAGAAGTTGCCTTCGAACCACCGGACCTCCGACTCGCCCTCGAAGGCCAGCACGTGGGTGGCGATCCGGTCGAGGAACCACCGGTCGTGGCTGATGACGACGGCGCAGCCGGGGAAGGCCAGCAGCCCCTCCTCCAGCGCTCGGAGCGTGTCGACGTCGAGGTCGTTGGTCGGCTCGTCGAGCAGGAGGACGTTGCCCCCGGAGCGCAGCGTCTTGGCCAGGTGCAGTCGGTTGCGTTCCCCGCCCGAGAGCTTGCCGACCGGCTTCTGCTGGTCGGTGCCCTTGAACCCGAACTGGCCGGCGTAGGCCCGGCCGTGGATCTCCCGGCCGCCGACCACCAGGTTGTCGACGCCGCCGGTGATCTCCTCGTAGACGGTCTTGTTCGGATCGAGGGTCTCCCGGCTCTGGTCGACGTAGGCCAGCTGCACCGTCGAGCCCACCCGCAGGTCGCCGCCGTCGGGCGTCTCCGAACCGGTGATCATCCTGAAGAGCGTCGTCTTGCCCGCGCCGTTGGGGCCGATCACGCCCACGATCCCGCCCCGGGGGAGCGAGAACGACAGGTCGTCGATGAGGAGCTTGTCGCCGTAGGCCTTCGTCAGGTGGTCGGCCTCCACCACGACGTCGCCGAGCCGGGGCCCGGGCGGGATGACGATCTCGAGCTTGTCCCTCCGGTCGGGAGCGGCCTCGGCCTCGGCGACGAGGGCCTCGTAGCCGTTCACCCGGGCCTTGCCCTTGGCCTGGCGGGCCCGGGGTGACATGCGGATCCACTCCAGCTCCCGCTCCAGCGTCCGCTGCCGGCGCTGGTCGGCCTTCTGCTCCAGCGCCAGGCGCTGGTGCTTCTGCTCCAGCCACGAGCTGTAGTTGCCCTCCCAGGGGATGCCCCGGCCCCGGTCGAGCTCGAGGATCCAGCCGGCCACGTTGTCGAGGAAGTACCGGTCGTGGGTCACGGCCACGACCGTGCCGGGGTACTCCTGGAGGTGGCGCTCCAGCCAGGCCACGGACTCGGCGTCGAGGTGGTTGGTCGGCTCGTCGAGCAGCAGGAGGTCGGGGCGTGACAGGAGCAGCCGGCAGAGCGCCACCCGCCGGCGCTCACCGCCGGAGAGCGTGGTCACGTCGGCGTCGCCGGGCGGGAGCCGCAGGGCGTCCATGGCGATCTCCAGGGTCCGCTCGAGGTCCCACGCCCCGGCGGCGTCGATCCGGTCCTGGAGGTCGGACTGTTCGGCGAGGAGCTTGTCGAAGTCGGCCTCCGGGTCGGCCATGGCCTCGCAGACCTCGTTGTACCGGTCGAGCAGGGCCTTCTGCTCGCCGACCCCGTCGGTCACGTTGCCGAGCACGTCCTTCTTCGGGTCGAGGACGGGCTCCTGGGGCAAGAACCCGACCCTGAACCCCGGGGTGAGGCGGGCCTCGCCGGTGTAGCCGTCGTCCTCCCCGGCCATGATCCGGAGCAGCGACGACTTGCCGGCGCCGTTGGCGCCGAGGACGCCGATCTTGGCCCCCGGGAACATCGAGATGTTGATGCCGGAGAGGACCTCCCGATCCGGCGGGTAGAACCGGCGGAGATCCCGCATGGTGAAGATGAACTGCGGTGCCACATTTCCTCCCCGCCGGGTCCCTGCACCCGGCTCCTCCGGAGCGTGGGGCCCCTGCCCCACGCCCGGCCGTATTCCCTCCCCGCCGGGTCCCTGCCCCACGCCCGGCCGTGAGGCAGACCTTACCGGGGGCGGGCGCGGTGACGGCCCCGGCGGGGCCGGGGCCGTCACACGGGATCTTGCTTCTAGGTGGACCGCCGCCCGGAGCTCCGTGAAAGAGTCGTTCCCGGACGCCGGCTGACCTTGTCGGTTCGGCCGGCCATTGGTGTCATCTGGCCGGCGTGTCTAGCGGGGCGGAGTGACCTCCTCGCTAGAAGCCGTCATCGTCGGTTCCAACCTCCTTCGTGCGAGGAGTCGGTTCCCTACGGTTCCACCAAGCCCGAAGCGCTCAGGTGCGCTTGCGAGTGCGTTAGCGGCACCATCCACCTAATCAATGTCGGGGGCCTGGCGTCAAGGTCTCGCGTCAGGTTTGCGACGATTTATCGTGAACGCTGTGTTTCGACGAGTTTTGCGTAATTGTCGAGGAGTGCCACGGCTTCCTTCTCCCCGACGGACGGGAGCCTGAAGAGGACCCGATCGACGCCGGCCTCGGCGTAGTGGTCGAGCACCTCCGGCTCGGCGCGGGCGCCGAAGACGGTGACCGGGATCGGCGCCCGGCCCCGCTCGGCGGCCAGCTCCCGGAGGCGGGCGGTCCCCTCGCCGAGGGTGATTGCGCCCCGGCCGGGGATCGGGATCCAGCCGTCGCCGTACTCCAGCACCCGCTCCAGCGTCCCTGGGCCGTTACCGGCCACCAGCACCGGCGGGTGGGGCCGCCGAGCGGGCTTCGGCCACGCCCAGATGGGGTCGAAGTCGACGTAGGAGCCGTGGAACTCGGCCTCGTCCTTGGTCCAGATCTCCTTCATGGCCAGCACCCGCTCCCGCATGACGGCGAAGCGGCGGACGGGGTCGGTGCCGTGGTTCTCCATCTCCTCCCGGTTCCAGCCGCCGCCGATCCCGAACAGGAACCGCCCGCCGGAGAGCAGGTCGAGGGTGGCGACCTCCTTGGCGGTGGTGATCGGATCCCGCTCGACGACGAGGCAGATGCCGGTGCCGAGCAGGAGCCGCTCGGTGACGACGGCGGCGGCCGTCAGCGCCAGGAAGGGGTCGAGGGTCTCCCGGTACTCGTCCGGGAGGTCGGGACCGCCGGGCCAGGGGCTGCGGCGGCTGACGGGGATGTGGGTGTGCTCCGGGACGAAGAGCGACTCGAAGCCCCGCTCCTCGACCGCCCGGGCCAGCTCCACCATGCCGATCGAGTACCGGGTCGGGAAGATGGTCACGCCGAAGTTCATGGGTGCCAGCCTGTCCAACAGGTGAACGATTCGACGAAAGGGGAGGATTCGGACCCGGCGGGGCGAAGTTCGTCCTCGTGTTCTGGGGGGGACGATCCGGCCGACGGGTTCGCTGGATGGCGCTCGCCGCCGTGACGGCGGCGCTGCTCCCGGCCCTGCCCGCCCGCAGCGCCCCGCCGCCGGCCCCGGCCGGGTGGTCCCCGGCGGACGCCATCGTCGTGCTCGAGCCCGGCGTGGCGGTCGCGCCGGTCCTCCAAAGCGCCGGGCTGGCCGGCGTTGTGCACACCTATCACGCCGCCTTCACCGGCTTCGACGCCGTCCTCGGCCCCGGCGTCCGGGCCCGGCTGGACCACGATCCGCGGGTGGCCGCCGTCCTGCCCGACGGCCGCCACCCCGCCGCCCTCCTCGACGCCGTCTCCCAGGACAGCGCTGTCATCGACAACGCCGTCCGGCGGGTGGGAGCCCCGGCCAGCCCGACGGCGGCGATCGACGGCTACGACACCCCGGTCGACGCCGACATCGCCATCGTCGACAGCGGCCTCCCGTCCACCAACCCCGATCTGAACGTGGTCGGCGGTGTGGACTGCACCGGGTCGGGCACATGGGAGGACACGATCGGCCACGGCACGTTCGTCGCCGGCCTCGCCGCCGCCCGCGACGACGGTCGCGGGGTGGTGGGCGTCGCCCCCGGCGCCCGGCTGTGGGCGGTCAAGGTCATGGGCTCCGACGGGAGCGTCAGCGACGCCGCCTACCTCTGCGGCCTCGAGTGGGTGGCCGACCACGCCGCCACCATCGACGTCGCCAACATCAGCCTCGGTGGCCCGGGTGACGACTCCGACTGCGGGGCCGGCGCCTACGACGCCGTGGCCCTCGAGCACGCCGCCATCTGCGACATGGTCGATGCCGGCGTGGTGACGGTGGCCTCGGCCGGCAACTCCGACGAGGACGCTTCCGCCGCCAACCCGGCCGGCTTCCCCGAGGTCATCGCGGTCTCGGCCTCGGTCGACACCGACGGCCGGCCGGGCGGTCTCGGCCCGCCGGCGTCGTGCTGGCCGGCGGCCGACGACACCCTGGCCACGTACTCCGATTTCGGTCCCGCCGTCGCCATCACCGCTCCCGGCACGTGCGTGGAGAGCACGTGGCTCGGCGACTCGTACGTCGTGGCCAGCGGCACCAGCGCCGCCGCCCCGCTCGTCAGCGGAGCGGCCGCCCTCGTGCGGGCGGTGCATCCCGGCTGGCCCGTCGAGCTCGTCCGCTCCTTCCTGATCGACACCGCCACGCCCGGCCCGATGTCGGGCGACCATGACGGCTACCCCGAGCCGATGCTCGACGTGGCGGGGTACTGACCGCCCCATTGCCGCGATCGGAGAGAACCGTACATTCGTTCCCCCCGATTGCAGTTCCGTTGCGGCGGCAGGTGTGAGCGGCGTCAAGGCGAAAACCTGGAGCGTGTCAACCTCCCCACCCCCCGGGGAGCCGGGCCAGAGCACGTCCCCCGAGCTCCTCTACGCGCTCTTTCCCCCGGTCGAACCGACCACGGCCACCGCCCCCGCCGGACCCGCCCGGCGGCGCCGCTGGCGCGTGCCCTCGGTGCCGGTGCTGGCCGCCCTCATCGTCGTCGTCCTCCTGAGCGGTCTGCTCGCCGTCGTCGACCACGGGAGCACGGGGGCGGCCGCGGCGGCGGTCGTCGACTCCCCGATCTCGGGCTCGACGGCCGACCAGCCGTTCGCCGAACTGCCGATCCCGCCGCCGACGACCACCACGACGCTGCCGCCGGCGCCGGCGGCCCAGCCGACGAAGCCGATCGCGCCGCCGGCCGACCCCACGGCCCCGGCACCGGTCGTGAAGATCGGGGAGATCCGCATCCCGAAGATCGGCCTCGTCCACCCCATCTACGAGGGAATCACCCTGACCGTCATCGACCACGGGCCCGGGCACTGGCCGGGAAGCGCCCTGCCGGGCCAGATCGGCAACGCCGTGTTCGCCGGCCACCGGGTGACCCACACCCACCCCTTCCGCAACATCGACAAGCTGGTGCCCGGCGACCTGATCCAGTTCGTCATGCCCGACGGGACCTACACCTACAAGATGACGGCGCAGCAGATCGTCAACCCGTCCGACACCTGGATCGTCAACCCGACGCCCGACGCCACGGTGACCCTCTTCGCCTGCCACCCGCCGGGCTCCGCCGCCCACCGGATCGTCGTCCGAGGCGTCTACGTCGGCAAGAGCTGACCGGGCAGATCACCACCAAGACCGCGCTGAGCGGACACGGCGAAGGCCGGGAGTTCAGGGGGACTCCCGGCCTTCGATCATCTCGTGAAGCCGATGTCCTCGTAACGCGGCGGCCCGGCGAAGCCGAAGGCGCCGAAGTTGGCCAGCTTGGCCTTGGAGGCGATGATCTCCGGCCGCTGGTAGAGCGTGAGCGAGTGGACCTCGTTCCAGATCAAGGTGTCGATCTGGTTCCCGAGGTCGATGGCCTTCTGCTCGTCGAACTCGGCGGTGGCCTTGTCGAACAGGGCGTCGAGCTCGGGTGATCCGATCCGGGCGTAGTTCTGCTGGATGTCGTCGCCCTTGGGCTGGGCGTAGATCGACTTGGCCGAGCTGATCGGGAACGGCGTGCCGATCCAGGAGAACACCGTGAAGTCGAAGTCGCCGGTGTTGACGTACTTCTTGAAGAAGTCGTCCGACGGCACCGAGTCGATGGTCACCCTGACGTTGATGGCCTTCAGCATGTTGTAGACGAGCGTCGCCTCCTGCTGCGACGACGCCACCTGGCCGGGGATGACGAAGCGGATGACGAGGTCCTTCCCGTCCTTGCGGCGGACGTCGCCCTCCACCTTCCACCCGGCGTCGTCGAGCAGTTGCTTCGCCTTGTCGACGTCGGCGCTCGACAGGACGCCGGCGTTGTCCTGGTAGCCCCGCTGGTTGGTCATGAAGATGTGGTTCTGCAGCGGCTGGGCGTCGACGCCGAGCGGGCCGAGCATCGTCTTGGCGATCGTCTTGCGGTTGATGGCCAGGGCCAGGGCCCGGCGGACGTTCACGTCCTTCAGGATGGGGCTGGCGCCGTTCATCGTGATGTGGCGGAACTGCGGCCCGCCGGCCTTGTGGATCTTGATGTCGGCGGCGTCCTCGGCCCGGTGCAGCTTGTTGACGTCGGGCCCGACGTCCATGAAGTCGATTTCGCCGTTGAGCAGGGCGTCGATCTGGGCGTCGCCGGGGATGGCCCGGAAGATGATGCGGTCGAGCTTGGCCCGGTTGCCCCACCAGCGGTCGTCCCGCACGATCGTCAGCGTCTTGGCCGTCTCGTCGATCCCCTCGAACTTGAACGGCCCGGCCGACACCGGGACCTTCCCCACCCAGCCGTCGTTGAAGACGGCGGGGTCGTTGTCGGTCGACGCCGGGTACAGGGGCGAGAACAGCCCCTTCCAGTCGGAGTAGGGCTGCTTGAACGTCACCACCACGTGGCGGTCGTCGGCCCCCTTGGCCACGCTCTCGATCTGCTCGTAGCCGTTGGCGGAGGAGATCCGGTAGGCGGGGTTGGCGCCGCTGTCGGCCTTCCACTGGGCCTCGAAGTCGGCCTCGGTGATCGGCGTGCCGTCGCTCCACGCCGCCTTGGGGTTGAGCGTGTAGGTCACGACCTGCTTCGGGTCCTTGGCGGTCAGCTCCGCCGAGGTGACGTAGTCGGGGTTGATGCTCGGCACGGAGGCGGCGTCGAAGCTGAACATCGAGGGCAGCAGGGCGGAGACGATGTCGCTCGTGTCGCGCAGCGTGCCGTCGATCTCGTTGTAGTTGAGGTTGGGCGGGATCTGGTCCAGGGGCCAGTGCAGGGTGCCGCCGTCGGGCACCTTGTCGCGGGCCACGGCGTTGATGTCGTAGGCGGTGGCCGACGAGCCGGTCCGGCCGGCGGCGGGCTCGCCCGACGGCTTCTTGCCGCCGCAGCCGGTGGCCGGTAGCACCAGCACCGCCGGCAGCAGTGCGGCCACGAACCAAGCGGGGCGTCGCATGGCGGGCAAACGAGGTCCTCCTGCTCTACAGAACCGTCTTCACCTGCGCGTAGTGGCAGGCGGCGCCGTGGTCCGGCCCCTGGCTCGTGACGACGGGCTCCTCGTCGACGCAGCGCTGCGCCTGGTCGGGGGGCAGGGAGGCGAAGAGAGGGCAGCGTGTCCGGAACCGGCAGCCCGACGGGGGATTGGCCGGGCTCGGCAGGTCGCCCTGGAGGACGATCCGCCGCCGCTCCCGCTCCCGGCGGGGGTCGGGCAGCGGGATGGCCGACAGCAGGGCCTGGGTGTAGGGGTGGGCCGGGTTGTCGAAGACCTGGTCGACGTCGCCGATCTCGGCGATCCGCCCCAGGTACATCACCGCCACCCGGTTGGCGATGTGACGGACGACCGACAGGTCGTGGGCCACGAACAGGTAGGAGAGGTTGAGCTGCTCCCGCAGCTGTTCGAGCAGGTTGATGACGCCGGCCCGGATCGACACGTCGAGAGCCGAGACGGGCTCGTCGAGGACGATCAGCTTGGGTTCGAGCGCCAGCGCCCGGGCGATGCAGATCCGCTGCCGCTGCCCGCCGGAGAACTCGGCCGGGTAGCGGCTCACGTGTTCGGGGCCGAGCCCGACCAGCCGGAGCAGCTCCCGCACCCGGGCCATGCGCTGCTCCTTGGGCCAGCCGTGGGTGCGCAGCGGTTCGGCCAGGACGTCGGCCACCGGCAGGCGGGGGTCGAGCGAGGCCATCGGGTCCTGGAAGACGACCGACACGTCACGGCGGATCTCCCGCCGGCCGCCCCGGTCGAGCTTCGTCGTCTCCTGGCCGAGGACGACGATCCTGCCCTCCTGGGGCCGGGCCAGCGACAGGATCTCGTTGATGGTGGTCGTCTTGCCGCAGCCCGACTCGCCGACGAGGCCGAGGGTCTCGCCCTCTTTGATGTCGAAGCTGACGCCGTCGACGGCGTGGACGGTGCCGACCGTCCGGCGGACCACCGATCCGCGGGTGAGGGGGAAGCGCCGCACGAGGCCGTCCACCTCGAGGACCGACGCCCGCGCCACCCGGGGCCTCCGGGCCGCCGGCGGTTCGCCGGCCACCGGCGCCGGGAACACGTCGGTGGCGGTGAGCCCCTGCTCCTCGATCTCCGGGTGCCGGTGGCAGGCGGCCCGGTGGCCGGGTTGGCGGGTGGCGTCGAGGTCGGGCTCGAGCTCCAGGCAGACCGACAGCCGCATCGGGCAGCGGGGGGCGAACGGGCAGCCGGGCGGGAGGTCGACCAGCGACGGCGGGCTGCCCTCGACCGGTGTCAGCGGCTCCCGCTCGGCCCGGTCGAGCCGGGGGAGCGAGCCGAGCAGGCCGAGCGTGTAGGGCATGCGGGGCCGGTAGAAGATGTCGTCGACCGTGCCGGTCTCCACCGGCCGGCCGGCGTACATGACCATGATCCGGTCGGCGAAGCCGGCGATCACCCCAAGGTCGTGGGTGATCATGACGATGGCCGCCCCGGTGGCCTCCTGGGCCGTCCCGAGGACGTCGAGGATCTGGGCCTGGACGGTGACGTCGAGGGCGGTGGTCGGCTCGTCGGCGATGATGACGTCGGGGTCGTTGGCGATGGCCATGGCGATCATCACCCGCTGGCGCATGCCGCCCGAGAACTCGTGGGGGAAGGCCCGGGACCGCTCCTTGGCGTTGGGGATCCCGACGAGGTCGAGCAGCTCCAGCGCCTTCCGGTGGGCCTCGTCGCGTCCGACGTCGCGGTGGATGCGGACGGCCTCGGCGATCTGGTCGCCAACGGTGTAGACGGGCGTGAGCGCCGACAGCGGGTCCTGGAAGACCATCGAGATGCCCTCGCCCCGCAGCTCGGAGAACTCCCGGTCGCCCATCCCGAGCAGCTCCCGGCCCCGGAAGCGGATCGACCCGCGGATCGTGGCCGTCGACGGCAGGAGCCCCATGACGGCCAGCGACGACACCGATTTCCCCGACCCCGACTCCCCGACGATACCGAGGACCTCGCCGGGGCTGAGGGTGTAGCTCACGCCCCGGACGGCCCGCACCGTCCCTTCCTCGCTGGGGAAGGACACGTGCAGGTCGCGGACTTCGAGCACCGCTCCCGGGGTGGAGGGGACGAGGTGACCGGTCGGCGTCTCGGCGGGAAGTTCGATCGTCACTTCGTCTTGGTCCGGGCCTTGACGGCGGAGGAGTTGGGGTCGAGGGCGTCGCGCAGGCCGTCACCCATGACGTTGACCGCCAGCACGGCCACGATCAGGAGCAGGCCGGCGAAGAGGAAGAGCCAGGGATAGGTGAAGGCCGACGGGGTGCCCTCCTGGATCAGCGTCCCCAGCGAGACGTCGGGGGGCTGCACGCCGAAGCCGAAGTACGACAGGCCGCTCTCGGCCAGGATCGCCCCACCGACGTTGAGGGTGGCGTCGATGATGAGGAACGACGACATGTTGGGCAGCAGGTGGCGGAAGATGATCGTGCGCGACGGCACGCCCATGTAGCGGGCGGCCTGGATGAACTCCCGTTCCCGCAGCGACAGCGTCAGCCCCCGGACGATCCGGGCGGTGATCATCCAGGAGAAGGCGGCCAGGAGGACGACGAACAGCAGCCAGGTCTTGCCCCGGAACCGGGGGGAGAGGATGGCGATGATGAGGAACGACGGCAGGACCAGGAGCAGGTCGACGACCCACATCAGGATCCGCTCCACCCAGCCCCCGAAGTAGCCGGCGCACGACCCGACGATCGAGGCCGTGCCGGTGGCGAAGAAGGCCGTGAGGAGGCCGATCACCAGCGACTTCTGCAGCCCCCGCATCGTCCGGGCGAACACGTCCTGGCCGAGCTGCGTGGTGCCGAACCAGTGGTTCCACGACGGGCCCTGAAGGGCGTTGTCGAGGTCCTGGTCGAGGTAGTGCCACTTGTCGAGGTGCGGGCCGAGGAAGGCCATCACGAACAGGAAGAGGAGGACGCCGAGCCCGACGACGGCCGCCTTGCGGCGGAGGAAGCGGCGCCAGACGAGCCGGCCCCGGCTGACGACCTCGTCGTCGCCCTGCTCTGCCTCCGGGGTGACGACTTCCGGTTCCTTGACGACGGCCACGGCTCGCTACCGGATCCGGACCCGGGGGTCGAGGGCGGCGTAGAGGACGTCGGACAGTAGGCCGGCCAGGAGGATGAGCACCGCCTGGAAGACGATGACCGCCACCACTACGTTGACGTCGTTCTGGGAGATGGAGTCGATGAACCACTCGCCCATGCCGTGCCAGCCGAAGATCTTCTCGGTGAAGGTCGCCCCGGTGAGGAGCAGCCCGAAGCTGTAGGCGAAGAACGTCGCCATGGGGATGAGGGCCGTCCGCAGGCCGTGCTTGACCAGGGCGGTGCGACGGCGGAGGCCCTTGGCCTGGGCGGTGCGGAGGAAGTCGGCCCCCATCACGTCGAGGAACGAGTTGCGCTGGTAGCGGCTGTAGAACGCCACCTGGCCGAGCACGATGCCGAGCGTCGGGAGGACGAGGTGGGCCAGACGGTCCCGGACGTGGAGCCAGGCGCTGCCGGCGAGGTGGGGCGTGTACTCCCCGACGTAGTACAGGTGCCAGGCGGTGGGGGTGTGCTCGTTCCAGTAGTTGTGGCCGGCCACCTTGAGCAGCACGGCGAGCAGGAACACGGGGGTGGAGAGGAGCACGAACGACCAGGCGGTCGTGAAATGGTCGGTGAACGAGTACTGCTTGACCGCTCCGATCACCCCCACCCCGACGCCGATGAGGGCGCCGAGCACCGACCCCAGCAGCAGGAGCCGGAGGCTCACGCCCATGCGGCGCTTCATCTCGTCCCACACCGGCTGCTCGTTGACCGTCTTCCCCATGTCGCCGTGGAGGAAGTCGTCGGCCCAGCGGGTGAACCGCTTCAGCACCGGGGTGTGGTCGTTGAGGTTGAGGGCGTCGAGCTTGGCGTTGATCGACGCCTCGGACGGCGGCGGGTTCCGGCCCTCGTAGTTGGCCCGGGGATTGAGGCTGCTGGCGGCCAGGAAGTACCCGAGGCACGTCGCCAGCCCGATGAGGACCAGGTAGTTGGCGAACCGCCGGAGCAGGAACTTCAGCACGCTATGAAGGTACCGGGTTCATCGGTCGTTCATGGCGCGTTCGTCCCGATCAGTTCCCAGTCAGTTCCCAGAAGAACCCCAGGACGTCGGCGGCCAGGCCGACCGTCCGGCCGACCGACCGGCCGCCGTGGCCGACGTTCTCCTCCCGGCGGAGCAGGATGGGCGCCTCGCCCGGCGGCCGGCTGGTGGCCCACTGGAGGGCGGCGCACAGCTTGCGGGCGTGGAGGGGGTCGACCCGGGTGTCGTTGTCGAAGACGGTGAAGAGGACGGCGGGGTAGGCCGTCCCCGCCACGACGTGGTGGTAGGGGGAGTAGGAGAGGAGCCAGCCGAACTCTTCCGGGTCGGCGGCGGTGCCGTACTCGTCGTTCCAGGTCCGGCCGAGGCCGAAGCGCTCGTAGCGGACCATGTCGAGCAGCGGGGCGGAGCAGACGACGGCCCGGGCCAGGTCGGGGCGCTGGGTGAGGGTGGCGCCCACCAGGAGCCCGCCGTTGCTGCCGCCGTTGATCCCGAGCCGGTCCGGGGTGGTCCACCCGGCGGCGACGAGGGCACAGCCGGCGGCGGCGAAGTCGTCGAAGCAGTGCTGCTTGTGCTCCCGCATGCCGTCGCGGTGCCAGGCCTCGCCCTCCTCCGAGCCGCCCCGGATGCAGGCCACGGCGTACACGCCGCCCCGCTCCACCCAGGCGGCCACCGTGGCGGAGTAGGCCGGGACCTGGGAGACCTGGAAGCCGCCGTAGCCGTAGAGGATGGTGGGATGGGGGCCGTTGGCCGGGCCGGCGTCCGCCCGGTGGACGACGAACATGCGGACGGGCGTGCCGTCGAGCGAATCGTAGGTGACCTGCTCGGTGCGGATCTCGGGCAGGTCGGGCGTGCCCGGCGCCGCGGCCCACAGCGAGGGGGCGGGGACCATCTGGCGTTCCTGCGGAACAGGGGGTGTTCCGGAGGAACGCCGGAACACCCCATCCACCCGCTGGTGCCACACCTGGGGAGGGGTCGTGAAGTCCTGGTAGCCGATCCAGACGTCGTCGCCGCCGTCACGGCGGCTGGCGAGCGACGCCATTCCCAGGCCGGGGAGCGGAATCTCGCCGGTGGCGGTGCCCGTCCGCCGGTCGTGGACGGTCACCCGGCTCACGCCGTGGTGCGACCGGACGGCGACGACGGCCTCGTCGGTGAGGCACCAGTCCCACAGCACGCCGTCGTCGTCCTCGGGGAGCAGGTCGACCCAGTGCTCCGGCTCCGGACGGGCGGGGTCGGCGACCGCCAGCCGGTAGCGGGGGGCGCCGAGGTTGGTGTTGAGGTAGAGCCGCCCGTCGTGGCCGACGCGGGCGGAGGTGGCGGCGTCGAGGCCCTCCTGGACCGGCACCAGCCGGTGGTGGCCCTGCGGTCCGGTCAGGTCGGCGATCCAGACGTCGTTGCGGGGGGCGGTGCCGAGGTGCTCGGCCAGCAGCAGCCACCGGCCGTCGGGCGAGACGTCGACCGAGTAGTAGGCGGTGGGATCCCGCCCGTCACCGAAGACGAGGTCGTCGGTCTCGGGGTCGGCGCCGAGGCGGTGGAAGCGGACCCGCCGGTGGAAGGCCTCCTCGCCGGCGGGGACGGCACCGGGCGGGAGGCGGCGGACGTAGTACAGGCCCTCGCCGTCGGCGGTCCAGGCGAGGGCGCTGTACCGGCAGCGGTCGATGGGGCCGTCGACGTCGTCGCCGGTGTCGGTGGCCATCACCCGCAGGGCCGACTCCTCGGTGCCGGCGTCGGACAGCAGATAGGCCAGCCGCCTGCCGTCGGGCGATGGGACCCACCCGTCGAGGGTGACCGTGTCGTCGTCGGACAGGGCGGCGGGGTCGATCAGCACCCGCCCGCCGGTGAGCGGGTCGTCGCCCGGGGCGAGCACGGCGAGGACGGCGTGTTCCTGGTCGGGCCGGCGGCGGAGCAGGAACAGCCGGTCGCCCCGCACGGTCGGCGGCGTCACGAGGCCGACCGAAAGTTGCCGGAGCCGGGCCGCGGTCGCCTGGCGGCCGGGGATCCGGTCGAGGAAGGGCCGGCACAGCTCGTCCTGCGCTTTGGACCAGTCCCGGGTGGCGGGATCGCTGGCGTCCTCCAGCCACCGGTAGGGATCGGCCACACCCCGGCCGTGGATCTCCTCCACGATGTCCTGGCGGGGGGCGGGTGGGTAGGCGCCGGGCGCCGCCGTGGCGGCGGGCGTCGTGGCCAGGGCGATGAACCGGCCGTTGCGGCGTTCGAGCGTCACGGAGGTGCCGAAGCAGGCCGAGAGGGCATCGGCGGTCAACGTGTCGTCGAGCGGGCCCGAGGCGAGCACCCGGCCCGAGCGGAGGAGCAGGGCGTGGGTGAAGCCGGGCGGGATCTCCTCGGTGTGGTGGGTCACGAGGACGGTGGGCGGGGCGTCGGGCGCCGCCGCCAGGTCGGCGAGGCGCCCGACCAGCGCCTCCCGGCCGCCGAGGTCGAGCCCGGCGGTGGGCTCGTCGAGCAGCAGCAGGTCGGGGTCGACCATCAGCGTCCGGGCCAGCTGGACCCGCTGGCGCTCGCCGTCGGAGGCGGTGGCGATCGGCCGGTCGGCGAGGTGCCCGCAGCCCATCCGCTCGAGGAGCGCCCGGGCCCGGGCCCGGTCGGCGTCGTCGTAGGTGTGCCACCACGTCTCGAGGGCGGCGTGCTTGGCCGCCATCACGATCTCGAGGCCGGTGGCGCTGGGCCGCAACTGCGACGCCAGCGCGCCGCTGGCGTAGCCGAGGCGGCGGCGCAGCTGGCGGACGTCGACCCGGCCCAGCCGCCGGCCGAGGACGTCGACGCTCCCGGTGGTGGGGAAGAGCCACCCGCCGGCGAGGCGCAGCAGCGTCGTCTTCCCCGAGCCGTTGGCCCCGAGCACCACCCAGCGCTCGCCCGGCCCCACCTGCCAGTCGACCCCGGTCAGGACGGGCCGGCCGGGGTCGAAGCAAAGGGTCACGCCCCGGAAGGCGAGAACCGGGGCGTGCGTGTCGATCTCTTCGGCCATCGGGGGCGCAATGTAGCGGCGCCCCCGGGCCCGTTCGTCAGCGGCGAGCTACTGCCCTTCGTCGGCGCCGGCGGCGCCGGCCTGGTAGAGCTCGGTCAGGTTGTTGCGGAGGTCGAAGACGTACCACATGGCCCGCTCCAGGCTCTCGTCGGCGTCGGCCCCCAGCTTCTGGTAGCGGCGCATCTCCCGCTCGAAGGCCCGCCGCACCAGCTCCTGAAACCAGGGCGGGTCGACGCTCTCAGGGTGGCCGCCGATCGGCTCGTTCCCATTCTGCGGCTCTGCCATACCCCGCTCCTCCACGTCGTGTGTTGTAGAGGAGAGTTCGCCAGCGGAACCCCCGTTTCCTCGCCGCCCGGTGACGGCGAGGACAACGGTTGTCCGCTTCGTGGCGGGGAGGGTCCGCCCAGGCAGATCAGCCCAAAGAGGCGACGGACACGATGGGGTGGCTCGGCGGGTTGGCGCCGAGGGAGCCGAGGAAGTCGGAGCTGGAGAAGTTGAAGATGCCGCCGTCCTGCCCGACCATCAGGTAGCCGTCGGCGTAGCGGACCATTCCGGTGATCGGCTTGTTGAGCTTCGTGTTGCCCAGCGACCCCTTGAAGCCGGCATCGCCGAAGGCGAAGATGCCGCCGTCCGACGCCACCAGCCAGTAGCCGAGCCCGTCGCGGGTGGGGACGAGCGACTCGACTGGGGCGTTGAGCTTCTTGTCGCCCATCGAGCCGTAGAACGCCGCGTCGCCGAAGGAGAAGATGCCGCCGTCGGCCGCCACCATGTAGTAGCCCTTGCCGCTCGGCGTGGGGATCGAACCGAGCACCGGGGCGTTGAGCCTGATCTTCGACAGGTCGCCGTAGGAGACGGCGTCGCCGTAGGGCAGCACCCGGCCCAGGCTGGTGAACATCCAGTAGCCGTGGCCGCTGACGGTCGACGACAGGCTGGTCACCTTCTCGCCGGGGCGCAGCGTCATGCTGTCGGGCCCGCCGTAGTAGACGGCGTCGCCGTAGCTCGACACGCCGCCGGTGTCGTCGACGATCCAGTAGCCGTCGCCGCTCGGCGTCGGCTCGAGGTGGACGGCCTGCGCGCCGGGCAGGAGGCCGGCATTGCCGAAGTTCTGCGCCGTGCCGAAGCCGTAGACCGCGCCGTCGGAGCCGAGCATCCAGTAGCCGCTGCGGACGCCCGGCGCCGGCGCCGGCCCGCTCGGGCCGGCCGGCCCGGTGGTGACGGTGGTGACGGTGGTGCCGGTCGTGCCCGGCGCCGTGCCGTGGGTGGTGTCGGTGCCGGAGTCGAGGACGCTGCCGTCGGCCGCGGAGATGAACTGCCAGCTGTAGGAGTTGTCGGAGAGCGTCAGCTTGAGGACGCCGTACTGGCCGTCGATCTGCTTGATGCTGCCGGTGGCCTTGGCGCCCGGGGTGAAGTGGGACGGGATCCCGCCGCCGGTGCCGACGACGAACTCCCGGGGGCCGGCGGGGTCGACCGAGCCCTGGTGGTCGGTGGCCGGGGCGCCGGCCGGTTCGACCACGCTCATGTGGTCGAAGACCTCGTAGTTGTGCTGGTGGCCGGTGAGGACGACGTCGGCCCCGGCGGCCTGGAGCATCTTCCAGTAGGCGTTGGTCTTGGCGTAGTCGGACGACGGGCCGACCGGAGACCCGACGCCCTCGTTGTCGTTCTGGGAGAAGAACCGGGCGCCGTGCCACATGGCGATGATGTGCTGGTGGGCGGCGGTGGCCTTCTGCAGGTCACCGGTCAGCCACTGGCCCTGGGGGTCGGTGGCGGTGCAGCCCGAGCCGCTGCCGGCGCCCGGATTGGGGGAGCAGGCCCAGTTGAGGGAGATGATGTGCCAGTTGCCGAGATCGACCGAGTACCAGCCGCTGTGGTCGGAGAGGACGTCGCCGCCGCCGCCGTTGCTCTTGTCCACCGTCTGCAGGAACGGGTCCCAGTACTGCCGGTAGCCGGCGTCGCTCGGGCCCATCTGCTGCCCGTAGTCGTGGTTGCCGGGGGTGGGGAACGTCTTGTCCTTGAACTGGCCCCAGCCGTCGCCCCCGGTGTTGGTCTTGTCGTAGACGTCCTCGTAGGTCTGCAGGCTCCCGTCCGGATAGGCGCCGTCGCCCAGCATCGCCACGCGGGTGTGGTCGGGGTCGGCGGCGATGCCGGCCTTGATGACGGCCGCGATCTGCTCGTCGGCGCCGCTGTCGGCCCGGGCGATGTCGCCGGCGGCGTAGAGCGTCCAGGTCTGGCCCGAATTGTCGGCCTTGGCGAACTGGACCGCACCGTTGACGGCGAGGCAGGACGAGACGATGGCGAACGTGGTGGCGAGGCCGGCCCAGCGCTTGCGCACGGTCGTTCCTTTCCGGCGTTTCGAGGCGAGGTCGGCGGGCGACATCAGCCGAGGGCGGCCACGGAGACGATCGGGTGCGGCGGCGGGTTGGCCCCCAGCGAGCCGAGGAAGTCGGAGCTGGAGAAGTTGAAGATGCCGCCGTCCTCACCGACCATCAGGTAGCCGTCGCCGTAGGGCACCATGCCGGTGACCGGCTTGGCCAGCTTCACGCCGCCCATCGAGCCCTTGAAGGGGGCGTCGCCGAAGGCGAAGATCCCGCCGTCCGACGCCACCAGCCAGTACCCGGCGCCGTCGGCGGTGGGGACGAGCGACTGGACGGGAGCGTTGAGCTTCTTGTTCCCCATGGAGCCGAGGAACTGGGCGTCGCCGAAGGCGAAGATCCCGCCGTCGGAGCCGACCATGTAGTAGCCCTTGCCGCTGGGCGTCGGGATCGAGCCGAGGACCGGTCCGTTGAGGGGCGTTTTCGACATGTCGCCGTAGAACACGGCGTCGCCGAAAGTGGCCACCCGGCCCTTGCTGGTGAAGATCCAGTAGCCCTTGCCCGTCGGCGTGGCCGACAGGCTGCTCACCGTCTCGCCCGGAGAGAGCTTCCCGGCCTCGATCCCGCCGAGGGCGGCGGCGTCGCCGAAGGCGTAGACGTTGCCGACCGAGTCGACGATCCAGTACCCGTTCCCGCTGGGCGTGGACTCCAGGTCCTCGGCGGTGACCCCGGCCGGCAGCGTCGGGGCGCCGAGGTACTTGGACTGGCCGAAGGCGTAGACCTTCCCGTCCGAGCCGAGCATCCAGTAGCCGTTCCCGTCGCTGCTCTTCACCACCGGCGTCGGCGTGGTGCCGGGATCGGGCGTGGTGCCGGGGTCGGGCTGGACGCCCTGGCCGGTGCCGGGCTGCATGCCCTGGCCGGTGTAGGGGCCCCAGGTCAGGTCGGCGATGTGGTTGAACCAGGGATCCTGCGCCGAAGCCTTGTAGGCGTCGAACGAGGCCTGCGAGGTCTCGATGTTCCAGCCGCCAGAGGCGTCGCCCGACTTGCCGGCGATGTCGAAGTAGACCATCGCCTGGATGTCGGACATGGCGCCGCAGTACGTGCAGTCGGCCGGGGTGGCGGCGGTGCGGGGCATCACCGTGGCGTGGGCGATGCGGAACCAGTCGGCCTTGAGCGCGCCGCCGTCCTCCTGCTCCTGGGTGCCGTACTCGGCCACCATGATCGGCTTCGCCGAACCGACGTGCTGGTGGCTCGGGTCGTCGGTGCGGGCCCAGAGCATGAACTGGTCGTAGATCTCGAGGAAGTCGCGGTAGCGGTCCTGCCCGCTGCGGCCCACCGCGCCGTGCCAGTTGTAGCCGTCGGCCGAGACCCAATCGACGTAGGCGTCACCGGGGTAGTACTCGGAGGCGAGGGCCGGCCAGCCGCCGAGCTTGAAGCCATTGGCGTTGGCCGTCCACAGCCAGACGACGTTGGTGGCGCCGTCGATGTTCTTGACCCGGTTGTAGATGTAGCGCCAGGCGGCGATGAACTGGTCGGGGTTCCCCCGCACGTCGGCGGGCTGGCGGCTCCCGTCCATCTCCCAGCAGTAGCGCATGAAGAACTGGCGGCCGAAGGCCTTGAAGGCCTGCGCCGCGGCGTCGATCTGCTTGTCGAGCTTGCCCGACGTCACGTCGGTGTTGGGGGCGCAGTTCCAGCCGAGGATGGGAATGCGGTTGGCCTGGGCGTCGAGCATGACGGCCGGATCCAGCGGGATCGTCGCGCCGGTGGTGGCGTTGTAGAAATCGCCGAAGTTGCTGGTGTAGTGGTTGTCGATGTCCAGCGTGCGGCCGAGCTTCTGCTCGAAGGCGTAGATGGGCTCGTCCTGCACGGTGGGGGCCCGCTTCACCGTCTTGTGGGTCACCGGGTCGGTGGTGGAGACCACGTTGACGTCTTCGGTGTGGATGCCGAGGAGAGCGCCCGTCTGCAGGGTCAGCGGCCCGCCCGCCCGGGGACCGGGCGTGTAGCCCGAAACCGGAACGTAGTTCTCCGTCGGAGTGGGATCCTTCGGATCGGCGTAGGCGTGGGCCGCCGGAGAGCCGCTGGCCAGCATGGAGGCAGCGAGGCCGAGTGCTGCGAGGGTCGTCCACAGCCCGGGGCGGCGGCGGCTCGATCGCTCGAAGGACATGCGGTTACCTTTCGGGGTGGCAGCCCACCGTGGCGGCGGAAGGGCGCGTGGAGGAGGTCCGGGAGGCACGCGGAAGCTGAACGGTGGCCGTTGTCCCGCGCACCGCTCCAATTCGCCGCGCGGCAGTTCTCTCCCTTTTCGTCCGCCGAAATCCCCCGGCTTCCTTCATGAACGAGGCCGCTGGTCCACCGAATTCCGGCAATTCCGGCAGATCTATTTCAAGGCCTCGCGAAAGGATCTTTCAGGACGTTCCGCACTGTTCGTGCCGGCGGCTCGGCTCACCTGCCCGTCACATGAAGTTTCGGGTGTGGAGGGCGGAGAGCTCGGCCGCCTCGTCGGCCGGGAAGCCGAGGCGGGCGAGCCGGCGGCGCCGGCCCTCGTCCATCGCCGCCGTGAGCGCGGCGACCCGGTCCCAGCCGGCGGCGATGGCCGAGGGGGTCCAGGATCCGGCGGCGAGGACGACGAGGGCGTCGTGGACGCCGGCGTGGAGGCCCGCCGTCGAGGCCAGCACGTCGTGGCGGTGCTCGATCGCCGCCCGCAGGCGGCCGCGCAACTCGGGCTCGATCGCTACCCGGTGCTCGAGGTGGGCGACGCCGAAGGCGACGTGGCGGGCCTCGTCGGCCCGGGCCAGGTGGGTGATGCGGCGCGTCACCGGGTCGGGGCCGTGCCGTTCCAGGAAGCCGAGCAGGTCGAGGAACGTGCCCTCGCCCAGCACCGAGAGCAGGAAGGCGGCCAGGGAGAAGTCGGGCTCGTCGATCAGCGTCTGGAGCGAGGCCCGGCCCCCGGCGCCCGAGGTGCCCAGGGGGCCGCCCGAGAGCTCGGCCCGGCGGGTGAAGACCTCGACGTGGCGGGCCTCGTCGGCGGCCTGGACGGCCAGCAGCTGCACGACCTCCCGGTAGTGGGGGTGGACGCGGGCGATGAAGCGGGCCGGAACGATCAGCGCCGCCTGCTCGTTCTCCACCAGGTAGGTCATGACCTGGACGACCGCCGCCTCGACCTCGGGCTCGAGGGCGAACGGAGCGTTCCAGTCGATGGCGGTGGCCGGATCCCACTGGCCGGCCAGCGCCTGGGCGTAGAGCTTGGGGGCGACGTCGGCCCAGACCTCGGCCTTGCGGTCGAGGTCGGCCAGGCGCAGCGGCGGTCCGCCGTCCTCCACCAGGGCGCCCCGGGCGGCCAGGCCCCAGGTGGCCGGGGCCCGGTCGACGATGCCGGACGGGCCGGGCCCGCCGGCCCGGGTGGCGCCCCGCCAGCGGGCTTCGTCGGCGCCGCCCCGGACGACGGTGAACTCGCCGTCGCCGTCGCCACCGGGAGCGGCGGCCGTCACCCCGTGACCCTGCGTCCGGGCCCAGGCGGGGAGGTGGACCTTCAGGTGCGGGTCGCGGCCCCGGACGCCCAGCCGGGCGCCGGGGGCGAGGCGGGCCAGGGCCCGATCGACCAGGAGGTGGGCGCCGCGGTCGAAGCCGACGTCCTCAAGGTCGATAGTCGGGTCCAGCGGTGATCGCCCCCTTCCCGTCGTAGAAGCCGAGGTCGTCGACGGCCGCCTCCAGCGCCGCGTAGCCGGTGGTCCGCCCGTCCTTCCACTGCTTGAGCCCCTCGAGGTCGAGCAGCGGCCGGACGTCGGGATCGGCGTAGTCCATCTCCAGGAGCAGGGCGCCGAAGCGGCGCAGCGCCTCCGCCGGCCCGGCGTCGGTCACCGTCATGTTGCAGTGGTCGTAGCGGCCGGTCTCGGCCAGGATCCGGGTGCCGCCGGCGGGGAGTGTCCCCTCCCGGGTGAACAGGAGGTGGTTGCCGTCGATCATGCAGGCGGCGTCGACCTCGCCGCTGGCGAGGGCGGCGGCGGCGTCCCGCTCCCCGCCGATGTGGTCGCCGTGGAGGCCGACGCCGACGTCGAAGCGCCGCACCTCGAAGTCGGTCCCGGGCGTGAGGCCGGCCCGCCGCAGGTGGTCGAGCGGGAGCAGGGTGGCCTGGGGGGAGTCGACCGCCCCGGTGGCCACCACCCGTCCCCGGAGATCGTCGAGGCCGGCCACCGGGGAGTCGGCCCGCACGACGATGACGGTCTTCAGGTCGCGGTCGCTGTCCCGCATGGCCAGCGGCGACAGGCCGACGCCGTCCGCCGCCGCCAGTCGCCGGGCCCGGACCCAGGCCAGCGGCGAGTTCCAGGCGGCGTCGATGCGCCCCGCCACCAGATCCTCGACCTGCCGCTCGTAGTTGGAGTACAGGACGTAGTCGAAGTCGAGGCCTCGCCCGGCGAGCCAGCGGCGGAAGCCGTCCCAGATCGTCACGACCTTGGGGTCGTAGGCCACGGCGCCCATGAGGACGGTTGCCCCGGCGGCCATCACGAGACCTCACCAAGGAGCGGCAGGCCGGAGACCGCCCGGCCGACGAAGTCGAGCAGGGCGTCGGTGGTGGGGGCCATGACCCGGGCGGCGAGGCCGTCGCGGAAGCGGCGTTCGACGCCGGTCTCCTTGCGGAAGGCGGCACCGCCGCAGAGCTTCATGGCCAGGTCGCAGCCGGAGGCGGCCTCTTCGGCGGCCACCGCCTTGACCTCCAGCACCCGCAGCTGGGCGTCGGCCCGGCCGGTCTCGAGGGCGGTCAGCGTGTCGGAGAGGAAGGCCCGGACGCGATCGGTGGTCAGCCGGAGGCGGGCAAAGTCGGCCCGGGGGATCGGCTGCTGGATCAGGGTCTGGCCGAGATGCTCGAGCCGGGCGCCGGAGAGGTGGGCGGCGGTGGCCGCCGTCACCGCTTCCAGGAGCCCCAGGCTGAAGGCGGCCGAGAGGACCAGGAACGTGGGGAGGGCGGTGGTGAGAGCCACGTCGAGGCCCTCCCCGTCGCCGCCGATCCGGGCGTCGACCGGCAGCCGGACCCCGTCGGCGGTGACGGGGATCGAGCCGTTGCCCCGGAGGCCGACGCCGTCGAAGCCCGCCGGCGCCTTCGACAGCCCGGCGGCGTCGGCGGGCACGAGCCACAGCGTCATGGGCCCGGCCGCCGGGTCGGTCGGGCGGCTCGACCACACGTAGCTGTCGGCCTCCGCCGCCGAGGTGACCCACGACTTCCGGGCGTCGAGGACCACCGTCGCGCCGTCGGGAGCCGGAGTGGCGGTCGACAGCGGCGTCCAGAAATGGGACCGGGAGCCCGTCTCGGAGAAGGCGAGGGTGGTGAGGTGGCGGCCGGCGGCGATCGCCTGGCGGGTTTCCTTCGGACCGTGGGCCTCGATGGCGGCCGTGCCGGCGTAGTGCATGAGGACGACCATGGCCGTCGACCCACAGGCACCGGCGAGGCGCTCGATGACGGTCGCGGCCTCCCGCAGGCCGGCGCCCCCGCCGCCGACGTCCCCCGCCGCCGTGAGGCCGAGGAGGCCGGCCTCGCCGAGGGCCGTGATGGCCGCCCTGGGGAACGAACCCTGCTCGTCGGTGGCCGCCGCTCCGGGGGCGACGACGTCGGCGATGACACGCTCCAGCGCGTCAAGAGCGTTCTGCACGATGGCTCCTCTCGGTCTCGCCGGCCCACGCCGCCTGACGGCGGACCCTAACGCGATCACCGAGGGCAGTCAGTGGCGGGTGGTGCCGGCCTCCGCCTCGGCCTCCAGCAGGCGCTGGTCGATGCGCTCGGCCGGCACCTGGCCCGACCAGACATCGCCGTAGGTCCAGTCGGGCAGCTTGCCCCGCTGCCGCTCGTCGATGACGGCCCGTCCGGCGTCGATGTCGACGAGCGAGGCGATGAGGACGGGGTCGTCGGGGACGGCGGCGTCCTCCAGATGGTCCCGCACCGTCTCGGGGAAGAGGGTCAGGAGGCTCCCGATCAGCCGCTGCTGCTGGCCGGCCAGGGCGCAGCGGGCCTCGTCGCCGACGGTGGTGACGCGGGACCGCAGCTCCTCGGCGTCGTTGGGCAGGGCCTCGCCGCAGACGACGCGGGTGAGGATGTCGGCGATGGCCAGGCCGTCCTGCTTGCAGGGGGTGCACTGGCCGCAGGACTCGGTGGCCAGGAAGCGGGCCACGCCGGCGGCGGCGGCGGCGAGGTCGTCGCTCTCGGAGAACAGCAGGAAGCCGGCGGCGCCGAGGCCAGCGCCGGCCGCCTCCATGGCCTCGTAGCTGACCGGCGTGTCGAGCCGGTCGCCGGGCAGGAAGGGGTTGGCCACGCCCGACAGCACCGCCCGGATCGGGGCGCCGGGGCCGCCGATGGTCTCGATGACCTCGGCCAAGGGGGTGCCCATCGCGAACTCGGCCACCCCGGCCCGGCGTCCGCCGCCGGTGACGGTGCAGACGATGGTGCCGGGCGAGGCGTCGGTGCCCACCTGCCGGAACCAGGTCGCGCCCTGGGCCAGGATCCCGGGGACGTTGGCCAGCGTCTCGGCGTTGTTGACCAGCGCCGGCGAGGCCGGGGTCTGGCCGCCGGGGGTGGCCATGACGGAGCCGGCGCCGGAGACCGGGTCGGGGCCGACGTCGTCGATGCCCCGGCGGTAGGGCGGGGCGACGCGGGGGAAGGGTTCCCGCCCGTCGATGACCTCGAGCAGCGCCGTCTCCTCGCCGAAGAGGTACTCCGAGGGGCCCTCGACGACGAGGAACGGGATGTCGGTCCAGCCGGCCCGGCCGATCTCGCCCAGGGCGGCGTCGAGGCGGGCGAGCTCGGGCCGGAACGAGGCCTTGAGGGCGAAGACGATCCGTTGGGCGTTGACCGCCTCGGCGGCGATGATCGCCCCCTCGGCGATGCGATAGGGGTTGCGGCGCAGGAGTGTCCGGTCCTTGAACGAGCCCGGCTCGCCCTCGGAGGCGTTGACGACGACCGAGGGCCGGGGGTCCGACGGCTCGTTGCCCACCACGGCCGCCCACTTGCGACCGGTGGGGAACCCGGCCCCGCCCCGACCCCGCAGCCCGGAGGCGGTGATCTCCTCGATCGTGGCCGCCGGCCCGAGCGTGCGGGCCGCCTCCAGGCCCTTGCCCCCGCCGGCGGCCACATAGGCGTCGAGGCTGCGGACGGGTTCGGGATCGAGCACGCGCGTCGTCATCGCCATGCCCTTCGACTACCGCGCCGGTCGATCTGGCAAACCCGACCAGACCGTCACCGGGCCGGTAACGTCCGGCCGTGCCCCCGTCACGCCCGGCCCGCCGGACCTCGGCCGTCGACCTGCCGGACCAGTGGTACGTCGCCTGCCTCGGTTCGGAGCTCGGGCCCAACCGGCCGCTGGCCCGGGTCGTGCACGGCCGGCCGCTGTGCCTCTTCCGGGAGGGCAGCGGCCGGGCGGCGGCGGTCGTGGACCGCTGCCCGCACCGGAACGTCCCGCTGTCGCTCGGACGGCTGCGGGACGGCCTGCTCGAGTGCCGGTACCACGGCTGGCGGTTCGACGGGGCGGGGGAGTGCCGGGCGATCCCCGGGCTGTGCGGGCCTGAGGGCGACGCCGAGGTCGACGCCGGCCGGCGGGGGCGGGGGGCGGAGCCCGTGCGCTGCGTCGAACAGGACGGCTTCGTGTGGGTCTTCCCCGGTTCCTCCGAGCCACCGGCGGGTGACCGGCCGCCGTTCCGCTTCCCGTGCCTCGACGTACCGGGCTACGACACGGTCCGGCGGTCGTTGCGCAGCGCCGGGACGGTCCACGCCGTGGCCGAGAACGCTCTCGACGTCCCCCACACGGCCTTCCTCCACGGCGGCCTCTTCCGGGGTGCCGGCCGGGCGCCGGTGGCGATCGACGTCGTCGTCCGCACGGGCGCCGACCGGATCGAGGCCGAGTACGTCGGCGAGCCGCGGCCGCCCGGCGTGGCCGGCCGGTTGCTGGCCCCCGCCGGCGGTGTCGTGCAGCACTGGGACCGGTTCATCCTGCCGTCGATCGCCCAGGTCGAGTACCGCCTGGAGGACAACCACCTCCTCGTGACGACGGCCCTCACGCCGGTGACGCCGACCGAGACCCGCCTCCACGCCGCGGTGACGTTCTCGCTGCGGGTGCCCCACCGGCTGATCAAGGTGCTGCTCCCGCCCCTGGCCACGCTGATCTTCGCCCAGGACGCCCGCATCCTCCGCCGCCAGGCGGAGACGATCGACCGGTTCGGCGGGGAGCAGTTCGCCTCGACCGAGATCGACGTCCTCGGCCAGGGCATCCTGCGCCTCCTCCGGCGGGCCGAGCGCGGCGAACCCGGAACCGACGACGGCGCCGACCCCCCCGCCGAGCGCCGCCTCCGCCTGCGGCTCTGACGGGCGTTCCCGGGGCAACGTCGCGGCCGGACATCGCGGTCGACGAGCGTCAGGGCCGGACGGCGGCGATCAGACGGAGGGCGTTGGCCCCGAGGACGCCGCGGATCCGGTCCTCGGGCCAGTTCCGGGCCAGCATCCGGTCGACGAGGACGGGCAGCTCGAGGGCGGTGGGCATGTCCCGGGGGGTCACGATCAGGCCGTCCCAGTCGCTCCCGAGGGCGGCGACGCCTTCACCGCCGACGGCCATGGCGTGCTCGAGATGGCGGACGATGGCCTCGGCGCCGACCCGGCGGGCGGGGCGATCGAGGAAGCCGCGGTGGTACATGATCCCGACGACGCCGCCCCTGTCGGCGACGGCCCGGATCTGGTCGTCGTCGAGGTTGCGCCACGACGGCCGCACGCCGCTCACCCCGGTGTGGGTGACGACCGGCGGCAGGGCGGCGTCGTGCACCGCCAGCGCCTCCCAGAACGTCCGCTTCGAGGCGTGGGCCAGATCGACCAGGATCCGCCGCTCGTTGAGGACTTCGACCATGGCCCGGCCGGCCGCCGTGAGCCCGCCCCGCCCCCGGCTCCGGCCGAGCGGCGAGGACGTCGCCCCCAGGAAGGAATCCGTCAGGTGCAGGAGCGTGACCCGCAGCAGCGCTTTGTCCGGGACCAGCCGCAGGTCGGCAGGCGAGTCGAAGGCGTTCCCGCCCTGCACCGCCAGGAAGACGGCCAGCCGGCCGTCCCCCCGGGCCCGGCGGTAGCCGGCGACGTCGACGACGGTTTCCGACGCCCCGGCCCCCGGGAACCGGCGCTCCTCACGAACACCCCCTGTTCCTGAAGAACGCCGGTTTGGCGTCGTGGTGCCGTCGGCGGCCACGGCGGAGGCGAGACGGGCCAGGTTGGCGAGGAGCGTGGCCGTCCGGGTGCCCTTCGGCCGCGCCGGGTTCGTGGCGATCGAGAGGACCACGCCCGAGAGGCCGCCGTCCCGGAGCCGGGGGAGGTCGGCCTGGCCGAGATACCGGGCCCGGAGCGGCCCCGAACCGTGGGCGTGGCCGAGGTCGTAGCCGAAGATCCTCGTCCAGACGAACGTCTCGACGTGGAGGTCGACGACCTCGCAGGAGCGGTAGAGCTCGAGCGCCTCCGGCGTCAGCTCGCTTCGCCCTGGTCGGGCGGCACCAGCTCCACCCACGTCTTGCCCGGGGCCAGCCTGACCTCGGCGCCGGAGGCGTCGGTGTAGTGCGTGATCTCGGTGTTCGAGGCCTTCGACCAGTGGCACGGGATCAGCATGCCGCCGGTGAGGACCCAGGCGTCGCCCGACCCGACGACGTCGGCCTCGGGCACCGACGTGCCGGAGCTGTCGACGAGGCCGGTGTCGTGGTAGGTCACGAACTGCACGACGACGTTGGCCGGAGTGACCTGCCGGCCGGCGGCGTCGACGTGGATCTCGCCGTTCTGCGTCCGGCGCCAGCCCTTGGACAGCGGGTCCCAGTCCCAGATGGCCTCGGTCATCTTCGACGCCTGCCACCACAGCCGGGCGTGCGTCACGGCGCGGGCCCCGGGCCCCGACGCCGCCGCCCCCGGCGACCGCCAGGCGAACAGCGCCGGCGGCGGCACGGAGTTCGGAGGGGCCAGGTCGAACAGCGCCGGCGTGTCGGAGAACAGGTTGTAGGGCGACGTGCGGTCGGCTTCGCGGTGGTAGCGGTCGGGGTAGTTGTCGACGCCGACGTCGACCAGCGGGGCGTCGTGCACGTATTGCTTGAAGAGGGCGTTGGCTCCGGAGTAGGCGAACAGCGGGTGGTGGAGGGCGCTCACGATCTTGATGTCGGTGGAGCGGGCCGACCGGACCGGCCCCACCGGCTTCGAGTCCTCGGACTGGAACAGCGCCGCGAACCGGGTGATGCCGCCCTCGACGCCCTCCTCGAACACGACGTCGGCCTGGTTGAGCCCGATCTGGGGCCGGGCCTTGGGGGCGTTGTCGATCTTCACCACGAGGACGGGCCGCTTGGAACGCAGGATGTCCATCGGCAGCCCGGTGAGCGGCGACGTCGCCATCGTCGGCGGAGCGGGCACGGCCGGCGGCCGCCCCCCGGCGGGGCCGAAGCCCGACGGCAGGGCCAGGAGGGTCGACGGCGTCGTCCCCGGCTTCGGCCGGGTCGTGGCGGTGGTCGAGGACGTCGCTCCCCGGGTCGTCGTGGTGGTCGGCTTCGGCTTCGGACGGGTCGTCGTCGTGGTCGAGGTCGACGTGGTCGTCGTCGGCGGGGGCTGGACCGTCTCGACCCGCAGGAAGTCCGTCCCGCAGGCGGTGCCGGCCACGAGGAGGAGAACGGGGAGGACGGCCCAAAGTGGCCTGCGATGCCGCTGCGATCTCAGTCCAGTCATGAGCACGGAGGACGGTACCGGTTTGGCTGGCGAAAGGGGTGGACCCTGGGGACAAAAGCCGCAACCCGTTTGCCACCGCCTTGATCCCGGGCCGAATGCGGCCGAAGCATCACAGGATGGTCACCCGCCCGCTCGACGACATCGCCGCCCCGGCCGCCGCCCCAAAGGGCGAGCCGGCCGCGGCCGAGATCATCCGGACCGACGGCCTGACGAAGACCTATCCCGGTCGCGGCGGAGGGCCGGACGTGGCCGCCGTCGACCATTTGGCGCTGTCGGTGCGGAGCGGGGAGATCTTCGGGCTCCTCGGCCCCAACGGCGCCGGCAAGACGACAACCGTCGGCATGCTCACCACCCGGGTCGTGCCGACCTCGGGTCGGGCCGTCGTCGGCAGCGTCGACATCGTGGCCGACCCCGCCCGGGCCAAGCAGGTCATCGGCGTCGTGCCGCAGTCGAACACCCTCGACCGTGAGCTCACGGTGTGGCAGAACCTCTACTTCCACGGCCGCTACTTCGGGATGCCGGCCGACGAGTCGAAGCAGGAGGCGGACCGTCTCCTCGAGCAGTTCCGCCTCGCCGACCGGGCCAAGGCCAACGTCGCCACGCTCTCCGGCGGCATGGCCCAGCGGCTCATGGTCGCCCGGGCCATCCTCCACCGGCCCCGCATCCTGTTCCTCGACGAGCCGACCGCCGGCCTCGACCCCCAGAGCCGCCTGGCGCTGTGGGAGATCCTGGCCGAGCTCCATGCCGCCGGGCAGACGATCCTCCTCACCACCCACTACATGGAGGAGGCGGACCAGCTCTGCGACCGGGTGGCGATCATGGACCACGGCCGGATCCTGGCGCTCGACACGCCGACCGGCCTCAAGCGTTCCCTCGGCGCCGACACGATCGTCCGCGTCGGCA
>Ga0070741_10003958_pt1 | contig 35460 bp, 20 predicted proteins | sample Coa_R1_4_FD_66440 | JGI IMG/M metagenome (GOLD analysis project Ga0070741, IMG submission 66440) | Surface soil microbial communities from Centralia Pennsylvania, which are recovering from an underground coalmine fire - Coalmine... | ecosystem: Environmental > Terrestrial > Soil > Unclassified ... | reverse complement strand
CGCGACGCCATGGATGTCGGCAGCGCGGACCACGAAGGCGAGCCCTCGCACCGGCGCGCGCAGTGTGAACGAGAGCGCCGCAAGAACCGCGACGCCGACCAACCCCCAGACAGCGCGCACGAACGCGCATGTTACACTGCGGCGTTTTGACGGGCAGGGCGGGCAGGGCGGGCAGGGCGGGCGCAGTGTGCGGTTTGGCGGCAGACCCGGCCGGGATGCGGTGGAAGGGGTTGGGGGTGGTGCGGGTGGCGGCGACGTAGAGGAGGCCGGCGGTGAGGGCGGCGATCCCGATGTGGGCGAGGGTCACCGCCACTCGGGGGCGGGCGGCGGGAGATCCGCTGGTGGTGCCGGAGGGCCAGAAGGCGAAGCGACCGAGGAGGACGGCGGCGGCGGGGACGAGGAGGGTGCGGACGACGAAGGTGTCGAGGAGGACGCCGGTGGCGATGGCGAAGCCACTCTGTTGGAGAAACGGGAGTGGCGAGAGGAGGAGGGCGGCGAACGTCCCGGCCAGGATGAGGCCGGCCGAGGTGATGACTCCACCGGTGAGAACGAGTCCTTGGCGGACGGCCTCGATGGGGGCGGCGCCGGCATCGAGCTCTTCGCGGATCCGCCCGGTGATGAAGATGTTGTAGTCGGCCCCGAGGGCGACGAGGACGGCGAAAAGGAAAGTAGGAAGCCAGAACGATAGCCCTGGTTGATGGAGGAGGCCCTGGAAGACGATGACGGTGAGTCCCATGGCGGCGGTGAAGGAGAGGAGGACGCTGGGGAGGAGGTAGAGGGGCGCGACCGGGGAGCGGAGCACGAGGGTGAGGATGACGAGGACGGCGGCGAGGGCGAGGGCGGCGATGACCCGGAAGTCGCCGTCGGCGGTGTCCTGGAAATCGACGAGAAAGGCGCCGGGGCCCCCGACGATGAGTCGGGAACCGGCCAGCGGCGAGCCGGCGAGGGCCCGGGTCGCCTCGCCCGGCAATCGGCGGATGACCTCGAAGGTTCGCCGGTCATAGGGGTTTCCCCGCAGCGCGAGGACGAGACGGGTGGTCTGCGCGTCGGAGGAGAGGAAGAACCCGACGCGCTGACGGAGGGCGGGGGAAGCCGTCAGGATTCCGGCGTCGAGGCGGAGACCGGCGGGGCTGGCCAGGGCGGCGGCGAGCGGTGCGACGTCGACCGGGCCGGGCACGAGGCCCAGGGCGGCGATGTCGGCGTGGCCGCCGGTGAGCGCGGGCAGGTTCTGAAGGGTGAGCGGCGCGCCGGCTGGTTGGGTGACCGAGCGGACCTCGCTCAAGCCGGGGTCGCTCCTGAGCGTGTCCGTGAGGCGGTCGACGGCGGCCAGGGCGTCGTGATCGAGCAGGGATCGGTTGCCGTCGACGACGAGGTAGAGGGGGGAGAGCGCGCCGCTGGGGTAGTGGGCGGCGAGGGTCTGGAAGCCGCGGCGGGACTCGGCCGAGGCGGGGAGTTCGGTCACAAGGTCGAAGGACTCGTGCATGGAGAAGAGGCCGGCGGAGGGGGCGAGGAGCAGTGCGACCCCGCCGACGAGGAGGAGGGCGGGGTGCCGCTCGACGAGCCCGGCGACGCGGATCCAGCGGTCGGGGGCCCTGGTGGGGGCGAGGGCGGGGCCGGGCCAGAACGAGTGGCGCCCGGCCAGGCGCAGCAACGCCGGGGTGAGGGTGAGACTGGCGAGGAGGACGACGGCGATCGCCACGGTGAAGGCGGGGCCGACGGAGCGGAGGAGAAGGAGTCGGGCGGCGAAGAAAGCGAGGAAAGCGAAGATGACAGTGCCCGCCGACGCGGTGATCACCGGCCCCACGGCCCGGACCGCCCCGGTGAGTGCCCCTACCCGTTTGGAGCCGGGCCGGAGCTCTTCCCGGTAGCGGGAGATTACGAAGAGGCAGTAGTCGGTGCCGGCCCCGAAGGCGAAGACGACCATCCACGTTTCGGCCAGGCTGGCCACCTGCACCCCCTGCTGGGCGAGGACCGCCACCAGACCGCGGGCGACGAGGAAGGCGACGCCGATACTGGCCAGGGAGAGGAGCGGGGCGAGCAGGGACCGGTAGACGAGGATCAGGATGAGGAGGACGAGGATCGCCGTGACGAACGCGGTGCGACCCAACCCGCTCTGGACGACCCGGGCCTGGTCGGCAAGCAGGGCGCTCAACCCGGTCACGTGATGGTCGAGGCCCCTCGGAACGGTGGCGCCGAGGTGGCGGCGAACAAAGGCCACCGCCCGGTTGGAGCCCTCCGTGAGCGGTCCGGCCCGCAGCGCGACGACCACGAGCTCGGCCCGCCCGTCAGCGGCCCGCAGGACGGGGGCCAATTCCGGTGAGGTCACCGCGGTCTGGACCCGCTGGACGTGCCCGGCGGCGGCCGGGGAGCCCAGGAAACCGGCGAGGCGGTCGATGTAGGCCCGGTCGCCCTCGGTCAGGCCGGCCCGGCGGTCCAGCACGATGACGGCGGGTTCGGAAGCGGGGTCGTCCGGGAACGCACGGCGGAGGACGCCTTGCGTCTGGCTGGTCCGGGCCTCAGGCGGCAGGAACGACGCCCGGTCGGCGGCCCCCAGACTCGAGAGCGACGGCACGGTCAGCGTCAGCCAGACCGCCAGTACGACCCACACGCCGACGACCAGCGCGGCTCGACGCTCGGCGAGGGCGGCCACCCGGGCGAACATCAGTGCCAACCCCCTCTGTCTGGACAGCCGCCGACTACGACGTGGCCTTTCTCTTGTCAGCCGCGTTCGCGCGGTTGGCTAGGCTCTCCTCAAGATTGAGGTCGCTCTAGCGACTCGCTACAGTTACTACAAGATTCGTGTGACTTCAGTCAAGAGGAACGGCCGGTGGGTCTGCGGGCGGACAAGAAGGAGGAGCAGCGCCTGGCGATCCTCGAGACCACCGTGGCGCTCTTCCGGGAACACGGCTTCGAGGAGACCCGGGTTCGGGATGTGGCCGAACGCTTGCGGATCAGTGAAGGCACGTTCTTCAATCACTTTCCGAGCAAACAGTCGGTCCTCGAAGCGGCCGCCCTCGCGCACCTCGACCGGGTCAGCGCGCTGCTGCACGCGGATGCCCTCGCCGACGCCCGTCCCGCCGCCGAGCGGCTCGAGGAGGTCGTGGCCGCCTTTGCCGCCGCCTTCTCCGGCGACCGGGAGTTCGCCACGCTGCTCGCCGGGCACACCAAGTTCTTCCTCGGCCGCTGGAGCGAGGAACAGTGGCACGATGCGGCCTACCGGCCCCTCACGGTTCTCCTCGAGGACGGGCAACGGCGCGGCGAGGTCCGAGCCGACGTCCCCCCGAGCCAGCTCGCCGAGCTCTATGTCGGGGTCAACCTGATCACCATCAGCAACTGGCTGGCGGGCTCACCGGGCGATGACACCCTCGAAGGGCGGCTCCTCAGGGCATGGTCGGTGTTCCGTGACGGTTCGCTGGCCAAGCCGGGGGCGACATCGTCTGCCGAGCCTGCCCCACGTTCGACCCGCCGCTCGGGAACCGGTCGCAAGCCGACGACGTCGAGCCCGAGAGACTGATCCCCAGAATCCTCAGGCAGGTGGCCGGCGGCCCTTGGCGGCGACGAGGACGGGAGCCATGACCCACACGTCCGGGTCGTCAAAAACGGAGCTCATCGAGCAAACCACCCGGGCAAGGCCGCGGCGGAGCGGTGCGGCCCGTTGCAGCAGCCCGGCCATGGACCACAAGGCGGTGTCCCGCAGGGCCTCGGGGGGTTCGGCCAGGAGGTCCTCGAACCGGGCCAGGCTCAGGCGGGCGAAGGATGCCCCCGGCGAGCCGCCCTGGATGAACACGGCGCGCCCTTCGGCAGCGACATCGGTGAGACCGACTTGGCAGAGTTCGACGGGGAGGTGATGGCCGACGTGAGCGTTGAAGCCGGCGGTCCGGAAGGCGGACACGAGCAGGCGCAAGATTGGCGGCAACAGCGCCCTTGCCCGCCGCGTGCCCGGCGTCGGGTCGGGTGAGGCAAGGGCGATCGTGGACCATTCGACGGCTTCGACGACGAGCCAGCCGCCGGGGGCCAGGGATCGGACCATCCGGGCGAGCGCCTGGTCCCGGCCCCCGAGGTGTTCGAGCACGAGCCGGGTGTGGATGATGTCGAAGGCGTCTTCTTCGATGTCGTCGTGGACGATGTCGTGGCGCCGGACCTCCAGGGCGGCGATGCCGAGGGACTCGAGGAAGCCGGTGTCGAGGTCGGTGACGACGACCCGGCCGTCGGGTCCGACCCGGTCGCTGAGCCACCGGGCGACGGAGCCGGCGCCGCCGCCCACTTCGAGGCAGCGCCACCCTGCGCCGACCCCGACCTCCTCGAGTACGCGGAAGGTCCCGGGGTCGAACACGGCGCTGAGCCCCTCGAGGCGTTCCCGTTCCCCGGCCCAGGCGTGATCCAGCAGGTAGGTGCTCACGTGTGACGCTCCTCGGTGGGTTTCGGGACCGAACGGAAGGGACGCTACAGGCCGCTTCGGAGGGGATCTCAGGGTGGTGAGCGGAGAGTGAAGGTGGCTTGAGCTTCGAAGCGGATGCCTTGATAGGTGCCTTGGAATGTTTGGTCGTCGGTGAGGGTCATACCGAGGTCGGGGTTCCAGCAGGCCCGTTCGTGTTGGGTGCCCTGGATGGCACCGGTGAGGGTGGTATCGCGCTGGACGTCGTAGCAGCGCAGGGCTCGCCCGGCGATGGTGAGGGTCCGTTCGCCGAGGATGCGGGCGTCGGTGTGGCCGTGGGTGTCTTCGGTGTTCCAGTCACCTGACCACGTGGCACCGATGCGTATCGGCCACGGGAGAAGCAGCTGGGGTGGGGTGAAGGTGCCCCCGTAGGTGAGCCCGGCGGAGGCGACGCGCAGCGAGAGGAGGTCAACGGCGTCGGGGCCGTACCGGCGGTGCTCGTCCACAGTGCCGGCGCCGGACTCGGTGTAGAGGCGGAGCTCGGGGGCGTCGTCGCTGCCGCCGGTGCGGCTGACCTGGGTGGTGACGTCCTCGCTGAACGGTTGGGTACTGCCGGCCAAGCCAACCTTCCGGGTCCCTTCCACGTGGTAGCGCCAACCACCGGCGGCGGGGATCACGACCCGGGTGGGCACCGGAGCTGCAGCCGCCGGTTTGGTCGTCGTGGACGATGTCGCGGCTTGCAGCGGGGACGCCTGGATGCCGGTGGGCGGATTCGCCGATGGGGCGGCGGACGTGGCCGTAGTGGCGGGTCGGGTGGTCGCCGACGTCGTGGCTCCACCGCTGGCCACTGCGGCGCGGGGGGCGGTGGCGGCCGTGCTCGACGGGGACGGCGAACCCGTCGAGGGTGACGTGGCGGCGCCGTCACCGGCGCCGCTGGCTGGTTGCGCCGCCGGACCGGCGGCGACGCTGAGGATGGGGGCTTCGGGGCGACCGGAGAGACCGAGGGCGACGAGGAGGGCGGCGAGGGCGGCGACCCCCACGGCGGAGAGACCGAGCGCCGCCCGCCGGCCGGTTCCGCTGCTGCTCGGGGATGTGGAGGGCCAGAAGGCCGCGCGGCCGAGGAGCATGGTGGCAGCCGGGACGAGGAGGGTGCGGACGACGAAGGTGTCGAGCAGGACCCCGACGCCGATGCCGAAACCGATCTGCTGCACGCTGGCGATGGGCGAGAGGAGGAGCGCCCCAAACGTCCCGGCCAGGATGAAGCCGGCCGAGGTGATCGTCCCCCCGGTGAGCACGAGACCTTCGCGGGCGGCGTCGGCGACGGAGTTCCCGGCGTCGAGTTCTTCCCGGATGCGGCTGGCGATGAAGATGTTGTAGTCCGCCCCCAGCGCTACGAGGATCACGAACAGGAACGGTGGGAGCCAGAACGCCAGCCCCGGCTGGCCGAGGATGCCTTGGAAGATCCCGACGGTGATCCCGAGGGCGGCGGCGAGGGACAGGAGGACGCTGACCAGGAGGTAGAGGGGGGCGACGACCGACCGGAGCAGGAGGGCGAGGATGACGAGCACGGCGCCGATGACGATGGCGCTGACCGTGCGCAGGTCCTGGTTGGCGGTGTCCTGGATGTCGGCAAAGAAGGCGCTGGGCCCGGCCACGGCCAGCTGCGCACCGGCCAGGGAGGAGCCGGCGAGGACCTCGGCGGCCCGGTCGTCGAGGTGGCGGACGACCTCGAGGGACTGGCGGGCGTAGGGGCTGCCTCGGAGGGTGACGACGAGGCGGGTGGTGCTGTCGCCTCGGCCGAGGAACACACCGAGGCGTTGGCGTAACGCCGGGTAGTCGTGGAGCACCGAGGCGTTGATGCGCAGCCCTCCGGGAGCGGCGATGGCATTGAGGAGGGGCGTGAGGTCCATCGTGTCGGGATCGAGGCCGAGCGCCTTGAGATCCGTCGCCCCACCGGTGAGCCGGGCCAGGGTGGCGGTGGTGAGGGGCGATCCGGCGGGCTGGGTGATGGAACGGACCTCGGCGACGTTGGGTTCCCGGCGGAGGGCCTCGGTGAGACGGTCGATGGCCGCCAGATCGGCGTCCTCGGTGAGCGGCTGCCGTTGGCGGACAACGAGGAAGACGGGGCCCACCGTCCCGCCGGTGAAGTGCGTTTCGAGCAGTTCGAAGCCTTGGCGGGCACCGGCGCCGGCCGGCAGCTCGGACAGGATGTCGAACGATTCCTTGAGCCGGAACGCACCGAGCGCAGGGGCGGCGAGCAGCGTCAGGCCGACGAGGAGAACGGCCGCGGGCCGGCGGCTCACCAGCCCGCCGAGGCGTTCCCAGCCGGCCGATCGACGGGCCGGGCTCTCCGCCGGTCGGCTCGGCCAGAACGTGGCCCGGCCGCAGAGGCGCAGCAGGGCCGGGGTGAGGGTGAGGCCGGCTGCGAGCGTGATCCCGATGGCCAGACCGAGGGCGGGGCCCGCCGCGTGGAAGATGCTGAGCTTGGCGCCAAGGAAACCGAGGAAACCGACGATCACCGTCGCTGCCGAGGCCGTGATGATCGGGCCGACGGCCGTCGACGCCGTCTGGAGCGACTGGCGCGGCGGCTCGCCGGCCGTGAGGCGCTCGCGGTGCCGGGAGATGACGAAGAGGCAGTAATCGGTGCCGGCTCCGAACGCCATCACGACCATGAACGTCTCGACGATGCTGGCCACTTTGAACCCGGCGGCGGCGGCCAACCCGGCAACCCCCCGGGCCACCAGGAAGGCGGCGCCGATGCTGACCAGGGACACCAACGGCGCCAGGACGGAGCGGTACACGACGAGCAGGATGAGCAGCACCAGCACGACCGTGGCCACGGCAGTGCGGGCGAACGAGCCGAGAATGGCCGTGGCCTGGTCGGAGGCCAGCGCCCCGAGGCCGGTGACCTTATGGGTCAGCCCGGCTGGGGCGGTGGCGTCGAGGTGGCGGCGGAGGAAGGCCACCGCCCGATTCGCTCCTTCGGTGAAGACCGCGGCTCGGAGGGCGACCACGACGAGTTCGGCCTCGCCGTCCGGTGATCGCAGGATCGGCGCGAGTTCCGGAGCGGTGACCGCCGACTGGACGCCCCGGACGTGCTCGGCCGCCGCCGGCGATCCGAGAAAGTCGACCAGGTCCCCGAGATAACGGCGATCCGACGCGCTCAGGCCGTCGCGGCGAGCGACCACGATGACGGCTGGGTCCTCCGGGTCGTCGGGAAACTCGCGGTGCACGAGCGTGTCTGCCTGGCGCGACGGAGCCGACGACGGGAGGAACGCCGCCTGGTCGGCCGAGCCGGCTCTCGAGATCGACGGAGCCGCCAGGGTGAGCCACACCGCCCCGATCAGCCAGGCGGCGACCACCCACCCGGCCCGACGGTCCACCCGCCGGGCGAGCCGAGCAAACATCAGCCGGCCGCCAGGCCCCGAAGGACGAGGTCGATGGCCACCCTGGCCACCGCCTCGGCCTCGAACGACGCGTCCATCACCAGCGAGGAGAGCGCCGCGACCGTCACTGCCCCGAAGATGGCCGACGCCATCCGCTGCGGGTCCCGCACCGCCCGCAACGACCCGTCGGCCTTGCCTTCCTCGAGCAGACCGACAACGGGAAGGAAGAAGGCGACCGCGACACCCCGGGCGATGTCGGGCATCCTCCCAGCCCGCTCGAGATCCGCGATCAGCATCCGGCAGGCCCCCGGCCGTTCACCCATCACCCGCAGCTGGGCCCGGATGACCCGCTCCAGGCGCTGCCGGGCGCTGCCCCGCCCGTTCGCCGCTTCCCGCACGGCGCCGCCGAGGGCCTCGAGGGTCGAGCCGAGGAGCCACGCCAGCACCTCGTCCTTCCCTTTGAAGTGGTAGTAGAGCGTGGCCCGGGGCACCCCCGCCGCAACCGCGATCTCCTCCATCCGGGTGCTGTCGTATCCAGTGCGGGCGAAGACGTCGGCGATCTCGGTCTCGGCCAGCGTCAGCCACTTCGGTACGGTTCGTGCCACGCGAACGTCCTCCCCTCGGTCGCCCGGGCCCGCCCGCAGTCACCCCTTGCCCACCAGTGCCGTGAGGGACGGGCGGGTCGCCGCTCGGCCACCGGCCAGGCTTGTACGTCACTCCTGGCTAGGTCTCGGCGTACGCCCTTGACGTCCGCCCCTGGCTGCCACCAGTGCGTTTCGGCCCTCGGCTCAGGCCCCCGGCTTGCCCGGCGGCTTGCCGCTCCCCCCCACCAAGGAATCCACCTTGGCGCTCAGCATGGCTACTGCCTCCCGCAGCTCGGCGACGTCGCCCGCCAGCCCGGCGTCATCGTCGTCGCGGGCACGATCGATCGCATCGTCGACAACCTCTTTCGTCTCATCGAGGACCGTCTGCCACCAACCGAGAACGCTGTTGCGCATCGAACCGCGCTTCGCCATGGATCCCCCTCACGACGGGGCCTTCAACAGATGTTGAACCTGCCCTCAACCTACGTTGCACAGCAGCCGGGGTCAACACCGAATACGGCTCGGTCCACCGCGGAGTTTGGATGCTATGTCAGGACACTCAGTTGAGATCCCGACACCAAGCCAGCGACGCGCCTACCCAAGGCCACAACGGCCTGCTCGCGCTCCTGATCCCAGCTACGGAGTCGGGGGCGGCGCCGCACCGACTTTGGAGCGTCAGCCGCCGCGCCCGCGGTATGCGGGCGGCTCCCCGGAAGGCCACTCCCCCGCCCCGTAGCGTCGGCCCGGCTCGGATTCGACGTAGGTGCCTTTGTTGCCGTTGAAGGGTGAGGTGCGATCGGGGTCCCAGTAGATCTCCCGTCCGTCCTGGATGGGGTCGTACCGACCGGGACTGAACCGCCAGGTGCCCGCCGGGCCGGTGGCGCCGGCCCAGGTGTAGAGGCCGGTTTCGAACGTCTCCGGCGTGAGGTGGGGACCAGCCATCTGGATGCCGAGCGCAAGGGGATAGAGGTTGTAGTAGAGGGCGTCGACGAGGGCGATGGGCTCATCGTGGGGCCGCATCGCCTTGAAGGCGAAGTAGCCATAGGTGGACCGCACCGGCTGGAGCCGTCCGGACCAGCTCAATCCGAAGGCTCGGGACCACTGGTCCTGCTGGTAGACCTGACCGAAAGAGTCGTTGTCAATGAAAGGCGAACCGACGATAACCCACTCCGGCTCGTAGGTCTGCTCGTGGGCTTTGTCGGTCAAGAAGAGTGGCAGAACGGGGTCGCAACCGCAGACGACGGTGGTGATCCTGGCGCTGCGGAGTTTGGCCACGATGCTGGCCGCCTGGTTGGAAAGCGTGTTGAAGTCGAGCTTGTAGGCCAGGCGCAGGGCCGGGGGAGCCCCGGCCGACCGCAGGACCCGCTCGCCATCGTCGACACACGACTGATACTCGGCATTTTCGGGAGCGATGAGGGCCAGCCGGCGGGCCTGATCGTGGAGATCACCGCCTGCATGGCTGGCCGGTTTGCGGGCCACCCGTTTGAGCAGGTAGTCGGACACCGACTCCATCACGAAGGTGCAGTCGGGGGTGCTGCTCCACGAATAGGGGCGGCGGGCGGCGTACCACTCCCGGGGCATGTACAGCGCCCCGAAATTCATCACCTGCCGGCGGGCCAGCGCATCGGCGTAGGGATTCGTCAGGGCGAGTAGCTCGGCGAAGGGTTTGATCTCGTCGGCGACCTTGACGCCGTCGGCCTCGGCACCCTCCTGCCCCGCCCCTTGGGCCTCGGCGGCGATGTCGCCCTTGCCCTCCCAGAAGAAGGGCTCGAGGCGCCGTCCGTAGAGCTGGAACCGGGTGTTGAAGTAGTCGAAAAGACCAGAAATCGTGGCTTCGAGTTGCTTCTTCTTGAACATGAAGGCCGCCAGCGGGCCCTCGTCGAGGCCAGCGAAACTCGGGAACTCGAACAGACGCACCGACACCAGGATGCGATCGCTGGTCACGCCCCGTGTCGTAGCTCCGCCGTTGTCGCCCGAAAACACCAAACAAGGCGGGGAGTACGGGTCACCAGGAGCCTGGTGAGTCCGGTCGGGGCAGCCCCTGACCGCGCCCGCGGCCGTCCGGGCGGCTGTGGCCCCGGGGGACAGTCGGGCGGCGCCGAGGCCACGGCCGGTCGGGCCAGTCGTGACCGAAGAACCGCCGTCGAAGATCGACCCTGAGGCCCCGCCCACCGACGAGTGCGGGGCCGCTTGGCTTCCTTCGAGTGAGGCTTCTCCGTCGCCTTGAACGGCGCCGGTCCTGCCCGGCGCCGAGCTTGCCCCGGTGCCGGGTTGCGCTGTCACGGGCCGCGCGCCGTCCCACACCGTCCGTACCTCGATGCCGACCGTCGGTACAGCTACGGCCATAACCCCGAGGGCGACGGTGGCCGCCAGCAGCAGTCCATAGCCGCGCAAAAGCCGAACGAAAGTCCCTCCCCGCCCCACGATCTCAGCCTAGACGAGGCCCGAGCCCCGAGTCGACCGTCGACTCCGAACCGCATTGGCGGCAAGGCTCGGCCACGCCGCCCCAGCCAAGTGATTCGCCGCCCCCTGGGCCGGGTAGTAACCAGGTGCCTGACGGGAGGTTCGGCCGTGGTGGGAACGTGCTTCGGGATCGGAACTTCGGTCGTCGAACTGGCCAGGATGTCCCTCGGTGACGTGGTACGAGCGACGGCCTTTCCATCCGCCGTCTTGGTTGACCTTCCGGCCCGGCCGCTGCGTGAGGTGTTGCTCGCGTTCCGGTCGTCGATCCAGGGGCGCATCCCCGAGATCCTCGGCGACGATGAAGAGGAGCGGATCGAGACCCTCGTCGTTCTCCTCGACGGCACGTCCGAAGACGACCTCAACGTGTTGCTCCAGGCGGCCACCGAGGCCCTGAGCCGTCTGGAGGTCAGACGGCGAGACCGGGCTTCTCGGTCGCGGCGTGATCGCCGTCCACAAGAGCGGCGGGTCCCGGTGGCCTCGGAGGCCACGAAGGAACCGTTGGCGATCTGACGGCTCAGTGGCTCGGGGGCCTCGAGGAGCGGGAGCCGTCAGAGGCCGAGGTCGAGTCCGACGTCGCGTCCGATGTCCCGGACGACACCACGTTGCTGTTCGAGGCCGGGCTGGTGCTGCCGGCGGTGCTCGGCGATGAGCGAGTCGACCTCTCGGAGGCGGCAGGCTTCGTGGCCGTGTTCGGCGTACCACGCCTTCCATTCCTCCAGCTGGCTGTTCAGGTCTTTCCGCCGCTCTCCGAGGTGGTCAAGGACGCTCTTCGCTCCGGCTTCGAGCCCCTCGGCTCGGTGGAGCCGTTGCTCGGCCCGCAGGCGTTCGCTCCGCCGGCTGAAGCGCCGGTGTCCGCCGAGCTCGTCGAGGGCGTCGAGGGCCGCTTGGCGTTCCCGGCGGGCGGATCCAAGCTTGGCGACGGCACGATGCCGGTCCCGTTCAAGCACTTCCAGGGCTTCGAACGGCGAACGGGGCGCCTGGTTGATGATCGGGGCGAGTCGGCGCCGTTCGTCCCACAGTTGCCTCATGCGGCTCGGGACGGGTGGGCGGCCTGAGAGAAGGTCGTCGAGGGCCAGGGTCTTCGCGTCGGAGCGATCGAGCGTGTGGCGGAGCCGTTCAATCACGTCGTCGACTTCGAGGGCGCCGTGGTGTTCTTCGTCGTCGGGGGCGGTGACGTAGAGGTCGTTGGCTTCGGTCCCCCGCGACATTCCGGAGTAGCTGCGTTCCCGGTGGAGGGTGTCGTCGGCGAGGAGGAACGTCTGGTCGAGGGTGGCGCCCTGGGCTTTGTGGAGGGTGGTGGCGTAGCCCCAGGTGAGGTGGCCGGCTTCGGCGTAGGCGAAGGGAATCACCAGCGGGCGGCGCCCGGCGTCGACGGCCTCGATGCGGCGGCCTTCCTCGTCGATGCCGGTGATGGTGGCCCGGGTGCCGTTGAAGATCATGATGCGGTAGTCGTTGCGGGTGGCGAGGATCTCGTCGCCGACGGCGAAGCAGCGCTCGCCGATGGCCACGTCGTCGCCCAGCCCACCGGCGGCGGCGAGGCGCTGGCGGGCCCGCTGGTTGAGGTCGTCTACGTCGCGGTGGCGGGCGGCGACCATGAGATGGCGGCCGCCGCCTTGGCGGGCGGCCCACCAGTCCTCGACCAGCTGTTTCCGGATCTCGTCGGCGGTATCGGCCTCGTGCAAGCGGTCGTGGGCCTGGTAGGCGGTCAAGGCGACATCGGGATTGCCATGGCGCAGTTCGTCGAGGGCGTCGCGTTCCCAGCCCTGGAGCTGGCGGCGGTTCTCGGTCAGCTCCACGGCGTCGAGGAGATGGGCGAGGGCGGCGAAGGCCCCGCCGGCTTCGATCTCGACCAGTTGGTGATGATCACCGACGAGCACGACCTTGGCGCCCGCGGCCTGGGCATGGCCAAGGAGCCGCCCAAGCTGGCGGGTGCCGACCATGCCCGCCTCATCGACCACCAGGACACAACGGGGCGGCAGACCGTCGGCATCGGGCCGGCCGAGGTCGCCCAGGAGCCGGGCGATGGTGGTCGACGGGATCCCCGAACTGTCCTGCAATTCGCCGGCGGCCCGGGCCGACAGCGCCGCGCCGAGCACCCGATGGTCCGAGGCGACCCAGGCGTCGCGGGCGGCGCCGACGGCGAACGTCTTGCCCGCGCCCGCCACCCCGACGACGACGTCGACACCGGCCCCCGAGCCGGTCAGGCGTTCGACCATGGCGATCTGCTCGTCGGAGAGGACCGGGCGGGCCACGATGGCGGCGTGGACGCTCTCCGGGGTCGCCATCCCGGTCAGATCGTCGCTTCGGCTCAGTGCCTGGTCGATCAGGCGGCTCTCGATGGCCAGCATCTCCGGCGTCGTCCAACGCAGCAGGTCCAGATGGGCGGGGACGACCGTGCCGTCGAGGCGGCGCAGCACGTCGGCGGTCCACAGCCGCTCGGGCACCCCAATGGACACGACATGGTCGGAGGCCACGAACGCCGCGGCCAGGTCGACGACCTGGCCGACCTCGGCCCCGGCCGGGAGACGGTCGCAGATCGCCTGGAGGACCTCCTTGCGGCCGAAGGTCGAGACCTGGGCCGTCAGCCCGTCAGGGGCCGCCAGGTCGGCGAAGAGCTCCTCCGCGGCAGTCGTCCCCGGCTCCGGGACCAGCGAGGGGGCGACCCGTCCGACCAGATCGGCCAGGGCTTCGTCGTCCAGGCCGAGCGAGCGGGCCCGATCCCGCCACTCCGGCAGGAGACCCTCGGCCTCGATGCTGCGGTCCTTGGGCTTGCGGGTCGCGTAGGTGGCGGCCTGGGCCGCCCGGGCCGTCGTCTCGCCCCGCTCGGCCATGTGGGCTTCGATCTCGGCCCGGCGGCGGGAAAATGCCCGCAACGTCTTCTTCGGGATGCCCGCGATGTCGGCGATCCCCCGCCGGACCGGCGTCCACTCCACCCCCAGGCGGCGGGTCAGCTCGTCTCGCAGCTTCGCCTCATAGAGATAGCCCACCGTCTTGGCCCAGCCGTAGAGCGGGCGGGCGTCGAGCGCCGACCACCGCTGGTCCTGCGGCGAATACACCAGATTCGCCGCCACCACGTGCGTGTGAAGATGCGGATCACCAGCACGGGACGTCCGATGCCGGAACGCCGCCGCCACGAACCCCTCCGACACCAGCCGCTCCGCCCCACCCTTACCCCGCCGGGACCGCGCCGCGAAGTCTTCGAGCGCCCGCACGGCCGTCGACACCGCCGCGTCGTGGGCGTTGCGGACCTCGTTCGACACCTCCGGGCTCCCAAGGGCGAAGAGCAGCGAGACAGACTTCGGGGCACAGAAGGTAGCGTCGAACCCGGGGACCTTCGGCGCCCCCTGGGCCCGGGTCAACCGTGTCCCGGTTTTCGGGTCACGGTGATCGAGGACACGATGCAGCATCTCGCCGTCCACCTCGCCCGACAGGCCGAGCCGGTCGGTGCTGCGGCCCATCCACACACCAGGGGCTTCCTTGGCGTTGCTGTAGTACTCCTCCAGCCCGTCGGCCACCTGGGCCAGGTAGTAGTTCGGATCCCGAAGCTTCCCGATCGTCAACATCCCGATCCGGCCTCCCGGTCGAGGTTCCCGTTCACTGCTGAACGGCCGCCCGCCCGACTCCCGGCCACGCTGACCGGGCGGCGCCGCACCCCAGGTGCAAGTGCGTCAGGTTGACAGCTCGGCGTGAGTGAGGGAGGAGGTGGGGTCGGGAAGTCGGGTTCAGGAATCGGGAGGGAGGAAGTGGTCAAGGATTCGGGAGGTGCTGTGAGGGGATGGGAGGGAGGGGTGTGCGGGAGGTCGGGAAGGTCGAACAGGGAGGGGGAGGCGGAGCCGGTACGGTCCGGCTCGTGAGAAGCCGGCGAGGCCCCGACCGTCCCCGTCGGGGTCTGGTCGACCGTGTCCGCTTCCGCCGCATCCGGTTCAACGGGACACGGCGCAACGGGACGTGGAGAACTCACGACGGCTGCCTGGCTGATGACGATGCCGGCTCGATGGCAGGCATCGATGTCCACGACGTAGGCGCAGCCGGCGTAGCGGCCGGCGACCCGCCGGGTCTTCGGGTGGATGAGGCCGAGGTCGGCGAGGCGGCCGAGGGCCTTGGCGACGGTGTCCTTGCCGACGTTGAGCGTGGCGCCGAGGTCGCGGACGTTCGTCTCGACGGTGAGGCCGTCTGGTCGGGCCTCGGCTCGGAGTGCAAGTTCTTCGAGGAGCATCCAGGCCAGCGGTCCGACCCTGCGGCACAGGGCACGCGAGGACGGCAAGACGGTGATCGCCTGGGGCGTCATGGCGCCTCGACCGAAGGGCCCGCGGACTGGAAGAGGGGCAGCTGGTCCGGGGCGCCGCGGCCCCGGCGGCGTCGAATCGGGGTCACGTTCGACGCACCGGCGACATTCGCGGTGCCGGCACCAGGGGCCCCCTCGGCTGACGTCCGAGGACTTGCCGAGTCGCCGCCCAGCGGCGACCCATTGTCCGGGGGCGGGGTGGCGCTCTCGGGCCCGGGTGCCGTGGGCCAGGCCGTGAACTTGACGCCGAGCATCTGCTCCAAGGCGTGGCGGGGAACGCGCAGGGTATGCCCGAACTCGACGACCGGCAGGCCGCAGCGGCCGTTCGTAGCCCGCCACTGGCGCGCCAGGCTGTACGCCTTGTTCCGCCCGATCCGCAGCAGAACAGCGGCTTCCTCGACGGTCAGAAGATCCGGGAGACCTCCAGCCGCCATCCGTTCAACGCGTAGAGTCCCCAACGAAAACACAGAGTACAGGGTTTCAACGGGATTGCAAGTGACTTAGCGGTTAGGTTGACCTATGCTGGTCGCATGAGCGTCGCCAAGATCGCCCGCAAGCTCGGCATCCGACGGGTTATGACCCCGAACCAGATCGTCGCCTACAACGTGGCCAAGGCCCGCGAGCTCCGGGGCTGGACCCAGGAACAAGCCGCCGAAGCCCTCGCCCCCTACCTCGGCGCCAAGCTGTCCGGCGCCAGCTTTTCCTCTCTCGAACGGTCGGCCTGGAGCGTGGACCGGATCAAACAGTTCTCGGCCGACGACCTGCTGGCCCTCTCCCGCGGCTTCGACCTGCCGATCGGATTCTTCTTCACCCCGCCGCCTCCCGAACTCGACGCCGCCCTCCACGCTCCCGACGCCCCCATGCCGGGCTTGGATCCGATCGTCATGCTCAACGCCATTCTCGGCACACCCGAGAACCTCGACTACTGGCGGGACGAGCTCCTCGCCTACGCCTCCTCCACCGCGCCCCCTCCCCAAACCAAACGCGAGAAGCCCCCCGTCACCCCGGTGGACCTTCCCGACCGGCTCGATCCCATCGCGGCCCTGCGAGCAAAAGCCCTCCTCCGGAACAGCTTCGGCGACCTCGAAAGCGCCAAGGCCGTTCTCGAGCGGCTCGCCGAACTCGCCGGCGCTCTGGACGAGACGACACCAAACGAGATGTCGCAGCGCGCCGACCGAGGCGCTCGGATCGGGCGGACGACGAGAAACACACGCTCGACCGTGGCTCCGCCTAAGCCGAGGAGGTGAGCGCCCGATGCGGGGATACACCGCCAAGAAGGGCAATCGCTACTACGCCGTCATCTACGAAGGCGTCGACCCGACCACCGGGAAGGAGCGGCGCCGCTGGTATCCCGCCGGCCCCCGCAAGAGCGATGCCGACAAGCTGGTCACCGAGCTGGTCAAGCGGCGCAACGACGGCGACTACCGGGCCCCGCAGAAGATCACCCTCGGTGCCTATCTCACCGAGAAATGGCTCCCCATTCAGCGCAGCCAGCTGAAGGCGAGCACCTTCGACTCCTACCGCCGCACGATCGAGTTGCACGTACTCCCGACACTCGGCGGGGTGCAACTGGGCCGGCTCCTCCCCGAAGACCTGGACGGGCTCTACGCCCGGCTCCTCGACTCGGGCCGGCGAAACGGGCCCGGCGGCGGGCTGAGCCCGACCAGCGTGCGCTACGTCCACCGGATCCTGCGGAAGGCGCTGAACGACGCCCTCCGGAAGGGCACCATCGCCAGGAATCCGGCGGCGACGGCAGACCCGCCTCGAAGGGCAGAGAGGGATGCTTCGAAGCCGGACCTGCAGGTCTGGACCGCGGCGCAGCTGCAGTCGTTCCTGTCCCTCATAGGGTCCCACCGGCTGGCGCCCGCCTACGTCCTGGCCGCCCACACCGGGATGCGCCGGGGCGAGGTGCTGGGTCTGCGGTGGAGCGACGTCGACCTGGCGAACGGGCGGCTCTCGGTACGCCAGTCCGTGATCGCCGTGGCCTACGAGTTGCGGACCTCAGATGTGAAGACAGGGACGGCCCGAAGGACGATCGACATCGACGACCCCGTCGTGGCCCACCTCCAGGCCTGGCGGAAGCGCCAGGCCGAGGAACGGCTCCTCGTCGGGCCCGCCTTCGAGGACCACGGCCTCGTCTTCGCCCGCCCTGACGGACGGCCCATCCATCCCGAGTTCTTCAGCCGGACCTTCGACCGCGTCGTCGGCCGTTCCGACCTGCCGGTCATCAGGCTGCACGACCTCAGGCATACCCACGCCAGCCTGCTGCTCCAGGCCGGCGTCCCGGTCAAGGTGGTCAGTGAACGGCTCGGGCACGCCAGCCCCGGTTTCACATTGAACGTCTACCAGCATGTGATCCCGGGGATGCAGGCCGAGGCCGCGGCCACCTTCTCCCGGCTGCTGGCGCCGCCTGGCTGAACCAACCTTTAGCCGAGGGCGAGTCGCTCGATCCTCCGCCGCTGGACAGCGAAGACGAAGGGCCCCGGTTCGGCGCAGGCGGCGGTGATGGCGTCGAGGTTGTCCAGGAAGCATGCCGCCATGTCGTCGCCGGCAAGATTGCCGCCAGTAAGGCAGAAGCACCGGACGGCGTGGGCGACGATGGCGGCCTTCTCGGCTGGCTGATAGCGGATGCGGGCGTCCTTCATGAACACGGCCTCGCCTCGCTCGCCGGCATCGGAAAGCCACTGGTGGTCGGGCACGGTCTCGTCTGTGGGGATCCCATATCGCTCGGCGAGGGTCACGAGGCGGAGCCCGGTCGCCCGGAGAAGCGCCGGCACCCGGACCCGGCCGAGGCTGCGATCGAGGAAGAGATCAGGCAGCCCGTCGGGATGCGACACGGAGGACGTCCTCGAGCTCGGCGACGGGGACGCCGTACTCCTCGGCCACCGTTCCGAGGTCGTCCCCGGCCCAGAAACGCTCCAAGACGTCACTCAACCGGGCGCCCCCCCGAACGAAGATCGGCTGGCCAAACGACCGCTCCGGGTCGGCCACCACCTCGGCCCGTTCATAGGCCGGAAGGCGCACAAGACAGGCGTAGCCGTCGTCAGGGTCGTATTCGATCCTGCGCAGGTACTGCTCGACGACATCGGCAAAGACCCTCTGACCCCGCCGGACAACGACGAGATCCCGGGCGGGGGCGGCGTCGTGCTCACCGGCACGGGCGGCATAGTCGAAGAGCACTTCCGCCCCGTCCGTGTAGAGGGTACGGGACGCCAGGGCGTGCTCGACCCCGATGGTCTCGGTCAACGCGGCCAAGGCAGGGCGGATCCGCTGCAGCGGCACTCCGGCCCGACGGATGGCAGCCAGCACGAGCCCCTCGGCCAGGCCCACGAACGGGACGCTCGGCTGGCCCGACCCGACGATCGGGATGGCCGTCACGACCGATCCGGGGCCACGCCGGGCCCAGCGGGCGAAGGTCGTCGCCGGGACATCCACGGCACGGGCCGCTTCAGCCGCGGTGTACAGCGGAATCGAGAACCGGATGTCACCTTCACTGGGTTGCTTGGAGGGCCGGTGGGGACTCGTCACGGAGGCATTGTCCCTCAGTGCGAGGAGGGCAGGCGAGCACCGTCACGCCATGGCGCCCGTGCCACCTCATCCCTGATCATCCCGAACCGTACCGACTGATCCGGTAGAAGATCCGGTAGAAGTCTTCGTCTTCAAGGTGCTGCTTGAAGCTCATTTATAGCCTCTGACCTGCACCTTGTCCAGCGCGCTCGGAGGGACTCGAACCCCCAACCTTCTGATCCGTAGTCAGATGCTCTATCCATTGAGCTACGAGCGCTCGGTTTGCTGCTGCGACCTGCCCTTTCAGTCGAACGGCCGGATGCGGGCGGGCCAGGGAGCATCTGACGCCACCGTCTCCGGACGAGCTTCTGCGGGGATTCTAGGCGACGCTGACCGCTGTCATCTCAGTGGCGTGGCACCCGACGATTGTTGGGGATCCCCGTCAGGTGGCCGGCACGGTGACTTCGTGGGCGGGGAAGACGCTCAACTCCCCGACGGACGGGCCAGCTCCAGGTCCCGGGCTCGGCGGAGCCAGCCGGTCATGCCGATCGCCTCGAACTGGCCGCGGGCCGCCTTCAGGAGCGGGTCGGCGGCGGCGGCGTCCCCCGGTCCACCGCGGCGGATGTGCATGAGGGCCTCGTCGAAGTCGCAGATGGCGAGGTAGGCCGCCGCCCCCTGCTCGGCGAGGGCCAGGCGGGCCTCGGCGAACCAGCGGGCCGCCTCGTCGGAGCGGCCGGCCAGGGCGCAGCAGCAGGCCAGGGCGTGCCGGACGTCGGCCATGGGCTGGCGGAAATCGGCCGGCAGCAGCTTCTCCCGCAGGACCGCTTCGATGGCCGGAAGGTGGTCGGTCCGGTCCAGGAACCAGAGCACCTCGGCCGCCCCGCAGGCCAAGGTGTGGAACACCATCGTCCAGGCGGGCGCCCGTTCGAGCCAGGGGATCAGCCGGTCCACCGCCGCCAGTGCCTCGTCGGACTGGCCGAGGTGGGCCTTGGCCTGGGCGAAGCCGGCCAGGCCAAGGCCGACCGCCCAGGCCAGCGCCGGATTGGTCGATGCCTGGAGGAACCCGAACGCCGCCGCCACCTGCTCCCAGCCCTCGTCGAGGGCGAGCGCCAACCAGTGCTGGGGAGTGAGGAGGCTGGCCACCGGCGTCCCCAGCCGGGCGGCCAGCGCCTGGCCCCGTTCCAGGGTCCGGCGGGCGTCGGCCAGGCGGCCGAGCGCAATCTGGGCGCCCATGAGCGGCGCGCAGGCCCGGGCAGCGCGGAACAGGCGGCCCATGGACTCGGCCTCGTCCGCCAGGGCCTCGAGCTCGGGGATGACGCGGTCCCATTCCCCGGCCCACAGTGCCGCCACGAGGAGGTTCGACGCCCCGGCCGTTTCCTGCCGGGAGTCGAAGACCGCCTCCATGGGGGCCGGGCCCAGCGGGTCGAGGTGGGCGGCCCGGAGAATGGCGGCGGCCTCGCGGCGTTCGGCGCTGTCGAGGGGGATCCCGGGATGCTCGGGGTCCTCCGCTTCCCGGCGCTGGTGGTCGAAGCACACCATCCGGGCCCAGGCCACGTCCCTGCCGGCGGCGTAGCTCAGGCCGTAACCGGCCAGGTCCCAGGAGGCCACAATGCCGCCGGCCGAGGAGCAGGCGTAGGCGGCGTCGGCCAGGTACTCGGCCGCCGCCGGTTTCGTCTCGGCTTCGGCGATGGCGTCGCCGGCTTCGGTGGCCACCGCCACGGCGTCGTCGAACGAGAGCGCCCAGGCCAGCACGATCCCCAGCCGGCCGAGGAGGCGGGGCCGGCGGTCGTCGCCCCCGGGCAGCATGTCGAGGGCCATGCGGAGGAACGCCGCCGCCTCGTCGTAGGCGCCGGCCGCCTGGGCGGCTTCGGCGGCCTCGACGGCCGGTTCGACGCCCTGGTGGGCACCGGGGAGGGCGAGGCTGCGGTGGTAGTGGGCGGCGATATCCGCCACCGCCGGGGCGGGAGCGGCGGTGAGGGCTTCGGCCACCCGCCGGTGGAGCCGCGACCGCCGGGACGGGACGAGCCCGTCGTAGAGGGCGTGGCGGATGACGGCGTGGGTGAAGGCGTAGCTCTCGGAGTCGCCCGACGGTTCGATGATCCGGGCGCCGACGGCTTCTTCGAGGGCGTCGAGGCCCTCGTCCTCCGAGAGCCCGGCGAGGCCGGCGACGAGGTCGAACCTGAAGGCACGTTCGAAGGCGGCGGCCACCCCGAGAAGACGGTTGGCCGGCTCCGAGAGGCGGGACAGGCGTTTGAGGGCCACGTCGCGGGCCGCCGCCGGGAGGGCGAGGTCCCGCAGCGGGGCAGCCATCGTCCAGTGCCCGTCGAGGCCGCGGAACAGCGTCCCCTCCTCGATGAGGTGGCGGAGCAGCTCGAGGACGAAGAAGGGGTTGCCGCCGGTCTCCCGGGCCCAGGCCGCGCCGACCTTCAGGTCGACGTCCTGCCCGCCGCCGGCGGCCGACATGAAGGCGGCGGTGGCCACACCGTCGAGCCCCTCGATGCGGAGGTGCTCGTAGCCGGGCTCGCGGGCCCAGGCGGCCAGTGCGTCGGTCAGGGGATGGGCCCGGTCGAGGTCGACGTCGCGGTACGTGCCGACCAGCAGCAGCGGTTCCGGTCCGGCCAGGCGGGCCACGTGGCGGAGCAGGGCCACGGTGGAGCGCTCGGCCCAGTGGAGATCGTCGAGCACCACGACCAGGGGCGCCCGGCGGGAGCGGGCCACCAGGAACCGGCCGATACCGTCGAGGAGGCGGTGGCGTTCCTCCTCCGGCGGGACCGGGGCGGCGGCCGCGTCGGGCAGAGCCCGCCGCACGGCCGGCACCATCTGGGCCACGACACCGGCGCCGTCACCCAGGTCGCGGCGCAGCTCGGCGGGGTCGAGCAGGCCGGCCTGGGCTCCGAGCGCATCGACGAAGGGCCCGTAGGGCGGCGGCCATTCCCCTTCGTGGCACCGGCCCCACAGCACGGTGAACCCTTCCCGCTCAGCCCGGGTGGCGATCTCCTCGGCCAGGCGGGTCTTCCCGACGCCCTGCTCCCCGGCCAGCATGACCAGCCCGCCCCGCCGGGCCGCCGCCTCGGCCAGTCGCTCGGCGAGGCGGGCGGTTTCGGCCTGGCGCCCGATGAGGGCGGCGGGTGCCGAGACCGGCCCGGCGCTCGCCTCGGTGCGCAGTTCGAAGGCGCCGGCCCCCGGTCCTTCATTCCCGGGGCCGACCACGGCGGCGAAGGCCAGGCGCGGCCGGCCGGCCAGGAGAGCGGCCACGGCGCCCGAGCACAGCACCTGTCCGGGCTCGGCCCGCCGACAGAGATCCCGGGCCACCGCCAGGCTGTCGGAGCCGCCGGGCTCGGAGCCGCCGGGCTCGGAACTGCCGGGCCGCGCCCCGGAGTGGAGGGCGATCCGGAGCCCCGGCCCGAGGTCCTGGAGCCGGACGGCGGCCGAGACGGCGTCGGCGACGGAGACGAACACGACCCCGACCGACGGCTCGCCCTCGTCGATCGGGAGGGCCTCGCCAAGCGGGCCGGCCGCGTGGGTCACCAGGCCGGCGACGCGACCGGCCTCGGCTATCAGGCTGGGGCCGCGGCCGGCGTCGGCCACCGGGCCGGCGTCGGCCACCAGCAGGGTGACCACCCGCCGGGGGGCGGAGGAAAGGGGCTCGGGCGCGGCCTCCGCCGGGGAGGCGGCGGCCTCCGGCTCGGCGGATCCTTCCTCCCAGCGCAGGGAGTAGACCCGCCGGAAGCCGGAGAAGCCCTTCAGGTCAACATCCCGGCCGGGGCCGAACACGAGGTCGCCGGAGGACTCGGTCAGTTCCTTGAGCAGCGACGAAACGAGGATCTCGCCGCCCCGGGCCGAGGCCGCAATCCTGGCGGCCAGGGCGACGTGGGTGCCGAAGAAGTCGTCGGCGTCTTTGAGCGCCTCACCGGTGTGGAGCCCCATCCGGACCCGGACGGCCTCCTCAGGATGGGCCATGGCGTGGGCCTGGAGCGCCCGCTGGATGGCCACCGCGCTGGCCAGGCCCCGGCGGGCGCTGGAGAACGCCACCATGAACCCGTCGCCCTGCGACTTCACCTCGAAGCCGCCGTGGCGGACGACCTCGTCGCGCACGATCTGGTTGTGGGCCCGGAGGATCGCCATCCACCGCTGGTCGCCGAGGCGGGCGTTGGCCGCCGTCGAACCCTCGATGTCGGAGAAGAGCAACGTGACAGTGCCCTCCGGCGAGGTGAGAGGGGCCAGGTCCGGCCGCTCGTCTTTGACGGCGGCGGCCACGATGTGGACCGACGCCATCACCTCGGTGGAGTCCACGCCCTGGGCGGCCAGCTTCTCGGCCACCGCCGGCTCGATCCAGGCCGCCCCGGCGCCGTGGCGCCGGTAGAGCTCGAGGGCAGCGGCGAAGCGCTGGACGGCACCGGCCCGGTCCCGCGCCCGGAGCCGGGCCTGGCCGAGCCGGCGCAGAGCGCCGGCCTCCTCCCACACCAGCCCGAAGCGCCGGAAGATGTCGATGGCCGCCTCGGCCCGGAGGTTGGCTTCGGCGTCGCGTCCTTCGGCCCACAGCACGACCGCCTCGGCCAGGGCCAGGCGACCGGCGAGCCCCCGCCAGTCCTCGGGCCCCGCCGCCAGCTCCGTCGCCCGCTCCAGATGACGGCGGGCCTCGACGGCCCGACGGTCGTCGACGAGCAGGAGCACCAGTTCGGTTCTCGTCCAGATCTCGGTGATGCGCTGGCTCCCGTCGGCGGCGATGGCCAGCGCCTCGAGCAGGAACCGCTCGGCGTCCTGCGGTCGGCCCTCGAGGCGGCGAACCTGCCCGAGCCGGGCGGCGCTGGTCCACTGCTCCCGCCGGTTGCCCGTCCGCTCCTCGGACTCCCGCAGTGTCTCCCAGAGCCGGCCGGCCTCCTCGAAACGGCCCTCCCACAGCGCGATGAGCGGCGCGGCGTACCGGCTGGCGCCGGCATCGTCACGGGCCTGGCGGGCGGCGGCGAGGTCGCCGGCGGCGGCGGCGGCCTTGCCCAACTCGTCGAGGAGGGTGCCCCGCGGGGAGGGCGCCTGACTCTGGCGGGACGAGCCCAGTTCCCGGAGGCACCGGCTCCGCACGGCCTCGGGATCGCCCAGGTCGAACAGCTGGACCACCGTGCACCAGGTCGAGATGAAGGCCGAGGCGCCGTCACGCACCGCATCTGCCTCCGCCCACACCTCGTCGAGCACGGCGAAGGCCTCGGCCAGCCGGCCGGCGGACGCCAGGTGGAGACCCTGGTGCGATGCGGCGTGGCGGCGCAGTCCGGCGTTCCCCACCCGACCGGCGATGGCGATGGCCCGCTCCGCCGCCGCCAGCCCGTCGGCCGTGCGGACGGCCCAGCTGGCGGTGTCGGCCTGGCCGAGATGGACGTAGCCGAGAGCGCTGCTCTCGGGCTGCCCGGCCAGGATCACCTCCGCCACCCGGTAGTGGTCCACGGCCCTGGGGATGTCCATGTGTGTGGGGAAGCTGGACAGGTTGCGGCCCAGCCGGGACTGCATCTGCGCCTCCCGCTCGGGGAGGCCCAGCTCCTGGTAGAGGTCCAGCGCCCGTTCCAGGCAGGCGGTGCTGCGGGCGTAGTCGAGCCCGGAGATGTAGTGGAGGTCCCCCAGGCGGGCGAGGACCACGGCCCGGGCGATCGCATCACCGCCGGCGTCGTCGAGCAGATCGAGCGCCGCTTCCCAGTGCTGGGCGGCGTCCTCGTAGGCGAAGACCCGCAGAGCGAACTCGCCGGCCCGCACCGAGTACTCCGCCGCCCGGGCGGGGTCGGCCGCCGTCCCGGCCTGCCGGTAGTGCAGCGCCAGCGCCGGCAGGTGCGGTCCGAGGTTCTGGGCCTGGACCGCCTCGATGGCCTCGGCCGCCCGGCGGTGCAGGCGCTGGCGGCGGGGCAGGCTCAGCCCGTCATAGAGGCTCTGACGGATGACGGCGTGGGCGAAGCGGTAGACGGCGTGACCCCGGGCCACCTCGGCCTGTTCGATGAGCTGGCCTTCCAGCGCCTCCTCCAGCGCCGCCAGGAGGACGTCGTCGTCGAGGCCGGTCATGTGCTCCAGCACGGCGAAATCGAACTGGGCGCCGAGAACGGCCGCCCGGGTGAGGACGTCGTTGCCGGCCTCCGAGAGCCGGGCCAGCCGGCGGCCGATGAGCGCCTGGATCCCCTCAGGGACGGCCAGCGACTCGACCGACGCCTCGTCGAAGCGCCACCGGCCCCCCTCCCAGAAGGCCCCGCCGGTGGCCAGCAGGTCCCGGACGACCTCCTCCAGGAAGTACGGGTTGCCCTCCGTCTCCCCGTAGAAGGCGGCCACCAGCGGCTGCTCGGCGGCGTCCATCGGCCGTTCGGCCAGCCCTTCGAGGAAGTCCTGCACCTCCGACAGCGACAGGCCCCGGAGGACGATCCGCTGGAAGCTCTGGTCCCGCCGGAGCTCGGACAGCACCTGGGCCAGCGGGTGGCGGCGCGACAGTTCGACGTCGCGGTAGGTGCCGATGACCAGCAGCCGGCTGTCGGCCAGGCGGCGGGAGAGGTGCTGGAGGAGGCGCAGCGACGGGGCGTCGGCCCAGTGGAGGTCGTCGAGCAGGAGGACGATGGGGGTGGCCCGGGAGGCGTTGACCAGGAAGGAGCACACGCTCTCGAACAGCCGGTAGCGCTCCTCGTCGCCGCTGGGCCGCGACGCCGCCGGCAGGCCCGGCACGATGGTCCGCACCTCGGAGACGAGTTTGGCCACCTCCGAGGCGTCGTCGCCCAGCTCCGCCCGCACCGTCTCGGCCGGGCGACCCCCGACGTAGGCCCGCAGCGCTTCGACGAACGGCATGTAGGAGACCGACGACTCCGCCTCGTAGGAGCGGCCGGTGAGCACCTGTGCCCCGCCGAGGCGGGCGTAGACGCCGGCTTCCTCGGCCAGGCGGGTCTTGCCGATCCCCGGTTCGCCGCTGACCATCACCAGCCCGCCCCGCCCGGCCAGCGCCGCCTCGACCGCCCGCTTGAGATCCCGCAGTTCGTCGGCCCGGCCCACGAAGCGGCTCAGCCGGTTGAGCCGGGCGGTGTGGCGGCCGTCGGTCGGGGGCGGCGCCTTGTCGGGGGAGGCTTCGACGTCGGGTTCCGTGGCGGCCGTCAAGACCTCGGCCAGGCGGCGGCGGACCCCGGCGGCGTCGGCCGGCCGGTCCTCGGGTGTCTTGGCCAGGAGTTCGAGCACGAGCGTGCCGAGTTCCTTGGGCACGGCCGGGTTGTGCCACCACGGCGCCATCGGCGGCGTGTTGATCTGCTGGGAGATGACCGCCACCGCATCGGGCCCCACGAACGGCGGCCGGCCGGTGAGCAGCTCGTAGAGCAGGGCCCCGAGCGAGTAGAGGTCGGCCCGGCTGTCGACGCTCTGGCCCAGGGCCTGCTCGGGGGCCATGTAGGCCACCGTCCCGACCATCATCCCTTCCTTGGTCAGGCGGGACCGGCTGGGGGACACCGCCGCCGCCGCCAGCCCGAAGTCGCCGAGGCGGGTCGATCCCCCCTCGGTCAGCCACACGTTGGCCGGCTTGATGTCGCGGTGGACGATCCCCAGCCCGTGGGCGTGCTCGAGCGCCTGACTGACCTCGTCGGCGATGCGGACGGCGTCCTCCACCTCCAGCCGGTGGTCGGAGGCGGAGACCAGCAGGTCGTCGACCGAGCCGCCCGGCATGTACTGGGTGACGATGAACGGCCGGCCATCCTCCTCGCCGATGTCGTAGACGGTGACGATGTGGGGGTGGTCCCCGAGGCGGCCCATCGCCTGCGCCTCCCGGCGGACGCGCTCCAGCCCGGCGGTGTCGAGATCCTCGGTCTTGACGGTGGCGACGGCCACCTCCCGGTCGAGGGCCCGGTCGTAAGCCTGGTACACCCGCTTGCGGCCGCCCTCGCCGAGGAAGCGGCGCACCTCGTAGCGACCGGCGCCGAAGGACTCGGGGAGGCCGGCGCCGGCGGCGGCTCCCGGGGCCGGCGGGGCGGCCGTCGTGGTCGACGGAGCCGCGGCCGGGGCCGGCGACAACGACGTCCCCGACGGAGCGGTGAGCGGCGCGCCGCAGTCATTGCAGAACTTGGGCCGGCCCTCGATCGGAGCCCCGCAGGCCGGGCAGGCCTTCGTCAGAGCATGGCCGCACTCACCGCAGAAGCGGGCTCCCGGCCGCACCGCCTGGCCGCACGCCGGGCATTTCACAGCTGACCTCTGCAGTCCGGGTTGGCTGCGACCGAGACGACAGCCACAAAGGACGCGCTGACGACCCGCCCTCTCCCCATCGATCACCCCCCGGTGAATGCTCGGAAAGCTTCCCCTAACCCTGACGCCCAGAGCAAGGGCCGGACCACCCAGTCCTGGAGACTCCGGATCTCCAGTTCTGGGTCTTCGGATAGCATCCGGGGGTGACGGGAGAGAGCCCTGAGGCAGGCACGTTCCTGGCCTTGCTCTCGGACGAGGATCGCGACGAGTTGCTCAAGCTCGGCGGCGTCCGTCGGTTCGCTCGCGGGGAGCACCTGATGCATCAGGGCGAGCCCGGGGACCGCGTCCTGATCCTCCTCGCCGGGCACGCCAAGGCCAGTTGCTTCGATTCCCGGGGTTCCGAGACGGTGCTCAGCTTCCGGGGGCCGGGTGACATCCTCGGCGAACTGACGTTCAATCGGGCCGAGCCGCGGTCGAGTGACGTGATCGCCCTGGAGCCGGTCGAGGCCCGGGCGATCGCCGCCTCGGAGTTCCGCGGCTACCTGGTGCAGCGGCCGACGGCGGCGCTGACGCTGATCGACGTGATCAGCGGGCGGTTCAAGGATGCCAACCACAAGCGCGCCCAGTTCGGCGACCTCGACACGGTCGGCCGCATCGCCTCCCGGCTGGTCGAACTGTGCGAGCGCTATGGCGACCGCACCGAGTCGGGGACGGCGATCAGCCTCCCGCTCACCCAGGCCGACCTCGGGAGCTGGACGGCCGCCTCGCCCGCCGGGGTCGCCAGCGCGTTGCAGGCCATGCGGGCCCGGGGTTGGATCCAGACCGGGCGTCGACGGATCACCGTGGTCGACCTCGACGCGCTCAAGCAGTGCCCGGGATGACGACGAGGCGCTGCGCCGGGTGCCGGCATCGGGCCTCAGCCAGCGCCCGGTTCTGCGAGCAGTGCGGAGCGGCGCTCACGCCCCAGGCGCCACCGCTGGGGGCGCTCGAAGGCGAGCGCAAGCAGGTCACGGTGATGTACACCGACGTCGTCGGCTCGATGGAGCTGACCCGATCGCTGGGTGCCGAACGTTGGGCCGTGGTCCTCGATCGCTTCCTGGCGATGGCCGCCGGAGCGGTCCAACGCCTGGAGGGGACCGTCAACCAGTTCACCGGGGACGGGCTCCTGGCCGTCTTCGGTGCGCCGCTGGCCCACGAGGACCACGCCCGGCGCGCCTGTCTGGCCGCGCTCGAGCTCCACCGCGATGTCGGCGGGCTGGCGGCGGAGTTGGCCCGCCGCGACGGGGTTGAGTTCGCCATCCGGTGCGGGCTCAACTCCGGTGAGGTGATCGTCGGCTTGATCGGCGATGACCTCAAGCTGGACTTCGTGCCGATCGGGAACACCACGGCACTCGGAAAACGGATCGAATCGCTGGCGCCGCCGGGATCGACGGCGGTCGGCGCATCCACCGCCGCGCTGATCGAAGGCGAGTTCGAGCTCCGCGACCTCGGGGAGTTCGAAGTCAAGGGCGCGGGAGGGGGTCAGCGCCTGCTCGAACTGATCGGGCCGGGGGCGGCCCACACGCGGTTCGCGGCGGTCGCCGCCCGGCGCGGGCTCTCCCGGTTCGTCGGTCGCGACGCCGAGCGGGCGGAGCTCGAGTCCGTGCTCGAGCACGCCCTGACCGGGGCGGGGCGGGCGATCGCCATCGTCGGCGACCCCGGGTTGGGCAAGACCCGGCTCGTCCACGAGTTCGTCGCCGGCTGCGCCGCCCGGGGACTGACGGTCAACTCCGCCGGGGGTGTCGCTCATGGGCGCCACGCCCCGCTTCTCCCCGTGCTGGCCCTCTACCGCCACTATTTCGACATCGGCGAGGGTGACGCGCCCGAGACCGCCCGCCAGCGGATCGCCAACACGATGCTGACCCTCGATCCCGCCTTCGCCGCCGACCTGCCGCTGCTGTTCGAGTTCCTCGGCGTTGCCGACCCCGAGCGACCGCTCGCCCCGTCCGATCCCGACACCCGCCGGCGCCAGCTCCTGGAGTTGGCGGCCCGCGGTCTCAAGGCCCGCAGCCGTCACGAGGCGACGGTGCTGGTGATCGAAGACCTGCAATGGATCGATGACGCCAGCGCCGGGTTCCTGCAGCGGCTCGCCGAGGCGGTCATCGGCACCCGGACCCTTCTGATCTGCACCTACCGGCCGGACTACAGGCCCTCGTGGCTGAACGACGGCCCGCACGTCGAGCTCAGCCTCGGCCCACTCGACGCCGCCGGCACCAACGAGCTGCTCGGCGAGCTCCTCGGTCGCGACCGCTCACTGGACGAGCTGGCCACGATCATCGGGGCCCGGGCCGGCGGCAACCCGTTCTTCATCGAGGAGATCGTCCAGGTGCTGTCCGAGAATGGCCACCTCACCGGCGGCCCCGGCGGGTACCGGCTGGGGGCGGAGTTGGACGGCATCGTGCTGCCCCCGACGGTCCAGGCCACGCTGGCGGCACGCCTCGACCGGCTCCGTCCCCGCGACAAGGCCCTCATCCAGACGATGGCGGTGATCGGCAGCGAGATTCCGGGGCCGCTGTTGAAGGACGTCTGCGGTCTCGGCGAGGGTCCGCTGGCCGAAGCGCTCGAAGCCCTGGGGCGCGCCCAGCTGGTCATGCCCGCCGGCGTGGCCGGCAGCGCCGATTACGTGTTCAAACACCCGCTGACCCAGGAGGTCGCCTACGCATCCCAGCTCTCGGACCGGCGGGCCGGTGCCCACCGCAAGGTCGCGGCCGGCATCGAGCGCACCTACCCGGACGGGCTGGACGAGCGGGCGGCCGTCCTCGCCCACCACTACGAGGCCTGCGGCGACCAGCTCGAGGCGGCCCGCTGGCACGGCCGCGCCGCCGCCTGGGCCGAGGTCACCTCCCCGGCCGACGCCATGCACCACTGGCGGCTGGTGCGCCGGCTGACCACCGGGCTCGAAGGCGGAGAGCTGGCCGCCAACGCCCGGATCGGCCTCCTCGGCATGGCCTGGCGGCTCGGAATGGTGCCCGACGAAGCGGCGGCGCTCCACGCCGAGGGAGCCAGCGTCGAGCAATTCCGGCTGGATCTCAACTATGCCGCGACCCTCATGCACGGCGGCCGCGAGCAGGAGGGGCTCGAGCTCTTTCGCGAGGTCAACCGACGGGCGGTGGCGACCGGTGATCCCGAACTGGTGCTGACCCCCGCCTGCGGGCTCTCGTACTCCAACTGGATCGCGGGCACGCTGACGGACGCGGTGGCGGTGATCGACGAGGCCCTCCGGCTGGCCAACGGCAACCCGACGGCGGGCGCGGGCCTGGCCTTCGTCTCACCCTACGCCCACGCCTTCGGGCATCGCGGCCAGGCCCTGGGCTACATGGGAGAGCTCGACGAGGCCCGCCGCGACTTCGATCGAGGGATCGAACTGGCCCGCGAGCACGGTGACCCCGAGGTCGAGTCCTACCACTTCGCCAACCTGGCCCTCCTCGAAGCGATCATCGGCGACACCGAGGCGGCACTGCGCGACGCCACCCTCGGCCTGGAGATCGCCAACCGGGCCGGCAACGCCATCGCCATCATCGCCCTCTCCACACCCCGCGCCGTGGCGCAGGCCGGCTCGGGACGCTTCGTCGAGGGGCTCCGGCAAGCCGAAGCCAATCTCGAGACCATCCGCCAACACCGGATGGGCCTCTACTACGAGCCGGTGCTCCTGGCCACGATGGCGCGCTGCAGGCTGGCGCTCGGCCAACCCGACCGGGCGCTCGCCGCCGCCGAGGAAGCCCTCGGGATCATGGAGGGTCGCGGGCTCACCACCTGCGCCCTCCTGGCCCCGATCACGCTGGCGGAGGTTCTCATGGCCAGCCGCGATGGCTCCGTCGCCGAACAGGCCGAGGCCGTTCTCACCTCCGCCGCGACCGCGGCGCGGCGCAGCCATGCCCGCATCTTCGAGCCCCAGATCGATCGCCAGCAGGCCGCCCTGGCCCGACTGCGCGGCGATTCCCCCTTCCCGGACGGTGTTCTCCCTATGCCGTGGCCCACGGCGGGCTGAACCCGCCGCCGGTCAGCGGGCCTGCCAGCGCTCCACGGCGGTGCGGACGGCGGCCTCGTCCTCGTCGGACTGGGCCCCCGAGGCCCCGGCGGCACCGAGCACGACGTCGTCCCGGGTGACCAGGACACCGCCGGCCCGGGGAACGAAGTCGCCGCCGTAGAGGTTCTGGAGGGCGGCGATGATCCCCGGCGGGAGCTTGTCGAGGTTGCCCGACGGCATCAGGCTGACCAGGGCGCTGCGGGCCTTGGCCACCGCCACCCGGCTGGTCATCGGCCGGCCGCCGTCGCTGCGGCGCAGGACGATGACCTCACCGGTCAGGTCGACGACCGCCACCGCCAGGGGCGGGTAGCCCTGTTCGACGCCGGCCTCGAGGGCGGCCTGGACCAGGAAGTCGGCGTCGTCCAGCGTCAGTCCGGGAAGTCTGGGCATGAGCGGGCAGCCTACGTCTCGAACAGCGCCTCGCCCCGCCGCAGGCGGGTGGCGATCGTGACCACCTGGGCGAGCTCCCGGCGGGTCGGCGTGTGGGCGGCCAGGAAGCGGGCGCAGCCGGCCAGGATCAGCGCCCCCTCCTCGGAGCCGGCGGGCCAGGCGTGGTACTGCCGGACGGCCGCCTCGTAGGTCTGATACCAGTGGAACTCGGCGTCTTCGGTGAGGAGGGCCCGGCCGAGGAGGGCGATGACCGCCGCGGGGTCGGCGCCGCCCGTCAGCGCCCGGTAGACGATGGTGCCGGCGTCGTCGACCCGGCCCTCCTGGTCCCAGCAGGCCTGGAGGTCGGCGAGGTCGGCCGGGCCCGGAGTCGGCAGCCGGGCGGCGGGGATGTTGAGGAACCGGTCGAGGTAGACCCGCAGGGCGCCGTGGTAGACGCCCCGCACCAGGGCCGGCGACGGCCAGCGGCGCAGCGCCTGGTGGAGGGCATTGGCGGCGGTGAAGGCGTGGTGGACCTCGTCCCAGTCGCCGTGGTCGTTCTGGGTGTGGAACCGGGTGATCCGGAGGGCGGCGGCGTAGGCCAGCGCCCGGCCCAGCTCTTCCGGACGGGCGCCGCCGGTGATCGCCCCGTCGATGGCCCCCACCACCTCGGCGGGGTCGTCGGCCAGGATCGACCAGGCGAGTCGGGCCACGCCGCCGCCACCGCCACCGTCGCCGTCGCCGCCGGCCCCGGCCTCGTCGAATCGAACGGCGCAGGCCGAGCCGGCCGCCAGCCGTTCCGGCAGCCGGGCGGAGGCCTCGGCGATCATCCCGGCCAGGTCGTGGGGGTAGCGCCAGGCGCCCCGCTCCTCGCTGCGGGCGGCGGCCGCCGTCTGGGGCACCAGCGTCGGCAGTACGTCGGGGGCGGCGCCTGCGCCGAGGTGGTCGAGCACCTCGAAGGCCTTCACGGTGAAGTCGAGCGTGTGGCCGCCGTCGAGGAAGACATGGTCGGTGACCGCGGCGAACATCATGTCGGCCACGGAGCCGAGGTCGGCCGGGACGCCGGAGGCGGCGGCGATCGCCGTGGCCAGGCTCCGCTCGGCCGCATCCGACGACCGGGTCTCCACGAAGCGCCGGTACCAGCCGGCCAGCCGGGCCGGCGGCGGCCCGCCCTCCAGAGGCTGCAAGGGGAAGCGGGGCGGCCGGCCCCGGGTGTCGCGGGACACGAAGGCCAGCCCGGCCACCAGCGCCCGCGGCCGGTCGGCGGGGTCGAGATGGGGCAGCACGTTGGCCATGGCGGTGAGGACCGTGAGGCCGGCGCCCCAGCCGCCCTGGCGGTAACGGGTGCCGAACTCCACGCCCGTCCGCACGATGTCGCCGACGTCGACGCCGGCGTCGAGCAGGCCGAGCACCGCCTTGGCCGTCACCAGGCTGATGCCCTGCTCCAGGCCCTCCTCGAGGCGGTGCTGGAGCTGCGCCCGGCGGTCGGGGGCGGGCGAGACGACGACGACCACCGCATCGCCGTCGATCTCGACGGGGTAGGCCCGGACGTCGTCGGCCCAGGGGTCGAGGGTGCCCCCGGAGCGGAGGTCGAAGCGGGCGTTGTGCCAGTGGCAGGTCACGAGGCCGCTCTCGACCGTGCCCCGGTGGAGCGGAAAGCCCATGTGGGGGCAGCGGTCGTCGAGGGCGAAGGGGGCACCGTCGCTCCAGAAGACGCAGACCGGCTGGGCCCCGGCCTTGCCGGTGAGGCAGCCCGCCCGCTGGAGGTCGGCCACCGTTCCGATCGTGACCCGCTCGTCCACCGCCCTACATTCCAGCCCATGTCGAGCGAGGGGCTGCACATCGAGGCCCGGGGCGAGGGCCCGGCCGTCGTCTTCACCGCCGGGTTCGGCCGGACGTCGGGCACGTGGGCGCCCCAGGCCGCCGCCCTGGCCGGCGACCACCACGTCGTCACCTGGGACTTCCGGGGCCACGGCCGCTCGGCACCGCCGGGCACGAAGTACACCCGGGACATGGTGCTCGACGACCTCGACGCCGTGGTCGACGCCGCCCGGGCCGGCGCTGGCGACGGCGGTCCGGTCCTGCTGGTGGGCCACTCCCTCGGCGGGTACCTGTCACTGGCCTACACGCTCGGCCACCCCGAGAAGGTGCGGGGGCTGGCGCTGCTGTCGACCGGGCCGGGGTTCCGCAACCCCGACAGCATGGCCCGGTACAACGCCGGGATCGTGAAGGTGGCCGACGCCGCCGGCCTCGACGACGACACGGCCAATGTCGCCTACCACTCCGACTCGATGGTCATCGACCGGCTGGCCGAGATCACCGTCCCGGCCGTGGTGATGTGCGGGCTCGACGACCGGCCGGTGTACGTGACCGGCGTCCGCTACCTGGCCGAGCGGCTCCCCCAGGCCACGCTGGTGGAGATCGCCGGGGCGGGCCACGAGCCCCACGTCGACCGGCCCGACGAGGTCACGGCCGCCCTCCGGGCCCACGAGGCGCGGCCGGCCGGCCGGTAGGGCGCGGCCCCCCTAGCCTGGGGCAGGCATGCGGATCGCCGTCGTCGTCAAGCAGGTGCCGACCTTCACCGAACTGGCCCTCGACGCCGACGGCCGCCTGATCCGGGCCGGCCTGCCCCTGGAGCTGAACCCCTACTGCCGCCGGGCGGTATCGCAGGCCGTGGCGCTGGCCGCCGACGCCGCCGGCGACGCCGCCGTCACCGTCGTGACGCTCGGGCCGCCCAGCGCCGAGGACGCGCTGCGGGAGGCGATCGCTTGGGGCCTCGACCGGGGCGTCGCCATCGACGGCCTGCTGGTCAGCGACCCGGCCTTCGCCGGCTCCGACACCCTGGCCACCGCCCGGGCGCTGGCCGCCGCCCTCGAGGCGGACGGGCCGTTCGACCTCGTCCTGGCCGGGCGCAACTCCGTCGACTCCGAGACCGGCCAGGTGCCGCCGGAACTGGCCGAGCTGCTCGACGTGCCGTTCCTCACCGGGGTGCGGACACTGGCCGTCGCCGGCCGCACCGTGGAAGCCCGCTGCGAGCACGACGACGGCTGGGTGGAGGCCGAGGTCGACCTCCCCGCCCTCCTGTCGTGCGCCGAACGGCTCATCGAACCGGCCAAGGTCGACCCGGCCGGACGGGCGGCGGTGCCCGCCGGACGGATCCGCCGGACGGGCGCCGCCGACCTCGGCCCGGGCCCCTGGGGCCAGGCGGGCAGCCCCACCGCCGTGGGAGCGGTGCGGGTCCACGAGGTCAGCCGGGAGGGGATCGTCCTCGACGGCCCGCTCGACGACCAGGTGCGCCGGGCGGTCGACGTCCTCGTCCGGCGGGGCGCCCTGGCCCCCGGCGTGAGGGACGGCGGGCTCCCCGGCGGGGCGTGGCTGGCCGACACCGTCCCCCGTCCGGGGAATCCCGCCGGGCCGGCGGTGGCCGTGATCCTCGAGGCCGACCGGCCGCACGTCGCCCAGGAGCTCTTGAGCGCCGCCGCCGAGCTGGCCGAGGAGATCGACGGCCACGTGGTGGCCTTCGCCGATGCCGCCGACGTGCCGGCCACGGCCGGTGCCGCCCGCCTCGGCGCCTGGGGCGCCGACGAGGTCGTGCTGCTCGTCGTCGAGGCCCCAGATCCGGACGGTGCCGGGCCGGGCCGGGCACACCTGGGCGGAGCGGAACCGGCGTGGCCGCCTTCCGCCCCGGGTGAGTTTCCAACGCCGGTCGGTGGGCCGGCCGCCGAGGACGTGGCCCGGGCGGTGGCGGAGTGGGCCGGGGAGGCGGCGCCGTGGGCGGTGCTGGCGCCGAGCACGGCCTGGGGGCGGGAGGTGGCCGGCCGGGCGGCGGCCCGGCTCGGCGCCGGGCTGACCGGCGACGCCGTCGGCTTCGACGTCGACGACGGCCGCCTCGTGGCCTGGAAGCCGGCCTTCGGCGGGCAGGTGCTGGCCGCCATCACGGCGTCGTCGCCGGTGCAGATGGCCACCGTCCGCCCGGGGATGCTGCCCCGCCGGGAACCCCGGGAGGACGGCGCCGCCACCACCCGCCTGGCCGTCACCCCCCGGGGCCGGGTGCGGATCCGGGCCGCCGCCCGCGACGACGACACCAACACGCTGGCCGAGGCGGCCGTGGTCGTCGGCGTCGGCGGCGGCCTCGGCCCCGACGACTACGCCGAGCTCGACGAGCTGTTGACCGTGCTCGGCGCCGAGCTCGGCGCCACCCGCAAGGTCACCGACCGGGGCTGGCAGCCCCACGCCCGCCAGATCGGCATCAC
>Ga0070741_10003957_pt1 | contig 35463 bp, 36 predicted proteins | sample Coa_R1_4_FD_66440 | JGI IMG/M metagenome (GOLD analysis project Ga0070741, IMG submission 66440) | Surface soil microbial communities from Centralia Pennsylvania, which are recovering from an underground coalmine fire - Coalmine... | ecosystem: Environmental > Terrestrial > Soil > Unclassified ... | reverse complement strand
TTCCAGCCGGCCTTGGGATCGTCGACCCGCGCGTCGAGCAGCTTCGTGAAGAAGCCGGTCGGGTACGGCACGCGCATCTCGACCACCTTGCCATCGACCACCGCGGTGAGCGCCTCGGCGCCGTTGGTGGTGAAGATCGGCACGTTCTTGCCCAGGCCGAGCGTGTTGTAGCGATCCACCCAGACGTAGTACGAGTGGTTGGCGCTGCCCGCCTCGTCCAGTCCCTTGAACTGCGGCCCGGGCATGCGGATGAGCGTCCAGCCCTCCGGGCAGAGCTTCCCGGAAAGCGCCTCCGGTCCGTTCTGCGGCCGGGTGCACTTGCGCCGGTCGAAGCTCGCGAAGTGCCCGCTCGCAAGCGGCGTCCACACCACGCCGTCGGTCGTCATGTCGATGCCGCGCGGGCTCCAAGCGCCGTCGGGCGGGACGAAGAGCTCGGCGATCGCTGTCTCGGACGGGTTCGACCCGGGGATGAGGTGCACGACGTAGCCGGGCTGGTCGACGCGGGCGAAGCCGATGCCCATCGTCTGGCCCCACACCGTGTCGTCCACCGGGCTCGGCATGATGCCGTAGAACGCGGCAAGCACCCGCTTGTCCTTCGCCGGATCGAGCGGCTGGTTCGGCTCCACGTACTCGTCGCGCTTGCCGTTGCCGTTGGTGTCGACGACGACCGGCGTCCAGCCCTGCGATTTTGCGGAGTCGCCGGTCTCGAAGAACGTCTTCGTCTTGATCCAGCCCACGACGCCGCCGCCCAGGCCCGGCCCGCCCTGCGAGAGCCACAGCGTCTGGTCCTTGTCTTTCGCGAAGTAAAGATGGTGCGCGAAGAAGCAGGTGTCGACGTGGTACCACTTCTCCTGCTTCGGGTCCCAGATCGAGACCTGGCGGCCGTTCTCCGCGAGCGGAAAGACCTTCGCCGACGGATGGTCGGAGCCTTTCTGGCAGAAATCCGGGTTCTTCGCCGGGCGGAAGCGCGCGCTGAAGTAGACGCGCCCCAGCCCGTCCATCATCGCGTTGTGGATGCTGCTGCCGCCGTCCCAGAGGGGCTCCTTGCCCCAGTAGGCCGAGGGCTGCATCGGCAGCGTCGTCGAGTTCGGCGTCCCCGGCTGCACCGGGTGCTTGATGGTGAACGCGCGGTTCTTCACCGGGTCGACCACCGGGATGTTGTCGGTGCTCTCCTCCGGCGCGCCGTAGACGTAGCCGTTCGCGTTGACGCGCGGGTCGTGCTGGTAGGACGAGATGCCGTCGTGCAGGTAGAACTTCGGCGTGGAGAAATCCCACATCGTCACGACGAAGTTGCGCTCGATGCCTTTCGGCCGCTCGGGCTTGGCGAACGGCAGCTCGCCCTTCTCGATGCGGTCGGTCCAGTCGGCGTAGTTCCTGAGCGCCGCGTCGATGCCCATGTAGCCCAGCGTGAGCGCCATGTTGCTCATTGCCTGTCCGGCCTGCGTGCGCCTCGCCCACGCCTGCACCGAGCTCTCGGAGCCTTCCTTGAACATCGCCGGCACCTTGCGCACGCCCATGGAGCCGAGCGCGTGACAGGACTGGCAGGAGTTCTTCACCGTGTCGACCCAGGCTTCCTGCGTCTTGATGTTGGGCGAGATGCCGTTGCCCTTCTCGCCCGTACCGGGGAACTGGTCCTTGCCCGGAATGTTGAGCATCGAATACCAATACATGCCGGGATAGTGCTCTGCGTCTTCCTGCGGCGTCGCCGGCGCGGCGCTGAGGTCGACCTTCGTTCCGGGCGCGGCATAGATCTTCGCCGTGTCCTTCAGACCATAGCCTCGCGCCCAGATCGCGTAGCTCGCCTTGGGCAACTGCGGAAGCACATAGCGGCCCTTGTCGTCGGTAACGACGATCTTGCCGTACTTGGTCGGCAGGTCGCTCGTCTCGGCGATCACCCAGACGCCGGCTTCGGGCCCGTTCGGCCCGGTGACGGTGCCCGCGATGGAGTTCCTGCTTGCCTTCTGCGCAAAAGCCGGCGCGCCGGCCAGGCAGGCCGCAAGGACTGCGGCCGCAAAACGCGTGCGTGTTGCCACCATGACTCCTCCTCTCCCAGGATTGGCTGGTGTAACGAGCCTAGGATGCCCCTTTTCGGGGCTGCCCGCCACCGGGGCGTCGAAATCAGGCCGTCAGCTTGGGCACGGTGACGCCGACGAGCGCGTCCCGGGTCAAAAGCGCGGCCAGCCGCTCCTCGCTCCACCCCTCCGTGCCCGCGGGGCGCATCGGGATGACGACGTAGCGCATGTCGGCGTTCGAGTCGTGGACGCGCACGCTGACATGGTCCGGGATGACGGTGCCGAACTCGCGCAGCACGGCGCGCGGCTCGCGCACGACGCGCTTCCGATAGTTCTCGCTCTTGTACCAGGTGGGCGGCATGCCGAGGAGCGCGCGCGGGTAGCACGAGCACAGCGTGCACACGACGACGTTGTGGACCTCCGGCGTGTTCTCCACCGCGATCAGCTTGTCGGCCTCGAGGTCGATGCCGAATTCGGCGCACGCCGCCTTTCCGTCCTCCAGCAGTTTTTCCCGGAAGGCGGGATCGACCCAGGCATGGGCGATGACGCGCTGGCCGCGGTACGGAAAATCCTGCTCGAATTTCTCCATGCGCGCGCGCACCTGCTCGGCGGTGATCACGCCGCGCTCCTCGAGGAGCTCCTGCATCGCGCGGCTCAGGATCTCGTGCTCGGAGGGCGGGCCGCTGTCGAACTCCGGCCCGGTGGCGGGCGGGTGGTGATGGCCGTGGGTCATGCCGGATCGAGCCAGTGCTCGTAGATTTCGAGCTCGAGCAGGTCGCGCTCCGCGCCGCGGTAGTCGGGCCAGACCTCCTTCTGCGGGAAGCGCACGCGGTAGAGCACGCGCTTCGGCTCGCCGTCGAAGCCATAGGCGAGCTCCTCGGGGTTCGGGAAGCTGCCGCAGATGCGCTCGATCGTGCCGCGCTTGCCGCGGATGTAGAACGGCGTGCGCCGGTGCCCCGGCGGATAGCTCGCCTTCACGCGCACCGCCTGGCCGACCGTGAATCTTCCCGGGCTGCTACTCATAGCGCCTGCGCACCTCGGCGATCCTGGCCTCGAGCTCCTTCTCGGTGAAGAAGCCCTTCTCGAGCAGCACGGCGCGCAATGCCTCGGTGGTGCGCTGGAAGTACCCGAGCTCGTAGTAGCGGCTGCCGAGGTCCTCTGCGGCGCGGCGCAGCTCGTCGAGGCGCAGGATCCTGCGGCTGGTGAGGGTGCCGCGCAGCGCGTTCGCCTGCTTCTCCCAGAACTTCATGCCGTGGTCGTGCGTGTCGACCGGCCCGGCCTCCTCGCCGCCCATGTCGCTGGGAAGATGGTGCTCGTGCGTCATTCGGCCCTGATGTTCGCGGCCTTCGCCGCTTTCGCGTATTTCTCGTAGTCGGAGCGGATGAGCTTCATCATGTCGGAGGCGTTCAGGACGAGCATGTCCATGCCGGCATTCTCGAGCTTCCTGCGCACCTCCGGGTCGGCGGCGATCTTCACCACATCGGCCTCGACCTTGGCCGCGAGCGCCTGCGGCGTGCCCGGCGGCGCCATGAAGCCGTAGTAGTTGTCGAGCGAGAAGTCCTTCAGCTCCGGGATGCCGGACTCGCGCACCGTGGGCACCTGCGGCGCGGCGACCGAGCGCGCGGAGCTCATGAGCGCGATCGGGCGCAGGCGGCCGTCCTTGAAGAACGGCACCGCTGCCGGCAGCGTCGTCACCACGGTGTCGATGTGCCCGGCGACGGTGTCGGCCACCGCCGGGCCGCAGCCCTTGTGCGGGATGTGCAGCGCGTCGAGGTGCTCGATGGACTTCAGCATCTCCATGCTGAAGTGATGCGGGCTGCCGACGTTGCAGCTCGCGTAGGAATACTTGCCCGGCGCGCTCCTCAGCATGGCGATGAACTCGTGCAGGTCCTTCGCCTGGACCTTGGCGCTGTTCACCGCGATCACCATCGGCCCCGAAGTCACCACCGCGATCGGCACGAAGTCCTTCGTGAAGTCGAAGCCGAGGTTCGTGTAGACCACCTGGTTGACGATGTGGGTGTTGGTCGCGAGGAGCAGCGTGTAGCCGTCCGGCGCGGACTTGAACACCTCGTGCGCGCCGATCGAGCCGCCGGCGCCGGGCTTGTTCTCGACGAAGACCTGCTTCTTCCAGAGCTCCGAGAGCCGGTCGGCGAAGACGCGCGCCGTCGTGTCGGCGCCGCCGCCGGGAGTGAAGGTAACGACCAGCTTGACCGGGTGCGCGGGGTAGTCCTGCGCCTGCGCGGCGAGGGCGCAGAGCGCCAGCAAAACGGCCGGCGTTTTCATCGGACGCAATGCTACTCTTGAAATCGCCATGGGCAAGCTCGCCATCAGCCTCGCCTGCTGCGACTACGACCGCACGCGCGCCATCTTCGACGGCCGCGTGCCCGTGGAAGGCTGCGAGGTGCACGGCACGCCCATGGAGCCCGAGGAAACGTTCCATCGCGCGTTCAAGTACCAGGAGTTCGACGTCAGCGAGCTTTCGCTCTCGAGCTACACGCTGCAGGTCTCGCGCGGCGAGAACCCCTACGTGGCGATCCCGGCGTTCGTTTCGCGCGCGTTCCGCCACTCCGGCATCTACATCCGCACCGACCGCGGCATCGCGCGGGCGCAGGACCTGAAGGGACGCACGATCGGCGTGCCGGAATACCAGATGACGGCGAACGTCTGGATCCGCGGCATGCTGGCCGACGAGTACGGGGTCCGCCCGCAGGACGTGCATTGGCGAAACGGCGGCATCGAGCAGCCGGGACGCGAGGAGCGCACGGCGCTCAAGCTCCCCGCCGGGATCGAGCTGAAGCCCATCGGCCCCGGCGAGACGCTCTCCCGCCTGCTCGAATCGGGCGGCATCGACGCCATGTTCGGCGCGCGCCCGCCTTCGTCCTTCATGCGCGGCGCGGCGAACGTCGGGCGGCTATTCCCCGATTTCCGCGTTGCGGAGCAGGACTACTTCAGGAAAACGAAAATTTTCCCGATAATGCACGTGATCGGCATTCGCCGCTCGCTCGTGGAGCGCCATCCCTGGCTCGCGATGAACCTGATGAAGGCCTTCGTCAAGGCGAAGGAGATCGTCTGGTACGAGCTCGGCCAGATCGGCCACCTCTTCACGAGCCTGCCCTGGGGCGTCGCCGAATTCGATGCGACGCGCGCGCTGATGGGCGAGGACTACTGGAGCTACGGCCTCAAGCCCAACCTGCACGTGCTCGAAGCCTTCACGCGCTACCACCACGAGCAGGGGCTTTCGGCGCGCAAGGTCGGCGCCGAGGAGCTCTTCGCGCCCTCGACGCTCGAGCAGGCGAAGATCTAGCTCTTCTTGCCGAAGAGGCGGTCGAGGCTGAAGCGGCCGCCGCCGGAAGCCATCAGCAGGAGGAAGCCGCCGAAGATGGCGACGTTCTTCATGAACTGCGTCTCCTGCGCGCGCCGCGCCGCGGCCTCGCCGATCTCCCAGTAGCGGTGCGAGATCGCGGTCGCGACGATGACGAACAGCATCATGAGGAGCGCGGCCCAGCGCACCTGCAGGCCGAGCACCACGGCGGCGCCGCCGAGGAACTCGACCAGCGCGCCGAGCACCGAGAGCGGGCCGGACATCGGCACGCCGCGGCTCGCGAGGCTCTGCGCGAACGCATCGAGGTGCATGAGCTTGCCGTAGCCGCTCGTCACGAAGATCAGCCCGAGCAGCACGCGCCCGAGGAGGAGGCCGGTGTCTTTCATCATGGGGCGGGATGATACCCTCGGGAGGCCATGAAGATCACCAGCCTGGAGATCCACATCCTGCGCGCCCCGGACACCGGCCGGCCGCACTGGGTGAGCCATTTCGTCGTGCCGCGGGCGAACGAGATCCTGGTGCGCATGCGCACCGACCAGGGGCTCGAGGGCATCGGCATCGCGACGAGCTACACGCCGATCGAAGCCGCGATCCACGCCTTCCGGACCGGCATCGCCGAGCAGGTGATCGGCATGGACCCGCTCGCGCCCGAGCAGCTGTACCAGAAGCTCTTCTCGCTGACGTGGAAGCGCCAGGCGAGCGAGAAGGGCTGGTCGCGCGAGGCGATCGTGCGCATCTCGGCGGCGCTCGACATCGCCTGCTGGGACCTGGTCGGGAAAGTGGCCGGCCTGCCGCTCTACCGCCTGTTCGGCGGCTACCGCAGCGAAGTGCCCTGCTACGTCACCTGCGCCTACTACCGCGACGGCAAGACGCTCTCGGAGCTGAAGGACGAGATGCAGATGCTGAAAGCGCAGGGCCATACCGGCTTCAAGGCCAAGGCCGGCGGCGCGCCGCTCGCCGAGGACATGAAGCGCCTGGAAGTGGTGCGCGAGGTGATCGGGCCGGACAAGGACCTGATGGTGGACGTGAACCGCGGCTGGGACCTCGCCACCGCCATCGAGGGCGCGCGCCTGCTCGAGGCGCTCGAGCCGCGCTGGCTCGAGGAGCCGGTGCGCTGGGCGGACGACCGCCGCGAGCTCAAGCTCCTCGCCCGGCAGACGCGCATCCCGCTCTCCGCGGGGGAGAGCGAGCTCACGAGCTACGGCTGCCGCGCGCTGCTCGAGGAGAACGCGATCCAGATCCTGCAGTTCGATTGCACCATGATGGGCGGCTTCACCGAGGGGCGGAAGCTCTCCGCGCTCTGCGAGATGAGCCATGTGCAGGTCGCGCCGCACCACGACTGCTTCATCCACGCGCACATCGTCGCCGCGACGCCGGCGGGCTGCATCGTCGAGTCCTTCACCGACCCCGAGCGCGACCCGCTGCAGGCCGAGCTCTTCGAGGACCCGCCGAAGATCGCCAAGGGCTTTCTCACCCTGAAGGAGCAGCCCGGCCTCGGCCTGACGCTCTCGGAAAAAGCCGTGAAGAAATTCGGCGAGCGCATCCTCTGATCCGCGAACAGGTGCTGCGCGGCATCGCGCGGAACCGCGAGCCCGGGCTGCATTTCGCGGGACACTTCCTCGGCATCTCCTGGGACCGCGTCGAGCCGCAGGAGACGCGCCTCTCGCTCGACGCCGGCCCGCATCTCGCCGGCGCGGACGGCGAGCTCCACATCGGCGCGCTCGCCATGCTCGCCGACTTCGCACTCGCGAACTGCATGCGCGCGATCCTCGAGCCGCACCAGCGCCTCGCCACCGTGAGCATGACCCTCGAGCTGACGGATGCGCCGCGCACCGGCCGCCTCGAGGCGCACGGCCGCTTCCACGGCTTCATCCGCGAAGGCAAGGGGCGCATCGGCAAAAGCGAAGTCCTCGTCGTCTCCAAGGAAAAGCCGGTCTGCGTCGGAACCGGAGCCTTCATGGCGCTCGACCCGCCGGCGGACGTCAAGCTGCACCCCGTTCCGCACCGCAAGCGCAGCGATCCCGAAGTTTCTTTGCCTCCCGAGAAAGAACTGAGCGACGAGGAGCGGCGAGTGCTTGAACAGGCCGACGCAGCTCTCGGCGATCCGCACCCCTCCTTCATCGAGCGCTTCTGGGGCTGCGTGCCGCACCGCACCGCCCACGGCGCCTCGTGCAAGATGCCGAACGGCCCTCACATCGGAAACCGCGTCGGCCACGCGCAGGGCGGCGTCCTTCTCGGCCTTGCCGCAAGCACAGCGGCGTGCGCCCTTCCCTCGACCTGGCGCCTGAGCTCGCTCTCGGGCTGGTACCTGCGCCCCGGCCAGGGCGCCGCGCTCAGCGCTCGCTCAACGGTCGTCCATCACGGGCGCCTGACGGGCGTCGTGCGCACGGAAGTCTCCGATCCAGAGGGCGCGACCGTCATCGAGGTCATGACGACCCACGCGCATCGCTGAACGTCCGCTTTCGGCCAATAGCGGACATCGGCCTACGGCGCGGTGGTTCCTGCCGCGATCTTCACTGAACGCCTACCGACCGGATCGGGCAATGCGATAAGAGGAACTGCGGGAGTAATCCTGCCCCGCTCATTGCCGGCGTGTCCGCGCAGGAGTTCGGGTTCGGCCTGAGCCAATATTAAATCGGCTCTCATGCGCCTGACAGTCGTTTGACGCCGCAGGCGTGACATAGGCGGTAGCACTCGCGGCGGAGCCAAGAGCATACTGACAAGTGCTGCTCGAATGCGGAGTGCGGCGCATGACCATTAGACTTGCCATTGCCGAGGATCAGCGCATGATCCGCGAGCTTCTCTCGGGCTTGCTGGGGCGGGAGGCGGACATGGAAGTCGTCGGTGAGGCAGCTACTGGTAAACAGGCGATCGAGCAGTGCGGCAAGCTTGTCCCCGACGTCCTCGTTCTGGATGTCGGCCTGCCCGACCTCACGGGAATCGAAGTCGCCCGTACGCTCAGGAAGAAAGTACCGGGGATGAAGCTCCTCGCGCTGTCGATTCATACGGATAAATACTTCGTACAGCAGATGCTCAAGGCTGGAGTGGACGGCTATGTCGTCAAATCCTCGGCGTTGAGCGAGCTCGTGCGCGCGATCCGCGTAGTCGTCGAGGACAAAATATACCTATCGCCGGACATTGCTCGCGCGGCGCTGAGCAATCACCTCTCCGCCGAGTCCGCGAATTTCAGTCCCCGCCTAAGTTCACGCGAGCAGCAAGTCTTGACCTTGCTGGCCGAAGGCAAACGTTCCGGAGAGATTGCGGCGCGGCTTCACATCTCTGCCGCGACCGTCGAAGCTCATCGGGCCCACATCATGCGCAAGCTGGGCCTACACACGATTGCCGACCTGACCAAATACGCAATCCGCAGGGGACTGACTTCGCTATAGCTTCACCCGGCGTTGACTTCTGCATTAAGTGATTCCGATTATTCAAATTAGCGTATCGCAGGGATTTCGCCGTTGTGGCCAAGAGGGCATGCTTTGCCAAGGCATTGTGTGTCTCAATTTCACGTTAGGCTCCTGCAGCGGGCTGCCGAGATCCTGGGTGGACCCGAGCAGCTTGCGTCCTACCTTGGCGTATCCCAGATAAGCCTGCGCATATGGGCGCGCGGCATAGCTTGTCCGCCAGACGCCGTATTCCTCAAGCTGGCTGACCTGATAAGCGAGAATCCTGCTGCGGTTCACTCTGAAAAATTGTCCGAGAGCCGATAGCGGACGCTCGACTAAGCGTCGCGACGCACGAGGCGAATAAGCGTCAGCTCCGGCGTCGTGCCGAAGCGCACCGGCGGCCCCCACGTGCCGGTGCCGGCGCTCACATAGACCCACATCCGCCCGCTGCGCGACAGGCCCCAGACGTGCGGACCGTGGATGAGCTTGACGGCCAGCGTCCAGGGAAAGAATTGGCCCGCGTGCGTATGGCCGGAGAGCTGCAGATCGAAGCCGGCGCGCTCGCCGAGCGGCGCGAGCTTCGGGTTGTGCGCGAGAAGAAGCCGCAAGGCGGCGGTTTCGTTTTTTCCGAAGGCTTTTTCCGCATCCGGCTTGCCCGCCGCGGGATCGACGACGCCGCCGACCAGCACGCTCGCGTTCCCAAACGAAAGCGTTCGATATTCATTGAGAAGGACGTGCATGCCCTGGGCGCGGAAGTAGTCGATCCACTGCCCCGCGCCCGCATAGGCTTCGTGGTTGCCGAGGATGAAGAAGCGCCGCTCCTTCGGCTCGAGCTCGGCGAGCGGCGCGACGTGCCGGCCGAGGCGCGACACCGGGCCGTCGACCATGTCGCCGGTGAGCGCGACGAGGTCGGGCTTGAGCGCGTTCGCCATCTCCACAACGCGGCGCACGTAGCGCTCGCCGATCGTCGGGCCGACGTGCAGGTCCGTGATCTGCACGATGCGCAGGCCCTCGAGCGCCGGATCGAGGTTCTCGATCGGCACCTCGACCTTGCGCACGCGCGGGCCGCGGAACGCGGCGGCGGCGCCGGCGCCGAGCGCGGCCACCGAGGCGGCGAGCAGCCAGGGCGTCGGCGCCTGCCACCCGGTGGCGAAGAGCGCGAGGTCGCGCAGCACGGTGAGCACGAAGGCGAAGCTCAGCCATCCCATGCAGACGTAGCTCGCGAAATGCAGCCACTCGTCGTAGCGCGTGTGGCGGCCGCGGTCGCCGACCCAGTAGACCGCCGGCACGAGCCAGATCGTCACGAACGGCGCCGCGAGCGCGGCGCGCTCCCAGCCGCGCGCCTCCCAGCCGAGCGCGAGGTAGGCGTAGACGATGCCGAGAAGCGCCGTCAGGACGGCGAGGAAGCGCAAGCCTCAGCCCGCCTGGAGCTTCGCGTCGGCGAGCGTGCGGAAGAACTCCTCGTGGTCGCGCAGGTCGAGCAGGAAGCGCGCCTCTGCGTCGGCAAAGGCGCTGGGCGGCACGTGCCGCTTCAGCTTCTCCAGGTCGTCGAGCACCTGGCGTACGCGCTCGACGCTCGCGCCCTCGACGAACCGGCGGATGTCGCCGCGCGTCATGCCGGGACGAGCGGGCCGGTGCGCTTCTCAAGGAGCGCCCACGCCTTGTCGCCGTAGACGGCCTTCCAGCGCGCGTAGAACGGGCCGAGGTGCCTGCGAAAGCCGCTGGTGTCGGTCTCGGTCACGACCATGCCCTTCGCGCGCAGGATCTCGAGCGCGCCGGCGTCGATCTTCGCCACGTCGGCCCGCTGCGCGAGGGCCGCCGCATCGGCGTGGCGCGTGACGACCGCCTGCAGGTCGGCGGGCAGCGCCTTCCACTTTTCGAGATTGGCGTTCAGCGTGAACCCGGACCACCAGTGGTTGGTGATATTCAGGTACCTCTGCACCTCGTGGAGCTTGAGCAGCACGATGATCTGGTACGGATCGGTCTGCCCGTCCACCACCTGCTCCTTCAGCACCTTGTAGAGCTGGTTGAGCGTGAAGGTCCTGGGCTGCGCGCCGATGGATTCGAAGAAGTCCACCGTCATCTTCTGGAACGGCGTGCGGATCGTCATGCCGGCGAGGTCCTCGACGGCGCGGACCGGGCGCGTGCGCGTGGTGATCTGGTGGAAGCCGTTGTCGAAGCCGAGCCGGAACTGGTGGATTCCCTTGCCGGCCATCTCGCCGCGGATGTAATCGCCGAGATCGGCGTCGAGCGCGGCGAACACTTCCGCCGGCGTCTTGAAGGTGAACGGCAGGCCCGGCATCTCGGTCACCGGCACGAGCGGGCCCCAGACGTTGCCCGCCATGTACATCTCGATCTCGCCCTTCTGCACCATCGCGAGCATCTGGTTGTCGGAGCCGAGCGCGCCCGCGCCGAGCACGTCGATCTGCATCTGGCCGTTCGTCTCGGCCTGCACGCGCTCTGCCATTTCCCTGAGGCGCAGGTAGTTCGGGCTGTCGAGCGGCTGGCTCAGGCCGAGCCGCCAGCGTACTTCCGCGGCCCTAGCGCCGCGTCCCGCGACGAGCGCCGCAGCGCCCAGTCCGGCGATGAACTTTCTCCTCGTGACCATGATTTCTCCCTTTAGCGAACTTTCGCGACCGCGCCTGAGGGCGCGACGAGCGCGACGAATTCCGTCTGCGGGTCCGGCCGGTACACGTGCATCTCGTAGCCGCTGTCGAAACGCACGGTGGTTCCCTCGCCCAGTGCCTTGATGAGGTCGGTCCGGGTCGCGCCATCGGTCGCGGCGTGCCGCGGGTCGTCCATGTATTCGAGCTCGACCCTCGTGTCGTCGGGCCAGCTCGCGTCGCCGAGCGGCAGCAGGTAGGCGCGGTCGAGCAGCACCTGGCAGTCGCAATGCACGAGGTCTTTCTGCGGCATGCGCCCCGCCGACGCGCCCGCATAGAGCGACGCGGCCGGCAGCACCTGCCTCCTCCCGGCGTGGCTCAGCGTCACGCTGAAAAGCGGCCGCTCCGCGAAGAAGATGTACGGCGAATCCTGATCGGTGCAGAAGTCGTGCACTTTCTGGAAGAACCAGGCCACGGGCCCGATGATCGGCTCGATGTCGGAGATGAGCTCGGCCTTCATCCCGACCTCGCACTCGAGGCGCAGGTCGCCCAGGCGGCGCGCATCCGGCGGCAGGCCCGGGGTGCGGATCTCGGTGCGCCAGGTCATGCTTCGCGCCTTGCGGTTCGGGCGCACCGCGGCGTCCTCCTTCAGCGCCTTCGGGTCGCGCGGCAGCGTGAACGTGCGGTCGGGCGCGACGTCGATCGGCGTCTCGAAGCTGTCCGCGACGATGCGCAGGTCGATGTCGTCCATGTCGGTGCCCGGGAGGCGCGGCAGCAGCTTGTAGCGCAGCGACGCCCTCGGCGCGAGGCCATGGCGCGCCTCGAACAGATCCATGCCGGCGACCATCTTGCGATACGACTTGTCCACCGTGTTGCGCAGCGCCGTGACGGTAATGGCGTCGTCCGCGGCAAACACGCTGGCGGCAAAAAAGAGCGGGAGAAGAAAAAGCCGGCTCATCGTACGGTCACGCCCCGCTTCACCAGGTCGTCGATTTCCTGCTGCGAATAGCCTGCCTCGCGCAGCACCTCGGCGGAATGCCGGCCGAGCTTGGGCGCGGGGTTCCAGTCCTTGCGCCCGGGGCTCGACCAGCGGTTCGGCAGGCGGAAGTTGCGGATCTTCCCCTCGGTGGGATGCTCTTTGATCTCGAAGAAGCCGACTTCGTTCAGGTGCGGGTCGTCGAGCAGGCTGTCGAGCGTGTGGTAGGGCATGCACGGCACGTCGTGCCGCTCGAGGATTTCGATCCACTGCGCCGTGGTCTTCGTTTTCAACGCTTGCATTCTTATTTCGAAATAGGCGGCGACGTTGCTGAACCGCGCCTGCACGCTCGAGAAGCGCGGATCGTCCTTGAGCTCCGGCCGCCCGATCGCCTCGAAGAAGCCGAACGCCTGCTCGTCCGTGTTGGCCGAGATGCAGATCCAGCCGTCCTTCGTCGGGATCGGCTTGCCGAGCGGATCGAGGAGCCGCGGGTCGCCGGTGCCGCCGAGCGGCGGCTCGAAGGTCTTCAGGTAGAGGTGCTCCTCCAGGACGAACTTCACCAGGTTCTCGAACATCGGGATCTCGATCGAGCAGCCCTCGCCGGTGCGCGTCCTCTGGTAGAGCGCCATGGCGATCATCTGCACCGCGATCAGGCCCACGACCTTGTCGGCGACCACCATCGGGACGTAGCGCGGCTCGCCGGTGGCGCGGTGGTGCAGCGCCGCCATGCCGCCCGAGCCCTGCAGGATGGTGTCGTAGGCCGGCTTGTCGCGATAGCGTCCGTCCTGCCCGAAGCCGAACATGCCGCAGTAGATGATCTTCGGGTTCGCCGCGCGCACGTCGTCGTAGGAGAGCTTCAGCCGCGCCATCCCGGCGGGCCTCACGTTCCACACCAGGACATCCGCATGCTTCACGAGCCGCAGGAGCGCGGCGTGCCCCGCGGGCTGCTTCAGGTCGAGCACGATCGAGCGCTTGTTGCGGTTGAGGTGCAGGAACTTGGCGCCCATGCCGGGCGTGACCGACTTTCCGTTCATCACGCGCACGAGATCGCCGCTCTTCGTCTCCACCTTGATCACGTCGGCGCCGTGGTCGGCGAGGATCTGCGTGCAGAGCGGCCCCACCACTACCGATGTGAGGTCGAGGACGCGCACGCCCTCCAGCGGCCCGCCGCTCATCGCTTTGCCGCCCCCCTGTTAAGGGGGGTGTGAGCCGCAGGCGAACGGGGGGTTGGTTTTTGAAAAGCAAACCCCCCCGCTCGCAAAAACTGCTCGCTTCCCCCCTTGTCAGGGAGGCGGCACATCAAGAACGTCATGCCAGCTCGACCTCTGCCTCCAGGGCCCTGGCGCCTTGATCATCGACGGCCCAAAGAAAGACCCTCTCATTTTCCATGCGTCCGCACAGCGTAACCGGACGGTCGACGAAGAGAGGCTTGAGATTGCGGGAAGAAGAGACTTTCAATTCCATCCCGGTGCTGGAGGTCGCGAGCTGCCACAGCATGAGCGTGGTGAGCCCGCCGTTGACGATGAGGCCCGGGTAGCCCTCGGTTTCCTGCGTGTAAGGCAGGTCGTAGTGGATGCGGTGGCCGTTGTACGTGATCGCGGAGAAGCGGAAGAGCGCGACGCTGTCCGGCGTCCAGGGACGCGACCACACGGGCTTTTCTTCCTTCCCCTGCGAATTCTTCCCCGCGGAAGCTCCTACCCCCTGCGTCTCGCCGCGGTACACGATGTCCTGCTCCTCCACGACCGCGAGGCCGCGCCCGCCCGAGATCTCGTGGCGCACGGTGACGAAGCACATCTCGCCCGAGCGTCCCTGCTTCGGCGTGATGCCCTGGATGGTGGAGACGCGCCTCACGTCCTCGCCGACGAGCAGCCGCTCGTGGAACGAGACGCGCCGCCCGGCGAACATGCGCCGCGGAAGCGGCACCGGCGGCAGGAACTGGCCTTTCGCCGGATGGCCGTCGGGACCGAGGCCCGACTGGCGCGTCGTCGGCCCGAAGAGCATCACGTACCAGGCGCGCGGCAGCGGATCGCCGCGCTGCAGCTCCGCCGGCAGGTCGAGGAGCGCCGCGAGGCGGCGCACCGCGGAGAGCGCGACTTCGTCCTCGGCGCGCTCCTGCCGCCCGATCCATTCGTTTAGCATTCGCCCGATGGTACTGAAAAAAAGGCGCTATGAGCCCGAGGCGCGCGGCCCGCTCGCGGGCGTGCGCGTGCTCGACCTGTCGCGCCTTTTCGCCGGCAACCTGCTGACGCAGATCCTCGCCGACTTCGGCGCCGAGGTCATCAAGGTCGAGCCGCCCGAAGGCGACACGCTGCGCGGCTGGCGCACGAACGGCATCGAGACGCACTGGAAGAACTACGCGCGCGGCAAGAAAAGCCTGTGCCTCGACTTTAAGAGCGGCGAGGCCCGCGACACGGTTCTCCGCCTCCTGCCTTCCGCGTCGATCTTCGTCGAGAGCTTCCGGCCGGGAACCCTCGAGGCGATGGGCCTCGCGCCCGAAGTTCTTCTGCGGGAAAACCCGAAGCTCGTGATCGTGCGCATCTCCGGCTGGGGCCAGGATGGCCCGTACGCGCGCCGCCCGGGATTCGGCTCCCTCGTGGAGGGCATGTCGGGCTTCGCGGCGATGAACGGATTCGAGGACCGCGAGCCGGTGCTGCCGCCCACCTACCTCGCCGACGCCGTCGCCGGGCTCTACGGCGCCTCGGCCGCGATGATCGCGCTGCGCGCGGCGGAGAAGAAGGACGGCCGCGGCCAGGTGATCGACCTGCCGCTCCTCGATCCGCTCTTCGCGATCCTCGGGCCGCACGCCGCGCATTACCGGCTGACCGGCAAGGCCAAGGAAAGGAGCGGCAGCCGCTCGACGACATCGGCGCCGCGCAACGTCTACCGCTGCAAGGACGGCCGCTACGTCGCGCTCTCGGCCTCGACGCAGAAGATGGCGGAGCGCACCTTGCGCGCCATTGGCCGCGCCGACCTCGTGGAGGACCCGCGCTACCGGACCAATGCCGATCGCGTGAAGCACGCCGCCGAGCTCGACGCCATCATCGGCGCCTTCGTCGCCGGCCGCAGCCAGCAGGAGACCGTGGCGTTCTTCGAGAAAGCGGAGGTCACCATCGGGCCGATCTACGACAGCGCGCAGATCCTCGAGGACCCGCACTTCATCGAGCGCGAGATCCTCGCCGACTATCCGGACGACGACATGGGTTTCTTTCCCATGCACCACGTCGTGCCGCGCCTCCTCGGCACGCCCGGCGCGATCCGCGCCCCGGCGCCGAAGCTCGGCGAGCACAATGCCGAGCTGCTCTCCGAAATGAAAAAGCCGTGAAGGAGCTGCCCGTCTGGAGGTCCCTGCTCTACGTTCCCGTGAACGTGGAGAAATACGTCGAAAAAGCGCACACGCGAGGCGCCGACTGCATCCAGCTCGACCTCGAGGACAGCGTCCCGGCGGCGGAGAAGGCGCGCGCGCGTACGCTGGTCGCCGCGGCGGCCGCCCGGGTGCGGCGCGGCGGCGCCGACGTGGTGGTGCGGATCAACAGCCCGCTCGAGGCGGCAATCGAGGACCTGCAGGCCTCGGTCTGCCCCGACGTGGACGGCATTGCCGTGACCAAGACGTCGAGCGCGGACTACGTCAGAAGGATCGATGAGACGGTCGGCGCGCTGGAAGCGAAGCGCGGCCTGCCCGAAGGCCGCATCCGGCTCCTCGCCATGATCGAGACCCCGGCCGCGTTCTTCGAGATGCCGGCGATCGCGCGCGCGAGCCCGCGCCTTGTCGCGATGAACATTGGCGGCGAGGACTTCGCGCTCGAGGCCGGCATGGAGCCCACCGCGGAGACGCTCCTCATGCCGAAGCAGCAGATGATCTTCGCGGCGCGCGCCGCGGGCCTCATGCCGCTCGGCTTCATCGCGAGCGTCGCGGGCTTCGGCGATGCGGAGGGCTTCCGGCGCATGGTGCGCCGCTCGCGCGCCTTCGGCTTCATGGGCGCGGGCTGCATCCATCCCGGACAGGTGCCGGTGGTGAACGAGGAATACTCGCCGTCCGCCGGCGAAATTGCCTTCGCGCAGCGAGTCATCGACGAAAACAAGAAAGCCGAGGCGGCCGGCCGCGCCTCGTTCGCCCTCGACGGCAAGATGATCGACGTGCCGGTCGTCGAGCGCGCTCGGCGCCTCCTCCAGCGGGCGGAAGCCATCCGGCGCAGGGAAGCGCGCAAAAACCCGCCGGGACCCGCGGCCTGAATTTTGCTGGAGCGGCGGCGTGGGCCTGTCGCTCAAGCCGGAGCACCTGAAGCGCTACAGGGACTTCGCGCGCCTGCTGTGGAAGTACGGCCGCACCGACCTGCTTTCCGGCGCCGGCCTCTCGGAGCTCCTGCCCGAGGAGCGCCGCCGCGACCGCGCGACGCCGCAGGCGAAGGGTCTCGCGGACGACGTCGAGAAGCTCGGCCCGACCTTCATCAAGCTCGGGCAGCTGCTCTCGACGCGGCCGGACATCGTCCCCGCGGCGTACGCCGACGCGCTCACGCGCCTGCAGAACGAGTGCGCGCCCTTCCCGTACGAGGAGGTCGAGCGCATTCTCACCGAGGAGCTCGGCGTGCGGCCGTCCAAGGCCTTCGCCTCCATCGACCGCGAGCCGATCGCCGCCGCGTCGCTCTCGCAGGTGCACCACGGCGTGCTGCGCGACGGCCGCGAGGTCGCGATCAAGGTGCAGCGCCCGGAGGTGCGCGCGCAGGTGCTCTCCGACCTCGAGGCGCTCGCCGACATCGCCTCGTTCCTGCACGAGCACACCGAGACCGGCGAGCGCTACCGCGTCGGCCTGCTGTTCGACGAGTTCCGCAAGTCGCTGCTGCGCGAGCTCGACTTCCGCCAGGAGGCGATGCACCTCCTCACGCTCGGCGAGAACCTGCGCGAGATCCCGGAGATCCTCATCCCGCAGCCCGTGACGGCATACAGCAGCTCGCGGGTGCTGACGATGGATTTCATCGCCGGGGTGAAGATCACCGCGCTCAGCCCGCTCGCGCGCCTGGAGACCGACGGCGAGCGCCTCGCCGACGCCCTCTTCCGCGCGTATCTCAAGCAGATGCTGCGCGACGGGCTGTTCCACGCCGATCCGCATCCGGGCAACGTGTTTCTCGTGGGAAACCGCATCGCGCTCATCGACCTCGGCATGGTCGCCCGCGTGACGCCCGCGCTGCAGGACCGGCTGCTGCAGCTCCTTCTCGCGGTGAGCGAGAACCGCGCCGACGAGGCCGCGAAGACGCTGCTCCTGCTCGCCGAGTCCCCGGAGACCGGGGATCAGGCCGGCTTCCGGCGCGGCGTCGCCGACATCGTGGCGCTGCACCAGGAGGTCGCGGCGCGCCAGCCGCAGGTCGGGCGCGCGGTGCTCCTCCTCCTCAAGGCGGCGGGCGAGCACGGCATCTGGCTGCCGCCGGAGCTCGCGATGATCGGCAAGACGCTGCTCAACCTGGACGAGATCGGCCGCACGCTCGCGCCGGGCTTCGACCCGAACGCCGCGATCCGGCGCCACGCCGCGGACATTACGCAGAGCCGCATGGTGCGCGACCTCTCGGCCGGCTCGCTCTTCAGCGCGGCGGTGGACCTGAAGAACTTCGTCACGCAGCTTCCCGGCCGCGTGAATCGCATCCTCGACCGCGTCGCCGACAACGACCTGCGCCTGCGCGTCGAGACGATCGACGAGACGCGCCTCATGGAAGGGATGCAGAAGGTGGCGAACCGCATCGCCACCGGGCTCGTGCTCGCCGCGCTCATCGTCGGCGCGGCGCTGCTGATGGGCGTGCCGACCTCGTTCCGGCTGTTCGGCTATCCCGGGCTCGCGATGCTGCTCTTCCTCGTCGCCGCCGCCGGCGGCTTCGGCCTGGTCATCTCGATCGTGCTGAACGACGTGCGCGGCCGCGGAAAGATCAAGATCAAGGCCTGAAATGAAGCGCGCCCCGGGGAGGAGGATCGCCGGGGCGCAGCGCCGCTAGAAGATGGGGAGGGAGCGCGACGCGGAAGACATCGTGCGCCGCGACTGTTACGCGCCGACGCTCGGCGCCGCGGATTTCGCAGCGTTCTTGGCTGCGTCACGCGCGTGTCGGCATCCCGCTACACTAGAGTCATGAGAAGAGGGACGCTCCGCATCATGGCGCTCGCGCTGCTCCTCGCCTGCGCCGCCGCGGCCGCCGACGACGCGAAGAAGGAGCACGATCCGCAGCATGACCTCGTCAGCCTGCAGGCCGAGGCGAGCCGCGAAGTGGACAACGACCAGGCGCTCGCGGTCCTCACCGCCGAGGCGCGCGGCGACAATCCGGCCGCCCTCGCCGAGCAGGTAAACGCGCGCATGGCGGCGGCGCTGAAGGCGGTCAAGGCCGTGCCCGCCGTGCGCGCGCGCTCCGGCGGCTACCGCACGAACCCGACCTACAGCAAGGGGCGCGTGGAAAGCTGGGTGGTGTCACAGGAGCTGCGCCTGGAGTCGAGCGACCTGCCCGCGCTCGCGAAGCTCGTTGGCGAGCTGCAGCAATCGCTGCTCGTGCAAGGAATGCAGCTGCGGCTCTCGCCCGCGCTGCGGCGCTCGACCGAGGAGGCGCTGATGGCGGAAGCGATCGCCGCCTTCCAGGCGCGCGCCGAGCTCGTGCGCAAGGCGATGAAGGCCTCGAGGTACGGCGTGCGCACGATGAACATCGGCACCTCCGGCGGGCTCGTCGTTCCTCTTTCTCAAGGCCTTCGAGGCGCCAGCCTTTCCGCGGCGCCGGTCGCGCTGGAGGCCGGCACCTCGACGGTGCAGGTCAGCGTCTCGGGCACCATCCAGCTCGAGCCCTGATCAGGGTTCCCGCCGCCGCCGGTCGTACTTGACCGACCCTCGGCCGCTTTCATACGTTGCGGGCGGCCCCGCGCGGTCCCTGGTTCCCGGATCGGGTTCCCCTGCTCGGTCTACGCGCGGGGCCTGTTTTTCCGCCTTCCTCCTTACCATTGAGTCCTCGCTTTCCGGAGGACGCATGACCCAGATCGGTTTCGTAGGCGTCGGCCTGATGGGGCTGCCCCTGGCGGCGCGGCTCGCCTCGCGCGGCCACGCGGTGAAGGCCTTCGACGTACTCAAGGAAAGAATGGACGCCGCCCGGGGCTCCGGCGCGGGCGCGGCGGCCTCGCCGGCCGATGCGGCGCGCGGCGCGGAGGTCGTGCTCCTGTGCCTGCCGACGATCGACGCGGTGGAGCAGGCTGCGTTCGGAGCGCACGGCGTCGCCTCCGCCGTCAAGCCGCCGCAGCTCGTCGTGGATCTCTCCACGGTGAGCGTCGCGAAGGGCAAGGAATTCGCCGCGCGCCTGAAGCGCGAGACCGGCTGCGGCTGGATCGACGCGCCGATGTCCGGCGGCCCGCCGGCGGCCGCGGCCGGCACGCTCACGGTGATGGCGGGCGGCGAGGACGCGGATGTCGCGCGCATCAAGCCGCTCATGGCGGAGCTCGCCGCGCGCTTCACGCACATGGGCCCGCCGGGCAGCGGCCTGGTCGCGAAGATGATCAACCAGCTCATCGTCGGCTGCAATTTCGCGGTCACCGCGGAAGCGCTCGTGATGGCCGAAGCGGCCGGCATCGACGCCGCCCGCCTGCCGGAATGCCTCGCCGGCGGCTACGCCGACAGCAAGCTCTTCCAGGCCTTCTATCCGCGCATGCAGAAGCGCGACTACGCGCCGCAGGGCTACGTGCGCCAGATGCTGAAGGACCTCGAGATGGTGGACGGCTTCGCCGGCGCGCTGCACGCACCCGCGCCCATGATGGCGCAGGCGCTCTCGCTCTACCGCCTGCTCTTCCACCTCGGGCACGGCGAGCTCGACACCGCCGCGATCTTCAAGCTCTACGAGCGCCAGGCGCCCGGCGGCAGCCGCAGCGGATCGACCGTCAGCACGTAGCCGGGCGGGTCAGCGCGGCGAGCGGTTGATGGCCAGCCAGTAGTAGCCCGCCTGGCGGACGACCTCGGCGACCGAGTTGAAATCCAGCGGCTTCACGACGTAGCTGTTGACGCCGAGGTCGTAGGTCTGGATCAGGTCCCGGTCCTCCTGCGACGAGGTCATGACGACGATCGGGATGCGCCGGGTGCGCGGGTCGGCCTTGACGGCCTTCAGGACCTCCATGCCGTCCACCCGCGGCATCTTGAGGTCAAGGAACACGAGCCTCGGCAGGCCCGCCGTGCGTTCGGAATAGGCCTCGCGATGGAAGAGATAGTCCAGGGCCTCCTGGCCATCCTTCACCCACAGCATGCTGTTCGCGAGCCCGCCCTTCTTCAGCGCGCGGGTCGCGAGCTCGGCATCCATCGGATTGTCCTCGACAAGCAGAATCTCCACCGGCTCGATCTCGGCCATCGCCTGCTCGTCTCCCTTCGGTGCTCCCTTCGGTCCCCGCGGAAAAGTATGAAGACGAGATGCTGTGGGTGTCTGTCAGGAATTCTTGACAGGACGCCGGCCGCGCACTGCGCGGGCCGCAGCGGAAAGCCAGGGATTCAGCGGCGCGGCGGCGCGCTGCGGCCCGCGCTCGCGCTTGCCCCGTCGTCCCTGGGAATTTCCACGAGCTGGTAGCCGCGCGCGCGCATGCAGAAGTCCGCGAGGCGCGACTGCTCGTAGAACGGATCCGATCTCCACGGACCCCAGGGGCCCTCCCAGCCCCAACCCGGCATCCACGGCTGCCGCCAGGCGGCGTATTGCGCGTCGCGCCACGCCAGGTCCTGGCACTGCGCCTGGTCGGCCTGCGCCTGCCCGGGCGGCGTATCCGGCCGCACCCAGGCCACGGAAGCGCAGCCGGCGAGGAGCAACGGCATCGCGAAGAGCGCGAGGCGCTTGTTCACGCCGGATGTGCAGCAAGCGCCGTTCCGCGCACCATCAGCTGGCGGAGAGTGAGGGATTCGAACCCCCGAGCCCTTGCGGGCTAACGGTTTTCAAGACCGCCGCATTCGACCGCTCTGCCAACTCTCCGGCGTCGATTCTACGACGTTGAAAAAAGGGCATCCCGCCCCCATTTACCGTCGTGAAGTTGAAACATTGGCAGGGTTTGCTAGTCTTAATCTCCAGGAGGATTACAAAGGGACCCCTATGGAACTGAAACCGATCCGAACCGACGACCCGGCGTACGGGCGCGGCGTCACCTACGACCCGGCGGAAATCGCTGCCGCCGGCCAGGCGCAGAAGGTCCTGCGCAACACCTATCTGCTGCTCGCCCTCACCATGGTGCCGACCGTCGCGGGCGCGTTCATCGGCATGGCGACCGCGGGCCTGATCATGGCGAGCCCGATCCTAAGCTCCGTGCTGATGCTGGTGGCGGTCATCGGCCTGCAGTACGGCATCGCGGCCAACCGCAACAGCGGCGTCGGCATCGCGCTGCTCCTGCTGATGACCGGGCTGCTCGGCTGGTGGCTCGGGCCGATCCTCAACTTCGCGCTCGCGATGCGGAACGGCATGCAGCTCGTCGGCTACGCGGCGGTGGGCACCGGCGTCATCTTCTTCGCGATGGGCGCGATCGCCACGACCACGAAGCGCGACTTCAGCTTCATGGGCAAGTTCCTGTTCGTCGGCATGATCGGGCTGCTGATCGCGATGCTCGCGAACATGTTCCTGCAGATCCCGGCCCTCGCGCTGACCATCTCGACGCTCGTCATCGTGGTGTTCTCGCTCTTCCTGCTCTTCGACCTGAACCGCATCGTGCGCGGCGGGGAGACGAACTACGTCATGGCCACGACCGGCGTGTACCTCAGCCTGATCAACATCTTCGCGAGCCTGCTGCAGATCCTGATGGCGCTCACGGGCAACAGCCGGGACTGACTCCCGGGCTGCATCGAAAAGGGCGCTGCGGCGCCCTTTTTTATTGCCCGGCCTATTTGTCGATGGCGAGGTGCGGGTCGACGTCCAGCCGGTGCGAGGCCTGCCAGCGCTTGCTGCGCAGCTTGATCTCGAGGCGCACTTCGTTCGTGGAGTCGGCGAAGCGCAGCGCATCCTCGTGGCTGATGCTGCCGGCCTCGTAGAGGTCGAAGAGCGCCTGGTCGAAGGTCTGCATGCCGAGCTCGCGCGACTTCTTCATGATCTCCTTCATCTCGTGGACCTCGCCCTTGTAGATGAGGTCCGAGATGAGCGGCGAGGCGAGCAGCACCTCGACCGCGGCGATGCGCCCCTTGCCGCCCTCGCGCGGGATGAGGCGCTGCGACACCACCGCCTTGATGTTGAGCGAGAGGTCCATCAGCAGCTGCTGGCGCCGCTCCTCGGGGAAGAAGTTGATGATGCGGTCCATCGCCTGGTTGGCGTTGTTCGCGTGCAGCGTGCCGAGGCAGAGGTGGCCGGTCTCGGAGAAGGCGATCGCGTGCTCCATCACCTCGCGCTCGCGGATCTCGCCGATCAGGATCACGTCGGGGGCCTGGCGCAGCGTGTTCTTGAGCGCCGCCTCCCAGGACTCCGTGTCCACGCCGATCTCGCGCTGCGACACGAGGCAGCCCCGGTTCGGGTGCACGAACTCGATCGGGTCCTCGATCGTGACGATGTGGCCCTTCGAGTTGGCGTTGCGGTAGCCGATCATCGCGGCGAGCGTGGTGGACTTGCCCGAGGCGGTGGCGCCGACGAAGAGCGCGAGGCCGCGCTTGGTCATCGCGATGTCCTTCATCACCGGCGGCAGGTTGAGCTCCTCGATCTCCGGGATGGCGGTGGTGATGACGCGCATCACCAGGCTCACCGCGCCGCGCTGCACGAAGGCGTTGACGCGGAAGCGGCCGATGCCCGCGGGCGCGATGGCGAAGTTGCACTCCTTGCGCGCCTCGAATTCCGCGGTCTGGTGGTCGTTCATGATCGAGCGCGCGAGCACCTGCGACTGCACCGGCGTGAGCACCTGGTCGGAAATGGGCGTCATCACGCCGTCGACCTTGATCGCCGGCGGGAAGGCCGCCGAGATGAAGAGATCGGAGCCCTTGCGCGCCGTGAGGGCGCGCAGCATGTCGTAGACCGCCTTGACGGCCTGCTCGCGTTCCATGCGCCCATTCAAGCGCGGCGCGGGCGCGGCCCTTTGATCCCGGTCAAATCCGGCGTCAGCCCTTGCAGGCGCCGAGCGCGTAGATGCCGATCGATTCCAGCAGGTTGCCGCTCGGGGCCTTCTGCAGGCCCCAGTTGAAGGCGAAATACGGCTTCGGCCGCGCCCCGTCCGCCGACACCAGCCCGGCGGCATAGCGGGGGAAGTCCGCGGCAATCGCCTCCTTCGCCGCCTTCTCCACCGAAGCGAGGTCGCTCGGCCCGGCGTACGAATAGGCTTGTGCCAGCGCTTTCCCGACCGGGAGGTCCACCTCGGTCACGGCCGGCAGATAGCCGCGTCCGAGCAGGATCATCTGCCGCGGCACCTCCGGCGGATACTCGGCCTCCACGCTCCTCAGCACCCGTCCGGCCAGGCACGGATAAGACGCGCGGTACACGCGCGCATCGGCGCGCCGGCCCGCGGCGCGCGGCGCAGGCCGCGGCCCGCGGATGCGAGCGGGCGGAAGGAGCACCGCGCACAGGCTTTGCACGGCCGAAGCCCGGTTCCGCGTGAGCGCGAACGCCGGGATGTCGGCGAACTTCAGCAGGATCTCCCCGGTCGCCCCGCGCGGCTCGAACCGGGCCTCGATGCGCGCGTCGCCTTTCGACTGGATGTTGCGGATGCCGCCCGCGACCAGGAGCTCGGCGAGCGCCTCGCCGCCGCCTCTGCGCACGAGGCCGGCAGGGCGATAGGTCGCGCCCTTGCCGTCCACCAGCGCAAGCGCTGGCGCCTCGACCGGGCCCTTCGGCCCGAGGTAGGCGATCTCGAGCTCGATGCCGAGGCGCGACTCGACGCCGTCGCATTCGAAGCCTCGCACCCCGACCTCCCAGTGACGGCTGGAAGCGCTGCTCGCGGCGTGCGCACCGCCTGCGAGCAGCATGGCAAGGAAAAGAAGATGCCTCATGGACGCTCGAAGAGCGCGATGCTCTCGACGTGCGCGGTGTGCGGGAACATGTTGAGCACCCCGGCGGCGGCGAGGCGAAAGCCCTTGGCGTGGACGAGGATGCCGGCGTCGCGCGAGAGCGTCGCGGTGTCGCAGGACACGTAGACGATCCGCCGCGGCCCGCCGCCGCTGCCGTGCTCGGGAAGCGCCTTGACGATCTCGACCGCGCCTTCGCGCGGCGGGTCGATGAGGAGCTTCTCGAACGGCCCGAACGGGGCGAGGTTCGGCGCGAACAGGTTCATCACCTCGAACTGCGCGACGAGTCCGTTGGCGGCGGCGTTGGCGCGCGCGCGCTCGACCAGCCCCGGGCTGCCCTCGAAGCCGATCACGCGCGCCCCGCGCACCGCGAGCGGCAGCGAGAAGTTGCCCAGGCCGCAGAAGAGGTCCGCGACGCGCTCGCCGGGCTGCGGGTCGAGCAGGCGCACCGCGCGCGACACGAGCAGCCGGTTCATCGCGGGGTTCACCTGGGTGAACTCCGTGGGGCGGAAGAAGATCCGCAGCCCGAACTCCGGCAGCGCGTAGAAGAGCCCGCTTTGCGCCGGATGGAACGCGTGCGCGGTGTCGGGGCCGCCGGGCTGCAGCCAGACGTGGATCCGGTTTTCGTCGGCGAAGCGCGCGAGAAGGCGCTCGTCCTCCGCGGTCAGGGGATCGAGGTGGCGGAAGACGAGCACCGCCTCGTTGTCCCCCACCGCGACCTCGATCTGCGGCAGCCGCGCCCGCACCGAGAGGCTTTCGACGAGGAGGCGAAGCCCCGGAATCAGCGCGGAGATTTTCTCCGGAAGAACCGGGCACTGCCGCATGTCGGCGATATAGGTCGAGCGGCGCTCACGGAAGCCGACCAGCGAGCCGCCCTTCTTCGGCACGCGCCGCGCGGAAAGGCGTGCGCGATGCCGGTAGCCCCACTCGCGGCCGTACACGATCGGCAGGATCGTCGCCGCCTGGACTTTGCCGATGCGCGCGAGGTTCTCCTCCAGCGCGCGCTGCTTCGCCGCCATCTGCGTCCAGGTGTCGGCGTGCTGCGTGGCGCAGCCGCCGCAGACGCCGAAATGCGGGCAGGCTGGCGCGCGCCGCCCCGAAGAGGCTTTCAGGACCGTGCGAGCGCGCCCGGTCTCGTAGGAGGGCTTTTTCTCCCAGAGGGAAAAGGCAACGTCCTCGCCCGGGAGGGCGCCCTCAACGAAGACCACCTTGCCTTCGGGATTGTGCGCGACGCCCCGGCCTTCCCCGTCCAGCGACTCGACGTGGAGGATCAGGTCTTCCAGAGCGAGAGAAACTCTTTCCAATGCGGCTCGCCGCGCTTCTCGAGAAAATTCCTCAGCAGCGAGCACTCGGCGGCGTAGCGCTCCTGCGTGAGCACGCAGCGCATCATCTGGAAGCGCAGGTACATCAGGTAGGTGTTGGCGCAGTCGGTCTCGCAATAGTCGCGGATCGCGGCGATCTCGCCCTTGCGGTAGGCGGGCCAGACCTCGGCGCCGTCCATGCCCATCTTGCCCGGGAAGCCGGAGAGCTTCGACACGTCGTCGAGCGGCGAGCCGCGGCCGCCGTAGATCGAGAGGACGTCCATCAGGTCGAGGTGCCGGTCATGGAAGCGGTTGATGTAGTTCGACCACTTGAAATCCTTGTTGTCGCCGCCGGTGTCCCAGAAGCAGGCGGCGGTGACGCCGTGGATCAGGCCGCGCATCGCGAGCACCGGCAGGTCGAAGCCGCGCCCGTTCCACGACACCATCTGCGGCACGTAGCGGTTGAGGCCCTCGAAGAAGCGCTGGATGGCGCTGCGCTCGTCGTTCTCGGGCTCGCCCAGCGAGAACACGCGCAGGCCCTCGTCGCTGCGCAGCACGCAGGAGATCACGACGACGCGCTGCAGGTGCGGCGGCAGGAAGTCGTTGCCGCTCTGCGTGCGGCGCTTCTGGAACGCGACCTCCGCGACCTCGTGCTCGGGCAGCTCCTGCGGCAGGCCGTGCAGCCGCCGGATGCCTTCGACATCGGGGATGGTCTCGATATCGAAAGCGAGGACGGGGTTAATCGGGGAAGACTCCGGTGCTGAGGTAGCGGTCGCCGCGGTCGCAGACGACGCTGACGATCACCGCGTGCCTCAGTTCCTTCGCGATGCGAACGGCGACGTGCATCGCGCCGCCGGAGGAGATCCCGGCGAAGATGCCCTCCTCGCGCGCGAGGCGCCGCGTCATTTCCTCCGCCTCGCCCTGGCTCACCTGCTCGATGCGATCCACCCGCGCGCGCTCGTAGATCTTCGGCAGGTAGGCCTGCGGCCACTTGCGGATGCCCGGGATCTGCGAGCCTTCCATCGGCTCGCAGCCGATGATCTCGATCTTCGGGTTCTTCTCCTTGAAGAAGCGCGAGCAGCCCATGATGGTGCCGGTGGTGCCCATGCTCGAGACGAAGTGCGTGATCCTGCCGCCGGTGTCGCGCCAGATCTCGGGGCCGGTCGTCTCGTAGTGGGCGAGCGGGTTGTCCGGGTTGGCGAACTGGTCGAGCATGATGCCCTTGCCTTCGCGCACCATCTTGTCGGCGAGGTCGCGCGCGCCCTCCATGCCGCCCTTCTGCGGCGTGAGGACGATCTCCGCGCCGTACGCGCGCATCGTCTGGCGGCGCTCGACCGAGAGGTGCTCCGGCATGATGAGCACCATGCGGTAGCCGCGGATCGCCGCGCACATCGCGAGCGCGATGCCGGTATTGCCCGAGGTCGGCTCGATCAGCGTGTCGCCCGGCTTGATGCGGCCGCGCGCCTCGGCGTGCCTGATCATGGACATGGCCGGGCGATCCTTGACCGACCCGGCGGGATTGTTCCCTTCCAGCTTTGCAAACAGAAGATTCTTGTCTTTGAAAAAATCGGGGCCCGGAAGCCGCTGCAGCCTCACGAGCGGCGTGTTGCCGATGAAGTCTTCGACCGTGGATTTCATTGCGCGAGCGCCTTGACGTAGGCGGCGACCCCCTCGTCGACGCCCATGAACTCCCCTGGATAGCCCGCCTGCCGCAGCTTCGTCATGTCGGCCTCGGTGAAGCTCTGGTACTTGCCGAGGAGCGGCGGCGGAAACGGGATGTACTCGATCAGGCCCTGGGCGGCGAGCTCCGGCGCCGTGCTCGCGGTGCCGCGCACGGTGTTGATCACGGCCGCCGCCACGCGGTTGAAGGTCTGCGCCTTGCCGGTGCCGCAATTGAAGATGCCGGAGACCTCGCGCCGCTCGAGCAGCCACAGGTTCACCGCGACGACGTCGTCCACGTGGATGAAGTCGCGGCGCTGCTCGCCGTCGCGGTAGCCGTCCGAGCCGACGAAGAGCTTCACCCGGCCCTCGTCGCGGAACTGGTTCCAGGCATGGAACGCGACCGAGGCCATGCGCCCCTTGTGCGCCTCGTTCGGCCCGTAGACGTTGAAATAGCGCAGCCCGGCGACCTGCGCCGAGGCCCCCGGAAGGACTGCGCGCACGTACTGGTCGAACAGGAACTTCGAGTACCCGTAGACGTTGAGCGGCTTCTCGCAGGTCCGCTCCTCGCGGTACTCGGGCCCCGCGCCGTACACCGCGGCGGAGGACGCGTAGAGGAGCGGCACCGCCTCGTCCTGGCACCACTCGAGCAGCAGCTTCGAGTAGCGGTAGTTGTTCTCCATCATGTAGCGGCCGTCGGACTCCATGGTGTCCGAGCATGCGCCCTGGTGCAGCACCGCTTCCACCTCGCCCGAGAGCCGCTCGAGCGCCGGCAGCAGCTCGGACTGGTCGAGGTAGTCCGCGATCTCGCAGCCCGCGAGGTTCCTGAACTTGTCCGCGTGCTGCAGGTTGTCCACCGCCAGGATGTCGCGGATGCCGCGGCGGTTCAACCCCTCCACGATCCTCGAGCCGATGAAGCCGGCGGCGCCGGTGACGACGTAGAGCATCAGCGCCCCCCGAACATCTCTCGATAGCCGGCCGTCGCCGTGCCGAGCTTGCCCACCACGATGCCGGCGGCGCGATTGGCGACGCGCATGGCCTGCTCGAGGCCGAGCCCCGAAGCGAGCATCACCGCCAGCGCGGCGATCACCGTGTCGCCCGCGCCGGTGACGTCCGCCACCTCGCGCGGCGCCTCCGCCTTGATGCTGAGCGCGCCCCTGGGCCGGAAGAGCGTCATGCCCTCCGCGCCGCGGGTGAGGAGCAGCGCCTCGAGCTTCAGCCTGGCGATGAGCTGCTGCGCGCGCCGGCGCAGGTCCTTCTCGTCCGCCCAGCGCCCGACCACCTCGCGCAGCTCCGCGAGGTTCGGCGTGATGACGCTCGCGCCGCGGTAGCGCGAGTAGTCGTCGCCCTTCGGATCGACGAGCACGCGCTTCCCGGCGCGGCGCGCCGACTTGATCATCTCGCCGATGTGCGCGAGGCCGCCCTTGCCGTAGTCGGAAAGCACCACCACGTCGCACTCGGCGAGCGCGCGCTTGAAGTCCGCGAGCTTGGCGGCGAGCACCTCGCTCGAGGGCGGGCGCTCGAAATCGATGCGCACGAGCTGCTGCTGGCGCGCGATCACGCGCAGCTTCTGCGTCGTGCTCACCTTCGCGTCGCGGTGCAGGCTCGCCTCGACGCCGCGCTTCTTCAGCAGCGCCGCGAGCCTGCGTCCCGGCTCGTCGCGCCCGACGACGGAAAGGAGCCGCGTGCGCGCGCCGAGGTCGTGGCAGTTCCAGGCGACGTTGGCCGCGCCGCCGAGGCGCTGGTCCTCGTCCTTCACCAGCACCACCGGCACCGGCGCTTCCGGCGAGATGCGCGCGACGTCGCCGAACCAGTAACGGTCGAGCATCACGTCGCCCACCACCAGGACGCGGGCCTTCGATGTGTCCGGACGTTTTATGTTTTTCTTCCGATCGGAAAATATTCGATGCCCTGCGCGCGCAGCACCGCCGGATCATAGAGGTTGCGGCCGTCGAAGACCGCCGGCACGGCGAGCTTCGCCTTGATGGCGCCGAAGTCCGGGCTGCGGAACTCCTGCCACTCGGTGATGATGGCGAGCGCGTGCGCGCCCTCGAGCGCCGCCAGCGCGGAATCCACGATCTGGACGTTCTTCTCTCCGGAGTAGATCTTCCTCGCTTCCGCGCCCGCGACCGGATCGTAGGCGCGCACGCTCGCGCCCGCCGCGAGCAGGTCGGCGATCAGCACGCGGCTCGCCGCCTCGCGCATGTCGTCCGTGTTCGGCTTGAAGGCGAGGCCCCAGAGCGCGAAGCGCCTGCCGCCCAGGTCCTTTCCGAACCGATTCCTTATCTTTTCGCCGAGCACGTGCTTCTGCGCCTCGTTCACCGCCTCCACCGCGGCGAGCAGCTTGAGCGGGCGGCCGGCCTCGATCGCGGTGCGCTGCAGCGCCTTCACGTCCTTGGGAAAGCACGAGCCGCCGAAGCCCGCGCCCGGGTAGAGGAAGTGGTAGCCGATGCGCGGATCCGCGCCCAGGCCGCGGCGCACTTCCTCCACGTCCGCGCCGAGCGCCTCGGCGAGGTTCGCGATCTCGTTCATGAACGAGATGCGCGTCGCGAGCATCGAGTTCGCCGCGTACTTGGTGAGCTCCGCCGAGCGCACGCTCATGATCATGATGCGCTCGTGGTTGCGCTGGAACGGGCCGTAGAGCTGGCGCAGCAGCGCGATCGCGCGCGCGTCCTCGGCGCCGACCACGATGCGGTCCGGGCGCATGAAGTCCTCGACCGCCGCGCCTTCCTTGAGGAACTCGGGATTGGAGACGACCGCGAACTCGATGCTCGCCTTCCTGCTCTCGAGTTCCGCGGCGAGCGCCGCCTTGATCCTGTCCGCCGTCCCCACCGGCACCGTCGACTTGGTCGCGACGAGCTTCCACCCGGTCATGTGCCGGCCGATGGTGCGCGCTGCGGCAAGCACGTGCTGCAGGTCGGCGGAGCCGTCCTCACCGGGCGGCGTGCCGACGGCGATGATCTGGAGCTCGGCATGCGCCACGCTCGCCGCCGCGTCGGTCGAGAACTGCAGGCGGCCGGCATCGCGGTTGCGACGCACGATCGCCTCCAGCCCCGGCTCGAAGATCGGGATCCGGCCCTGGTTCAGCAGCGCGATCTTCTTCTCGTCGACGTCGAAGCCGAAGACGCTGTTTCCGGCGTCGGCCAGGCAGGCGCCCGTGACGAGCCCGACGTAGCCGGTCCCGATGATCGTGATGTTCATGCCGGGCGCTTCGCGCGGGTCATGGGGTGAGATCGAACTCTTCGGTGCGCCGCGGCGGATAGGTTTCCCAGCCGCCGCAGGCCGGGCAATGCCAGTGGAACTGGCGCGCCTTGAAGCCGCAGGTCTCGCAGCGGTAGCGCGCGAGGCGGCGCGTGTGGCTGTGGATGAGGTTGCGCATCAGCTCCAGGTCGCGGCGCCGGTCCGCGTCCTCGGCGGCGATGATCTGCGCCTCGAGCAGGCGGTCCAGGCCGAGCAGCGTCGGGTTGCGGCGCAGCTCGTCGCGCACGAGGGCATAGGCGGCCTCGACGCCCTTCGCGTCCAGGGTCTGCTGGAACACGGTATCGAGGAGGTCGAGCGACGGATAGCGCTCGAGGTAGCCCGCGAGGAGCCGCAGCCCCTCGTCGGCGCGCCCCGCGTCGCGGTAGGCCTCCAGCAGGCGCTGCGCGACGAGCGCGAGGTACGCGGGGTCCTGGGACTCGATGCGCTTCCAGGAGTCGATGGCCTTCTCCGGATTGCCCGCATCCTTCTCGAGGTCGCCCAGTTGCAGGCTCGCGCGCACGCACTTGCGGTTCGCCTCGAGCGCGGCCTCGAGGTGGCGGCGCGCCGCGTCCGGGCGCGACTGCGCCGCCGCGGAGGCGGCGAGCTCGCACAGATACTGCGCGATGTCGCGCGAGCGCGGCTCGCCGCCGAGGCTCTTCGCCATGTCGACGGCGCGCGCCCAGTCCTTCTCCTGCTCGTAGATCTGCAGCAGGTCGGTGCGCGCCTTGGCGCTCAGCGTGGTGTCCTCGAGCTGCTTGAAGACCTGCTCGGCGCGGTCGAGGATGCCCGCGCGCAGGTAGTCCTCGCCCAGCTCGGCGAGCGCGGCGACCTTCTGCTCCTTGGCGAGGCCCTCGCGCTCGAGCAGGTTCTGGTGCATGCGGATCGCGCGGTCGTACTCGCCGCGGCGGCGGAAGAGGCTGCCCAGCGCGAAGTGCAGGTCGATGGTCTCGGGGTCCACCTTGACCACCTCGATGAACGCCTCGATCGCCTTGTCGGGCTGCTCGTTCAGCAGGAAGTTGAGGCCCTTGAAGTAGGAGCGCGGCAGCGCGCGCGACTCGTGGACGAGGTGTCTGATGTCGATGCGCGCCGCGATCCATCCCAGGCCGAAGAACAGCGGGAAGCCGAGCAGCCACCAGTACTCGAACTCCGGCATCAGGCGCCCGCGAGCGGCGGCGCCGGAGGCTCGGCGCGCGCGCGGCTCGCGCGCGCGAGGCGGCCGAGCTCGCGGCGCATGCGCAGGAGCCGCGGCACCAGCGCCAGGATGCCGAAGAGCGAGCCGGCGGCGAACGAGACGAAGATGACCGCGATGAGCGGCGCCTGCAGCGCGAGGTCGAAGTAGAAGCGCAGCGTCACCGGCTCGACGTTCTTCGCGACGAAGCCGACGAGGAGCAGGAAGACGATCGCCCAGATCGCCCACGTGACGATGCGCATCGGCGCCGCCGGCGGTCAGCGCCCTAGCGCGCCGGCTGCGGGGCGCGCTCGGCCTGCGCGGCGGCCTCTTCCTGGGCGGAGTCGACCCGCTCGCGCAGCTCCTTGCCGGCCTTGAAGTGCGGGACGTACTTCTCCGGAACCTGGACCTTCTCGCCCGACTTCGGGTTGCGCCCGACGCGCGGCGGCCGGTAGTTGAGGCCGAAGCTGCCGAAGCCGCGGATCTCGATGCGGTTGCCCTCGAGCAGCGACTGCGTCATCGCGTCGAGGATCATCTTGACCGCGTACTCCGCGTCCTTCGCCACCAGCTGCGGGTAGCGCTGCGCGAGGCGCGCGATCAGCTCGGACTTCGTCATGCCCACGCTCCCCCCTTGCATCGGCCGCTACTGCTGCGGGTTGCCCTTGTCGAGCTTCGCGCGGAGCAGCGCGCCCAGGTTGGTCGCGCCGGCGCTCGCCGCGGCGTTCTCGGTGCGCAGCTGCTTCATCGCCTCGCTCTCCTCGGACAGGTCCTTCGCCTTCACCGACAGGTTGATCGAGCGGTTCTTGCGGTCGATGTTGATGATCATCGCCTGCACCGTGTCGCCTTCCTTCAGGTGCTTCGCCAGGTCGTCGACGCGGTCGCGCGCGAACTCCGAGGCGCGCAGGTAGCCCTCGACGCCGCCGATGTCCACCACCGCGCCCTTGGCGTCGACCGAGCGCACCGTGCCCGAGACGACGCTGTTCTTGTCGTGGCCGGCGATGAAGTTGGTGAACGGGTCGCCCTCGAGCTGCTTGATGCCGAGCGAGATGCGCTCGCGCTCGACGTCGATGCCGAGCACCACCGCCTCCGCCTCCTCGCCCTTCTTGAAATTCTTCACCGCCTCCTCTCCCGCGGCCGACCAGGAGAGGTCGGACAGGTGCACGAGGCCGTCGATGCCGCCCGGCAGGCCGACGAAGACGCCGAAGTCGGTGATCGACTTGATCTGGCCCTTCACCTTGTCGCCCTTCTTGTACTCGCGGGCGAAGTCCTCCCACGGGTTCGGCATGCACTGCTTCATGCCGAGCGAGATGCGGCGGCGCTCCTCGTCGATCTCGAGGATCATGACCTCGACCTCGTCGCCCACCTGCGCGACCTTCGACGGATGCACGTTCTTGTTCGTCCAGTCCATCTCCGAGACGTGCACCAGGCCCTCGATGCCCGACTCGACCTCGACGAATGCGCCGTAGTCGGTGAGGTTGGTGACCTTGCCGAACAGGCGCGTGCCCTGCGGGTAGCGGCGCGAGATGCCGACCCAGGGATCCTCGCCCAGCTGCTTCAGGCCGAGCGAGACGCGGTTCTTCTCGGAGTCGAACTTGAGGACCTTCGCGGTCACCTCGTCGCCCACGTTCAGCACCTCGGAGGGATGCTTCACGCGGCGCCACGCGAGGTCGGTGATGTGCAGCAGCCCGTCGATGCCGCCCAGGTCGACGAAGGCGCCGTAGTCGGTGATGTTCTTGACGATGCCCTTGACGGTGGCGCCTTCCTGCAGCGAGGCGAGCAGCTGCTCGCGCTCGGCGCCCGCGGTCTCCTCGAGCACCGCGCGGCGCGACACGACCACGTTGTTCCGCTTGCGGTCGAGCTTGATGACCTTGAACTCCATCTCCTTGCCCTCGTAGGGCGAGGTGTCCTTGACCGGGCGCAGGTCGACGAGCGATCCCGGCAGGAACGCGCGGATGCCCTTCGCCATCACCGTGAGGCCGCCCTTCACCTTGCCGGTGATGACGCCCTTGATCTTCTCGCCGCTCTCGAGCGCCTTCTCGAGCTCGAGCCAAGCCGCCATGCGCTTCGCCTTGTCGCGCGACAGGCGCGTGGAGCCATAGCCGTCCTCGAGCGCCTCGATCGAGACGCTCACGAAATCGCCGACCTTGACTTCCACCTGGCCGGCGTCGGTGCGGAATTCTTCGATTGCGATCGTGCTTTCGGACTTCAGCCCCGCGTTCACCACGACGAAGTTGTCGTCGATGCTCACCACCTCGGCGGTGATCACCTCGCCGATGCGCATCTCCTTGCGGTTGAGGCTTTCCTCGAAGAGCGCCGCAAAGGATTCGCTGGACGGGGAGGTCTTGCTGGAAGCGGGGGACAGACTGGCCATTAGGGAAAAAACCTTTTCATGCCGCTGGCTTAGGCGCCAGGCGGGTCACGTTGAAGAACAGGCGCTTTAAGAGCGCCCGACCAAATTCCTTTCCTTGCACCAGCCGACGATGCGATTCACCACCTCGTCGATCGAAAGAGCCGAGGAATCCAGCACTTGCGAATCAGGCGCCGGGACCAGCGGGGCGACCGCGCGATTTGCATCGCGCGCATCCCGCTCCGCCAGATCACGGGAAAGGGCGCGCAGATTAGCACTGATTCCTTTTTCTTTCAACTGCTTATACCTGCGCTCGGCGCGCACTTCCGGGCTCGCTGTCAAGAACACTTTGAGGCCAGCGTCCGGAAACACGACCGTCCCCATGTCGCGGCCGTCAGCCACCAGGCCCGGCGGCTTGCGGAACGTCCGCTGGCGCTGCAGGAGCGCCTGGCGCACGGCTGCCAGGGGAGCGACCTCCGAGGCCCGAACGCCACAGGGCTCGCTTCGAATATCTTCCGTAACATCATGATTATCAAGGAGTACTTTTCCTGGGGCGAAGGCGACCGGCAAGCTCTTCGCCAGCGCGGCGAGGCCCGCCTCCGAGCGTTCGCCCGTCCGCAGGGAGAGGAGCGCCACCAGCCGGTACAGCGCCCCGCTCTCGAGGTAGTGGAAGCCGAGCCTGCCGGCGACGGCGCTCGCGATCGTCCCCTTGCCGGAGGCAGAAGGCCCGTCGATCGCGACCACCGGGGCCTCGCTCAAGCGCAGATGCTCCGGAAGGCATCGAAGAAGCCGGGGAACGTCTTCGCCACGCAGCCCGGGTCGTGGATGCGCACCGGCACGCCCCCGGCCGCGACCAGCGCGAAGCTCATCGCCATCCGGTGATCGTCGTACGTCCTGATCAGGACGCCGCTTTTGGGCACGGAAGGCGGAGCGATCTTCAGGAAGTCCTCGCCCTCCTCGACCTCGGCGCCGAGCTTGCGCAGCTCGGTCGCCATCGCGGCGATGCGGTCGGTCTCCTTCACGCGCCAGCTCGCGATGTTGCGAAGCACGCTCGGCCCGTCGGCGAAGAGCGCGAGCACCGCGGCGGCCATGGCGGCGTCGGGGATATGGTTCATGTCCATGTCCACGGCGCGCAGCTTCCTGCCCTCGTTTTTTACCGTGATCGAATCTTCGCCGAGCGCGACTTCGGCGCCCATCCGTTGCAGGACCTCGACGAAGCGGACATCGCCCTGGACGCTGTCGCTGCCCACGCCCTCGACCCGCACCGGCCCGCCGCCGAGCGCGCCGGCGGCGAGGAAGTACGAGGCGGAGGAGGCGTCGCCCTCGACGCGCAGCGTGCCGGGCGAGACGTAGGAGGCCGCGGGAATCGCGAAGGACTTCCACGCGGTGCGCTTCACGTCGACGTGGAAGCGGCGCATGGCGTCCAGCGTGAGGTCCACGTAGGGCTTGGAGATGAGCTCCCCCTGCACCTCGAGCGTCGACTCGCGCTTCAGGACCGGAAGCGCCAT
>Ga0070741_10003956_pt1 | contig 35471 bp, 30 predicted proteins | sample Coa_R1_4_FD_66440 | JGI IMG/M metagenome (GOLD analysis project Ga0070741, IMG submission 66440) | Surface soil microbial communities from Centralia Pennsylvania, which are recovering from an underground coalmine fire - Coalmine... | ecosystem: Environmental > Terrestrial > Soil > Unclassified ... | reverse complement strand
CAACGCCAGTTTCGACAGCCCGAACTTCGGCCAAGCCCTCTTCGACGCGATTGCTCGGGCTGGCGCCGCCGGGATTCTGTTCGTCACCTCGGCGGGCAACGAGTTTGTCAACGTGGACGTCGTCCCGCGTTACCCCTCCTGTTTCAGTCTCGATAATATCGTGTCGGTCGCGTACACCACCAACAACGATCGCTTGGGCCAATATTCCAACTACGGCGCCACTAATGTGGACCTGGCCGCGCCCGGAGCCGGTATTTACTCCTGTTTTTTCACATCCGATGCCGCGTACCTGGGCAGCCCTTATTTGGAAGGGACCTCGTACGCCGCCGCATACGTCAGCGGTGCGGTAGCGCTGATCCTGGCGAAATATCCGGGCGAGCCTTACCAACAGACCATCACGCGCCTGCTTAATGGCACGGACCCGGTGGCGGTCCTGGCGGGAAAATGTGTCACCGGCGGCCGCCTCAATTTGCTCAAGGCGCTGGCGCCGCCGATGCATTTAACTTCATTGCCTTCGGCGGTTCCCGAACTGTTCCGCTTTCGCCTGAGCTCTTCCCCGGGCCGTCGGTGCGCCATTGAGAGCTCAAGCGATCTGTACCATTGGTCGCCGTTGCTCACCAACATCACTACCACCGCCGGCGTTTTTGAATTCACCGACCTGGCCTTGCCAAACTCCGCCCCGCGCTTTTATCGTGCGGTTGATGTGCCATGAGTAAAACGCTCCAAGTCTCTTGCGTGCAGTTGCACTGGGCTAAAGCCCTGGAGCGAAACCTGGAACGGACCCTGCAATATATCCAGCAAGCCGCCGCCGAAGGCAGCCGGGTTGTGTTATTCCCCGAGACCAATCTCACGGGTTATTATTTCCCTGAAGTCATAAAACAGGATCCTCAAGCGGTGCAGGCCGCTCTCGAACGCACCTGCGAGGCCGCGGGTAAGGCGCAAATTTGGGTTATCGCCGGCACCCTGCGCAGGACCGCGGACCGTTACCTGAATATTGCCCACGTTATCGCGCCTGATGGCCGGATCGTTCATGAATACGCCAAGGTGCACATGGCTGGCCGCGACGAGCAGCGTTATTGCCGCGGAGGTGACAAACTCTCCCTCTTTGAGATCGATGGGATTCTTTGCACGCTGGTGATTTGCCGGGATGGCCGTCATCCTGAATTGTACCGGTTGCCGGCGATGGCAGGGGCCCAAATTCTGTTTCATCCATCGTGCAGCTCGGACGAAATCGAAGCGGTGATTTGGAAAAGGACTTCCGGCCGCGCGCAGCAACCGGTCGGACCGAATACTAAAATCTTTCATTGCGTCGCCAACACGATCGGCCAATCCCCCGATGGCAAACAGAGCTCCAGCGGCATGTCTTTTATCCGCGAACCCTCGGGCATGCCGCTGGCGGAAGCCGGGTGGTACCAGGAAGAAATGATCACCGCCACCTTGGACCTCGAGCGCGCCGATCGGAGTTACGCGCTCGACAGCCTGAAGGATCCCCCCTTCCTGCGGCAGCATTGGGATAAAATGCTCACGGAACTCAAAGCGCGAGCGGATCTGAAACCGGAGTAGGAGACCCTTACGCTTCGGGCCTCGACAGTGCGTTCGCGCCCTCATAGTCTATAACCGGATTTTAGTCGGATTTGCATGACGCCAACTGAAACATTGCTGCGCGAATTAATCGCCCTACCCAGCGTGAATCCGGCTTTTCTGCCGCCGGGAGACGCTAAGGCGGGTGAGAACCGCGTGGCAAGACTGCTGGCGTCCAAGGCTGTAAAGGCCGGCCTGACTGTGGAGTTCAGAAAGGCTCTGCCAAACCGGTCCAACCTCCTGGTGTGGCTGCGTCCGCGAGGCAAGACGCGTCACCGAATCGTTCTGGCGCCCCACTTGGATACGGTGAATGGGACAGCCGACCAGTTCGTTCCTCGAAAGACAGGCAGGCGATTATACGGTCGGGGAGCCTGTGACACCAAGGGCTCGGTTGCGGCAATGTTTAGCGCTTTGTGCCAATTGGCTCGGCAAGGCCCCAAACCGTCGGCAACGGAGATCGTGTTTATTGGCTTGGTAGACGAAGAAAACAATCAAAGCGGGTCGCGCGCCCTCGCCGCCAGCGGGTTCAAAGCCGACCTGGCCATCATCGGCGAACCGACGGGTCTGCTGGTCGTGACCGCGCACAAAGGCAGTTTGTGGATGCGCTTCGAAACTCGCGGATTATCCGCGCACGGCTCGCGGCCGGACCTCGGCCGCAACGCGGTGCATGAGATGGCCAGGATTGTTGATTTGCTTGAGACCAGCTATGCCGTCAGCCTGAAAAAACGGCGCCACCCGCTGCTGGGCCAAGCCACGGTGAGTGTCGGTGTGATCAACGGCGGCAGCCAACCGAACATTGTACCCGACCGTTGTTCGATTCTGGTCGATCGCCGGACGCTGCCGGGGGAAAGCGAGGAGAGCGTGCGACGCGAAATTCAGGCGATGCTGCGGCAAGCGCATTTGGAAGCGGTTTGCGAGGACGATAAGTTCGCGCCTTGTCGCCCGCTGGAAACCGACTCCGATCTGCCGTTCGTCGCCCGGTTTCTCAGCCAAGCCGGCCAACGCCGGCCGGCTGGGGTCGATTATTTCTCGGACGCCGCCGTGCTGGCGGAAGCCGGGATCCCGAGCATTGTTTTTGGGCCCGGCGATATCGCCCAGGCGCACACAGCCGACGAATGGATTGAACTAGCCCAACTCGAACAGGCCACGGAAATGTTCCTGAAATTCCTTAGCTCCCTACCCTAAACCCGGCACGTTTGCCTCCATGCTAGCAGAGAAAGTCGAACTCGCACCCCCGTCCGCAGCGGCGCATAAATCCACATTTTTCCGCCAGAGCGGCTGGCTGATGATCGCCAACATCGCGGGCGGGCTCCTGATGTGGGCGGTGCACTTCCTGGCCAACCGGATCGGCACTTCGGCGTACGGATTGTTCATAACCTTGTTGACGGCAGTTATGCTGGTGCCGGCGATCCCGCTGCAGATGGTATTTGCGCAGCAGACCGCCAAGGCCCTCGCCACCGGCGGCGAACGGGAGCTAGCGGCCCTGGTTCGTTTTATTTGCCTCGGAAGCCTGGGAATTTGGGTGTTGCTCTGCCTGGCGGTGCTCGCGCTTCAGCAATCAATTCTCTCGTTTTGGGGAGTGTCTGATCCGGTCGCCTTATGGATCACGATGCCCATTTTGCTCGTGACCATTTGGGCGCCGGTCTTCATGGGCATTTTGCAGGGCCAGCAGAATTTTCTGTGGTTGGGCTGGAGCATGATGAGCGGCGGCATTGGGCGTTTGGGTGCGGCTGCGGTGGCGGTTCTGGTTTTGCACCTGGGCGCCTCTGGCATGATGATCGGGGTGCTCGCGGGCGCTGTCCTGGGATTGTTGATTGGCGTTTGGCAGACGCGCCAACTTTGGCTTCGGCCCCCCCGGACTTTTGTCTGGAGCGGTGTCTTGCGACAGATCATTCCGCTGTTGTTCGGCTTCATCTTTGTTCAATTCCTTTTCACCGGCGACACTCTCTTCGTGAAGCACTATTTCACTGGCTCAGCCACGGGGGCTTATGGCAGCGCTGGCACGCTCTCGCGTGCGCTCATCTGGCTGGTCGGTCCGCTGGCGACAGTGATGTTCCCGCGCATCGTCCATAGCTCGGCCAAATCCGAGAAGACGGACATCATGGGAATGGTCCTGCTCGGCACGGCCGTGCTGGCGATCGGGGGGGCAGCGGGCTTGGCTCTCCTCGGCCGATTCGTCATCGCGCTGCTGTGGGGCAAAGATTTCGTGCAGGTCGCCGGCCCGGTATTGCCATGGTACGCCCTGGCCATGGTTCCGCTGGCGCTGGCCAATGTGCTGGTTAATAATCTGCTCGCCCGATCGCAGTTCAAAGTGGTCCCGGTCACGTTCCTTTTGTCCATCGGCTATGCCGTAACCATGGTCTACGTTAACCAAAGGTTCCATAGTCTGGTGGTGGTCCTCCAAACTGTTGGCGTGTTTAACCTGCTGTTCCTGGCGGCATGCGCCTGGTTTACCTGGGGCGACAAGCAACACCCAGTTCGCGCCGGCTGAAAGACCGATCTTCAGTTCAGGTGCTTGCCGCCCGATTAAGGCGATCGGCTACAGCCTTCCATCGAGCTTCATCAGGCAGCGACTCGACCATCACGACCTCAGCGCCGGCGTCGTCGCACTCATGCAACTGGGCGTAAATTGCCCGTGCGAAGGCTTCCGGATCGTGGGGGATGACATTCACGCTGGCGAATTCCTGGGTCGAAGGAATGTGCGTGTGGGCGATAATGTGAATTTTGCGAAGCGACGTCCCCAGTTGCCTGGCCTGGCTCTCGAGATCGCCGTCATGCTGCCACCGTGCCAGCACGAGTCGTGCGCGCGGCGCATAATGCTTCAGAAGCATGCCGGGGCTTTTGAGGGTCCCGCCTTTTGCTGCTGAACCCACCTCCAGTTCGCCGGTGACGGTCAGCAACGCCTCGTCATGGATCATTCCAGGCCTGAGCACGCGCGGCGGTTGAACCGACACATCCAATACAGTCGATTCTATGCCGACCTGGGCTTGACCGCCGTCCACTATTAAAGGGATCTTGCGGCCAAGTTGCTTCAGCACATGACCGGCGTTGGTCGGAGAAACCCGGTTGGACAGATTGGCGCTGGGAGCGGCCAGCGGAAACCCGCACCGTTGAATGACCGCTTGAATGAAAGGGTGGCTGGGCCAGCGGATCCCCACCGTCGGACCGCCCGCGGTTAAGATATCCGGAATCAAAGCGGCGCGGGGAACCACCAGCGTGAGCGGCCCAGGCCAGAACGCTTGCGCTAACTTATCCGCAAGACCGGGCCAGTGGCTGGCACAGCGCCTCGCCATCTCGAGGGTAGCGACGTGCGCGATAATCGGGTTGTTCGCCGGCCGGCCTTTGACCTCGAAAACCCGGGCTACGGCCTGAGGATCCAGAGCGTTCGCCGCCAAGCCATACACCGTCTCAGTGGGAAGGGCAACCACCTGCCCGGCTCGTAGCAAATCAGTCGCCCGCCGAACCGCCGCTTCGAACAACTCCGAGGTGTCGGTCGGCAGAATCTCCGCCCCACTCTGAGACGATTTTTCCATAGGCGCCTGAGACTGGCCAAAGGCTTTTCAAAAAGGATTTTGTGGTAGTGGGAAATTGGTGTCCCGCTCAAAACTTTGTGGCAATCAGTGAAATTCGTGTCTATCCCAAAGGCTTTTCAAAAAGGATTTGTGGTAAGTGGGGAAATTGGTGTCCCGCTCAAAACTTTTGTGGCAATTAGTGAAATTCGTGTCTATCCGGATTTGGCCGTAGCTGAGATTGGTGTCTGGAACGCTCGCCTCGCTAGTCATCTTTCTTCGCGCAAGTGCCGCGGGTCTTGAGTTCTTCGCAACGAGCGGAGATTTGCAGGCGATAGGACTGCGCGGCGAACCCCAGCTGCTGAGTGATTTCGCTTTCCAGACGCTTAAGCTTCTCGCTTTCGAACTCGACGATTTTGTCGCAGTCCTGGCAGATAATGTGATTGTGGTGGGGATGCTCCGCGTAATTTGGATCGTAAAATTTGTAATCCTTGCCAAAATCCATTTCCCGGACCAACCCACTTTCGGTCAACAGGGGTAAGGTGCGGTAAACGGTAGCGCGAGAAACCGACTTGTCGCGGCGCTGGGACCAGGCAAGCAATTGTTCCGCCGTAAAATGCTGGCTGGTGCTGAAAGCGGTGTCGATAATGGTGCGCCGCTGCGAGGTCAGGCGCAACCGTTTTCCTGCCAGAAAATCCATGAACCGCTGCTTGGGGCACTTGCTGCCTCGATCTGCCATGCTGGCAGTATAAGTTTTGATGTCCCTGCAAGTCAACGTCCCGGGAGAACACTCGGACCCATCTGATTTTGCGTCCCATTCGCGTTCATTCGCGTTCATTCGCGGTTGATTTCATTGAGGGCTTGCAACTCGCGGTTGCCAACCGGAAACTCGCGCCCATGATTATCGAGTTGGTTAACACCGGCAGCGAACTGATGCTCGGGCGGGTGCTCAACACCCATCAACAATGGCTCTGCCGCCAACTCGCAGACCTCGGTTACGTGGTTTCACGCCAGGTCGCCGTTCCTGACACGGGCGCCGATATCCAACTGGCCGTACGCGAGTCGCTCAGCCGGGCGGACCTGGTCATCACCACGGGCGGGCTTGGCCCAACCTCGGATGACCTCACGCGCGACTTGATTGCTCAGATGCTCGGGCGAGAACTGCGCGAGAATGCCGAGGTGCTCGCCCACATCTCGCAATTTTTCACCGTGCGCCAGCGGCGCATGCCCGAGCGGACTCGGGTGCAGGCCCTGGTCCCGGAAGGCGCGGTGGTGCTGTCCAATCCCAACGGCACGGCGCCGGGCCTGGCGCTGGAAGTGGGTCCAGATCTTTTTCGACCCGGAAAGGGCAGCTGGCTCATCATGCTGCCTGGACCACCCCGCGAGCTTCGACCGATGTTCAAGGATGCGGTCGTTCCACTGTTACGTCAGTTTTTGCCGCTGGACGCGCCGTTCGTTTGCCGTACCTTGCGCGCGACCGGCCTGGGCGAATCCGTCGTCGAGGAACGGGTCAGCGGGCCGCTTGACCCATTGGTCGCGCGTGGATTGCAAATCGGTTACTGCGCGCGCCCGGGCCAGGTGGATGTACGGTTGGCGGCGCACAATACGAATGCCGAAGGAATTGTTGCTGAAGCCGCGGCCATCGTTCAGAAGCAGCTTGGGAAATTCCTCTACAGCGATGGCGAAGAGGAAATCGAAGCCACCATCGTCGAGTTATTAACCGCACGAAAACTGACCTTGGCTGTAGCCGAGTCCTGCACCGGCGGCTGCATCGCCAACCGCTTAACGAACGTACCTGGGGCTTCCGCTATATTTTTGGCGGGATTAGTCACTTACAGCAATGCGGCCAAGCACAAGTTTCTCGGGGTTCGGGAGCAGACATTAGAAGCGAACGGCGCGGTCAGCGAAGCCGTAGCTCGTGAGATGGCAGAGGGCGCTTGCAACCAAACGGGAGCCCGTTACGCGTTGTCAGTCACCGGCATCGCGGGGCCCGGTGGTGGTTCGGAGGCCAAGCCAGTCGGCACGGTGTTTATCGGACTGGCTGGTCCGGAGAAGACGATCGTGGAGCGTATGTTCAATCCCTTCGATCGTGAAACTTTCAAGCAGGTGACGGCGCAGCAGGCACTCGATTTGTTGCGACGCAACTTGCCGCCGGCGCAATAAAAAACCCGCAGCTTTGGGCTGCGGGCAAAATTCATACCGCTTGCGCTGGCTGGCTACGCGCCATTATCGCCAATCGCTTCCACCGGGCAGCCTTCTTTGGCTTCCTTGCAGCGAGCCTCTTCTTCGGGCGATTCGGGCTGTTTGTAAACGAAAGAATAGCCGCCATCTTCGTTGCGCTTAAAATTGTCGGGGGCGGTCTCGCGGCACAGATCGCAATCGATGCATTGATTATCTACGTAATACTTGCCGCCCACGTTTTCAGGATATTTATTTGCGACGTCAGCCATAAAATTATTTAGTGTTGCCGCGCAATATGACCAGCGGCATAACCCGTGGCAAGCCCCAATCACTCCGCCCGTCTCGCCGCGCTGCATCATAAGCAATAGCTTTCCTGTTTCTCCGCAAGGTGAGAAACTCTGGCGATCGTCTGGCCGACCCGGTCGGCTTCTCGCGGGTTGGTCCGTTGTTCAGAGTCAAAACAAATTGCTGCGCCCGCTCCGCCTCGTGCTGAGGCGCGCGGGATGAACCCAGGGGCAAACTGCTCGCTACGGGCCCGATTGTGAATAAGCAGTGAATAAGCTTTTGAATTCAGATCTTTACTTGCAGCTCGGGCCTGCCGCAGGGCATGGGCGCACCCTGACTTTTCGCAAGGCATTACAGTTATTGTTTGGCATGGAACAAGAAATGGCTCCCGCTTTGTCCACCCCCGACCAGCTTGTCAATAATCCTGTTAATAACTCCAATCCAATCTCACGGCACCGTCAGGTACATCGCCTTAAGATATTTGGCTTCCGGGATCGTCGCCGGATGGTCCGGAGCGTGAGTTGTCCGGGCTAATTCCGTGTAACGCCGGGCGGTAGTCCGGGCCGCGGCCCGCACGGTTTCAAAGAACTCCTGTTCAGAAACGTGAGCCGAACAGGAACAGGCAAGCAGCACTCCCTGCGGCCTAAGGAGCTTCAGCCCGAGCAAGGCCAAACGACGGTAAGCGCTCACCGCCCGCTCGCGTTCCGTCTCGCGTTTGGCCAGCGAAGGTGGGTCGAGAATCACCATATCAAACATCGGCGAACGGTTCGCCGCCAGCCATTCAAAGGCGTCGGCTTGCACTTTTTTCCGCATGCACGCATTGATGATTCGATTTGTCTTGTTTAGCGTGAAATTCCGCTCCGCGGCCGCCAAGGCATGCGCACTGATATCCAGATCGGTCACGGACCGGGCGCCACCGCGAGCGGCATAAAGTGAAAAGCCGCCCGAGAAGCTGAAGGCATTGAGGACCGAGCGGCTGGCGGACATCGTTTCGATCTTCCGGCGATTTTCGCGCTGGTCCAGAAAGAACCCGGTCTTTTGCCCATGGAGTACCTCCGCTTCGAAAAATAAGCCGGTCTCAAGAAAGGTTACGGTTTCGACGATGGGCTTACCCGACACAACTTGGCCGTCCGAATTGGCAAAGCGATTGATGGCGATCGGGATCGAGTTGCGACTAAGCCGCAGAACGATCCGATCCGGCTGCAGCCGTTCGGAAAGGACTTCGAGGATTTGCGGCAGCCAGGCCAGCCATGCGGGCGTGTAAATCTTGAGGACCAAGGTTCCGCCGTAGCGATCCAGGACCAGTCCCGGCCAACCATCGCTCTCCCCGTTGATCCAGCGAAATCCGGTCGTTTGCGAATCAAACAGTCCATCTCGTTTGATCAGCGCCTGCTCGAGGAGTTCGCCCCAGAAGGCGCGATCCACGTTCCGAGGTTTGCCGGCATGTAAAATCCGGACGCGAATGGGTGAGCCTGGATCGAATAACCCCATCGCCAGAAAACGATCCTTGCGATCGTAAATGACGGCCAACTCGCCCACTTCGCCCGGTCGGTTTTGGTCTCGAATGCTATCGGCAAAAAGCCAGGGATGTCCCGAGCGCAAAGTGGATTCCGCCGCCGCACTGATTCTCAGGCGCAGCCGGCGCACGGTATTCGAGCCTGCGGCGCCTCCAGAAGCGGCCGCTGACAAAGGCGAATCCTTGCTCTTGGGCATGTGCTGCAAATTGTCGGGCAAACGAGCGACGCTGGCAAGAAGCGGCGATTTGGTATAGTCCAGGCACATGAAAATCCTGTTTATCGGCGGAACGGGCAACATTTCGGCTGAGTGCGCCCGATTGCTTCACGAGCGCGGCCACCAGATCACAGTGCTGACGCGGGGGCGCAGCGTGGTACCCAAGGGGTACCAGGCGGTCGTCGCGGATCGCAGGGATCGCGCCAGCATGACCCAAGCTCTTCAGGGGTTAAATCCCGAGGTCGTGGCGAATTTTCTGGGCTATGAGCTGACCGATGTTCAATTGGACGCCGAGCTTTTCAAAGGGGCGGTGCGCCAATACATTTTCATCAGCTCCGCCACTGTGTATCTCAAGCCGCCGACAAAACTGCCTTTGACGGAGGAAGGTCCATTCGGCAATCCATTTTGGGAATACGCGCAAAAGAAGCTGGCCTGCGAGGAATGGTTGCGCCGCCAACACCAGGAGAACGGGTTTCCAGTCACCATCGTGCGGCCCTCCCACACTTACTCGAAACTATGGGTGCCCAATCCCGTCTCCAGTTCGAGCTTTACCTTCGCCCAGCGTTTGGAACAGGGGAAACCGGTGTTTGTGCCTGATCAGGGGGAAAGTCCGTGGACCCTCACCGCGGCCTCTGACTTTGCGGTCGGTCTGGCTGGACTAACGGTTAATCCTAAAGCGGTGGGAGAAGCATTTCACATTACGAGCGACGAAGTGCTGACCTGGAACCAAATCGTCAGTGAAATTGCGACTGCCGTCGGGGCCGCGGCGCCGGTCGTGGTCACGGTGCCAACGGATTTTATCTGCAAGATGGCGCCGCAAATGACCGGCTCGCTTAAGGGCGACAAGTCGCATCCCGGTATATTTGATAACTCGAAGATCAAGCGGTTCGTACCCGATTTCCATTGTCGCAAACCTTTCCACCTCGGCGTGCGCGAATCTGTGGAATGGTTGCGCGCTCATCCGGAGCAACAAAACCTAAGTGCCAAAGTGGATGCGCTCTGCGAGCAAGTGATCCAGGCTTGGCGTGCGGAGTCCCGGCTTTAAGTGCTATTTATCCTGAGGGTTGAGAAATTTGAACGCCAAGCCCGCAACCAGGCCAGCCGCGAAACACGCCAGCAGGTAGATCCAAATGTTGGCCCACGACGAGAGACCCATTATCGAGATTCCCACTGCGACCGCCGGGTTGAAGGCCGCGCCGGAAATGCTTCCCACCGAAAAGGCACCGGCCAAAACGGTAAATCCAATGGCCAAGCCATAGAATGAATTGTTGGCCGTTGCTTTTGCGGTAGCGCTATTAAGAACGACATACACCAGCGCAAAGGTGAAGAGAAACTCCGCCAGCAGCGCCGGGCCAGGCCGCAGCACCATGGGTTTGGCCGAAACGTCCCCTTTAAGGTAGTTCAGGACCAAAGCGGCCAGAACCCCGCCGACGATTTGCGCCGCCCAGTATGGCACCACATCGGCAGTCGCGCACCGGCCTCTCACCCACACGCCCAAGGTTACAGCGGGATTGTAGTGACCGCCGGAAATGTGGCCCCCCGCATAAATCATCACCATGAGGACAGCCCCGATCCCCAAAGGCGCAATGACGCCGGCGCCCCCAATTATCACACAGCAGCCAACGGTCAGAACCAGAAAGAATGTCCCAATGAATTCCACAATGTATTTGTTCATAGTTTTCCGTTTGGATTGGTTAAGCCACGGTAATCGCTCGGCCATTCATTTACAATCTTTCCCCGCTTCCCGTGGCTGCAAGCGGGCGCATCTCAACGTTTGTCGTTCAAAAAGTGAGGGCACTCTAAAAGTCTGCGCTGCGCCGCTGCCCCTTTTTCCTTTGACATCGCCAAGTGATCGCGCTCGCATAGGTTTATGGTAAACGTTGGCGACCTATGAAGTTTCAAATTCTGCTGGCGAGTTCCCTCTTGTGGGCAGGCACCTGCCTGGGCGCCGAAAAAGAAACCCGGTTTTTCGAGATGCGGACCTATTATGCCGCTCCAGGGAAACTCGATGATCTACTGGCGCGCTTCCGCGATCATACGCTTAAGCTCTTCGAGAAGCATGGCATGGCCAATATGGGTTATTGGCTGCCCCAGACTAATTCCGAGAACAAATTGATCTATCTCCTGGCCTACCCGAGCCGGGAAGCCCGCGAGAGCTCCTGGAAAGCGTTTTCCTCCGACCCGGAATGGCAGGCAGTGGCCCGGGCCTCAGAGCGCCAAGGCAAGCTGGTAACCAAAGTCGAATCGGTATATCTCCAACCGACAGATTTTTCTCCCCCGGTCAGGGCCGAGGTGTCCGCCGCGCCGCGGTTATACGAGTTGCGCATCTACCAGGCTGCTCCGGGCAAGCTCGACGCTCTCTTGGCGCGGTTCAGGAATCACACGACTGCTCTGTTCGCCCGGCATGGGATGTCGCAGTTCGGCTATTGGGTGCCCACCGAGGGCAAGGATGGCGCCGGCGAACGGCTGATCTATATATTAGTTCACAAGGATTACGCGGCTTGGTCTGATTCTTTCAAGGCGTTTCGCGCCGACCCCGAATGGATCAAAGTCAAGGCCGACTCCGAAGCCAATGGCTCGCTCACCATAGAAAACGGAGTCAAATCCGTGCTAATGGCCCCCACCGATTTTTCCCCTGCCAGGTGAGCTCATGAAGAGATTCATTCTGCTGCTATTTGCCCTGTCCTGCGTGGCAGGCGGAGCCGGCGCGGAAGAAAAGCCAAAGCCAATCAAGGCTGCGGTAGGCGAAGAATTTAAACTTACTCTGGAATCCAATCCAGCGAGCGGGAACCAATGGCTGCTGGCGCGTCCTTTGGATGAACGGCTGCTCAAACTGCTGGGCAGCGAGTACAAACGCGGCCGCTCCGGCGGAGCCGCCGGGCCCGGCAGCGATGTCTTGAGTTTCCGAGCACTCGCGGAAGGCAAAACCGAGATTTACCTGAAATATGGCAAGCTCTGGGAGAACGACGTGGCGCCGGCGCGTAAGACCAATTTTGTCGTAGTGATCACGCGAATGACTGGCCGCTAAGGGGCAACGGCGCCGAGGGCGTCGGTAATTCCAGTCGCCCAGCGCACCCGTGCGGCCTTTTGGCAGAGTTCGGCCAGGATGGCGGGGTTCTGCCGAGGCGGTGACGACGCGAGTTTCCAGCGAGTTTCCAGCGTTGCGGGCAGGGCTGGATTGGTGCATGCTTTTGCAAACACCAGAAGTTCTTATGGCCGATTTCAAGTTTTCATGTCCTCATTGCCAACAGCATCTCCAATGCCGGGAGGAGTTCTCTGGCCGGCAGATTCAATGCCCGAGTTGCCGTGTGTTGATCCGGATCCCTCCTGTGCCCGGCCAGACCGCCCAATTCGCGCCGGAGTCGGGGATGACGTGGGCCACTTTCGTTCCCGGAGCCGGCCCTCAACCAGCGCCCGGGCCTGAGCGAAAGCCTCGGGAAGGGGAGAAAGGGTCCAGCTGAGTGAGTGATTACCGGCGGTCCAGCTCGGCAATCGCCGAGCGCAATCGATGTTCAATGGCGTGCTGGCGCTCGGTGGCGACAATTTTGGTGCCGTCCAGCTCACGCACATAAAAGCTATCAATGGCGGCGCCGCGTTCAGTGCTGATCTTGGCGCCCGAGATGTCGAGAGACAATTCCGAAAGTCGCTCGGAGATGGCGTAGAGCAGGCCGACACGGTCTTCAGTTTCGACTTCAATGACGGTGCGCGTGTCGGACGCATCATTGTCGAAGCCGATGCGGGTGGCGATCCGCTCGCCGGTATAGGCCTGGTAAACCGGGCGCGTGATTTTCTGGCGCGCAATCAAGGCGTGGAAATCTACCTCTTCGCCGGTGAGCGCTTTCTGGACCACTTCTTCAAAGCGTTTCCGTTGCTCGGCGCCGGCGAGATTGCCGGTCCGGGCGTCCTGAACGTAAAAAGTATCGAGCACGATGCCATCGGTTCTGGTGAAGATTTGCGCGCTCAGGATGTTCAAGCCGGCGGCGCTGAACGACCCGGCAATTTTCCAGAAGAGCCCGGCGCGGTCCCAGGTGCAGACTTTGACCGTGTTACAGGCGCGGTCGGGCTGATCGTGCCAGACCACCACTGGCGCAAGCGGATTTTCCTGGTCGGAGGTTTGCAACCGCATGAACTGGTGAGCCCGCGCCACATCCTCGAGCACCTCGCGCGCCGAATGGATTTGATAATAGCGCGGCGGCAGGGTTTCGAAGTGAGCCTGCAGCTCTTCGCTCGACAGTTCGGCGTCCATGAGGCCCGCGACTTCTTCGCGCAGCAATTCGCGTTGTTTTTCTTCGGCTCGAACAAATTCGGTTCCGCCGGCCATCAGTGCCGCCGTCTTATTGTGAAGCGACCAAAGCAGGGAATCCTTGAACCCATTCCAGAGCTTGTCGCTGGTGGCTTGGGAATCGACGAAGGTATGCAGTGTCAGCAGGGTTAGGGCTTCGGAATTTTGCACCTGCTTGCCGAAGCGGCGGATGACGGCGGGGTCATCGAGGTCGCGCCGTTGCGAGGTGCTGGCCATGAGCAAGTGGTGTTCGATGACCAGGCAGAGCGTATGGGTGGAGGCGCCGTCGAGGCGCAGGCGCTTGGCGACGCGGAGTGCCAGTTCGGCGCTCACATTTGAGTGGTTGCCATGCCCGTCGGCTTTGCCTACGTCATGGAGCAGCAGGGCCAGATATAAAAGAAAGGGGCGCTCCAATTTTTGGAACAGGGGCACGTATTCGCTATAGGGCGTTTCTTTGGCTTCCCAGATTCTATCCAGTTGTTCGAGGCACATCAGCGTGTGCTCGTCCGCCGTGTACTGATGATAAAATTCGTGCTGGACCAGGCAGGTCAGTTTGCCGAATTCCGGGATGTACTTGCCCAGCAAATCCATTTCATGCATGGCCCGCAGGATGCGCGAAACGCTGCCGCGCTGGCCTAAAATGGTTAAAAAGGTTTCGCGCACGTGTTCATCGGTCAGGAAGGCCCGGTCTACCAGCCCGAGTTGGTTGCGAACCAATTGGGCCAGGTCCGGATGAATTTCCAGGCCTCGTTGTTGCGCATAGAGAAACAGGCGCATCAGTCGGCGCGGTTGGTCTCGAAAAACCCTGGGAGTAGCTGCCTGGATCTCGCCGTCGATGATTTTAAAACCATCGATTGGTTCGACCGGACGGCTTCGGCCAGATGGCAGGAGGGAACGAAAGGAGAGCTTGCGTGGTTTGGGCAGGAGTGCCAGGCGCTGCTCGACGGTATGAGTGATGCGAAAGATGTTGCGGGAGTGGCTGTACACATCGCGCATGAAGCGCTCGATGCGGCGGCTGGGCGACCGTTCGGCGTAGCCCAGATTGTGCGCTACGGCCGGTTGCAAGCTTTTGGTCAGCACGTCCATGCCACGGTCGGCGTGGTAGTGCATTTCGGTGCGCACGCGCAGCAAAAAGTCATACGCCGCCTCAAGCTGCTTGCGCTCGCTTTCGCCGATCATTTCATGGGCCTGCAGCTCCGTGAGCGAACGGGTGCGGTACTTGAAGAAAGCCATCCAGAGAAGGTTCTGATAGTCCCTCAGGCCGCCGCACCCGTTCTTGATATTCGGCTCCTGCATGCTGGCTGAGTTGCCAAACTTGTTGCGGCGGGCATTTTGGTCCGCGATGCGCATGGCGATATACTCTTCCTCATGCTTGTTCACGCATTTGGCTACTAATGCCTTTTCGAACTTCCCGAACAGCGTGGCGTCCCCAGTGACAACTCTTGACTCAATCAGCGAGGTCTTGGACTGCATGTCGCTGTTGGCGACCTTGATGCAATCGTCAACTGTCCGCACGGAATGCCCAACCTTCAATCCGATGTCCCAGAGCGGGTAAAGCAAGCCGTCGATGATTTTGGAGAGGTGCGGTAGCGGACGGCGCGCGGCAATCTGCCGATCATGCAGGAACATGAAATCGATATCGCTGTGAGGATTAAGCTCGGCACGACCGTAACCACCGATGGCGACCAACACCAGGGCAGGGAACTCCTTTTGAGCTTGTTCGGACAATCCGGCCTTGGCAGCGTCCCAAAGGTGACGCAAGAGCGCGTCCAGCACGGCTGCCCGTGCATGACAGATAACCAGGCCATCGCCACCCGCTCGGTGGGCCATCTTCAGCCGATGCGTCTCCAACTTCAGAAAGCCCTTGTATCGGGGCAGTTCCTGGGTGGCCTGTCTGCCTGGGGGCAAGCGCAAGCGGGCCTCGGCATCGGCTTGGATTTTCTTAACCAGTTCCTGCATTCGCGCTTCAGTTTGGTTGCAAACCAGGGGCAACGCAAGTGCCCCCGGGTTTTCAGGGATGAGCAAAAATTCTTTACATTTCTATTGACCAGCAGGCCCTATCTGTGGCGGGATGATAGAACCCATTTACGGGTGTAGTCAGATGGCAAAAGTCCTATTACGAAATGGGAACGGTTCACGTTCCCCACAACCATCCAAATACGACGCTCACAACTCGGTGTTGTCGAAGACGTACGGGGTGCTGGCGGATTTGCGCCGTGAGCTTTCCGACTCCAAGGCTGCGGTCAGCGAACGGGAGGAGTTGCTGCAGAGCTTTGCCAGTTGCGGCGACTCGCAAAGAGCCTGGCTGCTGCTGGAGGATTATTTCGAGAAACTCTCGCTTTCGCGCAAGGATTTCCCCAGTGCGGATTGGTGGCCACGGCTGTTGGCGGCCCAGGGACGTGCCAGATTGGAAGAAGTGGCTTTCTTATTTCTGAGGGCTAAGAGGTCGCTGCCGACTGAGCTTGCTCCTTTTGGGAATCTCGACCGCTTCGCTCAAGTCGAGCATGCCGCCCGCGAACAGCAATTGGTCAGGCACCTGGAAGAATGGCTGTTTCCGCCTGGACCGTTGCATTTGGACGTTCCGCGCGCTTCACTGCGCGTTCTGTGCCGGCCCATCCCTGATGAGGCTCATCCAGCGCGTTATCGCCTTGGGGTGCAATTTCAGTTGGCGCGCCCGAGGACGGGGGACAAGATTCGCACCTTTAGCGAGATAGTCGAGCTGACCAATCGAGCGGCGCATGAGCAGGAGTTATTTGCTCCGGAAGATTGGGAATTCATTCAATGGCTGGCCCAGAGCCACGCGGGCCGTTCAGACGGCGAAGAGACTCTGATGCTTTCGGACGAAGAACTGCTGCATTGGCTCGCGCGTTGGGGACATACCGCGCGGCTGGAGTTAGCGGCTTTGAGCAAGGAGCCGGGCACTTTGAGATTCCAGGGGCAGCTGGCCGAGTTGACCCCGCATTTGGAGAATGGCAGCACCGAGCTGTCGTTTACGCACCGCTTGACCATACCGGGGGGGGAGGCCGTTGCCCTGTCCGAGGTGCAGTTCTTCAACCAGCGACCTCCCCTGGCCCTTGCCCGGGGCACATTTTACCTGGTGCGTAACTCCCCTCCGCCACAATTGCTCGAACACTGGGCCAGCCAGGCTTCGGTCCCGGTTCGACAACTAAGCCATCGCCTGCTGACGCACCTGCGCCGAACCCAAGCCAATCAGAGTGTCGATTGGGAACAGCTTTGCATCACCCATCCGGGCCGGCCTCAGTTCACTTTCGAGCTGCTCGATGAAACGGTGCGTCTCCGATTGCAGGCCCGAAGCGAGCGCGACGACAGTCTCTGGCTGTGGAATGGACACGAATGGCAGATCCAGGACGGTCGGAAAAAGGCTGCGGAAAAACCGGAAATTCTGGACGACGCCCGCCTGGAGCCGGCGACACGCTGGCTGCGGCAGCTGGACTGGTTTACCCCTGAACCCGGCTTGTGGGTGGGAGATGCCAACGAGGCCTTTTTGAGCACGGTTTCGCATGCCTGGGCGGAGCGCCCGCGCGAAGCTGACTATCTGGCCAATCCAGCATTCCAGCGGCTTTTCCTCACGCCTCGGCAGCTGCGCCCGCGGCTCGTGGTCAAGGGCAGCGGCATCGATTGGTTATCGGTTTCAGCCGAATGGGAACACGAAAGCATGAAGCTCAGCGCGGCCGATCTGCAACGGCTGCAGACGGCCACCGGACGTTTCGTGAAATTGCCCGATGCCGGCTGGGTCGAGCTGGATTCGGCGGCGGTGCAGAATGCGCACGAGGCGATGGCGGATATAGGAATCGATGGCCTGGTGCCCGTAGCCCAGAAGATTGGGATGGAGCAGATAGCCCACCTGGATGAGACGGGATTGCAACGGTTCGTCGATACGCCGCAAGCAGAAGCATTGCGCGCGCGCGTCAAGGATTTCAAGGGAGTCCCCGGAACGGAGTTGCCGACACTCATTCAGGCGGAGTTACGGCCTTACCAAAAGGACGGTTTCGATTTTTTGTGTCACCTGACCCGCATGCGCCTGGGCGGTATTCTGGCCGACGACATGGGATTAGGCAAAACGATCCAGACGCTGGCCTGGCTGGCCTGGTTGAAAGAGCGGCATACAAAGAATCCGAAACCAGGGTTGGTGATCTGCCCGGCATCGGTGTTGCACAACTGGCGGCGGGAAGCTAACCGGTTCACACCCGGGCTCAAGGTGCTGGTGCTGGAAAGCGGCGCGGCACGGCACAATTTGCGCAAACAAATTCCGCAAAACGATTTGATCGTCACCAATTACGCATTGTTACGGCGAGACCTCGAAGAGTTGCAGAAATTCCAATTCCGGGCGGTGATTCTGGACGAAGCCCAATTCATCAAAAACCCCGGAGCGCAGGTAACGCAATCGGTCAAACAGCTCAAGTCAGAGCATCGCCTGGCCTTAACCGGCACGCCCCTGGAGAATCGCCTGCTGGATTTGTGGAGCATCGCCGACTTCATCCAGCCCGGCTATCTGGGTAATCAGGATCAGTTTGCCGAAATGTACGAGCCGCGCGGAGAGAATGCCGAATCGGCGCAACGCATCGCTCGGAAAAGGCTGTCGGCCAAATTACGCCCGTTGCTGCTGCGCCGTCTCAAGAAACACGTGGCCAAGGACCTGCCCGATCGCATCGAACAGCGTCGGGATTGCCAGTTGGACGAGGAGCAACGGAAGCTGTACCTGGCCGAATTGCGGCGCAGCCGGGAGCAGGTCATGAAAACAGTGGCCGAGAAGGGACTGAACAAGAGCAAAATCCATGTGTTGGCGGCGCTGACGCGTTTGCGCCAGATCTGCTGCCATCCTAAACTCGTGGGCAGCGATTCGGCCTCGGGGAAGACCGAGACGCTGTTCGAATTGCTTGATGCGCTGATTGCGGAAGGACAAAAGGTCCTCGTGTTCAGCCAATTTGTGCAGATGCTCGAATTGCTCGAACAGGAATGCCATGCGCACTCGATCCCCACGCACATTCTGACCGGCCAAACCAAGGACCGGCAGGAGGTGGTAAGCGCTTTCCAAGATGACCCCAACGCGTCGGTTTTCCTGCTGAGTCTGCGCGCGGCCGGGACGGGCTTGAACCTGACTACCGCCAGTTACGTGGTCTTGTACGATCCATGGTGGAACCCGGCAGTAGAGGCGCAGGCGATCGATCGGTCGCATCGCATTGGCCAGACGCAAACGGTCAACGCGTACCGATTAATTTCTCCGGGAACAGTCGAAGAAAAGATTTGGGAATTACAGCAAAGCAAAGCCCAAACCATTGCCGATGTGCTCGGGGAAGAAGGTTTTGCCCGCAGCCTGTCTAAAGCGGATCTGGAATACTTGTTCTCGGAAGATTAGCCATTTACTCGTATCTCAGCGACTCGATTGGGTCGAGGTTGGCGGCTTTGTAGGCGGGATAGGTGCCGAAGATGATTCCGACGATGGAGCAAATGACCAGGCCGATCACCGCCCAGTCGACCGGGATCACTGGAGTGAGCTTGAGGAAATAAGCGGTTGAATTGCCGCCCAGAATCCCCGTCAGCACGCCCAGGACGCCGCCCACTTCGCAGATGACCACCGCTTCCATGATGAACTGGGTCATGATGTTTCGTTTCTTGGCGCCGATAGCGCGGCGAATGCCGATCTCCCGAGTGCGTTCGGTCACCGACACCAGCATGATGTTCATGATGCCGATGCCGGCGGCCAGAAGAGAAATAGAGCTGACCGCGCTAACACCGACTCGCACGGCCATGGTGAAGGAATTGAACTGGGAGATCATCGAGTCATTTGAGAAAAGCTCGAAATCGTCCTCTTTGCCTGGCGGGACTTTGCGGGCGACCCGTAAAATGCCGCGGACCTGCTCGACGGTATCGTCGTAACTGTCCTGATCGCGGGCCTGGACCAGGATGCTCAAGCTGCGGCGCCAGCGGCCAAAGCGGTTCATGCCGGTGGTCAGGGGAACGACCGCGAAGTTATCCTGATCCCCGTTGAGTTGACCACCTTTGGGGGCCAGCACACCGATCACGACATAATTAATTCCGTTTATTTTCAGCCGCTCGCCCAGGGCCGAGCCGTGGGGAAAGACTGTGTTGGCCAATTTATTGCCTAACACGCACACGTCCCGCGCCCCGTCGACATCCATGTCCAGGAGCAAACGGCCCTCCTGCAAGTCCCAATTCCGAGCGGGAAAACTGCCTGGGGTCTCGCCAAAGAGCTGGACGTTGGGGGCCGTCTTCTTGTAGCGGGTTTCAATCTGGCCGCCCCAGAACGTGGTTTCGATTCCAACGCTGCGGGCCAGGGTTGCTTTTTCTTCAACCGCCACGCCATGGGCCAAGGTGATATTTTTCCGGCGCCAATACTTTTCGAAGCCTTCCGGGCCGCCGAAATAAACCGCCGGCCATTTTTGAATCATGAAGGTCTGGCCGCCGAGCTGGCTCATCTCGTGTTCGACATCGCTTTGCATGACGCGCATGGCGGTCATGACCACGATGATCGAAAACACGCCCACCAACACGCCCAGCAGGGTCAGGGCCGAGCGCAACTTATGGGCCGCCAGGGCGCTCATGGCCATGTGAAAACTCTCGCGCAATTCACCCAGCAGAATGGTAGTGCGTTTGGCGCTCATTAGTCTCCCGTGCGCAAGGCCTGGACCGGGTCCATCCGCGCGGCGCGCCAGGCCGGGAAGAAGCCGGACAAAACTCCGGTAATCAAGGAGACGGAAATGGCCAAAGCCACGATGGCGACCGAAAGGGTGGCCGGAAAGACTCGTTGAATCCCCAGGGTGACCGGCCAGGCAATACTCAGTCCGATCAGTCCCCCCAGCAGACAAATGCTGGCGGCTTCGATCAGGAATTGAACCAGAATGGTCCGGCGTTTGGCGCCGATGGCTTTGCGGATTCCGATTTCCCGGGTCCGTTCCGCCACCGAGACAAACATGATATTCATAATACCGATGCCGCCGACAAAGAGGGAAAGGCCCGTCACAAAAAGGCCCACGGCGGCAATCGTGCCTCCCAGCCGATGGAACATTTTGACGAACTGGTCCTGTTGGTTGATGGCGAAGTCGTCGGGGTCATTCGGAGGCAGGCGGCGGACTTTGCGCATGGCCGAGCGCAGTTCCTCTTTGGCTTCCTCCAACTGCGCCAGTTCGGTGACTTTGATCTGCACGTCGTAATCGGGATTGTGCCAAAAGGCGGCGGTGAACTGCGGGAGTGGCACGATGATCTGGTTATCCAGGCTGAACATGCCGAGGAAAGTGCCTTGTTTCTCCAGGACGCCGATAACTTCGAAGGAAGTATCGCCAATCAGGATCCGATTTCCGAGCGGCGAGGCCCGTTGAAAGAGATTGGCGGCAACCTCGGTGCCGATGATGCAAACCGGCCGGCCACCAGAGGCTTCACCGGGGGTCATGAAGCGCCCTTGCGACATGCCGACACTACTAGTGTAGGCGTATTGGTCGGTAGTGCCAATGACATGAACGCTGCTGGAACTCCGCTTTTTGTAACGGACGGTTTCCTCGTCGTCGGCGGTGGGAGCGACCGCTTTGGCCATCGTGAGAAGGTCTTTGAGTGCATTGGCCTGTGCGAGGGTAATCCGCGGTCGCTTTTGCTGCTTCATCCACTCTTCGTGCGAATTGATGAACCAATCGAAACGCTGCACGTACAGGACATCTGCCCCAATGGTGGAGATGTTCCTGAGAAAGGCGCGGTCCAGACCGGTGATGGCGGCGCCCATCAGCGTGACGGTGACGATGCCAATGACGATGCCCAGCGTGGTGAGGATCGAGCGCATTTTGTTGGCGCGGATGGCGCTCCAGGAAATGCCCAGGCCTTCCTTGAATTCAGTGAACAGATTCATGCCCCGCGGTGTGGCAGTGCCTTTGGCCGAACGTTAGGATTTGAGAAGCGACAGAAACGGACGCCAAAACAGTAGATCTGCCCGGGTTTCGGAAACGGGCGGAACTCAATTCTCCCTCTCCTCCTGGGAGAGGGCGGGGCGAGGGGAATTTGAAATCCCAGTGGCATTGGGCTTTAGCCGGCGGCAGTCACCAGCTGGCCGGCCGTTTCAGTCCGGTGGCCTTCACCCTGTTCATCGCTGGCAATCAAACCGTCCCGGATGCGAATGATGCGCCGGGCGTGGCGCGCCACATCTTCCTCATGTGTGACGATGATGAGCGTGTTGCCTTTGCGGGAGAGTTCTTCGAAGAGCGCGAGGATTTCGTTGCCGGTTTTAGTGTCGAGATTGCCGGTCGGTTCGTCGGCCAGAAGAATCGAGGGTTTGTTGACCAGGGCCCGGGCGACGGCAACGCGCTGGCGTTGACCGCCGGACAATTCGTTGGGCTTATGATGAATTCGGTCGCCGAGCCCGACGTTGCGCAAGGCTTCCAAGGCGACCTGGCGCCGTTCTTCGGAGGAGACGCCCGCGTAGATCAAAGGCAATTCCACGTTCCGCAAAGCATCGGAGCGGGGCAACAGGTTGAACGTCTGGAAGATGAAGCCGATTTCCTTGTTTCGAATTTCGGCTAGTTCGTTGTCATCCATCTCGCTGACCTGGACACCGTTGAGTTCGTACTTACCTGAGGTGGGTGTATCGAGGCAGCCGATCAGGTTCATGAGCGTCGATTTGCCGGACCCGGAGGGTCCCATGATCGCGACGTACTCGCCCCGCGCGATTTCGAGGGAAACCTCGCGCAGGGCGTGGATCGTTTCCGACCCCATCTGGTAACGCCGCGAGATTTTGGTGAATCGAATGACCGACATGCCTTAGTCCTTCTTGTCCTGCTGGCTGTCTTTGTCTTTATCCTTCTCGCTGGGCGGCGGGCCTTTTTTGATCTTCTTTCCGTCTTCAAGGTCACGACTGATCGCGCGGTAACCGCCGGAGATGACCTCCTGGCCGTCCTTCAAGCCATCGGTGATTTCCCAATAGTTGTCATCGCTGATCCCGATTTTGACGGGCACCATTTTGGCGCGCTCGCCTTCCATGACAAAGACGACTTCGATGGGCTTGGCGGGTCCCTTGTTCTTTTTCTCCGACTTGGCTACCTCGACCGTGTTAGTGATGCAATTGGTGGTGCAATTTTCGCCATTGCTATTATTGGTCCCGACGGAATCCGCGACGGCCAATTTCGCGTCCTTTTTGTCTTTTTCCTTGGGCATCCGGGTGGTGACGCTGGCGATGGGAACCGTAAGGACGTTGGTGCGAAAGCGCGTCGAGATTTCTGCGGTGACCGACATGCCGGGTTTGAATTGTTCCCTTTCCTGAACGCGGATGCGGACTTGGAACTTAGTGGCGTCCTGCGTGCTGCTCGAACTGGTCAGGGTGCTGGAGTCATTTGAAGAATTGGCCACTTCGGTGACGGTGCCGTTGAATTTACGGTCTTTGAAGGCATCGACCTCCAGTTGCGCAGTCTGACCCGGGGCGATCAGGACCACGTCGTTTTCGCCCAAGTCCACTCGGGCCTCCATTTCGTTGAGGTCGGCGATGGTCATGATCTCGGTTCCGACGTTTTGGACGGTGCCCAGGACGCGCTCGCCGAGACGGGAATTGAGTTTGCTGATGGTGCCCGTCATGGGTGAGACAATGGTGGTCTTGTCCAGAGAATCCTGGGCGCTGGCGACAGTGGCTTTGGCGCTTTCGACCTGATGCAACGCGCTGTCGACCTGGGCCTTGGCGACGTCATAGGAGGCCTTGAACCCGACATAATCGGATTCCGAAAGGAGCTTGTGTTCCCAGAGGTCTTTGTTGCGCTTAAAATCCGCTTCGGCTTTCTCGAGGTTGGCTTCAGCCTGCGCTTTTCCGGCCAGGGCTGATTCGTAGCCGGCCTGACATTGATGGATTTGGGCAATATAGAAATCGGGCTTAATCTTGACGAGCAAGTCGCCCTTTTTTACGGATTGGCCTTCTTTGACGGGCAGATCGATGATTTCGCCGCTAACCTCGGGGCTGATCTTGACCTGGAGAACAGGCTGGATCTTGCCATTCGCGACCACCTTCTCGGTGAGATCCCGCCGCACCACTTTTTCGGTCTGGATGGTAACGACGGCCTCGCGTTTGTGGAAGAAAGCGACTCCACCGAGGCCGGCAAGAACCAGCCCAATAAGGGAAAAAACAATAATTTTCCTGCGCTTTGAGGTTTTTGCCATTTTAGATTAATAATTAAGACACAGCCGGGTCTGTTTTGTTTCACTGTTCACCGCGGATTCGGTTGCATAACGGTCGTTCATCTGGCCAGTTGGGCTATGCCGGTGACCACCAGCAGCGACTGCTGGATCACCCAGAACGTCACTACCAGCCACGCTGCCCGCAGATAGGGCACGCCTGCCAGCTTTGCCAATCCGATGGAACGAACCCCCACAACCCAAAACGCAAATATATTGGCCGCGGCGGCGAGGAGATGGCCTTTGCGAGTCACGTCAAAGTCTTTGATAACCAAGGCCAGGCTTGGGGTCGCGCCAATTCGTCCCAAGTGGACGATCAGAAGCATTCCGACCACCGTCCCCAGCACGTCCACCAGCATTGCCAGCCCTGCGACTTCCAGTGCCTTGCTGAACGGCACGTTCACCCGCAACATCCGGTGGGCCAGCAACCAGAGCACAAAACCCCACCAGAATACGCCCGCGAAACTGCCTAGCGCGGCTACGATTGCGCCGAAAACTTTCATGCTGGTTGGCGCGGTGATTTTCTCGAGGACGTTGGCCAGGTCCGGTGTCAGCTTGCCGGCCGTAACGGCTTCCTGGATCCGCTGATTTTCCTTTTGGAACTGTTGCTGGATGCTGGGTTGGGAAAAGATAATCACCGCCGCCAGCGCCCCCACAATAGCGCCCAACACCGACGGGACCAGCCAGTTGGAGACCGTTGGCGGCGAGCTTCTGACGTCGTTGAAAACCTGCCCCGGGACCGCGAACACATTGAGCAATCTCGCCGCCAAAGACATTCTGGGCGGGTGCGGCGGAGCCGGAACCGGCTCCTGGATTAGCGGAGGGACATCCATTTCTGGTCAGCGGTGTGCGTCGACTTCTTCGAAGCAATTCCGCTCGATATTTTTTCGGGTCCGTCTCGGGTCGAACACCTGGCCATTCATGACGATATAGACGCCGGACGAAAGGCTTTGCACCGCGCCGATGGCGGCGCCGATGTTGAAGACGGCGTCCGTGACGCGAAAGCGCGCGGGTTGCATCGAGCCGGTCAGCACGATGATTTTGCCAGCAATTCCGATCAGTGCCTGCGCCGTTTGAACCATGGTATCGGTTCCGTGGGTAATCACGATCCGTGTATCCGGGTCGCGTTCAACGCGTTGGCGGATGAGTTGGCGATCGGCGTCGGTCATATCCAGGCTATCTTTGCGCAAAATGGATTCGATGTCGTACTCGAAGGTGACATGCGCCTCTTTGACCACTTCCAGCACCTGGGGCGGGCCGACTTCAAATTCGCTTTTGGCATCGAAATAGACCTTATCGATTGTGCCGCCGGTTGTGAAAAACTTGATCCTCATGTGTGGCGACCCGGGGCCGGCAACCATTTGGCGTGAACTGCGGCCGCCAGGTTGGCTGTCCGGCATGGATTCGAACCATGACAAAGAGCTCCAAAGACTCTTGTGCTACCATTACACCACCGGACAAGGCCGCAGCCAAGCTAGCTTTCTGGCGGGGTCCACGCAAAGGAAAAGTGTGGAGTGCGGAGTGCGGAGTGCGGAATGGGTACTCCGAGAAGTTGCGAGCACCTGCGGTGTTCTCATCTGCGGTTGCCCCGAATGCACCGCCAGCCCTCTTTGCGGCTTGGCGGCTTAGCGTGAGGTTCCCGATCGAGGTGGCGGCTCACGCCAAGACGCGAAGGCGCAAAGGCTGGATAGGCAGTTACCAGGCATCGTAGAGGAGTTTGAGAGTTAAGCCGAGGACGACGGCGAGGAAGATGGGGCGGATGAAGCGGGTGCCGCGAGCGATGACCATCCGCGAGCCGATGCGAGCGCCGAGCAACTGGCCGATCCCCATGACCATGCCGATGATAAAATCAACTCGCCCCCCGGTCAGGAAGAGCACGAGCGAGCTGAGGTTGCTCGCGAAGTTCATGACTTTGGTGTAGCCGGTGGCGCGGGTGAGGTTATAACCCAGGCCCATGACGCAAGCCACAGCCCAAAATGTTCCGGTGCCCGGACCAAAAAAGCCGTCATAGAATCCCAGGCCCAACCCAAAGATCATTTCGAAAGGCGCACGGCGCATTTTGGGGTGAACGTCCTGCGCACCGAGTTTCGGTTTGAGCAGTACATACCCGGCCACGGCCGCAAGCAGGATGGGAATGGCTTTGCGCAGAAAGGCGGGATCGACTCGCTGGACGGTTATGGCTCCGGCGGCCGCGCCCACGAGGGTGAAACAAAATCCCCGAACGCATTCTCGAACGGATACAGTCTTGGCCGCGGTATAATGCACGGCGGCGCTGGCGGAGCCGAAGGTCGCCTGGAGCTTATTGGTGCCCAAGGCTTCACGCGGCCCGAGGCCAAGGCTGAGCAGCACGGGCAGGGTGATTAAGCCGCCACCGCCGGCAATCGAATCCACAAAACCCGCCGCCAGGCCGGTCGTGAATAAGAGTGGCAACTGCCAGTGGGCGGTCATTGATGACGGACAGTATCGACGCGTGGGCTGGTTGTCCCGCCGGAACAGCAAGGGGCGCCGGTGGACCCACGCCGAATATGACCGCCCCTCCATGGACCCCGCAGATTCGGGGCGACCACATATGGAGCCGCGCCGGCGCGCGGATTTTCCAGTCCAATGCAACTAGGATCTCAAAATTCCCCTCACCCCACCGTCTCCCAAGGGGAGAGGGAGAAATCTGTTCAGCCAGTGATCGAAACCGAGGCCGATCTACTATTTTAGCGTTCGCTGCCATTCCCTCTCCCTTTGGGAGAGGGCCAGGGTGAGGGGAATCGCGCAGAAGGAGCTTCAGCGTCAGCAGAGGTGGTTGGTTGCTGCGGGCAACGGATGCCCGCGCGCCGTTTCGGATTTCGGATTTGCTGCGAGGACCTATCATGGAACTCAGCTGAATAATGGGCGGTTTCTTGCCTTGCGGGGGGACTTAAGGGATACTCTCGGGGTGCAGTTAAGTGCCACCCAAGTCACCGAGCGGCTGCTGGATTCTTACAAACATACCGGCGGCATCAATCATTTGGACGGAAAAAATCTACCGTCCAAGCGGGCGATAGCGCGCATTTCAATGGACCTGCTGCGATTGCTGTTCCCGGGGTTCTTTGACGAAAAACTGATTCATTCCTCCGAGCTCAAGGCCGAGACGGGACAAATGGTCGAGGGTGTCCTGGCGGCACTGGAGGCTGAAGTGGCCAAAAGTCTCGAGTATAGTCCGCCGCCCGAGTTACAGATAGGCAAGCGCGATCTCAAACCTATCGCCCGGGCTTACACGCTGGAGTTTCTGGAGAGCTTGCCCCGAATTCGGGACCTGTTGCAGACCGACACCGAAGCGGCGTATAACGGAGACCCGGCGGCCTTGAGCAAAGAAGAGGTGATCGTAGCCTACCCGTTCATCGAAGCGATCGCGGTTCAGCGGTTAGCCCATGAGCTTTATCTGAAGAATGTACCTCTAATTCCGCGTATTATGACCGAGTGGGCGCATACGCGCACGGGGATGGACTTGCATCCTGGAGCGAGGATCGGGTCGCATTTTTTTGTGGATCACTGCACCGGAACTGTGGTGGGCGAGACCAGTATCATCGGCGACCACGTGAAAATGTATCAGGGGGTGGGTTTGGTGGCGCGCTCGCTGGCGGCCGGCCAGGCCCTGCGCGGAAAACAACGGCACCCGACGATTGAAGATCATGTGACCATTTATGCCGGCGCCACGATCATGGGCGGCGATACCGTGATTGGCGAACACAGTACCATCGGGGCAAATGTTTTTCTGACGACGAGTGTTCCCCCGCATTCGCTGGTGATTCAGGAAGAGGCCAATGTAAAAGTGACGAGCAAGAAAGACCGCGATAAAGGTTCATCGGCGGCTGATTTCACGGTCTGAAAGACAAAGCGGCTGGGGCGCTGGTTGGAGAAAGTTCGCCCTCACCCCCGGGGAGAGGCACGGCGGTTGACCTCAGAATTTAGTAAGCCGCTCCAGTTCCCGCACACGCGCTTCGATCTGACGGCGGGTCACTTTGGTCGTGCGGGTCAGGCCAAAGCCCTCGCAACAGAACGAAGCGACCACGCTGCCGTAGACCATGGCCCGGCGGATGTTCTGATCAACGCTTCCTTTGGCTGAGGCCAGATAACCCATCATGCCGCCGACGAATGAATCGCCGGCTCCCGTTGGATCCATCACCGAGTCGAGCGGGTAAGCCGGGCAAATGAAGAAGCCCTTCGGACCGGAGAGTAGCGAGCCGTGCGAGCCCTTTTTGATGATCACATAGCGCGGGCCCATTTTGTGGATTTTCCTTAGGGCATTGAAGACATTGTCTTCCTTGGTCAACTGGTGGGCTTCGCTGTCGTTGAGGACAAAGGCGTCGAGATGCTTGAGGAGTTTGAGCAGGTCTGGCAGAGCGATGTTCAGCCACAAATCCATGGTGTCGGCCGCGACAAATTTCGGGCGCCGCATTTGGCTCAGAACGTGCATCTGCAGAGAAGGGGCGATATTGGCCAGCAGCACAAAAGGCGCGCGCTGGTGGGTCTGAGGCAGGGTGGGAGTGAAAGTCTCAAACACACCCAGCTCGGTGAGCAGCGTGCGCCGATTATTCATGTTCAGCTCGTATTCCCCGGACCAATGGAAAGTCTTTCCGGGCAGGATCTGCAGCCCCGCCAGTCCAATCCGATGACGTTTATAAAGTTCGAGGTAACGCTTGGGAAAATCTTCGCCCACGACCCCGACCAACTCGACCGGAGCAAAGAAGCTCGCGGCGACGGCGGCGTGGCTGGCCGAGCCACCGAGCAGCTTAGGGTTTTCGGCTTTGGGTGTTTTGATCGAATCCAGCGCTGTGGAGCCAACAATCAATACGCTCATATTCTGTGACCTCAGTCAGTTCGGTATTAGGACCGGCGGAAAGTAAGTGGTCATGAACATAAATACAATGATGTTCATGACCACTAAGAGCGTATTTCAAAAATTTGGTTTGGAGTCCCGCCTTTAGGCGGCCCGGCGCCAAAACCGCCCGAAGGCGGGACTCCAAACCCAGGTGCCCACGCCCAACCGAGGTTTTAAAACACGCTGTAAGTGAGGCGCGAGAAGGCCGCAATCTCAAACCCGGCCGAGGGCTTCTTTAAACTCGCGGCAGCGTTTAGCGACATCGGGCGCGCTCAAGATGGCGGACACGACGCAAATTCGCCTTGCTCCCGCTGCGATGACGTCGTCGAGGTTCTCCAGAGTGATGCCCCCGATGGCGAACCAAGGGACGGTTACGTGAGCCGCGGCCCAGCGGACATATTCGAGAGTAACGGGCTGGGCAGCCGGCTTTGTAGCGGTGGCGTAGACCGGGCCGATGGCGAGGTAATCGGCGCCGGCCTGGAGAGCCCGCTGAGCTTGAGCGGGGCCGTGCGTGCTTAAGCCGATGAACGGAACGGAACTTCCTTTCCTGAGTTGCTCGATGTTGTCAAAACCGGCCCCGAAAAAATCTTCCTGCCCGAGGTGACAAAAATCGGCGCCAACTTCTCGTGCCAGGTCCAAATAATCGTTAACCACGAGCCCGACGTCCGCGGCTTGAGTAACTGCACGGACGGTGCGCGCCAAGGGGCTTACGAGATCGAGTGACGCACCTTTGGCGCGCACCTGGATCAAATCGGCGCCGCCATCGCAAAGTTGCCGAGCAACGGTTTCGGGCGACCGGCCGTGCAGGTAGGCGGTGTCAACGAACGCGTAGAGACGGCATTCGGAGAGGGGTTTCATTGGGTTATCAAGTTATCAAGTTACAGGTTGCAGGTTCATCTGGTGCAATTGAAGAAGAGGCGCCAGAGGGCGTCCCAATTCAAAAGCGATCGGCCGAGGCTTCCCTGGGCGGCGGGCAAGAACATCAATGCCTGAAGCCAGCGCGCCCAAAAGAGGCGCTGACGGAAAGCGGTGTCGCAGGCGCGGGCGATGGCAGTGCGAGTCGCGACCCATCCCAATTGGCCGCGCGAGTAGGCGCTGATGGGATCGAGCGCCAGTTCGGCGGCTTCGAACGCCATCGACATTCCGTTGCCGGTCAGCGGCGGAATCAGGGTGAGCGCATCGCCCAGCCGGCACTCGGCAGCGTCTGCTGCTCGTTGTGGTCGCAAAGACAAACCGGCAACCGAGCAGAAGGAAGTTTCGTCAAAAACGGCGTTCGCCAGACGCGCTTGCAGGGGCGTGCCGGCCAAACCATGCAAAAGCTCGTTTGGAGAAGGAGGCGCCATTCCGGGTCGAGCGCGAAAAAGTCCACAAACATTTACCTCGCCGCGCGGTAAGCGGCTTAATCCGACATAGCCATAGTGGGAGCAGTGCATCTCGAGGTCAGCACCGAGTTGGGCCTGGCGCGCATGAACCTTAAGGCCGAACCAGCGCCACCCATCTTCATTTGGCCGCATCCGCCGCCCGTTCGCCAGAACAATCCCATCGGTGGCCTGATTGCCGTTCCAGCGGGAATTCTCTCGCAGTTCGCCACCGAGGGAACGAAAACATTCGGCCAGAAGCGCATCCAGGTCGAAGCGAGACAAGCACAAGGCGGGGGATAGCAGTCGGCGAACGGGTGAGCTGGCGTTTCCAAGAAAAAACTGAGCCGTATTCGAGAAGATGACGCCTGCTTGCCGCAATGATTCCATCAAACCAAGCCTGAGCAGAACGGCCTGGCCTCGCCCGCTGATGAACTCTCCACAGACACGATGCCGGGGATAACGGCCCGCTTCCCAGACGGTCACGGGAATGTTGCGTTGGCGCAGACCGATTCCCAAGGTCAAACCGGCCAGGCCTCCGCCAACAATCGTAATGGGCCTACTGCCGTTCATGGAAAGCCTCCACGATCGCAAAAGGATCCTCCACGGGAACCTTGAACCCAGTTGCTCCAATGCTTCCCCCGGGGCTCTTCTTCCTCATCTGCGTTGCCCCGAATCTGCGGAGGTTCACGGAGCGAGCCCTCCTGATGTGTGGTCGGCTCGATGTGCTACAAATAGATGGCTGAACGGGCCGGCGGAGCGTTCGCGGAGGATCCAACCGGTATGGTTGGGCCATAAACACGACAATTCGTTATGGCGGAATCCGGCCTGCACGCTAACCGGAGCGTCGTGGCGGGTAACGGCGTTGCAACCGATGAACCCAACCAGTTTGCTAAAAAAGAGTGATGCGAACGAGCGCCGCGGTTCGAGGGCCACGAAAAAGGAGCTGTTGCGGGCCAAGGCCATCAATAACAGCCGCAACCGCTCGGACTCGAAGTGATGCAGGAAGAGGTTGGCAAGAACGACCGGGGAGCCGCCCGGATTAGCCTCAGTTGCCCAATCAAAAACGTCGCAGGTACGAGCCTGGACCTTCCAGCCGACGTTGGAAAACGCGCTCGTGGTCCGGTCGGTAAGCAGCATTTGTTTGTCGACCAGGGTAGCGCAGGTGCCGCGCCAACTTGTCCCCAAGCGCCTTGCGACCCCCAACAGAAAGCTGCCGTCGCCGGCGCCTAACTCAGTGAGACGAGGTGGCGCGGCGTGGTTTTTCAGGGGGCGCAAGGTTTGGGTCGTGATGCGCATGTGACCCATGCACCGATTCAATCGGCGCAAATCAGACCGGGAGCGCTGGGCCCGCAGATCGGTGTTGGGCAATTGGTCGAGCCATTCAGGTTCGACGGATCGTCTCATGCCTGATTATTCAACTTGGAGCAAAGCGCCGTGGGCGCTGAAACCGGCGCCAAAAGAGCTGAGCCACCAAAGGCCGCCGGGAGCCGACTCTGCCAACGCGGCCTGGAGTACGAAATAGACGGAGGGGCTGCTCAGATTTCCATATTCCGACAAGATCGCCGCGCTTAGGTGCACGTCCTTGTCGCTTAATCCCAACCTGGCGCGGACCGCGTTGAGAACATCGCGTCCACCGGGATGAAGCACCCAGCCGGTTATTTCCTGACGGTCTACACCGGCTCGTGACAACACCTGGTTGAGTACGGCTTCGACACAATTTGCCGCCATTTGGGGCACTTGCGGCGCGAGAACATTGCGCAGCATGCCGTTTTTGTGTTCGAACCGGAGGAGGTCGCGGTCCTTGGGGTTAAGGAGCGAACCGCTCGTCTTCCATTCCACGCGCCGATGGGACGATGGCTCGTTGGCCAGCACCGCGGCTCCCGCGCCGTCGCCGAACAGACAGGCGCTGATTAATACGCCGGGATCGTCGTCGAGGTAAAAGGCGGCGCTGCAGACCTCGACGCAAATCGACAGGACCCGGGAGGACTTGCCGCTCGCAAGGAGGGCTTGAGCGGCGCGCAAATTGGGAACGGCGGCGCCGCAGCCCTGGCCGACGAGGTCCAGGGCCAGAATATCCGGGCGAAGCTCGAGCCGTTCAGCGACGTAACTGGTCAGACCCGGGCACAAGTAGCCAGTGCAGGTGCTGATCAGGAGGGCGTCCATTTGCGTCGGTTTAAGTCCGGCCTGGTTGAGCGCGCGCTGGGCCGCTTGCGCGGCCAGTTGGGGTGCGGCGGCAAGAAAGCGTTGGTGGAGGACGTCCGGGTCGATTACGAAGACTTCATCGAGACTTTGCAACGCCAGGTAACGGGTGCTGATTCCATTTTCGCCCGTCAGGATTTTTTTTAGAATCGCGCGAGACCGCGGGGTTAATTCCTGAAAGTGTCTGGTCGGTTGGACGACGTCCCAACACTGCCGCTGTGCGTATCGCTGCGGGGGCGCCGCGGTCCCGAGTCCAACAATAAACATGCGCCAAAATAGCGCCCTTTGAGGAAACCTGCCAGTCAACGAGCTGCCGCGCGGACTGGCACTACAATGCGGTATTAGGATTTAGCGCCGGGACCAGTTCGCCTCAGTTCGCCCTCTCCCCGGACCTCTCCCCCGGGAGAGGGTGATCAGTGAAGACCTCGAGGAGTTCGCCCTCACCCTGCCCTCTCCCCCAGGAGAGGGATGGTGGCATTGGACTGGAAGTTCACGCGGCGAGGAGGGGCGTTGTCGCCCTGCGCTCTGGGCATCGATTGAACTCGCTTGTCGACAGTGGCGAAGAAAACGGTAACCTGCGATGCGTTGCGGGTGTCTGATTTTTTGAAGCAGCAGGCCGATATCAGCTTATGAAGTGGATTGTAACACTGCTAATCCTTGGTGCGATTGCGGGAGCCGGTTGGTGGTACTACCAGAACCGGCATGATGAGGCGCCGGAATATCAAACCAGCGCCGTCACTCGGGGCGATCTCACCCAGGTGGTTACGGCGACCGGCCAATTAGGCCCCGTGCTCAACGTGCAGGTGGGCAGCCAGATTTCCGGCATTGTCAAGAAGCTGCTGGTGGACTTTAACTCGGTCGTAAAATCGAATCAGTTAATCGCCGAGATTGACCCCTCAACCTACGACCTGAACGTGCTCAAAGCAGAGGCCGGCGTGGCCAATTCGAAAGCCAATCTCGCACTGGCGGAAGTGCAGGCGCGCCGCGCGGATGAGTTGTACACGAATCGCCTCATTTCCGCCGCCGACCACGACACGGCGGAAGCTCAACTGCTGCAGGCCAAGGCCCAGGTCCAAAGCGACGAAGCCACCCTGAAAAGCGCCCAGGTGCAACTCTCGTATTGCACCATTTACGCGCCCGTCGACGGCGTAGTGATTTCGCGCAATGTCGATGTGGGCCAGACCGTGGCGGCGAGTTTCAACACCCCGACCCTGTTTCTGATCGCCAATGATTTAACTAAGATGCAGATCGATGCCCTCGTTTCGGAAGCGGATATCGGCAATGCGGCGGTGGGCCAGAACGTGAATTTCTCGGTGGATGCATTCCCGTACCGCACATTCCATGGAAAAGTCAGCCAGATCCGTTATGGCGCCATTACCAATCAAAACGTGATTAATTACGATTGCGTAATCGAGGTCAACAATTCCGACCAAAAATTGCTGCCCGGCATGACGGCCAACGTTTCCGTTATCATTGCTGAGCGCAACGACGTTCTGAAAGTGCCGAACGCGGCGCTGCGGTTCCGCCCGCCGGACGTGCCCGGTCCGGGCAAAACGAATGGCCCGACGCAGCTCGCAGGCCAAACTCAACGTTCCGGGGAGCCCGGTGCCGGTGGGGGATTTCGGCGCGACGGGGCTGGGGGCGGCGGTTTCCGGCAGGGTGGACCCGGCGGAGGAGGCGGTCCGGGGGGCAACCTCGGGGCTGGTGGACGTGGCGGCCCTGGCGGAGGGGAGAATGGGAATCGGCCGAGGCCACGGCCAGAACGACAAATGGCTCGGACAGTTTATGTTCTTGAAGCCAGCACGAATCCGAAAGAGCCCCCGAAGCTCAAACCCGTCCAGGTCAAGCTTGGAATCACCGACGGCATTTCCACGGAGGTGGTTGAGGGACTCGAAGAAGGGATGCAGGTGGTGACCGGGATGCTCAGTGGAGGCGACTCAGGAAATCGTCCGGCGGCCAATCCTTTTGGGGGCGGGCCATTCCGGCGGTTTTAACCAAATGTTTTAAAAATGGCGGCGCTGCGTCGTCCTAGTGGCCTGGTTTCGGCGGCTGAACGAATGCTCTACAACACGCAAATCAAAACTCATCTTAGCGCCGTTGAACGCGGGGCGAACGGTGCCGCGCGCCATGCCTACGCGAAAAGGTGCGCCGGGTTAGATGCGTCCTAGAGCGGTATCTCATTTTGAAAAAGAGCACGGAGACTTTAGGTTAATGCATCATGCCGGAAAAAAATGGCGAGGAGACGGCAGCCGTGGCGAGCGTGCCGGGGGAGGTTACGGGTCAGGCGCGACGGTTGGTACTGAAGCAGTTGCTATGGCGCAACACCTTTGCTTCGTTGCGGCACCGGAATTTCCGTCTGTTTTTTGGGGGACAATTGATCTCGCTGATTGGCACGTGGATGCAAAACACCGCCCAGGGTTGGCTGGTGTACGAACTGACCGGCTCGAAAATTTTGCTCGGGGCGGTCGCGGCGATCGGCTCGACGCCGATGATGCTGTTTTCGACCTGGGGCGGGTCGGTGGCCGATCGGCATTCGAAGCGCCGGATTATACTGTGGACGCAGACGGCGATGATGGTATTTGCCTTTGTGTTTGCCGCACTGGTTTGGAGCGGGCGGATTCGTGCGTGGCACATCATGGTGCTGGCGGCGCTGGGCGGGTGCGCCCTGGCTTTCGATATGCCGGCGCGACAGGCGTTCATGGTCGAGATGACCAGCCGGGAGGATTTGATCAACGCGATCTCGCTCAACAGTTCACTGGTGAACGGCGCGCGCGTGATTGGACCTTCGCTGGCCGGGTTATTGATGGCGCGCGTGGGAATCGCGACGTGTTTTCTCCTCAACGGCTTGAGCTTTCTCGCGGTAATCCTGGGGCTTTGCTTGATGCGGTTGCCGCGTTTCATTGCCCCGCGAAGCCCGAGTTCGGCCTGGGCGCACGCGGCCGAGGGTTTTCAGTACGTGTGGCGGCAGCGGCGGATGCGGCTTTTGCTGATGCTCTTTGCGGTGGCGGGCGTGTTCGGTTGGTCGTACTCGGTGCTGATGCCGGCGTTCGCGCGGGATGTTTTGCACGTAGGCCAGGGGCGCTACGGGATGTTGCTCAGCGCAAACGGAATCGGGGCGCTGTTCGGGGCATTGACCGTGGCGAGTGTCGGCATGCATGTAAACCGGCGGGTGCTGGTTCTGGGCGGGCTGTGGTTTTTTTCAGCGATGCTGCTGCTGCTGGCCTGGGTCCGCAGCTTTCCGCTAGCCCTGGTGTTGCTGGCGCTGGCCGGCTGGGGCATGCTCCTGTTTTTTTCCACCACCAATACTCTGCTCC
>Ga0070741_10003955_pt1 | contig 35479 bp, 30 predicted proteins | sample Coa_R1_4_FD_66440 | JGI IMG/M metagenome (GOLD analysis project Ga0070741, IMG submission 66440) | Surface soil microbial communities from Centralia Pennsylvania, which are recovering from an underground coalmine fire - Coalmine... | ecosystem: Environmental > Terrestrial > Soil > Unclassified ... | reverse complement strand
GCTCGGCGACAAGCGCTCGATGGTCGTCCACGACCTCGACGCCGCGGGCGAGGCGTGTGCGATCGACGAGCTGATGCGGTCGGAGCGGTTCGCCTCCTTCGGGCCGGACCTGCTCGCCGAGGCCCGCAACCGGGGCTACCACCCCTGCCGGCACTGCACCCGCTGACCCGATGACCTCGCTCGAGGTCGACGGCGCCCGGCTCGAGGCGCACCTGGCGCGGCCCCCCGGGTCGGTGCGCGGGCGCGCCCGCTGCGGTCTCGTCATCGCCCACGGCATGCCGGTCGGGGAGGCCGCCGCGGCGACCGCGGCCACCACGCTCCCTGAGCTCGCCGACCGGGTGGCTCGTGACACGGGGTGGCTGGCCCTGTCGTTCAGCTTCCGCGGTGCCGGCGGGTCGCCGGGCTCGTTCTCGCCCGGTGGCTGGCTGCGGGACCTGGGCGCGGCGGTGGCGATGCTGCGCGACGAGACGCCGTCGGTGTTCATCGCCGGGTTCGGGCTGGGTGGGGCGCTGGCCCTCCGCGTGGCCGCCGCCGACACCGAGGTCGGGGGCGTTGCCGCGCTCGGTGCCCCGAGCGACCTGGAGGCGGCTGCGTCGGACCCGGCTCGGGCGGTGGCCTGCGCCGTCGCCTCGGGCTACCGCAAGGCGTCCGAGCCGGTCGACCTCGCCGCCTGGACCGAGGAGCTGCGCGCCATCGACCCGTCCGGCGCCGCTGCGGTGATCCCGCCCCGCCCGCTCCTGGTCGTGCACGGGTCGAGCGATGCGGTCGTGCCCGTCGTCGACGCCCGGGTGCTCAGCGACGCGGCCGAGGGCGGCGCGGAGCTCCGCGTGGTCGGGATGGCGGCGCACCGGCTCCGCCACGACCCGAGGGCGGTCTCGCTCCTCCTCGGGTGGCTCCAGCGCCACGGCTGAGCACCCCGGTCCCAACGGCGCTGCCGCCCGTGGGCGGCGCCGTCACCCCGGCGAGGGGTTGGCCACCTCGCCGGCCTCGGCCTCCTCAATGGCGTTGTCGAGGGCGCGGCGGAGCTGACGGGCGGCGGCCGCTGGGTCGGCGGCCTCCGTAAGCCACCGCACGGCGACGACGTGCCGCGCGCCCGCGCCGACGATCCCGGCGACCGTCGCCGGCGAGGCGCCGCCGGTGACCCAGACCTGGCGCCCCGCATGCTCGACGGCGAAGCGGATGTAGTCGAGGCCCACCCCCGGGCGGCCGGGCTTCGTCGGCGTGGGCTCGACGGGGCCGGCGGAGACGTAGGTGACGGGTTCGTCGAGGCTGCCGACGAGTTCGTCCATCGCATGCGTCGACAAGCCGATGATGGCGTCATCGCCGAGGACCCGGCGGGCGATGGCCGGCGGCACGTCGTCCTGGCCGACGTGGACGCCGTCGGCGCCGACGGCGAGCGCCAGGTCCGGCCGGTCGTTGAGGATGAACGGCACGGCAGCGTCGCGGCAGACCTCTGCGACGAGCGACGCACGCCCGAGCAGGGCACGGTCGTCGAGGTGCTTCTCCCTGAGCTGCACCACATCGACCCCGCCGTCGATGCACGCGGCGACGAAGCGCTGCAGGTCGGGCCGGTCGGGGACGCAGAGGTACAGGTGCCGGCCCTCGAGGTCAGCCACCGGCCACCGCCCTGACGACCTCGCACCGGTCGCCGTCGGCGAGGCGGGTCTGGCTGACGGCCCGCCGGTCGACGGGCTCGCCGTTGCGCTCGACGACGATCACCCGGCCGCCGAGGCCCATGCGGTCGATCAGCGTGGCGACCGTCGCGCCGTCCGGCAGGTCCACGGGCCGCCCGTTGGCCGTCACGATCATCGGTGACGACCGTACCGCCGGCCGGGCGATGTGGCGCCATGCGCCGGGCGGGCGCCGCCTGGTTGGGGAGCCGCGCTCCCTGCCCCAGGCGTCAAGCCACCGGCCCGTGTGCCGATAGGCGAGGAGGCATGGCTGAGACCCCGGTCGTCGAGCTGAGCGCCGTACGGCGCGCCTTCGGCGCGCACATCGCGCTCGACGGGCTGTCGTTCGCCGCAACGCCGGGCACGGTCACCGTGCTCCTCGGCCCCAACGGCGCTGGCAAGACGACGGCCGTGCGCGTGATCACCGGCGCACTCCGGGCCGACGCGGGCACCGTGCGCACCTTCGGCCTCGACCCGGCGGCGGACGGCGCGGCCGTTCGCCAACGGTGCGGCGTCGTGGCGGCCAAGCCCGCCCTGTACGACCGGCTCTCCGGGTGGGACAACCTGGTCTATGCGGCCGAGCTCTACGGGCTCGGGCCCAGCGCCCCGATCGAGGAGTCCGCGGCGCGCTTCGGCATCGAGGACGCACTCGGGTTGCGCGTGGGCGGCTACTCGACGGGCATGAAGACGCGCCTGGCACTTGCCCGCGCCGTGCTGCACAACCCCGACCTGCTCCTGCTCGACGAGCCGACGTCGGGTCTCGACCCCGAGTCGTCGCGGGCCGTGCTGCACCTGATCGACGAGCTCGCCGCCCAGGGCCGCACCGTGATCATGTGCACGCACCTGCTCCTCGAAGCCGAGGGCCTCGCCGACCAGGTCGTGATGCTCGACGGCGGCCGGGCGCTGGTCGCCGGCCCACCCGACGAGCTGGTGCGCCAGGTGTGGCCGCGCCCGTGGCTGGTCGTCGATGCCGAGGACCGGGCGTCGCTCCATCGCCTGGCGGCCGTGCCCGGTGTGGTGTCCGTCCACGCCGCGCCCGACGGTCCCTGGCGGGTCGAGCTCGACGGCCTGGCGCGCGTCCCCGACCTTGTCGCCGAACTGGCGTTCCACGGCGTGCGCCTGACCCGCGTCGCGCCGCATGAGCCGAGCCTCGAGGAGCTGTACTTCGCGCTGCGGGGCGGCCCTACGGGGGCGCCGGTGCTTGGGGAACCCGTCATGCCCCGGGTGCGCGTCGCGTGAGCGCGGGCAACGCCGCAGAGGCGGCCTTGGGCGAGGCGCTCCGATGACCGCGGCCATCACGCCGACGTTCGACGGCGGCCGGCCGGCCGGCGCCGACGGCCTCCGGCGGCCGCGGCAGCCGACCCGATCGCGCGTCCTCGTCGTCGCCCGCACCGACCTCCGCCAGCTGTACCAAAGCCCTGACTTCTGGGTCCCGATGGTCATCCTCGCTGGCTTCTTCTTTGTGATCGCGCCCGCCGGCTTGCTCTGGGCGATCACCCATGTGTCGCGCAGTGACCTCGTGCAGAAGGTCGGCGCCACGTTGTCGGTGCTGCCCGGGAGCGCGCGTTCGGCGATCAACGCACGCGCACCGCACGCCAGCGCGGCGGTGAAGGCCAGCTACGCGCTGGCGGTGTACCTGTTCGCCCCGCTGGCGGTCATCGTGCCGATGACCATCTCGACGGCGGTCGGTGCCAACTGCCTCGTCGGTGAACGCGAGCGGGGGACGGGCGAGTTCCTCTCGCATGCGCCGGTCACCGAGCGCGACCTCTACCTCGGCAAGCTGATCGCCAGCCTCGTGCCCGGGTACCTCACGACGCTCGTCGGGTTCGGCATCTATTCGCTGGTGGTCAACCTCATCGTCGGGCCGCACGTCGGCGGGTGGTTCTTCCCGACACGGCAGTGGTGGCTCCTGATGCTGTGGGTCGTGCCGCCGTTCCTGGCCATCACGCTGTCAGTCGTCCTGCGGCTGTCGGCGCGCGTGAAGAGCGCGGCCGCAGCCCAGCAGGCATCGGGCCTCGTGACCCTGCCGGCGATCGTCGCCGCCTACGCGCAATCGAGCGGGGCGCTGTTCACCCACGGCGTCGGCAACATCTGGGTCGGCGGCGCGGCGTGGGTCGTGGCCGCGATCGGGCTGCGCCGGGGCGCCCGCGCCGTGACCCGGGCGCGCCTCCTCGGCGTCGACGGCGACCTCGGCTGACCGCCTTTCCTGGAGAGGACGCGGCGTCGCTGTACGGGCCGCGCGGGTGCTGGAGGAGACCGCCAGCCCCCGCCAAATGGGCCTCCGGGGCCCTGGTGCCCCATAGCAACGCCACGTTGTCTAGGTTCGGTCGCCGTGGCCCGCCGCGCGCAGCCGTTCGACACCACGGATACCCGGACAGTGTTCAACGGGAGCATGTGGGTCCCGGGCACGAGCCTGGAGACGCGCGTTGGCCGACGGCGCCGCCGGGCACGGGCAAGGCGGCGCAGGATCGCCGGCTTCACGGCCCTCGCGGTGGCGATGGTCGCGGTCCCGGCGGTGGTGATCCCGCTGTTGCTCGCTGCCATCCGCGTCTGACCCGAGCGGAGGGTCGCGGAGCGGCACGATCGTGCTGGGCGCGCGGGCGGATCCCGGCGCCAGTCGCCGACGGTCGCCACGATCCAGCCGGCGTCACTCGCCGGTGGGCGTCACGGTCCAGCCGGCGTCACTCGCCGATGGGCGTCACGGTCCAGGCGGCGTCACTCGCCGATGGGCGTCACGGTCCAGGCGGCGTCACTCGCCGGTGGGCGTCACTGGCCGGTCAGCGTCCCGATGCTTGCCGCGTCGCGGTCCCCGGCGCTGCCCTCGCGCACTCCGGACCTGATCACCAGGATGGCGATGTCGTCCTCGTGCCCCTGGGAGGTCAGCGTGTCGACGATGTGCGCGAGGAGTTGCTCGGCCGAGGGCGCGTCCTGGGACGCGAGCTCCGCGAACCGTTCGAGGCGCGACTCGATGCCCTCATCGCGCCGTTCGACGAGCCCATCGGTGAACGCGATGAGCGTCGAGCCGCTGGGGAACGCCACGGTCGTGGGCAGCGGGGGGGCCAGGCCGATGCCGAGGGGCGTGCCGGTCGCCAACTCGACGAACTGCCCCTCCCCGTCGCGCACGACGTAGGGCGGCAGGTGGCCCGCCGACGCGACCACCATCTCTCCGTCCGAGATGGACACCGACCCGACGAGCGCGGTGGCGAAGTGCCCACCGTCCATGATGTCGATCTCGTCCTCCGTACGGCGCAGGACTTCATCTGGCGCGAACCCCAGCCTGGCCAGCGTCCGCGTCGTGTACCGGAGCGACGCCATCGCCCCTGCCGCCGGGATGCCGTGACCGGACACGTCTCCGACGACGAACACGAAATGGTCCTGGTCGACACCGATCACGCTGTACCAGTCGCCGCCGACCTCGGCATCGATCGTCCCTGGGATGTAGCGCGCGGCGATCTCGATCCCGGGGAACTGCGGTAACGAGCGCGGCAGCAGGGAACGCTGCAACGTCTCCGATACGGCGCGCTGGTGCTGGTACAGCTCGCGGTTGGTGCGCGCCGCGGACTCCGCCGTGGCCCTCCGACGGCCGAGCCGCCAGACCGCCGCGGCGACCGCGAGCGAAGTGAGCGCGCCGATGAGGGCGATCCCCCAGGGGAGGTACTGCGACGACCGACCGGCGAGCGGGCCGCGTGCAGAGGCCACGAACGTGAGCACGTTGTCGCCGAACGGGGCTGTCGTGTCGGACGTGATCCCGCTCGGCATGGCGTGGCTGCTGAAGACCAGCGCTGACGCGGCCGTCGACCGCCCGAAGTAGACGGCGAAGTTGAGGTTGGCGTCGGGCGATCCCTTGGGCACCGAGACCCGGTACGGGAACGGGAACTGCTGTGCGACCGAGATGACGAATGTCCCCCGGGACCCTTTGGCGGACAGCAGGTAGCCGATCTTCTGCGTCCCCGGTGCCGTCGCCCGGCCCGTCGAGAGCGTCATCGTCTTGGCCGCGTCCCGGAACGCCGAGAGCGTTGAGGGGTCCGACAATGGCCGGATGGGCGGCGCCCCGAGGTGGGAGAGCACCGTCACCTGATCGCCGACAACCTCAGCCAGGACCGCCGAGGCGTACTGCCCTTTCGGCTGCATCAACGGGGTGACGGAGTCTGTGAACGTCCCCACCGGGTCCTGCGACTCGGCGGCGAGGCCGACGAGGCGGCCAAGGGTCGCCTGCGTCTGCTGGGCTGCGGAGCCGAGCAGGGAGGCGGTCAGGCTCGTCTGCAGCCCGAGCAGACGCCGTTCGTTGTGGCGGTACGCCAGTTCTGCCGGGACGGTCAATGCCGCGGTCACGGCGAAGCCGAGGAGCAACGCGAGGATCGCCACCTGCCGCGGCCTCCAGCGGGACGGCCCAGGGGCACCTGCGGGGCGCGTCGTCCCCACCGCGGCGCGCCTGTCGCGCACGGGCTGTTCAGTGGTGGCGACGCTCTTGTCCGGGCTCATTGCACTCCGTCCATGGCCGCGCTGCCCCTGCATCCAGAGCCCGAAGTCGTGAGCACTGGCCTTGGTCTCGATCGGGTGAACGCCCGGCCGTTCGTGGACGGGGACGATAGGCGGCGCCCCGCACCCTGTCGACCCAGGCGGTCACTCCGCCGAGGCGAGCCTGCGTCCATCCGCCAGCTCGGCGGCCCCTCACTGCGCCTCCCGCCGGGCTCGCAGCCGTGCTCGCGGCCGTGCTCGCAGCCATGCTCGCAGCCGGGCGCCGGCGCCCGCGCCAGGTCAGGCGCGCGCCGCCTTGGCCTTCTGCTTCATCTCCTGCTTGTAGGCGCGCACCTTGTCGATCGCGCCGGCGCTGTCCACGTCGGCGATCGAACGGTGCCCGGGCTGGCCGAAGTTCCCCGCGTGTTCCTCCCAGCCTCCCGGCGCGACCTGCAGGCGCTTGCCGAGGATGGCGAGGAAGATCATCGCCTTCTGCCTGCCGTAGCCCGGCAACTCTTCGAGGCGGGTGAGCAGCTCGGGTGCGTCCTTGGTGCCCTTCCAGATGCGGTCGGCCTTGCCGCCGTAGCGCTCCGTGACGAACCGGGCGAGCTCGTGCACCCGCTTGGCCATCGAGGCCGGGTATCGGTGCAGCGCGGGCTTTTCGACGAACGCGGCAACGACGTCGTCGGGGCTGGACGCGGCGATGGCGGCGGGGTCAAGCGTCCCGAGGCGGCGCTTGAGCTCGAGGGGGCCGCGGAACGCCCATTCCATCGGGACCTGCTGGTCGAGCAGCATCCCGACGAGGAGGGCGAAACCGTCTTCCGACAGGAGCCGGTCGGCTTCCACATCACCGGTAAACGGGGTCTTGATCTGACGCATCAGGTAGGAGCGTACGCCGCGATCTCGGGGGCCTCTTCGACGCCGGACTCGGAGCGGACCGCCAGGACTGCGATAGGGACGGCTCGTCGCCGCGGTTAGCCGCGAGTGCTTGGCGTGCCGCGATGGTCAGGGGAGGCGCAGCCGAATCCCCGATGCTTCGGCGACACCGGGGTCTGTGTAGGCGTCGACCTCCCTCAGGGATTGATCTGCGGTCTCGAAGGTGGTCCAGTCGATCGTGGCCGTCCACCTTTGCGCAAAGTCGAGGACAGACACCAGCGTCTCGCCGCGACCGGCACGGTTGCTGCCGCCAGCGAGGCCGACGACGTAGTTGTTGCGGTACACGGTCGGGACGACGATGCGCACCTGGCCGGCGTGAGACAGGGCGCCATTGGCGATGATCCGGGCAAGGCGGCCGTTGCCGTCTTCGAAAGGGTGGCACTCGGTGACCAACAACATGAGGGCAACCGCTCGCTGGAATGGGTCAGTGACCGTCGAGAAGGCGTCGGAGCCTCGTCGGAGGGTGCCGACGAGCAACGCCGGTTCGACGAACTCGTAGCCGCCGGCGTAGTTGGGACGGCCCTTGAACTCGCCGGGATGTTTGTCGGGGCGCGCTGCCATGAGGACCCGGTGGACGTCGCGGAGCAGTTCGATGAGTTCTGTCGCACTAGCGGGGGCGGCGGCTCGTAGCTGCGGGTCGGACACGATGCGGAAGGTCGCGGCGATGTCGTGCGCGTCCGCGGGGCGCTCGGGTGGGATCTCTCCCTCCACCGCGATGCGGCGCGCCTCCTCCACGCTGAACTCTGTTCCCTCGATGAAGTTGGAGAAGTACGCCTCGAAGAACGGTTCCCACGCCCACCGGCTCGCCGGTCCGAGCGCTGGGCGGGGGACCGGAGCGGTCGTCTCGAGCAGGCTCGCAAGCGCTGAGAACATGTCGAGTCGATGCTCGTCGAAAGGCTCTCCCGACAGCCGGGCTCCGAGCCGCCGCGACACGGGCTTGGCACCGCTGGCTGTTCCGAGCACCGAGACGAGCCGATCGCGGACCACCTTGACTGATCCGGCGGGCAGGCTGGCGGCGATCACGTCAAGCTGGGCGAGGACGTTGCGGATCTGGCCCACCCCGCCCCGGCGGGCGAGATCATCGATCCTGTCTTCGACGGCAGCGGTACCCGCCTGCCGCGCCGGGCGATCCCTAGGCGGCTACCGGCCGCGCTGACGTTCTCGACCAGGACCCGGGCTGGCCCCGAGAGATACAGGCCGTCCGGGAGGGGCGGTGTCACCCGGCAACGGGCCGGGGCCCACCCGCGGCACGACCCTGAGGCCCGGCAATGCGAGATCGGCGCGGCGTGCGGGTTCGGGGTGCGCGATGAACATCCATCCCTCAAACGGCTCCGTCCCGTCCATTGCCGTCCGGTCGCAGATCACAGCGCCTGGCCAGAACGACGCGATGATCGCCATCCGGTGATGGCGCACGGCGTGCTCGGCCGGCAGCGTCGCGCCGACGATGTAGAGGTTCGGGGCGACTCGGAACGCGGCGCCCCTGCCTTCGCCTGGCGAGAGAGGCCGGCCTTGTTCTGCGGCGTCGCTCCGACGAGCAAGCCGGCAGGGTGCGCCCAACGACCGGCGGCAACGGACGGAGGCCTATCACCTCTGTCAGTGCGACCGTTAGCAACTACAAGACCGTTATCTTCCACCGCAGACAACTGTAGGGTGGAAATCGGTGCGGCTTGGACTATGCCTCAGTACTGCCTGCGTTGGTCATCGTCGAAGACCTTGAGCGCGTGGTCGTCGGACATCAGCTCGCCGAGACGAGCGATGTCCCTCCGGTCGATGGCGCCGTTGAAGCTCAGAACGGCGGCAACGGGTAGCAGTCGTGGGGCGGCGTCGGAGCCGATGGTCAGCGGGTGTAGAGCGGCGACGAGATCGCTCAGCGGACGACCGTGCCGTACATGTCGTTCAGGGGGTAGGTGAGCAGTTCGAGCCGCTCGCCGTCCGGGCCCGGGAAGTAGGCGGACTCGCCGTTCACGATATGGACGGGGACGCCGGCCGACTGGAGCTTCTCGACGAGGCGGGACCACTTCTCCGGGGTCACCGAGATGGCGATGTGATGGAGGCCACCGAGTACCTCGGCGTACTGGCCGAGGTCGAGGCCGGGGAAGTCGAAGTAGGCGAGATAGGTGTCGTGGCCCACGTCGAAGAACAGGTGGGTCGAGCCCTTGTAGTCACGGTTTTCGAACAGTTCGACGAGCGGGAACTCGAGCAGGTCCTGGAAGAACGTGATGGTCCGCTCCACGTCGCTGCAGAGCAGGGCGAAATGGTGGACGCCGCCACCTGCCGAGTCGGGGCGCTCACCGCGCGGGCGGAGGTAGCGGGCCTTCAGTTGGGCCCATTCCTCGTGGCGGTCAGTGGCGGGTTCCACGTCGTCGCACCTTAGTGAGGGCCCGGACGCGCCCGGACGGCGGGCCGGAGGACTCCCCCGTCCCGCCGCCCGGGCGGCGTGGTGTCGCGGTGAAGGTCAGCCGGCGGTCGTGGTGGCGCCGCCCTGCGGGGTGGCGGCGCCCTGGGGTGCGCCCGCACCGGGTGCGGACGCGTTGGTCGGTGCCGGCCCGCCACCTGGCGGACCGCCGGGTGCCGAGGCGTACGACGGCGCAGACCCGAACGCGTCCGCCACGTTGACGAAGCGGTTGAAGTCACCGCCGAGGACCGTCACGTCACCTGCGGTGAAGATCCCGAAGTGGTCGTCGTGGACCGTGTTGCCGAACACAGCGATCGTCAGCGGGCTGGCGTCACCGAGGTAGATGCCGGTCGTCTCCGGGTCTCCGGTGTCCTGGCGGAGGTTGTTCGTCCCGACCCGGTTGAACGCCATCACGTTGCCGCTGAAGTTCAGCCCCGGCGCGTGCGCGTGGAGCGCCAAGCCGCCGTGGCCGTTGCCCGACGCCTCGTTGAGCGCGATCAGGTTGTCCCACGCGCCGCCCGCTCCGCCGGCGGCGAGGAGGATGCCGCTACCGGCCGAGGCGTCAGGGGCCGACGGAGTGCCCAGCCCGTTGTTGTCCGCGTAGTTCCCGATGATCACGGTGCCGAAGATGCCCTGGCCCGTGTGGTCGGCGAGCACGATGCCGCAGCCGCCCGGGTTGTCGCTGGCAACGTTCCCGATGATCGTGTTGTAGGAGGACGGCTTGCCGAGGTCGTTCGCGACATTGATGCCGATGCCGTTGTTCGTCGACCAGTTGCCCCACACGACGGTGTGCGACGTGCTGAGGAGGTCGATCCCGGCGCCGGCATTGTTCTTGGTCACGTTGTTGCGGATCGTCTCGTGGTCCGCGGGCGCCGGCTGGCCGTTGAGGAAGCCGGCGGTGATGATCCCGTCACCCGGGGCGTTGTTGTCCATACTGGCGTTTTCCACGGTCATGCCCGTGACGGTGACGTACGGCGCCGTCATACCGATGCCGTAGGGCTGGTGCGCCGCGTCGATGACAGCACCCTTGCGCCCGGACAGGGTCAGCTGCTTGGTGATCGTGACGCTTTCCGCGTACGTCCCCGCGCAGACCACGATCGTGGCGCCAGCCGGGACGGCGTCGACCGCAGACTGGATCGTGTGGTACGTCGCCGTGGAGCAACCGTCTCCGTGGTGCGAGGTGTTGCCATGGTTCTGGTGGTCGTCGTCCGGTGCCGTGCCCGGCTGCGACGGCGACTGGCCCTGCGTCAACGGAGTCGTTGCCGGCTGCGTCGACGACGACTGCCCGTCACTCGACGGTGTCGCGTTGGGAGACACCTGCGACTGGGCGGACGGTGTCGTCGCTGCGCCGTGCGCACCGGGCGCCGTCGTGGTCGACGTGCTGCTCGTGGTCGATGTGCTGCTCGTGCTCGAACTGTTGCTCGTCGTGCTGGTGCTCGTGCTCGGCGCCTGCGGTACCTGCGACGATGCGCCAGGCATCAGCGGCGGCGGCCCCGCGTTCGGCGAGACGTACACGGTGTTCCGACCGGCAACGGTGGCGCTCGCTGTGCCGGGTGCGATTACCGGGGCGATCGCTGCTCCGGCGAGGAGCGCGGCCGCGCCGTACGCGACGATGGATGACTTCGGCAATTGGAATCCGTCCTCTCTGATGGTGCGCGGACGGCTGCATCCGGCGGGGAGATCCGCGGCACAGCCAACGGGACGCCAGATGGTTCCACTCCGCCCCCTCCGGTCAAACGTGCTGACCGGAGGTGATCAGATCCGATGAAGGACGGTGTTCAGGCAGACCGAGGTTCGGCTGCGTCGGCGTCGATGGCGTAGCGCGCGATCGCATCTGCGACCTCTTCCGCTTTTGCCTCACCCTGCTCGGCGAGCGCGGATAGCACGGCCACCACGATGTGTGCGGCATCGATCTCGAAATGGCGACGGAGCGCGGCGCGTGTGTCCGAGCGGCCGTACCCGTCGGTCCCGAGCGCGGTGAACGAACGCGGCACCCACCGGGCGATCATGTCCGGGACCTGCTTCATGAAGTCGGTCACCGCGACGACAGGGCCCTCCGAGTGGGCGAGCGCCCGCTCGACCCACGGCACCTCTGCAGGGCGCGACGGGTGCAGCCGGTTGGTGCGTTCGACGGACAATGCCTCCTCGCGGAGTGCCTTGTACGACGTGGCGGACCACAGCTCGGCGCCGCAGTCCCACTCCTCGGCGAGCAGGCGCTGTGCCTCGATCGCCGCTTGTGACGCCGAGCCCGAGAACAGGATCGTTGCCCGCCGGGACCCCGAGGCGGGCGCGGGGGAGAAGCGGTACAGGCCCTGCACGATCCCGTCCGTGACCGTTCCCAGCGAGGGATCGTCGGCGACCGCAGCACCATCCGGCTTGGCGGGCATGACGTAGTTCTCGTTGTAGAGGGTGATGTAGTAGAAGCAGTCGCCTTCGGGCTTGTCGAAGCCCGCTGTGTACATGCGCTGGATGCCGTCGCGCACGATCACTGCGGTTTCGTAGGCGAACGCGGGGTCGTAGGCGCGGATGTTGGGCACCGTCGACGCCAGGATGTGGCTGTGGCCGTCCTCGTGCTGGAGCCCTTCGCCGTTGAGCGTCGTGCGCCCCGCCGTCCCTCCGAGGAGGAAGCCGCGGCCACGCTGGTCGCCGAACGCCCAGATGAGGTCGCCGGTGCGTTGGAAGCCGAACATCGAATAGAAGATGTAGAACGGCACGGTGGGCGTCGCCCACGTCGCGTACGAGGTACCCGCCGCGATCATGGACGCCATGGCACCAGCCTCGGTGATCCCCTCTTCGAGAATCTGCCCGCCGCGTGACTCACGGTACGACAGCTGCATCCCGGCATCGACCGGCTCGTACAGCTGTCCTGTCGACGCGTAGATTTTCACCTCGCTGAAGAGGCCGTCCATGCCGAACGTGCGCGCCTCGTCGGGGATGATCGGCACGACGCGCGCACCGATGGACTCGTCGCGCAGCAGGTTACGGAGCAGGACGGCGAACGCCATCGTCGTCGACACCGCCCGGCCCTTGGAGCCGCCGTCGAACTCCTCGAACGCCGCCGGCGCAGGCTCAGCGACGGGCTTGGCCCGTACGACGCGCTTGGGGAGCGACCCGCCGAGGGCCCGCCGCCGCTGCATGAGGTACTCGTGCTCGGGGCTGCCTTCGGCCGGCCGGTAGTACGGCGGGTCATCGGCGTCGAGCGCCGACTCCGGGATCTCCTCGTGGAGGTACAGCCGGTCGCGGAGGGTCAGCAGCTGCGCCTTCGTCATCTTCTTGATCTGGTGGGTGGCGTTGCGGGCCTCGATCTCCGGCCCGAGCGTCCAGCCCTTCACCGTCTTGGCCAGGATGGCGGTCGGCGCGCCCTCGTGCTCCACCGCCGCCTTGTACGCCGCGTACATCTTGCGGTAGTCGTGGCCGCCACGCGGGAGCGTGCGGAGCTCGTCGTCGGAGAGGTGCTCCACGAGCTTGCGCAGGCGGGGGTCGGGCCCGAAGAAGTGCTCGCGGATGTACGCCCCCGACTCGACGGCGTACTTCTGGAACTCGCCGTCGACGGTCGTGTTCATCTTGTTGAGCAGCACGCCATCGACGTCGCGCTGGAGCAGGTCGTCCCAGCGGGAGCCCCAGATGACCTTGATCACGTTCCAGCCCGCGCCCCGGAACACGGCCTCCAGTTCCTGGATGATCTTGCCGTTGCCGCGTACCGGGCCGTCGAGGCGCTGCAGGTTGCAGTTCACGACGAAGATCAGGTTGTCGAGTTTCTCGCGCGCGGCGAGGGAGAGGGCGCCGAGGGCCTCGGGCTCGTCGCACTCCCCGTCGCCGAGGAAGCACCACACCCGCGCCGCTGACGTGTCGGCCAGCCGCCGGTCGCGGAGGTAGCGGTTGAACCGGGCCTGGTAGATCGCCGAGATCGGGCCCAGGCCCATCGAGACGGTCGGGAACTCCCAGAACTGCGGCATCAGGCGGGGGTGCGGGTACGACGACAGCCCTCGGCCACCGCGCCCGACCTCCATCCGGAAGTGGTCGAGGTCCTCCTCGCTCAGGCGTCCTTCGAGGTAGGCCCGCGCGTAGACGCCCGGCGCGGCGTGGCCCTGGAAGTACACCTGGTCGCCGGCCGTCCCGTCGTCCTTGCCGCGGAAGAAGTGGTTGAACCCGACCTCGTACAGCGATGCCGACGACGCGAACGTGGCCAGGTGGCCGCCGATCCCCTCGGAAAGGTGGTTGGCGCGGGTCACCATGGCGGCGGCGTTCCAACGGATGAAGGCGCGGATCCGCCGCTCCATGAACTCGTCGCCGGGGAACCAGGGCTCGAGCTCGGGGGGAATGGTGTTGATGTAGGGCGTCGACACCGTGGCCGGGAACCCGACCCCCTGCTCACGGGCGCGCTCGAGCAGCCGCATGAGCAGGTACCGGGCACGGTTGCGCCCGTGGGTGTCCACCACCGCGTCGAACGAGTCCAGCCACTCGAGCGTCTCGTCAGGGTCGATGTCGGGCAGCTGGTGGCTGAAACCGTCAAAGACGAGGCTCATGCACCCAGTTTCCCACCCGCACCCCTCGGGGCGCGACCATCGGGGCCGTGGTCACCACCGTATACACCGACGGCGCCTGCTCCGGGAACCCCGGCCCCGGGGGCTGGGCATGGGCCGTGCCGGGTGGCCGGTGGGCCGCCGGGGCGGCACCGCACACCACCAACCAGCGGATGGAGATCACGGCGGTGCTGGAGGCGCTGCGCGCCCTCGACGGCCCCGTCGAGGTCGTCAGCGACTCCACCTACGTCGTGAACTGCTTCCGGGACTCGTGGTGGAAGGCCTGGCTGGCGCGCGGCTGGCGCAACGCCGCCGGCAAGCCCGTTGCCAACCGCGACCTGTGGGAGCCGCTCATCGAGCTCTACCGGGCGCGCGGCGACGTGGTGCTGCGGTGGGTCAAGGGCCACGGCGGTGACCAGTTCAACGACCTCGTCGACCGCCTGGCCGTGGAGGCGGCGCTGACGCAGACGGCGCGCTCCGGCGACTCGCCCGTGCCCTGAGCCGGTTTGCGCCCCCGTCGCGGCCCGCGCGAGCGTCGCGGCGGAGGGGGATGTGAAGACCCAGGACCTGATCGACGCTGCTTGCGCCCGCACCGGCCTCGACGACTTCGGCGGTGATTCGTGGCGCGAGGGCCTCGAGGTCCTCGTGCGCTCCACCAACGAAGAAGGCGCGCTCAGCGAGATGGGGGACTCGGTGCTCGCCGACCAGTACACCGGGCACCTCGTCAACCGGTTGCAGATCGAGGACTGGTACCGCCGCCACCCCGAGATCGACGACCAGGAGATCGTGGCCCCGCTGTTCGGCCTGAGCCTGCCGCGCACCGGTTCGACGGCGTTGAGCTTCCTGCTGGCCCTCGACCCCGCCCGCCGGTCGCTGCGCACGTGGGAGGCGCAGCAGCCATGCCCGCCGCCGGAGACGGCGACCGAGGACACTGACCCGCGTATCGCGGCGGCCCAGGCCGGCATCGACTTCAGCGCCCAGATGTTCCCCGACTTCGTCGGGATGCTGCCGAGCTCCGCGACCGGGCCCCAGGAGTGCCTGTTCCCGCTGGCCCTCGAGTTCAGGTCGCAGCTGTTCGAAGGCTCCGCCCGCATGCCGACCTATCACGACTGGCTGTTCGCGTGCGACATGGAGCCCGCCTACCGCTACCACAAGCGGGTGCTGAAGCTGCTCCAGTGGCACTGCCCGCCGACGCGGTGGTGGTTGAAGACGCCGAGCCACATGTACGCCGTTGACGCGCTCGATCGGGTCTACCCGGACGCAAGGTTCGTGATGACCCATCGCGACATCGCGAGCGTCATCCCGTCTGTGTGCGCGGTCATGTTCACCTTGAGCAAGCCGCTCACCAACGAGCCCGACCCCGAATACTGGGGACGCCACAACACCGAGCTGTGGGACGTCGCCCTCCGCCGCACCCTGGCGTTCCGTGACGCCGGCGGGGAGGACCGGTTCTTCGACATCAGCTTCGCCGACATGCAGACCGATCCCATTGGTGCGGTGCGGCGGCTGTACGCCTGGCTCGGGGAGGAGCTCACGCCCGTGGCCGAGTCGCGGATGGCGGAGTGGTGGGACGCCAACTCCCGCGAGCGCCACGGGGCGCACCGCTACCGCCCGGAGGAGTACGGGCTCGACGCCGACGCGCTGCGCGAGCGGTTCCGCTTCTACACCGAGCGGTTCGACGTCCCCCCCGACCGCCGCTAGGAGGCAGGCGCATGCAGCTGGACGGAACATCGGCGATCGTCACGGGGGGCGCGTCCGGCCTCGGCGCGGCGACGGCACGGGCGCTCGCGCGTCGCGGCGTGCGGGTCGTCGTCGCCGATATCCAGGACGACAAAGGGAAGGCCTTGGCCGACGAGATCGGCGGCCAGTACGCCCGCACGGACGTCGCCGACCCGGACCAGGTGATCGCCGCGGTGGAGGCGGCGAAAGCGCTGGCGCCGTTGTGGTCGTTGGTCAACTGCGCCGGCATTGGGCCGGCAGCGCGCACGGTCGGGCGCGACGGCCAGTACGAGTCGGCCCACGACCTCCGTCTGTACAAGAAGGTCCTCGAGGTCAACCTGATCGGCACGTTCAACTGCATCCGGCTGGCGGCGACGGCCATGAGCCTCAACGAGCCCGATGCGGACGGGTGCCGCGGGGCGATCGTCAATACGGCCTCGATCGCCGCCGAGGACGGCCAGATCGGCCAGGCGGCGTACTCCTCGTCGAAGGGCGGGATCGTGGGGATGACGCTCCCGGTGGCGCGCGATCTCGCCGCGGTCGGCGTGCGCGTCAACACCATCCTCCCCGGGCTCATCGACACACCGATCTACGGCGCCGGGGAGCGCGCCGACCAGTTCAAGGAGCGGCTCAGCGTCGCAGTGCTGTTCCCGCACCGGATGGGCCACGCCGACGAGTTCGCCTCGATGGCGCTCGAGCTCCTCACCAACAGCTACATGAACGCGGCCTGCCTGCGCCTTGACGCGGGGACGCGCATGCAGCCGAAGTAGGGCGAAGCGGCAGCGCGCCGAGCGGGCGTGCCATACTCCCCGCCGACATGCGGAGAGCGCTCGGCGGGGGGCTGGCAGTGCTGTTGGCCATGGCGGGCCTCGTCGCGTGCGGCGGTGGCGGAGGCGGGCACGCGGCGAGCGCCAAGGCCGGTTTGGCGTCGGCCAAGGTGGCCGTAGCCGACCCCGCGGCAGCCGAGGACGCCCATACAAACGCACTCCTCGACGCGCTCGGGCTACGGCACCAGCTCGGCGCCCGGGCCGACGCGGTCTACACCGCACTGGCAGCGGGGCGCAGGGCCGCCATTGGCAAGTTGGCACCGCCGACGCCGCCAGGCCCGGCGACGACCCAGGACGCCGGACCGCCCCCGGCCCTGCTCCTCGCAGCGACGAGCGGGATCACGTTCGGCATCGAGTTCTCCAGCGTGTTCGCCGGGTGGCTCGATCCCGCTACCAGCGCAACGGACCTCTCCGGGTCCCACGATCTCCATCAGCCGCCGTCCCCCCCGGTGTCCGATGACGACGGGACGCAAACGGTCAGCACCACGGTGCAGGAGGACTACTCCTTCGGTGCCTATGGCTCGGTCGCCACGCTGCGTCTCACGGGCACCATTGCCCAAACCGTCACGGACGACAAGACCCACGCGGTCCTCGCGCAATTCGAGGACGCCCGCTCCTACACCGGCAAGATTGACGTCTGCCCGGGCGTGGCCGGGGATGTCCCGGCTTCGGTCACGGTGAGCATCCGGATCACCGGCGCGACCACCTCTGCGACCGACCAGAGTGAAGGGACATTCGGCGGCCACGTCAACGACTCTGCCGCCCTGACCTCGGTGACGGCGGCGTTCGACCATACGGTCAACTGGAAGTCCTCCCAAGGCACCGGAAGCCTCAGTTTGCAGATGTCGAATATCTCGCTCCCTGGTAGCGCGACTGGTGTCAGCGTGGGATCGATGGATATCAGCAACGTGCAAGCATCGGAATCGCTGTCGGGCATCGCGACGGACGCCAACGCCACCCAGGCAGCCGGTGGGGACGGCCTCACGATGGGGCTCATGGAGCCGGTCTTCGCGGCCGCGCAGAAGCTCTGGCGCAACGGGCGGTGCGTCGTCGTGACCGCCCCCGACTACAAGGCGGAGACCCCGATCTCGGTGTCCCAACAGGGCCAGGTCCAGCACACCGAGGAAGTTGACAAGGGGTCGGATACCAAGTTCGCGGCCGCCCTCAGGCACCGCTTCAGCTCCGTGCCCACCGCTCCCATCGACGCTGCCCTGTCGGGCGACAAGAGCATCACGCCCGAACACGCACCGGCGGCCCCGACCAGCATCACCTACACGGCTGGGGACAAAGACGACGCCAAGGCCGACGTCACCCTGGTGTCGACGTCGAAACGCGGGATCGGCAAGCTCGTGCTCGAGTTCAAGGTCAAGCCGAAGAAGCTCAAGCTCACGGCTGATGGGACGCTCACGGTGAGCCTGAGCGCGTTCACGATCACTGCCGCCGTCCACGTGCCGACCGTGACCTTCGCCGATGACGGCAGCGGCACGTTGAAGGGCACAGCGAGCACCAGCGCCAACATCACCGAGCACGTCGGGCCGCTCACGTGCACGGGCACGGAGACCGGGACGATCGACATGCAGGCCGAGCGGGTCGAAGTCAGCGGGACGGAGACCTGGCAGGTGCGCGCCAACGTGCAACCTGGCCACGCCACGTTGAACATGGCCTGCCCGGGAGCGAGTGTCAGCGGCTACGGCTTCTCGCAGGCGGGTTACGGGCCGGACTTCCTGTCGAACCTGGGCACCGTCACCATCCCCGCCGATGGCGGGACGGTGCCCGTGCACAAGACGATCCCGAAGCCGGGGGGCATCGTCTACAACGACGACGCGACGATCATGGCGACCGTCGGCCAGTCCTGATCAGCTGGCTCGCAGGCCCGACGCACCTTCGACGTAGCCGCGGCCACACGCGGGGCAGCTGAGCGCGGCGTCGAGCCCCTCCCCGCAGACGCACACCCAGCCGACCTGGCGGGCGGGCGTGCCGACGACGAGCGCATGGTCGGGGACGTCGCTCGTCACCACGGCACCTGCTGCGACGAACGCGTATGCCCCGACCCGGATGCCGCACACGATCGTGGCGTTGGCGCCCACGCTGGCGCCCTTCGCGATCAGGGTGGGGACGGGTTCGGCCGGCCGGCGCGACCGCGGCCGCAGGTCGTTGGTGAGGGTCGCGTACGGGCCAAGGAACGCGTCGTCCTCGACCGTCACCCCGTTCCAGACGGCGACGCCGTTCTTCACGGTGACGCGGTCGCCGAGCACGGCGCCGTCCTCGACGAAGCTGTGGTCGCCGAGGTTGCAGTCAGCGCCGACCACGGCCCCCGCCATCACATGGGCGAACGCCCACACCCGGGTCCGGTCGCCGACGCGGGTGGACTCGCACAGCCCCAGCGGGTGCACGACGGGGCCTTCCACCCGGCGGGACGCTACCAGCCGGGCTGCCCTACGGTTCCCGTATGGAACTGACGGGGGGACAGGTTGCCGTCGTGACCGGCGCGGCGAGCGGGATCGGCCTCGGCATCGCAAAGGCGATGGCCGGGCGCGGGCTCTCGGTCGTGCTGGCCGACGTCGAGGAGGGCGCGCTTGCGGACGCCACGAAGACGGTCGAAGCGCGCGGCGTGCCCGCGATCGGCGTGCCGACGGACGTGAGCGATGCGTGGCAAGTCGACGAGCTGGCCCGCCGGGCCCTCGAGCGGTTCGGGCGCGTCGACGTCGTGTGCAACAACGCCGGCGTGGCCACCAACAACAAGGCCACGTGGGAGATGGACGAGCTGGACTGGCAGTGGGTCCTCGGCGTGAACCTGTGGGGAGTGATCCACGGCATCCGGAGCTTCGTTCCCGCACTCGTCGCCCAGGGCCACGGCCACGTCGTCAATACCGCGTCGATCGTGGGGCTGTCGTACGGGCCGGAGATCGCCCCGTACACGGCGAGCAAGCACGCGGTCGTGGCGATCTCCGAGACCATGCGCGGCGAGCTGGCGACCCGCGCGCCCGGCGTCGGCGTCACCGTGCTGTGCCCGTCGTACGTACCGACGCGCATCGGTGACGCAGAGCGCAACCGCCCCACCGCGCTGACCCCGGACTGGGGCGCGGCCGTGCACGGCACGCCACGCGACCGGTCCAGGCTCGAGCCGGTCCAGCCCGACGCCGTGGGGGAGATGGTCGCCGACGCCGTGGAGTCCGGCCGCTTCTACCTGTCGACCCACCCGGGGGTCGATGCCTTGATCAGGCACCGCTTCGAGGCCATCCTCGCCGACGTCACGTAACTCCAGCACGGTTTGGGGGGTGATTTCCGCGTTCCCGGGCCGAAATCACACGCCAAAGTGCGCGGTCGGGACCGAGACGTGCGGACCCGGCCGCCGGCCGCGCGCGTGGGGCGCGCAGAAGGCGGTCAGCCCTGCATGTAGCCGCCGCAGTCGACCGTGAGCGACTGCCCGGTGATGGCGCTCGAGTCGTCCGAGGCGAAGAAGAGGGCGGCGCGCGCCACCTCCTCCGGCGTGGCGATGCGCTCGAGGGCGAGCGAACGGGCGCTGCGGTCGCGGATCTCCTCCCACGTCACGCCCTGCTCGCCGGCGATGCGCTCCCAGTACTTGCGCAACAGCTCCGTCATGATCCCGCCCGGCACCAGGCAGTTCACCCGTATGCCGTGGGGTCCGACCTCCCGCGCCACGACCTTGGTCAGCGTGCGCAGCCCGGCTTTGGCCACGCCGTAGTGGCTCTTCCTCGGGATCCCCTGCCAGCTGGCCGTCGATGACACGTTGACGATCGAGCCCGAACGGCGCTCGATCATGCTCCTGCGGAGGACCTCCCGGCTGCAGAGCATGGCGGCGGTGACGTCGATGGCGATCGTCTTGTTCCAGTTGTCGAGCGTCTGCTCCCAGATGTGCAGGTCGGTCCCCGGCTGGGCGGCGTTGTTCATCATCACGTCCACGTGGCCGTACGCCGACATGGCGGCGTCGACCATGGCCGCCACCTGCTGCTCGTCCGTCACATCGGTGGTCACGGCGACGACCGCGCCGCCCGCGTCACGCACCATCTGCGCCGTCTCCTCGAGCTGGCCGGTGCGCCGCGCGGCGAGGACCAGCGACGCGCCCTCGGCGCTGAACATGGTGGCCATCACCCGTCCCAACCCGTCGCTCGCGCCGGTGATGATGACGACTTTGTCCTCGAGTCGGCCCATGGCCGGACCCTACCTGAGCGGCGCCAGGGCGACCGGCTCGTCGATGCCGCGCAGGTGGTGGGGCGCGTAGGGGCCGACGGTGAACGCGGCGCCGGCCGGCACGAGGTCGCGCACGGCCGCTGTGACCACCACTTCGCCGGGTGCGGCCTCCTTCACGGCGCGGGCCACGACGTTCACCAACGGCCCGAAGTAGTCGCCGTCGCGGAACAGCACCGTCCCGAACCCCACCGCACCCCGCGCGTCAGGGAGGCCGGCATCGAGCGAGACCGTGCGCAGGACGGCGAGGGCGATCGTGCACGCGTCCACCGCGGTGGGCGCCACGATCATCGCCTCGTCGCCGATCAGCTTGACCAGCCGGCCGCCCCGCCCGACCGAGGCGTCCCACGCCGCCGTCTCGAACCGGCCGAGCGCCTTCGACGCCGTGCTGAGCGGTAGCCGCAGCGCCCACTCGGTCGACGCCACGAGGTCGAGGAAGCACACGGCGAGCTCGAGCTCGCGTGGCTCCGAAGGGTCGCGCCCACGCGCGGCGCGCGACCGGCTGACGGCGCGCACGACGTGCTCTCGCACGAGCCGGGCCATCACCTTCTCGACGCCCTCCAGCGTTGCGACGGCGGACTCGTTCGCCTCCGCCCACTCGAGCTCGCTCGCCGTCGATGCCTCGAGCCGTGGTTGCACCTCGCCGAGGAACAGGGCGACGGCCGCGTCCGCCACCTGCGACGCCGCCGCGGCCATCACCCGGGAGAACGCCAGCGTCGCCTCCTCGCCGAAGACCTGCGATCCCTCGAAGAACAGCAGCGTCGTCTCGACGGCGTCGGCGGGCAACGCCTTGTCGTCGACCTGTTCGATGGGCAGGCCGATCGCCAGCCAGATCCGCAGCACCTGATCGAGGGGGATCCCGGCCACCGCCGCCACGTCGGCCGCACTGATGGGCCGCGCTCCGCGCAGGAGCTCATCGGAGCCCGCGGTCACCAGCTCTCCCCGCGCGTCGGCGGCGAGCATGGCGTCGAGGCTCACACCCTCGGCGGCCAGGTGCTCGAGCAACGCGAGGCGCGCCGGTGCCCCCGGCGCGTGCGGGTCGTACAGCCCCGCCTCCTCCCAATCGCTCAGCTGCGCTGCCAGTCCTTCCAGACGGGGTCATAGCCGCGCGCCCGGAGCGCGGCGGCGACCTCCTCGGGGCTGCGGTCGTCGCTGATCTCGAACTGCGGCTCGGCTTCGCTGGGCTCCGCGTAGCCGCCCGGCTCGGTGTGCGACCCGGCGCTCATCAACGTGACGCCGAGTGGCACGAGCCCGTCGCGCAGCCACGCCGGCTCGCGTGTGGACACGGCGATGCCGACGTCACCGAGCGCCAGCCGCAACGCGCACAGCAACTGCACGAAGTCACGGTCAGCGACGGCGACCGCAGGGGTGTAGCCGCCGGCAGCGGGCCGCAGCCGCGGGAGCGACACCGCCACCTCGGCCCGCCACCACCGCTGCATCAACGCGTGCGCGTGCGCGCCGACCGCCAGGGCCTCGGACCGCCAATCGGCATGCAGCCCGAGCAGTGCACCGATCCCCAGGCGCCGCATGCCGGCCTCCGCGCCGCGGTCGGGCGCCGCCAGCCGCCACTCGTAGTTGCGCTTCTTGCCCTTCAGGTGCACGGCGGCGTAGGTCGAGCGGTCGTACGCCTCCTGGTACACGACCAGCCCGTCGCACCCGGCGTCGACGAGGCGGCGGTAGGTCTCGGTGTCCCATACCTGCACTTCGACGCTCAGCGCCGGGACAACGGGTGCGATGGCCTGCACGCAACGGAGCAGGTAGTCCTTGCTGACGATCCGGGCATGTTCCCCTGCGACGAGGAGAACATGACGGAAGCCGCGGTCCACGAGGCAACGCGCTTCGGCTTCGACCTCGCGCACGTCGAGGGTGCGCCGGGCGATCTCATTGCCTGCGCTGAAGCCGCAGTAGCTGCACACCGACACGCATTCGTTCGAGAGGTACAGCGGGGCGAAGAGGTGGACCGTGCGCCCGAACCGGCGCAGCGTCAGCGCGTGCGCCGCAGCCGCGAGGTCCTCGAGGCGTTCGCTCGCCGGCGGCGACAACAGGGCGGCCATGTCCTCGAGGCGTTGCTGGCGCCCGAGGGCACGGCCGGCACGCGCCAGCGCGCGGTCGACATCGACCGGTCGCGCCGAGTCGACCAACCGGCGCAGGCCGGCGATGTCGGTGGCGTTGACGTCGGCGGCCGCGGTCCCGGGGGCCGCGCTGGCCGGCCGCGAGGTGAGCTCGACGGCCGTGGCGCCCACGCTCACGCGAGGAAGCCGGTGAGCGGCGACGACGCCGACGCGTCGCGGCGCGAGGCGGCGAGGCCAGCCAGGTACGCGGCGCGGCCGGCTTCGACCCCCATGCGGAAGGCGCGTCCCATCGCCGGCGGGTCGGCGGCGGTGCCGATGGCGGTGTTGACGAGCACCGCGTCGGCGCCCATCTCCAGTGCCTCGGCGGCGTGGCTCGGCGCGCCGAGCCCGGCGTCGACGATGACGGGGATGTCCGCCTGCTCGACGATGATCTCGAGCGCCGCCTTGGTGCGCAGGCCCTGGTTGGAGCCGATCCACGAGCCGAGCGGCATCACCGTCGCGCAGCCGGCTTCGGCGAGGTGCTTGCAGAGCACCGGGTCGGCCGGGCAGTAGGGCAGCACCGTGAAGCCGTCTGCGACCAACCGCTCCGACGCCCGCAGCGTCTCGACGGGGTCGGGCAGCAGGTAGCGCGGGTCGGGCGTCACCTCGACCTTGATCCATGTCGGCAGGCCGGCCGCGCGCGCCAGGCGCGCCAGGCGCACGGCCTCGTCGGCGTCGACCGCACCGCTCGTGTTGGTCATGAGCAGCACGCCGTCGGGGATGGCATCGAGGATGTCGTGCTCGGCGGTCGGGTCGACGCGGCGGAGCGCGACGGTGACGATCTCACAGCCCGAGGCGGCGATCGTCGCGCTCAGCGCATTGTTGGAGGGGAACTTGCCGGTGCCCAGCAGCAGCCGGGAGCCGAACCGGCGGCCGGCGATGACGAGGGGGTCCCCCGCTTCGATCTCGTAGTCCAACTGGCACCTCCCTCGGCCCGCATTACCGGGCCGGTCGTCCTGCTCGGGAGGGTCGCGGGCCCGGTTGCCCGCCTCTCAGCCCGGTTGCGCCGAGCTCCCCTGCGCCGGTGGCCAGCCTACTTGCGCCCCCGCTGGTGGCCGGCGCGACAGTGGGGTGTGCGCACGTGGACCGTGGACGAGGCGAGGGCGTACCTGCCGCGGCTGCGGCAGCTGCTTTCGATCATCGACGGCGCACTCGTGCCCGGTCCGCACCCCGGGACGCTCGTCTTGCCCGCAGGGGCCGAGCACGCGGAGGCGGCGCTGGCCGAGCTACAGGACGGCGACATCGTCCTGCGCCAGGTCGGCGTCGGCCTCGTCGACTTCGTCTGGGAGGGCCCCGACGGCGAGCGGCGCATGCTGTGCTACCGGCTCGACGAGCCGGAGCTGGCGTGGTGGCACCGGCCCGAGGACGGGTTCGCCGGGCGGCGGCCGATCGACGACATCACCTGGCCCGCGGCGTCGCCGTGAGCACCCGCAAGCTGATCATCGCCGCACTGGTGACCGGGATGGCCATCTTGTTGGCCGGCGCGTTCCAGTTCGTGCAGATCGCCCACGACCGCCAGCACACGTCACCGCCGACCTCGCCGCCGCCCGTGGTGACGACCGTCCGTTAACCGGGGCTCCCCGCGCGGGGTGCGGTGACCAGGACTGTCCCGGGCCGCTACGGGGAACGCCGGAACTAGTCTCGGTGTTAAGCCAGCACGGAGGTGGTCCCTACGCCCGAACAGTTCGACGTCGTCATCATCGGTGGGGGGCCGGGCGGCTACGCCTCAGCGCTGTATGGCGCCAACGCCGGGCTGCGCATCGCCGTCGTCGAGCGCGACCGCGTCGGCGGGACGTGCCTGCACCGGGGGTGCATCCCGGCCAAGGAGTTCCTCGAGACGGCGTCGATGTTCCGCGGGGTCGCCGCCGCCAAGGAGTACGGCGTCATCGCCGACCAACCGGCGCTCGACTTCGCCGTCAGCCAGGCGCGCAAGCAGAAGGTGGTCGACAACCTCTGGAAGGGGCTCCAGGGCCTCATGCGCGCCCGGAAGATCACGACGGTGATCGGGACGGGGACGCTCACGCCCGACCACGTGGTGCGCGTGGACGACGGGACCGAGCTGCGGGGCGACAAGGTCATCCTCGCTGCTGGGTCCGTGCCCCGCACGATCCCGGGGTTCGAGTTCGACGGCGACCTAGTGATGTCGTCCGACGACGTGCTAGCGCTCGAGCGCCTGCCGGCGAGCGCGGTCGTGATCGGCGCAGGGGCGATCGGGTGCGAGTTCGCCTCACTCCTCGCCGACCTCGGCACCCACGTGACGCTGCTCGAGGCCATGCCGCGGATGCTGATGGGGTGTGACGCCGACGTCGCGCAGGTCGTGGCCCGGAGCTTCGCCAAGCGGGGGATCGACGTCCGGGCCGGCGTGGCCGTCCACGGCCACACGCCGTCGGCATCGGGCACCACCGTCAGCTTCGGCGACGGCGAGTCGGTCGCGGCTGAGGCCGTGATCGTGTGCGTCGGGCGGCGGCCGAGGTCGGAAGGGCTGCTGCAGGCGGGGACCGGGGTGACGCTGGACGGGCGCGGCTTCGTGCCGGTCGACCCGTGGTGCCGGACCGCCGCCGACGGCGTGTACGCGGTCGGCGACGTGATCTCGACCGAGCACTTCCAGCCGCACCCACAGCTGGCCCACGTGGGCTTCGCCGAGGGGATCGTCGTGATCAAGGACATCCTGGGCGAGGCAGCCGTACCGGTCGACTACGGCAGGGTGCCGTGGTGCATCTACTGCCAGCCCGAGGTCGCGTTCGCCGGCATGTCCGAGGAGCAGGCCGCGCAGGCAGGGATCCCGGTGGTCACCAAGAAGCTGCCGTACAGCCATAACGGGCGTGCGCAGATCCTCGGCGAGACCGAGGGCGTCGTGAAGATCATCGCCAAGCAGCTCCCGTCGGGGAAGGCGGGGCAGATCCTTGGCGTGCACATGGCCGGCCCATGGGTGACCGAGCAGTTGGGCCAGGGGTACATGGCCGTCAACTGGGAGGCGACGCCGGACGAGATCGGGCAGTTCATCCAGCCGCACCCCTCGCTCTCGGAGCAGTTCGGCGAGGCGGTGCTGGCGCTGACCGGGAGGGGGCTGCACGCCTGATGGCCGACATCACGATGCCGCAGCTGGGCGAGACCGTGACCGAGGGCACGATCACGCGGTGGGCCAAGCACGTGGGCGACCGCGTGGAGCTCGACGAGGTGCTGTTCGAGGTGTCGACCGACAAGGTCGACTCCGAGGTGCCGTCGTCGGCCTCCGGGTACATCTCCGAAATCCTCGTACCGGAGGGCGAGACGGTCGACGTGGGGACGCGCCTCGCCGTCATCTCCGATGCGCCGCCTGCAGACGGCGCAGCGGGCGCCGCTCCTTCGGCCGCCGCCACGCCCCCCGCACAAGCGGCCGCCCAGCCCCCCGCACAAGCGGCCGCCCAGGCCCCCGCCGCGGCGCCGGCTCCTCCGCCGGCTGCGGTCGCGCCACCCCCTGCGGCCGCTCCTCCTCCGCCCCCACCTGCCGCGCCCGCGCCCCAAGCGCCTGCAGCGGCGCCCGCGCCTCCTCCGCCACCTGCGGCGCCCGCGCCGCCCGCCGCTCCCGCCCCGGCCGCATCGCCGGCCCCGGTATCGGCGGCACGTGAGCCGTCCACCGCGGGCAACGGGGACGGCGACGGTGACAACCGCCTGCTGTCACCCGTCGTGCGCCGCCTCATCGCCGAGCACGACCTCGACCCGTCCACGATCAGGGGGACGGGCGCCGGCGGGCGCATCACCAGAGATGACGTCCTCGGCGTGATCGACGCCCAGGCCGGCGGGGCACCAGCTGGTGCGACCGCGGCGCCGGCGCCGCAGGCCGCAGCGCCGGCCACTGCCCCCGCACCTGCGCCCCCGGCCGCCGCTCCCGCTCCGCCCGCCGCCGCCCCCGCGCCCCCTCCCACCGCTCCGGCTCCGCCGGCTCAACCGGCTGCGCCCCCCGCCGCACCCACTCCGCCCCCTGCCGCGGCGCCCGCACCGGCTCCGCCGCAGCCGGGCGCGGCGCCGAGCGCCGGCCGGGGGGACGGCGCGACAGCGGACCGGGAGCAGGTCATCCCCTTCAGCAAGATCCGCAAGATCACCGCCGAGCACATGGTCCGCTCCAAGGCGACCTCGGCGCACACGCTCGTCGTCGTCGAGGTCGACTACGAAGGCGTCGACCGCGTCCGCCATGCGAACCAGGAGTCGTTCCGCGCGACGGAGGGGTTCAGCCTTACCTACCTTCCCTTCATCTCGCGGGCGGTCGTCGACGCCCTTGCCGAGTTCCCGCACATCAACGCGAGCGTCGGCAACGACGAGCTCATCGTCCACCGCTACCTCAACCTTGGCATCGCCGTGGACCTCAACTTCGAGGGCCTGCTCGTCCCCGTCATCCACGACGCCGACACCAAGCGCCTCCGCGCCATCGCACGCGAGATCCACGACCTCGCTTCACGCGCCCGCTCGAAGCGGCTCACCGCCGATGACATCGTGGGCGGGACGTTCACGATCACCAACGCCGGGCCGTTCGGGACGATGCTCACCGCGGCGGTCATCAACCAGCCGCAAGTGGCGATCCTCTCCACCGACGGCGTGAAGAAGCGGCCGGTCGCGGTCGAGCTCCCCGACGGGACCGACGCAGTCGCTATCCACCCCGTCGGCCTACTCGCCCTGACGTTCGACCACCGCGCCTTCGACGGCGCCTACGCGGCGGCGTTCGCGGCACGCGTCCGCCAGATCCTCGAGACGAGAGACTGGGCGCAGGAGCTTTGACGCTGCGCATCCGCTGGCTGGGCCGCGTCCGCTACCAGGACGCCTACGCCCTCCAGCACGGGCTCTGGCGCACCTCCTCCGACGACCACCTCCTGCTCCTCGAGCACCCGCACGTCTACACGCTCGGCGTCCGCACCGACCCCGCGCACCTGCTCGTCGACCCTGCGTCCGTCGGCGCCGACCTGGCCCGAGCCGACCGCGGCGGGGACGTGACCTACCACGGGCCGGGCCAGTTGGTCGGCTACCCGGTCCTCACTGTGGCGCGCCCCCCTGCGCTCCCCGACACGCCTGCGTACGTCCACAGCGTCGAGCAACTGCTCATCGACACCCTCGCCGATCTCGGCCTCCCCGGCGCGTCCCGCCTGCCCGAGTACCCCGGTGTGTGGCTCGGCGTGGCCGAGGGCCGGCCGCGCAAGGTGGCCGCCATCGGCGTGCGTCTCTCCAAGGGGCGCTCGCTCCACGGGTTCGCACTGAACGTGGCGCCAGACCTCGCCATGTTCGGCCACATCGTGCCGTGCGGCATCAGCGAGTACCCGGTGACGTCACTGGCGGCCGAGGGCGTCGGCGTGCCGATGCGCGACGTCGTCGATGCGGTCGCCGCGCGGGCCGCGGAGCGGTGGGGGAGAGGTGACATCGAGCGCGCCGACGTGGCGTGGCGCGTAGCGCCCGACGACATGGCGGTCTTCACGCGCGAAGGCGGCCGCATGTCCGTCCGCCTGGCGGCCGCCGGTGTCGACGCCGGCGCCGCCCGGCCGCTCGCCGAGCGCAAGCCGGAGTGGGTGCGCGCACCGCTCCGCTTGGGAACCGCGCAACAGGGGTTGCGGCGGGCACTGCGCTCCCTCGACCTCGTCACCGTGTGCGAGGAGGCCGGCTGCCCCAACCTGTCGGAGTGCTGGGCCGACGGCACGGCCACGTTCATGATCAACGGCGACCGGTGCACGCGGGCGTGCGGGTTCTGCCTGGTGGACACCAGGCATCCCGACGCACCCGACCCGGACGAGCCGCGCCGGGTGGCGGAGTCCGTCGCCCAGATGGGGCTCACGCACGCCGTCGTCACGGCCGTGGCGCGTGACGACCTCGACGACGGGGGCGCGGCGGGCTTCGTCGCGACGATCCGTGCTATTCGGGAGCGCTGCCCCGGAACAGCCGTCGAGGTGCTGGTCCCCGACTGCAAGGGCGACCCCGCCGCGCTCGCGGCTGTCTTCGACGCCCGGCCCGATGTGCTCAACCACAACATCGAGACCGTGGCCCGCCTGCAGCAGGCCGTCCGCCCGTCGGCGTCCTACGCGCGCAGCCTCGCCGTCCTCGCCCGTGCCAAGGACGCCGGGCTGGTGACGAAGAGCGGGCTCATCGTCGGCATGGGCGAGACGGACGCGGAGGTGCTCGGCGCGCTCGCCGACCTGCGCGCGGTCGGCGTCGACATCGTCACGATCGGCCAGTACCTACGGCCCACGGCGCGGCACCTGCCCGTGGCCCGCTGGGTGCCGCCCGAGACGTTCGCCGAGTGGGCTGCCGCCGGCGAGGCCATGGGGATCGGCCACGTCGAGGCGTCACCGCTCACGCGGTCGAGCTACCACGCCCGGCAAGCCGCTGCGGGCCACACGCCGGTTGCCGCTGGTCACGCGGCGGTCGGCGCGGGGGACACGCCGGTTGGCGCGGGCCACACGCCGGTTGGCGCGGGCCGCACGGCGGTTGGCGCGGGGGCCGCCGAAGCCGTCATCGTGGCGGGGTGATCCGCCTCGACGGCGCCACCGTCCTGCTGCAGTGGGCGGTCGGCGGCCTGTTGTTCCTGTGGGTGACGGGGCGGCGTCGCGAGGTGGGCCTGGGGTACGGCTGGCTGCTGCGCGGGGTGTACGGACTGCTTGCGTTGAGCGCGTTCGCCACGGGCGCCGTCACCGGACACCGGTCCGCTGGCCGCAGCGTGTGCGCACTGGCCGTGGCCATCGCCGCGTTCGTGGCGCTCGGCGTGAGCGTGGCGCGCCGGCGCGCCGGCGTCGCCGGCCAGCGCGCCATCGCGGAGCGCCGTACGGCGCGTGTCGCGGCAATGACGGGCATCGACCGTGCACCCACAGAGCGCGACGTGGACGGGCCCGAGTTCCCGCCCGCGCTCGACCTGGTCGCCCCCGCCATCGGCGTCGTCGGCCTGCTGTTCGCCGCCCATGCCGACGGCGGCCCCGCGGTGCTCGCTGTCGTGCGCTTGCTCGTCGGCGCGGCGTTCCTCGGGGCGGTCACCGACGCCATGCTCCTCGGCCACTGGTACCTGGTGCAGCCGGGGCTGTCGCGTGCCCCGCTGCTGGAACTGGTCAACATCACCACGCTGATCTCCCCGTTCGAGATCGCGGCGATGTTGTGGCCGACGGGGATGGTCAGCGTCTGGACTGGGACCATCAACGACGGCTGGGGCGGGACGTTGGGATGGTTCTGGGCGGCGTGCGCGGTGACGACGGTCGTGCTGTGCTTCGTCACTCGCAAAGCGCTGGAGGAGAAGTCCTACTCCGCGGTGATGGCGGCGACGGGCCTGCTGTACCTCGCCATCCTCACCGCGTTCGGCACCGACCTCGTCGCCCGCGCCGTCCTCGCCCGCTGACGAGAGCCGGGCCGTCAAAAATCAGAACGACGTTTCGCTTGAGCGCTGGTGGTCGATCGGCTGTCCGGTTTGCGCAGGTACGGACGAATCGCGTCGACCACCAGCGCTCAAGCGAAACCGGGTTCTGAAAATCTGACAATGAGGACAATGAGGAGGGCAAGGCGGGACAGCAACGACCACAAACCGCGCCGACCGCACAAGAAGCGAACCAGCGGCTACGCGACGAAGTACTTCGCCTGCGGGTGGTGGCAGATGATCGCCGAGGTCGTCTGCTCCGGCTGGTACTGGAACCCCGTCTCCGGTCCCACCGAGATATCGATGCGCGCCGCGTCGAGCAGCGCGGCCACCGTCTGGTTGTCCTCGAGGTCCGGGCAGGCCGGGTACCCCCACGAGTAGCGGCCGCCCTGGTAGGCCTGGCGGCGCAGCACGTCGTTGATGCTCCCGTCGCCACCGGCGATGCCCAGCTCCTCGCGGACCCGCCGGTGCCACAGCTCGGCCAGCGCCTCCGTCATCTCCACGCCCAGGCCGTGCAGGAACAGGTAGTCGGTGTAGCGGTCGGCCTCCTTCAGCTCCGCCGCCGCTTCCGTCACCCGCGGCCCCATCGTCACGATGTGGAATGCGGCCACGTCGACGACCCCTGACGACACCGGCCGGAAGAAGTCGGCGATGCACAGGAACGGCTCCACCTGCTGGCGCGGGAACGAGAACCGCGCCACCTCAAGCGAGCGGGATGGCGAAGACCAGACCACGACGTCGTCGCCGTCGGCGTTGGCGGGGAAGTACCCGTACACCACCTGCGGCACGAGCACGCCTGACGTCCTGGCCGCGTCGAGCTGGGCGCGCAGTACGGCCCGCACCCGCGAACGGAAGGCGGCGTCGGACTCGCCTGACGACGGCCGGAACCCCCACTGGTTGCGGAAGAGCGCCGTCTCGTTGAGGTAGGCGGCGATCTCGTCGATCGCCACCCCGCGCACGACCTGCGGCCCCCAGAACGGCGGCGTGGGCACGGGCACGTCGTCGGCGACCGTCGGCGACCGCACCGGCAGCGCCGTCGCCCGCGGCCGAGGCTGGCGCGCCGGCAGGTCGCGGCCGCCCGGCTCCCGGCCCCACCCGGGGTCGTCCGGCTCGGACCCGCTCCGGATGGCGCCGAGGCGGTCCATCACCCGCAGCCCCTCGAACGCGTCCTTCCCATAGAACAGCCGCCCCTCGTACACCGCCCGCAGGTCGCGCTCCACGTAGGTCCGCGTGAGGGCGGCGCCGCCGAGGATCACCGGGAAGTGCGACAGCCCGCGCTCGTTGAGCGCGGCCAGGTTGTCGCGCATGATCAGCGTGCTCTTGACGAGCAGCCCGCTCATCCCGATGGCGTCGGCCCCGACCGACTCCGCGGCCGACACCATGTCGTCGAGGCCGACCTTGATGCCCAGGTTATGCACCTCGTAGCCGTTGTTGGTGAGGATGATGTCGACGAGGTTCTTGCCGATGTCGTGCACGTCGCCCTTGACGGTGGCGAGCACGAGGCGCCCCTTCGACGAGCTCTCGCCCACGCGTGGCATGTGCGGCTCGAGGAACGACACCGCCGCCTTCATCGTCTCCGCCGACTGCAGCACGAACGGCAGCTGCATCTCGCCCGAGGCGAACAGCTCGCCCACCGTCTTCATCCCGGCCAGCAGCACGTCGTTGACCAGGTCGAGCGCCGCCCACCCCGAGTCCAGCGCCGATGACAGGTCCGACGTGAGCCCGTTGCGGTCACCGTCGACGATGCGCTGCTCGAGGCGGCGCTCGACCGGCCAGGACGAGCGGTCCTCGCTCGACGACGACGACGTCGAGGACGCCCCTTCGAACGCCTCCAGCAGCGCGGCCAGCGGGTCGTATGACGAGGTGCGGCGGTCGTAGATGAGGTCCAGGCACATCGACACGTGCGCCGGGTCGATCCGGTTGAGCGGCAGGATGCGCCCGGCGTGCACGATCGCCGCGTCGAGCCCGGCCGCCTGCGCCTCGTGGAGGAACACCGAGTTGAGCACCTGGCGGGCGGCGGCGTTGAGCCCGAAGCTGATGTTGGACAGCCCGAGGATCGTGCGCACCCCGGGCAGCGACGCCTTGATCAGCCGGATCCCCTCGATGGTCTCGACGCCGTCGCGCCGGCTCTCCTCCATCCCCGTCGACAGCGGCAGCGCCAGTGGGTCGAAGAACAGGTCCGACGGCGCAATCCCGTACGTCCCGACCGCCAGATCATGGATCGCCGCCGCGGCGCGCAGCTTCCACTCGGCCGTCCGCGCCTGGCCCTCGGTGTCGATGCACGTGCACACCACTGCCGCGCCGTACTCGCGCGCCAGCGAGAGGAAGGCGTCGAGCCGCGTCCCCGGCCCCGACCCCTCCTCGAGGTTGACCGAGTTGAGGATGGGCTTCCCGGCCAGGCGCTGGAGGCCGGCCTCGATCACGGGCGCCTCGGTGGAGTCGAGCATGACCGGCAGGGTCGTCGCCGTGTTGAACCGGAACGCCAGCTCGCCCATGTCGTGCACGCCATCGGCGCCGGTGTAGTCGGCGCACAGGTCGAGCACGTGGGCGCCCTCGGCCACCTGGTCGCGGGCCATCGCCACGCACGTGTCCCAGTCCTCCGACAGCATCGCCTCGCGGAACTTCTTGGACCCGTTGGCGTTGGTCCGCTCGCCCACCACGAGGAACGACGGCGACTGGTCGTAGGGCACGTGCGTGTAGATCGACGCGCACCCGGGCTCGAGCGACGCCGCCCGCTGCGCCGGCGAGAGGTCCTTCACCGCCGAGACGACCGCCGCCAGGTGCGCAGGCGTCGTCCCGCAGCACCCGCCGACCACCGACACGCCGAACTCGCTCACGAAGCGCGCCTGCCAACTGGCGAGCTCCGACGGCGTGAGGTCGTAGTGCATACGGCCGTCGACGACCGACGGCAGGCCGGCGTTGGGCAGGCACGAGACCGGGAACGGCGAGGCGAGCGACAGGTGGCGCAGGTGCTCGCTCATCTCGCGCGGCCCCGTGGCGCAGTTGAGGCCGAACACGTCGGGCTGCAGCGCGGCCACCGTCGTGAGGGCGGCGGCGATCTCGGTGCCCATCAGCATGGTGCCCGTCTGTTCGATCGTCACCTGCACCTGCAACGGCACGGAGCGCCCCGTCGCGCCCATCGCCCGCCGGCACCCGATCACCGCGGCCTTGACCTGCAGCAGGTCCTGGCACGTCTCGATCAGCAGCAGGTCGACGCCGCCCTCCAGCAGCCCGCGCGCTGCTGTCTCGTAGCCGTCGCGCATCTCTGCGAACGGGATCTGCCCGAGCGACACGATCTTCGTGCCCGGCCCGAGCGAGCCGGCGACCCAGCGGTCGTAGCCGGACGCGACCGACCGGGCGATGCGGGCCGACGCACGCGCCAGCTCGAACGTGTCGGCGGCCAGGCCGTACTCGGCCAGCACCCACGGGAGCGAACCGAAGCTGTTGGTCTCGACGACGTCGACGCCCACCTCGAAGAACGACTCGTGCAGCGCGGTGACCACGTCCGGCCGGCTCCGGACGAGGGCCTCGTTGCAGCCTTCCAGCGCCGGCCCACCGAAGTCGTCGGGGTTGAGCCCGCGCAGCTGCAGGTTGGTCCCGGTCGCCCCGTCGAAGATGACGACCCGCTCCCGGACGGCGTCGAGGTACCCCTGCACACGACCACGCTACCGGCGCCACCCGCGCAACGGGCCTAGGTTTGACCTGTGCAGCTCTACACCCGCAAGGGTGACGACGGGACGACGGGCCTCCTGTACGGCGGCCGCGCTCGCAAGGACGCGCCCGCGATCGAGGCGTGCGGCGCCGTCGACGAGGCCCAGGCCGCCATGGGGGCCGCCCGCGCCGAGGTCGCCCGGGGCTCCGAAGTCGATCGCCTGCTCGTTGGCGCGGAACATGACCTCTGGGTCCTCATGGCCGAGCTCGCCACCGCGCCCGACAACCGCCACAAGCTCGAAGCGGGCAAGACGATGGTCGACGCGGGGATGGTGTCGCACCTCGAGTCGGTGGTGGACGGGCTGGGTGAGCGGTTCCCGATGCCGACGGAGTTCGTGATCCCCGGGCAGGACCGGGTGTCGGCCCTCCTCGACGTCGCCCGCACGGTGGCGCGCCGCGCTGAGCGCGCCGCCCTGGCCGTCGCGCCGCCCGACTCCTTCGTCGTGCCCTACCTCAACCGGTTGTCGACGCTGTTGTGGGCGATGGCGCGCTGGCAGGAGCACGGTGACTCGTTGCCCTCCCGGTCGGTGACGGCGTGACGGCGGTGACCGAGGCCGACCGCATCCCGGCCGTGAAGACGGTGTCGCGCGTCCCGTCGGGCGTCGACGTCCTCGCCGTCCCGGTGTGGAGCGGGCGGCGGGTGCCGCCGGGCGCCGGTGCGGAGCTCGACCTCGGCTATCTCGAGGGCCGCGGGTTCGACGGGCGCCTGGGGGAGGTCCAGGCCCTCCTCGCCGACGACGGGGGCGCGGTGATCGCCATCGGGCTCGGCGACCCCGCCCGCCTGACGGCCGACGGCATGCGGCGCGCCGCCGCCGCTGCCGTGCGCGCCGTGGGCCGGGCGCGCCGCCTGGCCATGACGCTGCTCGCCGGTGCGCCACCCGAGCTCGACCTGGCGCTGGCTGCCCAGGCGTTGGTCGAGGGGGCGTTGCTCGCCGGCTACACGTTCACGTCGTTCAAGAGCGAGCCGCGCAGCTCCGCGCTGCGCGAGGTCGTCATCGTCTCGGGTGCCGCGCCCGCGGCCGCAGGTGCCGCACGCGGCGCCGTGGTCGCCCGCGCCGTCTACCTCGCGCGCGACCTCGCCAACGAGCCGGCGGGGAGCCTGACCCCGCGCCGGTTCGCGGCCATCGCCACCGCCGAGGCGCGCCGGGCCGGCCTCGGCGTCACCGTCGTCGACGAGCGCGCCGCGGCGGGGGCGGGCCTCGGCGGCCTGATCGGCGTGGCGCGGGGCTCGGACGAACCGCCCCGCCTGGTCGAGCTCCTCTACGAGCCCCCGGGCGCGACGGCGGCGACGCCGACGGTCGCGTTCGTCGGCAAGGGGATCACGTTCGACTCCGGTGGGCTCTCGCTCAAGACCGCCGCGGGCATGACGGCCATGAAGACCGACATGTCCGGCGCGGCCGCCGTGCTCGGTGCCATGACCGCCGTCGCCGCGCTCGGTGCGCCCGTGCGCGTCCTCGCCCTATGCCCGCTCACCGAGAACATGCCGAGCGGGCACGCCATCAAGCCCGGTGATGTGCTCCGCATCCGCAACGGCAAGACGGTGGAAGTGCTCAACACCGATGCCGA
>Ga0070741_10003953_pt1 | contig 35486 bp, 34 predicted proteins | sample Coa_R1_4_FD_66440 | JGI IMG/M metagenome (GOLD analysis project Ga0070741, IMG submission 66440) | Surface soil microbial communities from Centralia Pennsylvania, which are recovering from an underground coalmine fire - Coalmine... | ecosystem: Environmental > Terrestrial > Soil > Unclassified ... | reverse complement strand
GCCTCTTCGTCCGCGGGTCGGTGATGCGCGGACGGATCACCGATCGCAGGAGTCCCATCGTCTATGGATACGACCAGACCGACCTTCCGATCTACTTCAGCCAGGGGCCGGTGCTGAACGTCGCCGGCGGGGCCGCGGCCGCATTCGGCGCGTTCGGCGGCGGGCGGGGCGGCGCGCCCGGCGAGAACCCGAACGCCGGCATCGGCCAGAACGTGACCCCAAACGCCGTGCCGCTGCGTATTCAACCGTTCGATCCCCTGACGAGTTCCGGACAAACCGCCGACGGCGCGGCCGGGGGCCGGGGCGATCGCCCGCAGGCCGACGAAAACGCGCAGCTGCGCCAACTCGCGCAGCAGTTCGGTATCGCCATCCCCGAAAGCCGCGCGCGCGTCGTGATGCGCTTCCCGCAGAACGCGAGCGAGATGCTGCTGTCTGGGACGCTGGCCGGCGGCGACGCGCTGGCCAATCGCGCGCTCGTCGTCGATCAGCCGCTCGGCAAAGGGCACGTGGTGATGTTCGCGCTGCGGCCGTTCTGGCGCTGGCAGACGCAGGGCACGTACTCCCTCGGATTCAACGCAATCCTGAACTGGAACGATCTCGACGCGGGCCAGGCGCCGCCCGCGCGCGCGACGTCGCAGCAGGAGCGGCGCTAGCCCGGCGCCCGGGCGGCCGACGATCATGTTCGAAGCCGCACGCGGCGAGCCGCTCGTTCGCAAGCCGGACGATGCGGCTCGTATCGTCGAGGCGTGCTGGGCGAAGCAGTGCCGCGCGGCGCTGCTGTATCCGGAAAACCTGACGCCCAGGTTCTTCGATCTCGGTTCCGGCGAGGCGGGCGCGATCCTCGACAAGGTTCGCCGATTCCGTGTGCGGATCGCCGTCGTGTGCCCGCCGGGCGAAGTGACGTTCAGCAGCCGCTTTCGTGAGATCCTCTGCGACGATTTCCAGGTCTTCGAAACCCGCGACGCGGCGATCGGCTGGCTCCAGAAATGAAAACACTCGCGCATCTCTTCGACAGCAACCGGCGCTGGGCGGCGGAGGTCACCAGCGCACGGCCGCGGTTCTTCGAGCGTCTCGCCGCGCAGCAGACGCCCGGCTACCTCTGGATCGGCTGCGCCGACAGCCGCGTCCCCGCGAACGAGATCGTCGGCCTCGACCCCGGCGAGCTCTTCGTGCACCGAAACGTCGGCAACGTCGTCGTCCACACCGATTTGAACTGCCTGTCGGTGCTGCAGTACGCCGTCGACGTGCTGAAGGTCGGACACGTGATCGTCACGGGCCACTACGGATGCGGCGGCGTGCAGGCGGCGCTCGACAACCGGAAGCTCGGGCTGATCGACAACTGGCTGCGGCACATCCAGGACGTCTACCGCCAGCATCAGGCGACGGTCGATGCGGTCGACGCGTCGAAGCGCGTCGATCGCTTGTGCGAGCTGAACGTGATCCAGCAGGCGAAGCACGTCTGCGAAACGACGATCGTGCAGGACGCGTGGGCGCGCGGCCAGACGCTGTCGGTGCACGCGTGGATTTACGCGCTCAAGGACGGCCTGCTGCGCGACCTGAAGTTCACCGTGGCCGGTCCCGCCGACATCGACGTGGAATACCGCACCGCCGTCAGCGCCTGAACCGGAAGAACACCGCCCGGCGGTGACCGTCGGCGTAGACGGTCGTGTGCCCCTTGTGGAGCGCGTCGATTACGGCGCCGACGAGCGCGAATTCCAAACCGCTCGTCAGCGAACAGCGCAGGTCCGACGTATTCCAGCAGCCCTCTTCGACGAGATGCGGGGCGACGACTCCGAACAGAAACCCGAGCGCGGCGCCGTCCGAGATCGGATCGCCGTCCTTTTCGATGGTCAACTGCGGGCTCGGCGCGAACACGTACGAGCCGACCGCGAGGCGCGATGCGCTGAGCGATTTCACGCGGCCCGCGATCGACACGCCGTCTTCGGTGACGACCACGCGATCGCCCTCACGGGCAACGCCGCTGAAGTCGTCGCCGCCCGCCGGAGGGAAGAGCGGCATCGACAACTGAGGCGCGGACAGGGTCCACGCCCGGCTGTCGTACACGACGACGAACTGGTCCATCGAAGCGCCGATGAACCCTCCCCACAACGCGGCCGGCAGCAGCATGACGCCGCCGCTGATTGCGCCGAGGCCGGCGCCGATGCCGATGCCCTTCCATCCGGTGCGACCGCGATCGCGTTCGATCTTCAGGCCGGGTCCGGGTTGCAGCCGACGTGAGCCGACCACGAGCGCCTCGGGCGCGACCGATACCACCTGGCCGCGCAGGGTGAGCCCGTCTTCCTGAACCCGCACCTGCTGTCCCGGCTTGAGCGCGATCGGACCGAAGTCTTCCTGCGCGTGCACGATCGACGCGCCGAGCACGATCGCGGCGACAACGACGAGTGTCCGCATGACCCACTCCTTTGGGGGATCCCCTTCGCTTCGGAATGCGTCACAAGACACAATTCAGGCTCAGGAGCATACAGATGCGAATCGGTGTGATCGGATCGGCGACGGTGGGACAAACGCTCGCGTCAGGGTTGAAGCAACATGGCTACGACGTCCGCATCGGCAGCCGGACGCCGGCGAAGCTGGCGGACTTCTCGCGGAAATCCGGCATCACCGCCGGCACCTTCGCCGACGTGGCGGCGTGGTCGGAAGCGCTCGTGCTCGCCGTCAAGGGCACCGTCGCCGCCGACGCGCTGACCGACGCGGGCATCGCGAACCTCGGCGGCAAGCTCGTGATCGACACGACCAATCCGATCGCCGACGAGCCGCCGGAGGACGGCGTGCTGAAGTTCTTCACCACCCCGAACGAGTCGTTGATGGAGCGGCTGCAGGCGACGTTTCCCGACGCCAGGTTCGTGAAGGCGTTCAACAGCGTCGGCAGCGCGCTGATGGTGAATCCCGCCTTCCCCGGCGGCGCGAAGCCGACGATGTTCTACTGCGGCAACGACGCCGCGGCGAAGGCGACGGTCGCCGCGATCGTCGATCGATTCGGATGGGGCGGCGCCGATATGGGCACCGCCAAAGCGGCGCGCGCGATCGAGCCGCTCTGCCAGCTCTGGTGCATCCCGGGCTTCCGCAACAACAGCTGGACGAACCACGCATTCCATCTGATGACGCGATAAGCTGAAGGGCGGATGTCCCGCCCCTCCGACTTCATCGTCGTCGGCGCCGGCATCGTCGGCTGCAGCGTCGCCTACGAGCTCGCGCGCCGCGGCGCGTCCGTGGAGATCGTCGACGAGCGCCCCGTCGGCATGGGCGCGACGCAGGCATCGGCCGGCGTGCTGGCGCCTTACATCGAAGCGCGCGAGGGCAGCGCGCTGCTCGACCTGACCGTTCGCAGTCTGGCGCTCTACGACGACTTCGTCGGGCGCGTCACGGAGGCGAGCGGGCAGCCGGTGCTCTACCGCCGGACCGGGACGCTCGACGTCGCGACCGACGAGCGAGGGCTGCAGGCGCTCCGCGCGACGGCGGATGTCCTCGCGACCCGCAGCGTTCCGGCGCTGCTCCTCGACGCGGCCGCGACGCGATCGGAAGAGCCGCTCGTCGCCGACGACGTGACCGGCGCGCTGCTGATCGAGGAGCACGGGTTCGTGTCCGCCCCAGAGTTGACGCGCGCGCTCGCGGCCGCGGCGCGCGTCCACGGCGCGCAGCTCCTCGAGCAGAGCCGCGTCCGCCGCATTTGTTCGCGCGACGGCGACGCCGTGGTCGAAACCGATCGCGGCACTCTGTCGAGCAGCGCGGTCGTCCTGGCGGCGGGGAGCTGGTCGAGCACCATCGCGATCGACGGCGTGGCGGCGCCGGTCCCCGTGCGGCCGGTGCGCGGACAGCTGCTCTATCTCGGATGGAGCGGCACGCAGCCGCGGCGCGTGACGTGGAGCCGCAGCTGCTACATCGTCCCGTGGGACGACGGGACGGTGCTCGTCGGGGCGACGAGCGAGGACGCCGGATTCGACGAACGGCTGACCGTCTCGGGCGTGCACGATCTGCTGCAGGCGGTCGCCGACGTGGTGCCGCACGCGTGGAGCGTCACGTTTCGCGGGGCGCGCGTCGGCCTGCGCCCGGCGACCAGCGACGCGTTGCCGGTGATCGGCCGTTCGCCTTCGATGCCGACCCTGACGTACGCGACGGGCCACTATCGCAACGGCATCCTGCTCGCGCCGCTCACCGGGCAGCTCGTCGCCGACCTGCTGCTCGACGGGCGCGCCGATCCGATGCTCGACGCGGTGTCGCCGTTGAGGTTTCCGGGGCTATGAACGTCCGCATCGTGTGCGTCGAGCGCGACGGGCAATGGATGGCACGCGCGGAACGAACGGACACCGGCGATCCGTTCGGCATCGAATGTGCGGGCGCCACCCGCGAAGAGGCGACGGCACGGCTGAACCGCTGGCTGACCTGGCAGGCCGAGCACGCCGCCGCGCTCGAGGCGCTGCAGCTCGCCGAGCGCGCGTATCATCGAACGATCGCGGGGAGTGCTTTCGCGAGCCCGACCGAAGGGCCGTCGGCGATGGAGATGCAGAAGGAATCGCTCGACGCGCTCGAAGCGGCGCGCCTCAGGCTCGACGAGGTGCGCGCGCGGAAACCGGAGTGACCATGCCGAAGCTTTCGCAGCCCGACATCGCCGCGCGGATGAACACGATTGCCGGGTGGACGCTGGACGGCGACGCGATCCGCAAGCAATTCACCTTCAAGGATTTTCTCGATGCCGTCGCGTTCGTCAATCGGCTGGCGCCCGAGGCCGAGCGCGCCGATCATCACCCCGACATCCTGATCAACTACAAGCGCGTCACGCTCACCTACACGACCCACGACTCGGGCGGGCTCACCGAGAAGGACTTCGCCGGCGCGGCGGCCGCGGATAGACTCTCGCGGACCTGATCCCATGTCTGCGGTGCAGCCCTCCAGGGCTGCGTGACGATGCGTCTGAAGAAAACCTACAGCTCGCGCGAGGTCGCCGCGCTGACCGGGTTGTCCGCGCGCCAGCTGCAGCTCTGGGATGCGGGCGGCCTGCTGTCGCCGACCGTCCGGCCGCACCGCACCGAAGCCGGCGGCTACACCGAACGCCGCTACACGCCGATCGAGCTGTTCGAGCTGCTGGTGCTCGCCGACCTGCGGCGGCGCGGGTTCACGGTCCACCAGCTGCACCAGACGCTGCGGATCCTGAAGGAGCAGTTCGGCCACCGCCTGTTCGAGGCAACCGGCGGCGGCGGGACGCTGCAGCTGCTGACGGACGGCCGCGACATCTACGCGCGGACCGAGTCGGGCGCGTTCTTCAACCTGCTGAAGTCGCCGGTGCAGCCGCTGCTGGTCGTCGGCGGCGATGATAAGCTACGCGAGCTGACCGGACGCGCGCGCGCGAGGCCGCGTGCGAAGCGGAGCGGAAAACCGCAGCGTTCATGAACCGACGCGAATTTCTCGCCGCCACCGCCAGCGCGCCGCTGCTCCCGCAGCCCGCGTCACCAGGCGGCCGCCTCGTCGTCTGCGTGCATCAGGTGTCGTCGAACAGCTTCGACTACAGGACGTCGCTCGAAGGGTACGCGAAGGCGGGCATTCGCGCGGTGGAGGTGGTCCTCGCGAAGGCGAAGGAATTCGCCGACAAGGAGTCGCCGGCGGCGGCGCGCCGGCTGCTCGACGATCTCGGGCTGAAAGCCGTGTCGAGCAGCAACCAGCTCGGCGTCGTCGAGCCGAATCCGAACCGCGCGAAGGCGCTCGACGATCTGAAGTGGAAGTGCGAGCTCGCGCAGCGCCTCGGCGCCGATCGGCTCGTGGTCGTGCCGGTGACGACGGCGAAGATCGTGGCGGACGACTACAATCGCGGCGTCGACAACCTGCGCGAGGCGGCCGACATCGCGCGGCCGTTCAACGTGTCGCTGATGCTCGAGTTCTTCAAGTTCTCGACGTTCATCAACTGCCTGGCGACGTCGCTGATGATGGTGCGCGCGGCCGGCCACCCGAACGCCAGGCTCATGTTGGACACCTTTCATTTCTGGAACGGCCCGAGCAAGCTCGAGGACTTCGAGCGGCTGCACGACGGCGAGCTCGCGCACCTGCACTTCGAGGACACGCCCGACGATCCGCCGCGCGAGCTGATCGAGCAGCGGCATCGCGTATTGCCGGGCGACGGGATTGCGCCGCTGAAGAGGATCGTCGAGGCCGCGCGCCGGAAGAAGTACGCCGGCCCGCTGTCGGTGGAGCTGACCGATCCGCAGTTCCACCAGATGGATCCGTTTCAGCTCGCGGCGAAGATTCGCGCGGCGGTGCAGCCGTTCGTGTAGCGGCTATCGGATCGGAAAGATCTTCTCGAGATCGTCGGCCGGCCGCGGGATGACGTGGACGCCGACCAGCTCGCCGACGCGGCGCGCGGCGGCGGCGCCCGCGTCCGTGGCCGCTTTGACCGACCCGACGTCGCCGCGCACGATCGCCGTCACGAGCCCGGCGTCGACCTTCTGCCAGCCGACGAAGACGACGTTCGCCGTTTTGACCATGGCGTCGGCCGCCTCGATCATCCCGATCAGGCCCCGGGTTTCCACCATGCCGAGCGCGTCGCCGATGTCGCGTCTGTCCTTGTCAGCCATGCGTCACTGGATTCTACCCCGAGCCGCCACCGGCAGCGTGTCGACGACGGTTTCGCCTTCGACGAGGCGAACGACGTCGACGAGGTTCGAGACGGTGCACGAGTGGTTCGGGAGGATCCGCACCCGGTCGCCCGGTTCGAGCGGCGTTTCGCCGTCGACGCGCACCGTCGCGTGCTCCTCGGAGAGCCGTTCGACCAGGAGCGTCTCGTCGATCGTTCCCGCTGCGGTCAGCACGGCGCCGTGTCCCGGCGCCTTCGCGATCCCGCGTGCGCCGTCGTTCGTCAGCGTCTTGCTGCCGGCGTCGAGGATGATGCGGCCCGGATGCTTGGCGACGACGGTGGCGAGCACCGTCAGCGCGCAGTCATCGAGCGTCGCGGAGCCGAGCGACAGCTGCGTGCGGTCGAAGTACACGTAGTTGCCCGGCCGCAGCTCCGTGATGCCGCGCTGCCGCACGCTGTGGCGCAGCGTCGGCGTCGCGCCGACCGAGATCTCTTCGAGCGGGATGCCGGATGCCGCGGCACGATCGCGCAGCGCCGTCAGCGTGCCGGCCTCGCGCTCGGCGACGGCGCGCAGTTCCTCTTCGGACGCCGCGTTGTAGCCGTGGCCGGCGTGGCTGAGGAGCCCGCGCAGCCGCAGGCCGCGCATCGACGCGATCGACTGGACGAACGCGAGCGGCTCGCGGTCGGGATCGATGCCGCAGCGATGGAACCCGACGTCCACCTTGATCAGCACGTCGAGCGTCCGCCCGGCCCGCTCCATGGCCTCGGACCAGCCGCGGGCGACGCCGAGGTTGTCCACGATGATCGACATGGAGGCGCGGTCCATCACGGCGAGCAGCCGTGACGCGTTGACGGGGTTGACGGGATACGGCAGGCGGATGTCGGCGACGCCTGCGCCGGCAAACACCTCGGCCTCGCCGATCTTCGCGCAGCAGATGCCGACGGCGCCGCGCGCGATCTGCATCTTCGCGATCGCCGGCGACTTGTGCGTCTTCGCGTGCGGCCGCAGCCGCATGCCGGCCGACGCCGCCATCTGCTGGACGCGATCGATGTTCCTGGAGAGTCGCGCGTGATCGACGAGGACCTGGGGCGTCGGCAGCTCAGCGAGCAGCATCGACCAACAGTATCACCACCGGGAACACGGCAGCGCGCGCCGCGCTAGGCGAAGAGCCCCGGGAATCGCGCGGCGCTGACGGCGTAGCCGGGAAACACGGGGCGCGCGTCGGGGATGCCGAGGTGGCGCACGACGACTTCCGCGAACACGTCCCGGAAATCCGTGGTGACCGCGAGATCGCGTCCGTCGTAGCGGCGATCCACCGCGAGGCCCGGCCATCGCCCGTACACGCGGCCGCCGCGAACGCCGCCGCCGATCACCATCATCGCGTTGCCGTGTCCGTGATCGGTGCCGCGGTTGCCGTTCTCGTTGACCGCACGCCCGAACTCCGACATCGTCAGCACGACGGTATCCGCCATGCGATCGCCGAGATCGACGACGAGCGCGGAGATGGCGTTGCCGAAGTCGTCGAGGCGCGATGCGAGCTGGCCCTGGCCCGCGCCCTGGTTGACGTGGGTGTCCCAGCCGCCGAGGTCGGCGAACGCGACCTCGAGGCCGACGTCGGCCTTCGCGAGCTGCGCGATCTGCTTCAGGGACTGGCCGAACGGGCTGCGCGGGTAGTCGGCGCCGTGCTCGGGCTGGTACTGCGACGGATTTGCCGCCTGCAGCATCTTGATCGCCTCGAACGCTTCCCTGCCGGTGACGTTCAACTGCGTGTTCGGCGACACGCCGTACGCGCGCTCGAAGAGCGCGCTCACCTTGTCGCTGGCCTGGCCGGCGCGAATGCCGAACTGGTCCACCTGGTGGAGCGCGAGCGCGGCGGCGGAGCCCTGCAGCATGCGCGGCAGCTGCGAGGCGACGGCGACGGCGCGAAACGGCGTCGCGTCCTGGTCGCGCTTCGCCTGCAGATAGCGGTTCAGCCAGCCGTCTCCCGTGCTCTTGACGCCGGGCGTGGCGGTCTCCATGTAGTCCTGCGCGTCGAAGTGCGACCGCGTGCTGTCGGGCGAGCCGCACGCGTGCACGATCGCCAGCTCGCGCGCGTCCCAGAACGGCTTCAGCGCGCGCAGCCGCGGATTGAACCCGAAGAACCCGTCGAGATCGATGGCGCCGTCCTCGACGGCGTTGGGCCGCGCGATGGCGATGCTCGGACGCGAACGGTAGTAGTCGGCGTCGCCGTGCGGCACGACGACGCTGAGGCCGTCGACGGCGCCGCGCTGGAAGATCGCGATGAGGCGCTTGGCCCGCGCGCCGGCGGCGAGCGCGGTCCGCGACAGGAAGCCGGGCGCGAAGCCGAGGCTGACCATCGCGAAGGCGCCGTTCCTGAGAAAGACTCGACGTGAAACCATGGTGCGATCCTGAGGGTCGTCGCCCTCGTTATCGGTCCTACCGTTTCTGAAAATCAGGTCCGCCGATGCGCAGCGCGAGGTCGTCGGGCGGTTCGTCGACCGCGACGGCAACGCCGTTCAGCCGCTGGTTCGCGAGGCGGACGGCGAAGTTCATGCGATCCACCAGCGCGCCGGTGTTGACCCACGCGTCCGCCGTCTCCTTGTAGCCGGTCGGCGGCTGGCATTGATAGAGCGGCATGCCGAGCTGCTGCAGCGTGCGCACGATCGGCGTCGCATCCTGCACGTCGGCGCCGGTCGCGCGCAGCGCGGAGACGACGAACTCGAAGGGCGTTTTCATCTTCGCGCCGACCGCGTCGGCCGCGAGAAATTCGGGCGACGCGAGGATCGTCCGCATCACCTCGCGCAGATCGCCGTCGGTGTCGCGGAAGCGCTTCGCGGCGCGGTCGACGAGCGCCGGCGGCGGCACGTCGCCGACGAACCGCCGCGCCAGCGCCGTCGCGATGAACCGCGCGGTCGAGGGGTGCTTCGCCAGGATGTCGAGCACCTGCTCGCCGTCCGATTCGCCGCCGCCCGCCTTGATCACATGGCCGAGCACGATCTTCTGTCCCGCGTCGTGGAGCGCCGGGCGGAAGACGAAGCCGCCGCCCGCGCGCGGCCTGTCGATGGTCCAGCCGGTGAAGCAGCGCGCCACTTCGGTGACGTCTTTCTGCGTATAGCCGCCGTCGACGCCGAGCGTGTGCAGCTCCATCAGTTCGCGCGCGTAGTTCTCGTTCAGGCCTTTGGGCGCGTTCGGGTTCTTCGGCGGCACGCGCGGCGGCGGCTGCACGAGCATCGGCCCGAACGGGCCGCGCACCACGCGCGGCCGCGGCGCCGGCGCGTGCGGGCCGTTCGGATCCGCCGACATCCAGTTGTCGAGGTAGAAGAGCATCGCGGGGCTCTTCGCGTCCGCTTCGAGGAGATCGCGGAATTTGCCGAGCACGCGCGGGCGGATGACGTCGCGCTCGTACTCCGGCAGCATGAAGCGCACGGGTCCCTTGCGCGCGTCCACGTTGAAGTGGTTGAACCAGAAGTCGGTCAGCACTTCCTGCAGCTGGCGCTCGCTGTAGATCGCGCGCAGCACCTTCTGCTCGGAGAGTTCGAGGACGACGCTGTTCGCCTTGCGGTCGGCAGGGGTCGGCTCCTCGCCCGCTTTTTTCGCCTTGCGCGCATCGATCTGCGGCTGCTCGATGGTTTCCGCGATTGCACGCGAGCTCATGCGGAGCGTCGTGAGCGGCGCGAGCCGGGGCTCGACGTCGCGGTCGGGCAGGCGCTCGGGATGCAGCTGCTGGTCGATATAGCGGTCGAGGCCCATCGCCTGCACGCGCTCGATGTCGCCCGGACGCGGACCGAACGCGATCCGGTTCAGCACGTGGGCGACGGTAGCCTGGTCAGGCGCCGGCTTCGGCGCGGCCGGCAGGGTCGCGACCGCGAGCGCAAAAACGACAGGTGTCAGACACCGCATGTAGATAGTTAGACCGTGCAGCCGCGTCGGGGTTTAACAAACTGCCATAAAATTTGCCGACCATGACACTTTTCGGCCGTTTGCTCGCCATCCTGCTCCTTTTCGTCCAAACGACCCCGGCGACCCGCGGCATCCTCGTCCAGCACGCGCAGCTCATCGACGGGACCGGCGCGCCGGCGCGACGGGCCGACGTCCGTGTCGCCGGCGACACGATTTCGGCGGTCGCGGCGCGCCTCGATCCGCGGCCCGGCGAGCGCGTCGTCGACGCGACCGGCCTCGTCCTCGCGCCCGGCTTCATCGACATGCACAGCCACGCGGACCGCGGGCTCGACGACATGCCGGACGCGGCGACCCAGGTGCGCCAGGGCATCACGACGGCCGTCGTCGGCCAGGACGGCAGCAGCGAGCTTCCCGTCGCCGACTTCTACGCGCACGTCGCGCAGCTGCACCCCGCGATCAACTACGCGACCTCGGTCGGCCACGGAACGGTACGCAGCCGCGTGATGGGCGACGACTTCAAGCGGCCGGCGACCGCGGACGAGATCGACCGGATGAAGGCGCTCGTGGACCAGGGGATGCGCGACGGCGCGATCGGCCTCTCGAGCGGCCTCGAATACGATCCCGGGTTCTACTCGAAGACCGACGAGCTCGTGGCGCTCGGCTCGGTCGTCGCCCGCCATCACGGGATCTACTCGAGCCACGTCCGCAACGAAAACGAAGGCGCGTTCGACTCGTGGCGCGAGGCGATCGAGATCGGCCGCCGCAACGGCATCCCCGTCGAGATCTCGCACATCAAGCTCGGCGTCAAGCCGGTGTGGGGCCGCGCCGCCGAGGGCATCGGCATCATCGACGCCGCGAAGCGCGACGGCGTCCGCGTCATGGCCGACTGGTACCCGTACACCTACTGGCAGTCGTCCATGTACGTGCTGATCGAGACGCGCGACTTCGCGAACCGCGCGGCGTGGGAGAAGGGGTTGAAGGACATCGGCGGGGCCGCCAACGTGCTGATCACGAACTACCGTCCCGATCCGTCGCTGAACGGGAAGACGCTCGCCGACATCGCCGCGGCGCGCGGCGCCGACGCCGTCACGACCGCGATCGACATGATGAAGACGGCGGGGCCGAACACCGGCGTCATCGCGACGTCGATGTCGGAGGACGACCTGAAGACCTTCGTCAAGAGCCCGGACGTGCTGATCTGCTCCGACGGCAGCCTGACGGGCCGGCATCCGCGCGGCTACAACACCTTCCCGCGCGTGCTCGCGCGCTACGTCCGCGACCTGCAGCTGATCACGCTGCCCGACGCGATCGCGAAGATGACCGGGCGGTCGGCCGCGCAGCTCGGCTTCGCCGACCGCGGCATCGTCTCGCCGGGCAGGAAGGCCGACCTCGTGATCTTCGACGCGGCGGCGATCCAGGATCATGGCACGCCGGCGGATGCGTCCGCCGCGCCGACGGGCATCTCGTACGTGATCGTCAACGGCGAGGTCGTGCTCGACCGCGGCACGATCACGAGCGCGCGTCCCGGCCGCGGCCTGAAGCGCGCATCGTGACGATCGTTCCGGCCGAAGGCGCGATCCTCGACCGGATCCTGTCGGCGACCTTCGAGATCTGGCACGAAGGGCTCGCCCGCGCCGCCTACCCGCGCTACTACACCGGCCAGCTCGCCACCGCATGGGGACGCGCGAACCTCCGCCGGTGGGCGCTCGTCGATCGCGGCGAGGTGCTCGCCAGCGTCAAGACGTACGCGTTCGACGCGGTGCTCGACGGACGCGACATCCGCGCGATCGGCTACGGCGCCGTCTTCACGCAGCCGGCGCACCGGGGCGCAGGATACGCGCGCACGCTGCTCGACGAGATGCTGCAGCGCGCGGCCGCCGACGGCTGCGACGCCGCGCTGTTGTTCTCGGAAATCGGCGCGCCGTACTACGAGCGCCTGGGGTTCGCCGCCATCCCGACGTTCGACGTCACGCTGCGCGTCCGCGAGGACGCCCGGCGCGGCGCGCCGGCCACCCTCGTCCGGTTCGGCGACGATCGCGACCTGGCGGATGTCGCGTCGATGGGCGAGACGCGAGGCGCGCCGTTTCGATTCCGGCTGCGGCGGACGCGCGAGCTCGTGCAGTACGCGCTGACGAAGAGGCGCCTGCTCGCCGGCCTCAGCGCGCCCGGCGAACGGGCGGTGCAGTTCTTCGTCGCCGAGGAAGGCGGGTCCGCAGCGGCGTATGTCGTCGTCTCGACGCGCGGATCGACGTGGACGGTCGAAGAGGCGGGCGATCGCGATCCGGCCGGCGCACGCGTCGGCGCGATCCTCCAGGCGCTGATCGCGCGCGATCCGGCGGAGCGTCGGCCGCAGATCGTGGCCTGGCTCCCCGGCAACCTGCGTCCGCCGCAGGTCGACATCCTCGCCGATCAGCCGGCGCGCGACGCGATGATGATCAAGCCGCTGACGCCGGCGGGAACGCCGGTCCCGCCCCTCACCCGCGGCGACGTCTTCTACTGGCGCGCGGATCTGTTCTAGGGCTGCGCCGACGTCAGCTTCAGATCCACCGTCTTCGTCTCGCCATCCATCAGCGAAAACGATGCCGCGCGGCTGCGGACGCTGTCGAGGAATTCCGGATCGCCGTTCTGTCCCGGCTCGAGGCGATCGACCGCAACGATGTAGTAGTCGCCCGGCGGAAGGCCGCTGATCTTGAAGCGGCCGTCCTGGTCCGGCCGTCCGGTGGCGAGGTATCGCGAATTCGGCGTCCACCGCTCCTTGTCCTGCGCGAAGACCACCGCCGCGTAGTCCGTCGCCTGATCGCCGCGGCCGTTGGTGACGAGGCCGGAGACACTCGTGAGGCGGTTGGTCAGCTCGACCTCGATGCCGGAGATGTTCTCGTTCGCCTTGAACTCGATGCCGCTGTCGGTGACGTCGGTCGCGTTGACGCGCACCGACTTGATCGTCCAGCCGCGCGGCGATTGGCCGAACCCTCCGAAGCTCAGACGCATCCGGCCGGGCGACGACTTGATCTCGAAGGTGAGATCGTCGGCGACGCGGACCGGCGGGGGCGGCGGCACGCCGTCGAAGACGGTCGGGAATGCCGTCAGCACGATCGGCGTGGGCAGCTGCTGCGCCGCCGCGGGGTCGACGATGATCCGGCCGGTGCCGACGCTCGGAGGCGCCGCGATCAGGTGGACGTCGGAAATGTCGTCGCCGGCGACAACGAGCCTGGCCGACGCGAACTCGGGCTCGCCGGCCGCCGGGCCCATCCGCTGCACGCGCAGCGTGTACTCGCCCGGCGCGACGTTCGTCACCGTGAACGTGCCGTCCGGCTTCACCTGGCCGCCGGGCATCATCGTGAAACCGAACCCGCTCGTCTGCGACACGAGCACCATCGCCGGCGTCATCGGCTTGCCGTCGCTCCCGATCGCGGTCCCGGTGATGCGCGCCGCCTTGATCGGCCGCAGCATCATCTGCACGTCGTTCACGTCCTGGCCGGCGGCAATCGTGATCCGCTGCGCCTCGCCGGCGTTGGTCGTTCCCGGGAAATACGTCAACGGGTACGCCGTGCGATCCTGCGGGTTGCCCTGGCCGTTGACGTTGATGCCGGTCTGCCGCCACGTCGCGGTGAGGTAGTACTGCCCGGGAGGAACGCCGAACACGCGGAACTCGCCGAGGTCGTTGGTGGACGACATGCGGCCGGTCGGGACGAGCGTGCGGCGGCCCTGCACGTACTGATAGCGCTGCGCCGCGACGGAGATCTCGGACATCGGCTCGCCGAACTCGTCGACGACGCGCCCGGCGATGACGCCGCCGCGCGGCAGCGAGAGGTCGAGCCGCTCCACGGTCTGCCGGTCGAGAATCTCGAGCGGCTTCGGCGCATCGGTCGGCCGCTGCTGCCCGTACGACGTCGTCACGTAGCTGCCCTTGCTCGCGGAGATGGTGTACCGCCCGGGCCGCACCCCGGTGAACTCGTACGCGCCGTTCGCGTCGGTCGTCGCGAGGCGATTCTCCCGAATCTCCCCGGCGAAGATCCGCACCTGCGCCTTGCGCAGCGGCTGGCCGGTGTCGCCGGCGAACACGTGGCCGCGGATCGTCGCGGTCCCCTCGGGAGGCGCCGTCTGCTGCTGTTGCTGGGGAGGACGGATCTGTTGCGGTCCGAGGAGCAGGGCGGCCGCGAGCGCGAGCGTCGACAGCATGGAGCCTCGCGAGAAATCAGAATACCGGCGCCGGCGTCACCGGCAGATCGACGGTCTTGGTCTCGCCGTCCGCAATCGAGAACCTGGTGGCATGCTCGCGCGCGAGCGCGAGGAAGTCGGTGTCGGTCCAGGCATTCGGCTCGACGTCGGTCATCGCGACCGCGAAGTAGTCGCCCGGCAGCAGCCGCGCGTGGAACTTGTCGTCGAGCCCCGGCCGGCTGACCGCGAGCCACCGCCCCTGGACCGTCCAGCGGACCTGGTCCTGCGCGAAGACGATCACGAAGGCGTCGCGGACGACGGCCCCGGCCGCGTCGGTCACCGTGCCGACCGCTTCGCTGCCGTGGTTCGTCATCTCGACGACGACGTCCTCGACGCCGCCGTTGGGCGGCACGTCGATGCCGCTGTCGCCGACGTCCGCGTTGCCGTAGATGACGCGGTTCAGGCGCCAGTTCGCCGGCGCGTTGGGACCGTTGCCGCCGCCGGTCGGCGCGACGCGCAACTGCACATGTCCCGCCATCAGCTGAATTTCGAACGTCCCGTCGTCGTTGATCTTCGCGGCGTTGCGGACCGGCTGGCCGAGCGCCCATTCGCGGATCGCGCCGAGGTCGAGCGAGGACGGTTTCGGCGGCGCCGAGCCGTTGCTGCTCGACGTGAACGCAATGCGCCCGCGAATCGTCGACGGCCGCAGCATCATCAGCTGCAGGCCCGAGACGTCGCCGCCGGCGACCGTGACGTCGGCGACGGCGCCGTCCTGTACGCCAGCGTTCGGCGCGCCCATCGCGCGCACCGTGTACTCGCCGGGCGGCACGCCGGTGATCGTGAACTGGCCGTCGGGGCGGATCGGGCCGCCGAAGTTCATGAAGGTGGCCATCGTCTTCGGCATCATGTTGACGAATCCCGTGGCGGCCGGACGCCCCTCCACGTCGACGACGGTGCCGGTGATCTTCGCCGTCTGCACCGGCAGGAGATTCAGGGTGAGGCCGGCGATCGTCTGACCGGGCGCAATCGTCATGCGCTGCGCCTCGGCGACGTTCGCCGTGCCGGGATAGAACGTCGGCGCGTAGCCGGAGCGATCCGCATTGTCGTCGGCGGTCGGACCGAAGTTGCGGAGCGTCGCGGACACGTAGTACTGCCCCGGCGTCAGACCGTAGATGCGGAACTCGCCGAGATCGTTGGTGCCCGATCCGCGGCCGCTCGGCAACAGCCGCCGCGTTCCCTGGATGTACTGGTAGCGGTTCGCCTGAACGCTGACGTCGGTCACCGGCTCGCCGAACTCGTCGACGATCCTGCCGCTGATCGCGCCGGTGCGCTGCATGCGGACGTCGATGCCGGTGAGCCGCTGTCCGTCGGCGAGCGGGATCCGCTTGCCGGGTCCTTCCGGCCGCGGCTCGCCCCAGGAGGTGCGGACGTAGTTGGCCTTCAGCGCGACGATCGTGTAGGTGCCCGCGGGCAGGCGCGCGATCTCGTATCGGCCGTCAGCGCCGGTCAGCGCGCTGCGGCCCTCCACCTGGTTCGCGTTCGGGCCGGCGCGCACCTCGACGCGCGACAACGGGTGGCCGGTCGCGTCGGTGATGCGGCCGCTGATGCTGCCGGTGCCGGTGTCGGAGGACGTATCGCGCGCGGGCGGTTGCGTCCAGCCGACCGACGAAATGCCCAGGGCCAGGAGACACAGAAACGCCCGCGCCATGTCGTGCTCCGCTATTTCGAATCCAGCTTCCGTCCCGCGTTCAGCTGATCGAAATTCATCAGCGCGTTGAACACGAGGAAGTAGCTGCCCTCGGTCTCGCCCCGCCAGATCGGGTTGTTGGAGAACAGGACCACGTGGCCCTTCTCCAGCGGCACGTCGACGACGGCCGCGTGCTGCGCGATCTCGTTGCCGTTCTCGACCAGGCCCGACACGAGCAGGTCGCGCGTGTCGGCGTACCGCAGGACGACGCGCGGCCGCATCGCGGGCGGAATCACGTTGATGCCGTTGCGCAGCTGCTCCGTCGTGACCGGCGCCGCCTGCCACGCGTCGACGCGCGGCTCCTGTGGCACGTCGGCGGGCGTCCGTCCCTGCGGCACGTCGACGTCGTCCTGCTGACCGCGGCCCGTCGGACGGTTGCCGCCATCGTCGGGACCGAGGCGGCGGCCGCCGCGCGCGCCGTAGATGCTCGAGACGTTGAAGATCGGGCCGTTGTCGCACCAGATCGCGAGGTTGTCGGCGTAGCCGTACGCCAGCGGGCTCGTGGCGTCCACCATCTTCGAGCGGACGACGCTGCCGACGATGCGCATGCGCTGACGCGCGGCGACCGTGAGGCCCGGCGTCAGGCCGGTCGATGCCGCCAGCTCCGCCGTGTCCATCGACGTGATCAGGAGCCCGCCGTTGCGCACGAACTGCTGCAGATGCTCGACGCCGCTCCAGCCGAGCCCCGGGCGCATGTCGTCGGTTTGATCCTCCGATCCGAGGTTCGGCGTGTCGGACGTCTTCTTCCACGGCAGCGGGTTGCCCCACATCGGCATGCCGTTGACGATGGCCTCGGTGCCGCGGCCGACCGGCGCGAACACGATGACGTCGAACCGCGCATTGAGGTTGTCGTCCTTCGCCACCTGCTGGGTGTTGATGTACGTGAACGGCACCTTCGCGTCGTCGAACGCGTGGCGCCACCAGCCTTCGGTCTGCGTGGACAGCCAGGTGTGCAGCACGGCGATGCGCGGCGCGCGCAGCGGATGCGTCCTGACCGACGGCGCCGACGCGACGGCCGTCACCTGCAGGCCGAGATCGGCGGCGGCCTTTTGCATGTCCGCCGCCGGTACGTTCCTGATCACGAACGATCCGCGGTTGAATTTCCGGCCGGCGAGCTCGAAGGGCTCCTCGGCCGCGTCGAACGACGCGTCCTTGAAGCGGTAGCGCAGGGTGACGAGCGCGGGGTCGGTGTTGTGGTCGACCAGGAAGACGCTGCCGGTGTCTGACACCGATCCCTTGGCGCGCACGTCCGACACCTTTTCCGCCGGCGCGTCGAGCACCTTCACGTCGGTGATGCGGACCGCCTGCGTGTTGAACAGCTCGGGAAACGTCCAGCCGGTGTCGTCGTACGGCGTGCGCTGCGGATCGTTGGGGCTCCAGTACTGGTAATCGAGCAGCGCATCGGCGATGCGGCTGTACGGCTGGTCCATGCGGACGATGTACGAGCCGGCGGGGAAGGTCTTGGTCGTCGGCGCCCGCGGAGCTGACGCGCCGCCGCTGCGGGTTGTGCTGTCCTGCGCGCTGGGTCCGCCGGCGCGGCCGTCGCCCGGGGCGGCGGTGTCGGTCGGCGTGGCCGTCTCGGCGCGCGGACGCTGGCGCTTCGCCGGCAGCGTCACCGTGAACGACGCCGTCGCGCGCGAGATCTCCACCCCCTGCTTCTGCAGGATCTGCAGCAGGTCCGACTGCAGACCGGGATGCGGATCGTCGGCGGGCAGCACGTAGGCCGCGGGCCCCTCGGTGCGCGCCTTCAAGATCGATCGCTTGCTCTTCGTGTAGAAGTTCCGCAGAAAGAGCTGCTTGTTCGCGGCGAAGTAGTGCAGCGCGGTGAGGACGCCGGTTTCCTCGTAGTTGTTGTTGTTGCGCTGCGACCACAGCGTCTTCGGCAGCGGCGGGTTCTGCTTGTACCACGTGCGCGCGTACTCGTCGGGCCGCAGCTCGCGCTCCACGGTGTCGGCGCCGGCGTTGCCGAACGTTTCGTACAGCCGGCTGATGCCGTTGTGGAGCGCGGCGATGAACATCAGGTAGCCCGGAGACCACGTGTCGAAGTTGCCGTGCGTGAAGACGCCCGGCATGCCGAACTTCGTCATCTCCGAGACGTTGTTCCAGCCGATCATCTCCCACTCGTCGGCGAGCATCGGATCGATCCAGGCGTTGTACGGGCCGTCGCCGACGGTGTTGTCGTAGAGATACGGCACCGATTCGTGCAGGTCGTGCAGCACCTGCGGGTGCCAGTGGTTGTGCGCGCTCAGCACGTTCTCGGTCAGCTTCAGCGTCGCGCCCATCGCGTCGCGGTTGTTGTCGTGCGCGACGTACTTCCCCCAGTAGACGAGCGGCTGCCAGTTCTGGCCGGGGTGGGCGAGGTGCCACTTATAGACGTCGACCATCTTGTCGCGGCCGTCCACCTCGATCACCGGCGTGATCATCGTGATCAGGTTGTTGCGGATCGACCGGATGTACTCGTGCTCGTCGACGACGAGGCGGTAGGCGAGCTCCATCAGCGCCGTCGGCGCGCCGGTTTCCGTCGAGTGGATCGTCCCGGTGATGTAGTAGATCGGCGTCGACTGCTGGACGAGCGCCTCCGCCGTCTTGTCGTCCATGCCGATCGTTCGCGGATCGCCGAGCTTCTCGAGCCGCTGCCGGTTCTCTTCGAGCTTCGCCATGACGGCGTCGGACGAGATCACCACCGCGATCATCTCGCGGCCTTCTTCCGTCCTGCCGATCGACAGGACCTTCACGCGCTGCGGCGCCGCCTTCTCGAGCATCCGCATGTACTCGTACACCTCTTCGGCGTACGGCAGCTTGCCGGGCGCGCCGGCGACGTCGCCGAGCACCGCCTTCGGCGTCGGCACCGTCTTCGACGCGGGCAGGTAGTCGACCAGCGGCGACGAGAAGTACGGCGCCGTCGTGTACTCCTTGATCTTCGCCGTGTATTCCTGGTCGATCGGAATCTTCGGATCGCGAACGAACGTCTGCTGCGCGGCGAGCGTAGCCGTTGCGGCCACGGCGAGCGCCAGCGCGACGAACCTTTTCATGGAGACCTCGCAGGTAATCCGTGGATCTTACAATGCTCCCATGCGAATCCTTGCCGGAGTGTTGGCGGCGTGCGCAGTGGCGGCGACGGCGACGGCGCACCCGCTCGACCCCCTGACGGCCGACGAAATCCGCGCCGCCGTCGAGGTGGTCCGGGCCGACGCCCGGTTCAAGGGCGCCTCCTTCGCCACCGTGGGACTCAACGAACCGCCGAAGGCGGCGGTGCTCGCCTCCACATCGACCGCAACGCCCGCCCGCGAGGCGCGCATCGTCCTGACCGTCGACGGCGCGGTCTTCGAGGTCGTCGTCGACGTGGGCGCGAAGCGGCTGGTGTCCGCGGCCGAACACCGCGGAGTCCAGGCGCCGATCACCCTCGGCGAAATCGACGGCGCCAGGCTGGTCCTCGGCAACCCCGAGTTCCAGGCGGCGCTCCGCCGGCGCGGCATCACCGATGTCGCCAAGGTCTTTTGCGCGCCCTTCTCCGCCGGCTATTTCGGCATCCCGGCCGACGAAGGCAAACGCGTGATGAAGGTCGGCTGCTTCGACACCCGGCGCAGCACCACGAACGTGTTCGGCTGGCCGATCGAGGGTCTGTACGCGATGGTCGACCTGCGCGCGAAGGCGGTGATCAACGTCGCCGACGCCGGCGTCGTGCCGATCGCCGGCGGCGATCGCAACTACGACGCGGCGTCCGTCGGCGCGCTGCGACCCTCGCGGCTGCCGACGACGATGTCGCAGCCGCAGGGCAGCAACATCCACGTGGACGGCCACGACGTCAGGTGGGGCAACTGGCAGTTCCACGTCCGGCAGGACGCGCGCGTGGGAACGGTGATCTCGACCGCCGCCTGGCGCGACGCGGGCGGCGCGCGGTCCGTGCTGTACCAGGGTTACCTCTCCGAGATGTTCGTGCCGTACATGGACGACGACTACGGCTGGTACTCGCGAACCTATTTCGACACGGGCGAGTACGGCGCCGGCGTCCTCGCGTCGCCGTTGAAGCCCGGCGTGGACGCTGTCCGGCCACCGCGGCCTTCCTCCCGGCGGTGTTCAGCGACGACGAGGGGAAGCCGTTCACGACGCCCGACGCGCTGTGCCTGTTCGAACGCAGCGCCGGCGATCCGATCTGGCGCCATGCCGAGATGATCAACGGCACCTACGAAGGACGCGCGAACGTCGAGCTCGTCGTCAGAATGGCGGCGTCGATCGGCAACTACGATTACCTGTTCGACTGGGTGTTCGACGACGCCGCGGAAATCGAGGTGCGCGTCGGCGCGACGGGCATCGACGCGCTGAAGGGCGTCGGCGCGCGGCGGATGGCCGATCCGACGGCCGCGGCCGACACGAGGACCGGCACGCTCGTCGCGCCGAACCTCGTCGCGGTCAATCACGATCACTATTTCAACTTCCGCCTCGATCTCGACGTCGACGGCCCCGCGAACAGCTTCGTCGAGGACGTGTACCGGACGGTGGCGCTGCCGGCGGCCTCGCCCCGCCGCAGCCTGTACGTGGTCGAGCCCCGATTCGCGGCGGGCGAGAAGGCGGCGATGCTCGACGGCGGTCACGGCCCGGGAAAGTTTCGGATCGTCAACGAAGGGCGGAGCAACGGCGTCGGCAACGCCGTGTCGTACGAACTGCTGTTCGCGAACCACGCGCACCTGATGCTCGATCCCGACGACTGGCCCGCCAGGCGCGCGCGGTTCCTCGAGCACGACGTGTGGGTGACGCCCTACGATCCGCAGGAGCGGTACGCGGGCGGGGAATACATGTATGCGAGCCGCGGCACCGACGGGCTGGCCGCGTGGACGGCGCGCGATCGCGCCGTCCGCGACCGCGACATCGTGCTGTGGGTGAATCTCGGCATGCACCACCTGACGCGCGCCGAGGACCTGCCGGTGATGCCGACGATCTGGCATTCCTTCAGGCTGCGGCCTCACAACTTCTTCGATCGCAATCCCGCCATCGATCTGCCGGCCGAGCCGAAATGACGCCGGCGCTGACGACGCGGCTCGCGACGGCCGACGACGCGGCGGCGATCGCGCGGATCTACAACCAGGGGATCGAGGATCGCGTCGCGACGTTCGAGACGGAGCCGCGCACCGCGGAGCAGATCGGGCAGCAGCTGCGCGACAAAGGCGATCGCTATCCGACGATCGTCGTGGAGCACGACGGGCGCATCGTCGCGTGGGCGGGCGCGAGCAGCTACCGGCCGCGGCCGGCGTACGCCGGCATCGCGGACCATTCGGTGTACGTCGACCGCGGCTGGCGCGGCAAAGGCGCCGGCCGCGCCGCGCTGGAGGCGCTCTGCCCGGAGTACGAGCGCCGCGGTTTCTGGAAGCTCTCCTCGCGAATCTTCGCGACGAATGCGGCCAGCATCGCCCTGCACCAGCGCTGCGGTTTCAGAATCGTCGGCACCTATCGCCGGCACGCCAAGCTCGACGGTTCCTGGATGGACTGCGTGATCGTGGAAAAGCTGCTGGGCGACGCGGCGCGTGCATGAAAACGCGATCGGACCATTGACACGCACGCGCGCGTTGAGCGAGAGTCTGCCACCCACCATGAGAGCGCCCACTCTCGAGGAGACATATGCGCAGACTGCTCACCCAACCAGGAACGTTCGCGCTGACGCTCGCCCTCTGCTCCATCTCCGCCGCCTCCTACGCCCAAAGCGCTGCGCTTGGACGCGGGATGAACGAATTGGTCGATCTGTATGAATTCGGCAGCCCGAAGCTCGACGCCGCGCTGAAGCAACACGTCACGACGGGCGGCGACGAAGTGCTCGTCGACATCCGCATTGCGTCGGATCGATCCGTCGCCAACGTGCTCCGCGCGCTGCAGCTCGAAGGCTTCAGGCTGACGACCGTCAGCCGCATCGATCCCCGCGCCATCGAAGGGTACCTGCCGCTGTGGGCGGCGCGGAACTCGCAGTGGGTGGACGGCGTCCGCAACATCCTCGCCGTCGCGCGGCCGTTCAAGTTTGCCGGACTCGTGCAGAGCCAGGCGGTCGCGTTCGAAAAAGCCGACCGCGCCCAGGCGCGCGGCGTGACCGGCAGCGGCATCACGCTGGGCGCCCTGTCCGACAGCTTCGACGAGTGCGCCATCTGCACGACGCACGCGGCCGACGACGAGGCGAGCGGCGATCTGCCGCCGACGGTCGCGGTCCTCGAGGACGACCTGCAGCCGGAGACCGATCAGCCGCTCGACGAGGGACGCGGGATGCTGCAGCTCGTGCACGACATCGCGCCGGGCTCCGCGCTCGCGTTCGCCTCCGCGTTCAACGGCGAGCTGTCGTTTGCGAACAACATCCTCGCGCTGCGCGACTTCGGCGCCGACGTGATCGTCGACGACGTGGTGTATCTGGACGAGCCGATGTATTCGGACGGGATCATCGCCGAGGCGGTCGACATCGTGTCGAAGGACGGCGCCGCGTACTTCTCGTCGGCCGGCAACAACGGCCTCGAGGCGTACGAGTCGCTGTACAGACCGATGACTCCGGCGCAGGCGCAGTCGCGCGTGGCGGCCGGGAAGGAAAACCTGCACCTCGAGGAAATTCCGCCGAACCTGCGGCCCAAGAGCTATCACACCTTCGTCAACCGCGACGGCAGCACGAGCCTGACGCTGAAATTCACCACCGCCGGCGACAACGAGCTGTCGTTCCAGTGGGACGAGCCGTTCTTCGTCGGCAAAGTGAAGACCGACTTCAACATCCTGGTGTTCGACGAGAACGGCCACTGGATGGATCCGTCGTCCGCATCGTTTCCCGGCTTCTACACCACCGACGACAACACGACCACCGACGAAGCCTTCGAGTTCGTCGTGCTGCCGCCGTTCCCGGGCGAACTCCACGGCGGCGCCAACGCGAGCACGTACCAGATCGTCATCGCCAACCAGAACGGCGGGCCGGCCCGGCACGTGAAGTACGTGAACGTGAACGGGCTCGGCGTCAGCGAGCTGCACGGCGCGCCGTCGATCTTCGGCCACGCCGCCGCGCGCGGCGGGCAGGCGGTGGCGGCGATGTACTACGCCATTCCGAAGTTTCCGGAGGATTTCAGCTCGCCCGGGCCGGTCACCATCTACTTCGACACCGACGGCAACCGGCTGCGCCGCCCGGAGGTGCGCAACGTGCCGCAGATCACGGGCGCCGACGGCGCGGACACGACGTTCTTCCCGCCGCCGCCGTTCGGCGGCGATCCCGACGCGACCGGATTCCCGAACTTCTTCGGCACGAGCGCGGCGGCGCCCGACGTCGCGGCGGTCGCGGCGCTCGTGCTCGAACGCGCGGGCGGCCCGGGCAGCCTGCGGCCGTCGAAGGTGTACGACCGGTTGCAGGACACGGCGACGCCGGTCCCGCTCGCGTTCGAGCGCACGGTCGCCGGCACGATCGCCGGCACCGTCGTCGCCAGCGCCGAGCAGGACTGGACGCGCTGGGCGCACTACTTCCGCCTCAACGTGCTGCCGTTCACCTCGCACAAGGTGCACGCGGTGACGTTCGACGTCTCGGGCGCGGGGCTGACGGTCTCCTCGAACCTCGGGCGGTTCAACATCGGCACGGCGAAGGGGCTGAATCCGACCGACGTCACCTATTCGAGGACGGCCACCTCGTTCACGCTGACGTTCAACACCGGCACGTTCGGCGCCGGTGACACGCTCGAGTTCGGCACGAGCATCTTCGCGGCGATCCAGGGATCGACGCAGGAAGATCCCGACCGGTTCGAGGGGACGATCGTCACGGTGACCTACGAGGACGGGTCGCAGCGGAGCGGACACTGGTTCGTCGCGCCGAAGCTGCCGATCAACCGATTCACGGGCGCCGGACTGGTCAACGCCGACGCGGCGACGCGGCACAAGTAACCCGGCGATTCCGCTGACAGGTGACAGCCGCGGCCGGCAGGCCGCGGGTCGTCACCTGTCAGCCCTCACCACTCCTCCATGCCGACACCACTTTCCGGACAGATCGCCCTCGTCGCCGGCGCGACCCGGGGCGCGGGGCGCGGCATCGCGCGCGCGCTCGGCGAAGCGGGCGCCTTCGTCTACTGCACCGGGCGGAGCGTGCGCGGGCAGCCGTCGCCGTACGGCCGCCCGGAGACGATCGACGAGACGGCGGACATGATCAACGCCGCCGGCGGCGGCGCGCTCGCGGTCCGCGTCGATCACGCCGTCGAATCCGAAGTCGCGTCGCTCGTCGAACGCATCGTCGCGGAGCGCGGGCGGATCGACGTGCTCGTCAATTCGATCGCGGGCGAGGATCCGCGAATGCAGCAGTGGGGCGCGTTCTGGAAGGCGAACCTGGAGCACGCCGACGGCGTCCTGCGGAACGGCCTCGTGTCGCACATCATCACGGCCAAGCACGTGGCGCCGGTGATGATTCAGGCCAGGCGCGGCCTGATCGTCGAAGTGACGGAGAGCGACGTGCTGTCGGCGGGCGGCAATCCGCTGACGCAGACGATCAAGCTGGCGCTGAAGGGGCTCGCGCTCAACATGGCGCCCGAGTTGTATCCGCACGGCGTCGCCGCGGTTGCGGTGACACCGGGGTTCCTCCGATCCGAGTCGATGCTGGAGCACCACAAGGTCACCGAAGCGAACTGGCGCGATGCCGGCCAGCAGGATCCGAACTTCCTCGAGTCGGAGACGCCGTTGTTCGTCGGGCGCGGCGTGGCCGCGCTCGCGCAGGATCCGAACGTCCTGGCGAAGACGGGTCAGCTGCTCTGTTCGTGGGAGCTGGCGCGCGAGTACGGCTTCACCGACGTCGACGGGCGGCGCCCCGACTGGGGCGCCCTGCAGATCGACTGGACCGGCATGCCGCCGTGGCTGATGGAGACCTTCCGGACGGGCACGCGCGTGCAGCTCGAGTGGCTCGAGACCCTCGCGCGCCGCACGCGCGCCTTCGCCGCGAAGCTACCGGATGCGCACGCGTGACTGCTCGCGCATGAACTGCTGGACGTAGTAGGGTCCGCCGGTGCCGCGGCCCGTCGATCCGCTCGCCTTCCACCCGCCGAACGAATTGATCCCGGGCCACGCGCCCGTCGTCGCGCCCGCGCGGCGGTTGGCGTACGTCACGCCGGCGTGGACGCGATCGAAGAACTGCTGAATCTCGCGGTCGTCCTCGGAGAAGATGCCGGCCGTGAGGCCGTACTCGGTGCCGTTCGCGAGATCGATCGCTTCGTCGAGCGACATCACGTCGCCGACGACGGTGATCGGGACGAAGAGCTCTTCGGCGAAGAGCGGATGGCTGGTCGGCAGGCCGTCGATGATCGTCGGCTCCACGAAATAGCCGTGCGCGAATTCGCCGTCGGTGAGCCGGCGGCCGCCGGTCAGGATCTTGCCGCCGTCCTGCTGCGCCTGCGCGACCGCGCGCTCGAACGTCTTCACGGCGTCTTCGTTGATGACCGGACCGAGGTAGACGTCGCGGTTGAGCGGGTTGCCGATCTTGATCTTCTTCGTCTTCTCGACGAGCAGCCGCACGAATTCGTCCCGGACCGCTTTGGTGACGTAGACGCGCGAGCAGGCGGAGCATTTCTGCCCCTGCGCGCCGAAGGCCGACCGCCACACGCCGTCGGTCGCCTTGTCGAGGTCCGCCGACCGCATCACGATCGCCGGGTTCTTGCCGCCCATCTCGATGATGAGCGGCCGCGGAATCGCACGGGTCGCGTTGTCGCGGATCAAGTGCATGCCGACGTCCTTCGACCCGGTGAACACGATGCCGTCGATGTCCTTGTTGTCGATCAGCTCCTGGCCCGCGGTGCCGCCGCCGCCGGTGACGAAATTGAAGACGCCGTCGGGGATGCCGGCCGCGCGCATCATCTCGAGCAGCTTGTAGCCGAGGAGCGGCGTCACCGACGCCGGCTTGAACACGACGGTATTGCCGGCGACCAGCGCCCCGCCCGACGGCCCGGCGGCGAGCGCGAGCGGGAAGTTGAACGGCGAGATGACGGCCCACACGCCGTAGGGGCGCAGCACGCTGTAGTTCTCTTCGCCGGGGCCGAGCGTCCCGAGCTTCGTCTCGAAGCCGTGGTGCGCGGCGACCTGATCGCAGTAGTACTCGATGAGGTCGGCCGATTCCTCGACGTCGCCGACGCACTCCAGGCGGTTCTTCCCCGCCTCGTATCCCATCAGCGCCGAGAGCTCCCAGCGGTGGTCGCGGATCTTGTCGGCGACGTGCTTCAACATCGCGACGCGGTCCTGCCAGCGCCGCGCGCTCCACGCCGGAAACGCCGCTCTGGCCGCGGCGATCGCGTCGCGGACCTCCTGGCGTCCGCCGCTCTGGAACCGGCCGAGCAGGATCCGCGTGTCGATCGGGCTGCGATCGTCGAACTCCGCCGCCGCCTTCACCTCGCGGCCGTTGATCACCATCGGGTAGCTCTTGCCGAACGCGCTCTTGACGCGCTCGATTGCCGTGTCGAGCTCGCGATGGAGATCCTCCATGCGGTCGGCCGTCATCGTGGCGTAGGTAATCTTCTGCTGGGTGCGCTTGACGTCAGTTTCCATAGCCCCTCAGATTACCCCGATTCGCCGTCCGGCCGAATCGTCGGGAGCGCGTTCAGCGCGAAGGATGGGAGCGGCGGCGAGGAGCAGCGGAATGGTGGTTGCGGGGGCAGCGCTGGTCGCGGTCCGCGGATCGCGGCACGACCTCGACCGTGACGCCCTGCGCTACGCGTTCGGCAAGATCGACATAGTCGACCCGTCCGCTCAGCGCCGAAGCGCGCACTTTCTCCGAGGTCGGTGTGTCGGAACGGTTGAAAACCACTTCGCAGCCAGGAACACAGCAATCGCCGTACCGCCGCTGCATATAATCGCGACAGAGGACAGCTGATGCGGATTGCCCTGGTCCAACAGCACGCGTCTCCCGACAAACGCGAGAACGTCGCGCGCGGCCTGCGCGCGTTCGAGGAAGCGGCGCGGGCCGGCGCTCAACTGGTCGCGTTCGCGGAGCTTGCGTTCGAACCGTTCTATCCGCAGCGGCCGGCCGGGCCGGGCTCGCGTGGCGAGGCCGAGCCGGTGCCGGGACCGATCACGGACGCCTTCGCGGCGAAGGCGCGCGAGCTCGGCGTCGGCTGCGTGCTGAACCTGTTCGAGCGCGACGGCGATCGGACGTTCGACTGCTCGCCGGTCGTCGACGCGGACGGCACGCTGCTCGGCCGCACGCGCATGATCCACATCACCGATTACGCCTGCTTCCACGAGCGGGGATACTACGCGCCCGGCGATACCGGCGCGCCCGTCTACCGGACGAAGGCGGGCGCCGTCGGCGTGGCGATCTGCTACGACCGCCATTACCCCGAGTACATGCGCGCGCTCGCGCTCGCCGGCGCCGACCTCGTCGTCGTGCCGCAGGCCGGCGCGGTCGGCGAGTGGCCCGACGGTCTGTACGAGGCGGAAATGCGCGTGGCCGCGTTTCACAACGGCTACTACGTGGCGCTGTGCAATCGTGTCGGCAGGGAAGAGAAGCTGACGTTTGCGGGCGAGTCGTTCGTGTGCGCGCCGGACGGGACGATCGTCGCCCGCGCGGGGCAGGGCACGGACGAAATTCTGACGGCCGACGTCGACGCTGCGCAGAATGCGGCGTCGCATGCGCGCCAGCTGTTCCTCCGCGATCGACGGCCGGAGCTGTACGCGGAGTGGCTCGGACGCAGGTAGGCGGCGCGTTCCGGCGGCAGCGGTCCGCGCTCAGCCCTTCAGCAGCGGCTCGTTGAGGAACCGCGACAGCGGCGCGACCTCCTGGAACACGCGGAGCAGCGTGCGGTAGAACGCCGGGCTCGCGGCGAACGCGGGCGGAAACTCGCGGCCGGCGATGAACTGTCGGTACCGCAGGTAGTCGGCCGCCTCGTGATCCTTCGGAAAGCCGCGCCGGGACGCGCGCGAGCTTCTCGCCTTCGAGTCCGCCGACGCGGCGCTTGAACCCGGGCGACTCCACGATCGACCGCAGCCGGCGCACGTTGCCGGCGATGTGCTCGCGGACCGCGGCGAGCTGCGGCGTCGACGGCGCGTACATGCCGCCGCCGATCCACACCTCGTCGCAGCCGACGTGAAAGTAGAGGCCGGCGCCCTCGTGCTTGTTCAGCGTGCGCGTCGGGAACACGGCGGCCGCGTGCGTTTTGTACGGCTTCTTGTCGGCGGAGAAGCGCGTGTCGCGGTAGATGCGATAGAGCGACGTCTTCGGGTTGGCGACCAGCTCCGGCGCGAACGCCAGGAAGTCGACGGCGAGGCGCTCGACCATCGCCGCCATCGGCTGGCGGACGTGCGCCTCGTAATCGTCCTTGTGCGCGTTGAACCACTCGCGGCGGTTGTTTCGCCGGAGCGCCCGCAGGAACTTGACCGTGCGATCGGTGAACCGGGCCGCGCTCATCGCGCCAGGAATTCCCGGATCAGGCGGTTGACCTCCGCCGGCTTCTCCCGCACCACCCAGTGCGTCGCGTCCGGGATGCGCCGGATCGTCAGCGGCGACACGTATTTGTCGAGCCCGTCGAGGTTGCCGGTCAGGAGCGCCGTGTCCTGTTCGCCCCAGATGACGAGCGTCGGAACCCTGATCATCAGCGGCTGCGGCGGAGCCGCCGGCGGATCATCCGGCTGCGGCGGACCGACGCGCGACGCGCGATAGTAGTTCAACCCGCCCGTCAGCGCGCCCGGCTGCGACCACGCGGCGATGTACGCGTCGCGGTCCTCGCCGCTGATCCCGACGATGGTGGCGAGGGTCGAGTAGTTGTTGGCGGAAAGCGTGGCCTCGGCGGCCGGCGAGCGGAACAGCAGCATGTACTGACTCGCCTGCTGTTGCGCGGGATTGTCGCGCAGCTCGCGGGCGAAGACGGTCGGGTGCGGCGCGTTGACGATCACGAGCCGTTCGAGCAGCTCCGGGTGCATCGCGGCGAACACCCAGGCGACGGCTCCGCCCCAGTCGTGCGCGACGAGCGTGAACTTCTGGCCGCCGGTCGATTTCAACAGCTCCGCCGCGAGCGCGCGCACGTCCTCGACGAGCGTCGGCACGGCGTAGGCGGAGAGCTCCTCAGGCTTCGCCGAGAGATTGTAGCCGCGCATGTCGGGCGCGACCGCGGTGTGATCGCGGCCGAACTCGACGAGCTGGCGCTGCCATTCGTACCAGAATTCCGGGAACCCGTGCAGGAACAGGATCAGCGGTCCGCTGCCCGCTTTCGCGTAGTGGAGCCGCACGCCGTTGACCTCGGCGTACTGGTGAGAGATGGCGGGCACGGTCTGCGTGCCCGCCATGATAGCCGCTGCGACCAGCGCCGCGGCCGCGCGCGTCACCGCCGGCCCGCCATCGCCTGCGCCATCCGCTCCTGCATCTGGCGCGTCAGGTGCGGCACGATGCCGATCATGCGCTGCAGCGTCATCAGCTGACCGCGATGGTGCATTTCGTGCTCCTTCGGCGACAGCAGCATCTCGAACCGCGACTTCGTCGCCGGCTCCGCTCCCGGCGGCATCGTCACCGCCTCGGAGAGGAACGATTCGGACAGGCCCTCGAGGAAGGCGGCGAACCGGTCGCCCTCGGTCTTGAGCAGCGTCACGATCTCGGCCTTCGTGCGCGGCTTGGCTTCCTCGGCCGTCACCTTCTGGAACAGCTCGGGGAAATTCACCGTCTTGAGGTCGGCGACCTTGTTGCTGTGCACGTGGTGCTGGAAGCCGGTGCCGAGCGCGATGTGCGTCAGCGTCTGGCCGATCGACCGCGTGTCGGGCGCGGCGCGAAACTCGTACTTGTTCTCCGGGATCTCCTCCGCCATCTTGATCGTGTTGTTGCGCACGGTCCGGAACGCGGCCGCAAGCTCTCTGGCTCCGTAGTACGTCATGCTTCCTCCTCTAGTACCAACCGATTGGCTGCTCTGACAGGTTGATGTAGACCTGCTTCACGTTGAGGTATTCCTCGACTCCCCATTTGCCGAGCTCGCGGCCGATGCCGCTCTGCTTGTAGCCGCCCCACGGCGCCTCGACGTAGGTCGGCTGCATGTGGTTGACCCAGACGATGCCGGCCCGCAGGTTCTTGACGGCGCGCATCGCGCGGAAGATGTCGCGCGTCCACACGGCGGCGGCCAGCCCGAAGTAGGTGTCGTTCGCGATGCGGATCGCGTCCTCCTCGCCGTCGAACGGGATGACGCAGGCGACCGGTCCGAAGATCTCCTCCCTCGCGATCCGCGACGCGTTGTCGACGTCGTAGAAGATCGTCGGCTCCACGAAGAAGCCGCGCCCGAACGCGTCGCCGGATGGAACGCCGCCGCCGACGGCCAGCTTCGCCTCGCGCCGGCCGATGTCCTGATACTGCCGCACGCGGTCGAACTGCTCGCGGCTGACGAGCGCGCCCATCTTCGTCTCGCGATCCATGGGCGGCCCCACCTTGATCGTCTTCGCCTTCTCGACGATGGCGTCGACGAAGCGCTTGTAGATGGGGCGCTCGACCAGGATGCGGCTGCCGGCCGAGCAGACCTCGCCCTGGTTGAAGAAGACGCCGAACAGCGCGCCTTCCACGGCGACGTCGAAATCGGCGTCGGCGAAAAAGATGTTCGGCGACTTGCCGCCGAGCTCGAGCGAGATCTTCTTCAGCGTGTCGGCCGCGCCGCGCATGATCGTCTTGCCGACCTCGACGCTTCCGGTGAACGCGATCTTGTCGACGTCGGGATGCGCCACGAGCGCCGCGCCCGTCGGTCCCGCGCCCGAGACGATGTTGACCACGCCCGGCGGCAGCCCGGCATCCGCGAGGCTCGATGCGAGCGCCAGCACGCTGAGCGGCGTCTGCTCGGCCGGCTTCAAGACGGCGGTGCAGCCCGCGCAGATGGCGGGCGCGAGCTTCCACGCGGCCATCAGCAGCGGGTAGTTCCACGGCACGATCTGGCCGGCGACGCCGATCGGCTCGCGCAGCGCCAGGCTCATCGCGTTGTCCGGCACCGGGATGACGTCGCCGTGGATCTTCGTCGCCAGCCCGCCGTAGTACTCGAAGCAGGTCGCGACGTCGCCGACGTCGAACTCGGCCTCGACGATCGGCTTGCCGGTGTTGCGCGTTTCGAGCTCCGCCAGTTCGTCGGCGCGATCCCGGACGATCTGCGCGAGCGCGAACAGGATGCGGCCGCGGTCCTGCGCCGTCGTCTCGCGCCACGGCCCGGCGTCGAACGCGGCGCGCGCCGCCCGCGCCGCGCGATCGACGTCCGCCGCGCTGCCCTCCGGCACGCGCGCGATCGTGTCGCCGGTCGACGGATCGAGCACGTCGAGGCGACCCCCGCCCGAGGATTCGACGAACTCGCCGTTGATGTAGTGGGTGTAGGTCTTCAGAACGTCCAACTATATTAGAGTCTGCGCATGAAGATCATGTACTGGCTTGCGGCGGCGGCCGTGTTGTGGGTCCAGGCCGATGCCCATCCGACGTTCTCGGTGGGAACCGCCACGGCGGCGCGCGGACACCGGGCGCTGGGCGTCATTCACGTGCCGCCAGGTTCGGACGCGGCGTACGACATCCCGGTTGCGCTCGTGCACGGCGCCCGGCCCGGCCCGGTGCTGGCCGTGGTCTCGGGCGCGCACGGCACCGAGTACGCGTCGATCGTCGCCGTGGAAGAGCTGATCACGTCGCCGCACATCGATCCGGCGACGCTGGCCGGCACGTTGATTCTGGTGCCGATCGTCAACGTGAACTCGTTCGACAAGATGACGCCGCACGTGAACCCGACCGACAACAAGAGCATGAACCGGTTCTATCCGGGCAGCGCCGGCGGCACGCAGACCGATCGCGCGGCGCTCGCGGTCACCCGCGAGGTCGTCGACAAGTGCGACCACCTGATCGATCTGCACGGCGGCGACCTCGACGAGAACCTGCGCCCGTACAGCTACTGGACGGTGACCGGCAACAAGGCGCAGGACGATGCCTCGAAGCTGATGGTGATGGCGTTCGGCCTCGACCACATCATCATCGCGGCCGACCGTCCCAAAGATCCGAACGCGTCGCGCTATCTCGAGAACACCGCGTCGGTTCGCGGCAAGGCGTCGTTTGCGGCCGAGGCCGGCCGGTCCGGCCCGGTCGATCGCAGCGACGTCCGGCTGCTCGAGGAAGGCGTCCGTCGCGTGATGGCGCACCTGAAGATGACGCGCGAGACGTTCGCCGCGCCCAGGCCGGCGGTCTGGGTGGAGACGGTCACGGTCGCCGCCGAGCGCGACGGCATGTTCTGGCCGGCGGTGGATCGCGACGCGAAGGTCGCTAAGGGCGCGAGGCTGGGCGCGGTGAGCGATCTCCTGCACCAGGGCGCGCAGGACATCGTGGCGCCCGACGCCGGCATCGTGATGTTCGTCCGCGCGCTGCCGACGGTCCACAAGGGCGACACGATTGCCAGCATCGGGGTGATCAAGCCGGCCCCGTAGAGTTATATGATCGGCGTTTCGGAGAAGGAGCCATGCCTGCAACCATGCCGAACGTTCTCGTTACCACCGAATGGGTCGCGCAGCACGCGACCGACGCCGGCGTCCGCGTCGTCGAAGTGGACGTCGACACCACCGCGTACGATCAGGGCCATGTGCCCGGCGCCGCGGGCTGGAACTGGACGACCGAGCTGTGCGACACGATCGTGCGCGACATCGTCCCGGCCGGCAAGCTCGAGGCGCTGCTCGGCAGGACCGGGATCGACAACCAGACGACCGTCGTGCTCTACGGCGACAACAACAACTGGTTCGCGTGCTGGGCGTTCTGGCAGCTGAAGATCTACGGCCACGAAGACGTGCGGATCATGGACGGCGGACGCAAGAAATGGCTCGCGGAAGGACGCGACCTCAGCACCGACGCGCCGTCGCTGCCGGCGAAGAGCTACAAGACGAAGGCGCCCGACATGACCCTGCGCGCGTTCCTGCCCGACGTGCAGCAAGCCATGAAGTCGCACTCCGCGGCGCTCGTCGACGTGCGCAGCCCGCAGGAGTTCACCGGCGAAATCCTCGCGCCGCCCGGGCTGCCCGAGACGTGCCAGCGCGGCGGCCACGTTCCCGGCGCGAAGAGCATTCCGTGGGGCAAGAACTGCCACGACGATGGGACGTTCAAGAGTTACGAGGAGCTGAAGGCGCTCTACGCGGCGCGGGGGGTGACCGGCGACAAGCCGGTGATCGCGTACTGCCGCATCGGCGAGCGGTCGAGCCTCACGTGGTTCGCGCTCAAGTATCTCCTCGGCTTCGACAACGTGCGGAACTACGACGGATCGTGGACCGAGTGGGGCAACCTGGTCGGCGCGCCCGTCGAGAAATAGCCGCGGGCGAGACGATGAAACCCGAAGACTACTCGCGCCGGCAGACGGAGATCGCCGGCTGGCCGGTGTCGATCGAGACCTACAAACTCGGCGACGTCTACCACTGCACGATCGCCAACGTGGATCCCGGCGCGCGCTTTGCGCGCGCCGACGGCCCGACGAAAGAGGCCGCCGAATCGACGGCGATCGAGAAGGCGACGCGCTACCTGGCCCAGACGCGGAAGTTCCCCGTTTGATCGTCACCCCGTCGCTGGCGGCGATCATCTTCGTCGCCGGCGCCGCCGCGGGCACGCTCGGCGCGCTGCTCGGGCTCGGCGGCGGCATCTTCCTCGTGCCGCTGCTGAACCTCGGTCTCGGCTTTCCGATCGGCATCGCGGCGGCGATCAGCCTTGCGACGGTGATTGCCACGTCGAGCGCCGTGACGGCCGGCAAGGCGGGGCAGCACCTGATGAATTTCCGGTTCGGGATGATCCTCGAAGTGGCGACCGCCGCGGGCAGCGTGCTGGGCGGCATCACGGCGCAGTTCATCAGTCAGGCGGTGCTGCAGCGCCTGTTCGCGCTGGTCACGGCGGCCGTGGCCGCCGTGACGATCGCGCGGTCGAATCGCCGCAACGTCATCGTGGATCCCGACGCGAATCCCGGTCTGCTCGGCGGCCGGTTCTTCGATCAGGAGAGCGGCAGCGACGTCGTCTACCGGATCCGCAACCTGCCGCTCGCGCTCGGCGCGTCGTTCGTTGCCGGCAACGTGTCGTCGCTGCTCGGCATCGGGGGCGGCGTCATCAAGGTGCCGGTGTTGAACGCGTGGTGCGGCATGCCGCTGCGCGCGGCGGCGGCGACGAGCGCGTTCATGATCGGCGTGACCGCGACGGGCGGCGCCATGATCTACTACGGGACGGGTCAGCTGCCGCCGGTCGCCGCGGCCGCGGCGATTCTGGGCGTGCAGATCGGGTCGTTCGGCGGCCTGCGGCTCTCGCCGAAGATGCCGATCCGGGTGCTGAAGCTGCTGCTCGCCACCATTCTCGCCGTCGTGTCGACGCTGATGCTGCTTCGGGGCATGCGGTGAAGCCCGGCGACACCCAGCTCGAGATCCTGATCGGCCGCGTGCTGCGCATCGGGGTCGTCACCAGCACGGCGTGTCTGGCGGTGGGGCTCGTGCTCGCGCTCGTGCAGCCGCAGTCGTCGCCGGCGCTGCTGCAGGCGGGCATCGTGCTGCTGATCGCGACGCCCGCCGCGCGCGTCGTGTTGTCGATCGTCGAATACGCGATCGCCAAGGACCGGTTGTTCCTGATCCTGACGTCGATCGTGTTCCTCGAGTTGGTGGCGGGGGCGGTGGCGGCGCTGGTGTTTCATAAGCGCATCTAGGGCCACGGAGGCTCAGAGCGTCGGAGTTGAGCTCGTATCCCGGCAGCCTCAGAGGCTCGGAGCCTCAGAGTTGACGTCGCATCCGGGCGGCCACAGAGGCTCGGAGCTTCAGAGTTCGCGTCGCATCCAAGCAGCCACAGAGGCTCGGAGCTTCAGAGTTCGCGTCGCATCCAAGCAGCCACAGAGGCTCGGAGCTTCAGAATTGACGTCGCATCCAGGCAGCCACAGAGGCTCGGAGCTTCAGAGTTCGCGTCGCATCCGCGCAGGCTCGGAGGCTAGGGTTCGCACTCGTATCCAGTTGCCTCGGAGCCTCGGAGCCTCGGAGGCGAAGAGTCGAGCTCGCTTTCTCAGACTCAAACTCGCATCCGCGCAGCCGCGGAAGCTCGGAGGTGAAATAACCTCTTAAGTTCTGGCCCCTTTCCGAAGAGGATGATGCCGGTTAATCCTGTGGGCGCGCGTTCTTTGCGCGTCCAAGGTCCTTGTGGAAAACGTGCCTTT
>Ga0070741_10003952_pt1 | contig 35500 bp, 37 predicted proteins | sample Coa_R1_4_FD_66440 | JGI IMG/M metagenome (GOLD analysis project Ga0070741, IMG submission 66440) | Surface soil microbial communities from Centralia Pennsylvania, which are recovering from an underground coalmine fire - Coalmine... | ecosystem: Environmental > Terrestrial > Soil > Unclassified ... | reverse complement strand
GACATCGCGCTGGTTGCGCTGGACCTCCATGTCGATGAAGTCGATGACGATCAGGCCGCCGAGGTCCCGCAGGCGCAGCTGGCGCGCGATCTCCTCGGCCGCCTCGAGATTCGTCTGGAACGCGGTCTGCTCGATGTCGTGGCCTTTGGTCGCGCGCGCCGAGTTGACGTCGATCGAGACCAGCGCCTCGGTGTGGTCGATCACGACCGCGCCGCCCGAGGGCAGGCTGACCTGACGCGAATAGGCCGTCTCGATCTGGTGCTCGATCTGGAAGCGCGAGAACAGCGGCACGTCGTCCCGGTAGCGCTTCACCCGGCCGACGTTGTCGGGCATGACGTTGCCCATGAAGGCGAGCGTCTGCTCGTGGATCGGATCGGTGTCGATCAGGATCTCGCCGATGTCCGGCTGGAAGTAGTCGCGGATGGCGCGGATGACCAGGCTGCCTTCCTGGTAGATCAGGAAAGGTGCCGGGTTCACGAGCTTCCCGTCGCCGTCCTTCATCGGCTCGGTGGCCTCGACAATCTTGTCCCAGAGCTTGAGCAGGTAGTCGAGGTCCCAGCGCAGCTCCTCGAGCGTTCGGCCGATGCCCGCGGTGCGCCCGATGATGCTCATGCCCTGCGGGACCTGAAGCTGGTCCATAAGGTCGCGCAGCTCGTTGCGATCCTCGCCCTCGACGCGGCGCGACACGCCGCCGCCGCGCGGGTTGTTCGGCATCAGCACGAGATAGCGGCCGGCGAGGCTGATGAAGGTGGTGAGCGCGGCGCCCTTGGTGCCGCGCTCGTCCTTCTCGACCTGGACGATCAGCTCCTGGCCTTCGGCGATCGCGTCCTGGATGCGGGCTCGATTGACGTCGACGCCGGCCTTGAAGTACTGCCGCGCGACTTCCTTGAACGGCAGGAAGCCGTGCCGGTCGGTGCCATAGTCGACGAACGCGGCCTCGAGGCTCGGTTCGACGCGCGTGATGACACCCTTGTAGATGTTGCTTTTTCTCTGTTCCTTCGCGGCCGATTCGATGTCGAGGTCAATCAGCTTCTGGCCATCGACGATCGCGACACGGAGCTCCTCGGCCTGTGTCGCATTGAACAACATACGCTTCATTGTCTTGTTCTCCCGCGCGCGAGCGGGCAGGACAAGCCACGAGCCTAAATATTCAGGCCGGCTTCACATAGGGATGGTGTGGGCACGTAGGTGGGCTTGTCGATCGGGTCGCTGACGCCGCTCTGCAGCCGAACAGGGACCGGAAACTCTGCCGATGTTATGGGCGCGCTAAACTATTGCTAACTGGTTGGATGACCAACCGCTATTTGCCGGCTTCGGGTTTCCACGCTTGCTCGCCGGGCGATGCCCGATGCAGCGGTCGAACCGGGGACGAATGGACCCGCCTGATGGGACCCGGTCATGCCGGTCCTGGGCTCAGACGGCCGTCCCGCAACGGAAGCAGCACTCAGATCATAAAGAAAATGAAGGATTTAAGCAATGCCTCCGCCGTCGCGGTGGAAATCGACGCCGGAAGCGAGGGACAGCGCGTCGATAATTTTCTCCTGCGGGTGTGCAAAGGGGTGCCGCGCAGCCATATCTATAGGGTGCTGCGAACGGGAGAGGTGCGAGTCAACAGCCGGCGCGTCGGCGCGACCTATCGCCTGCAGCTCGGGGACCGCGTCCGCATACCCCCGATCCGGGTCGCGGCCGCGACGCCGCGGCGTGCCCCGCCGGTCGAGCTCCCGGTCGTGTTCGAGGACGACTCCCTGCTCGTCGTCGACAAGCCTGCCGGCATCGCCGTCCACGGCGGCAGCGGCGTCAGCTTCGGCGTGATCGAGCGGTTGCGTTCGGCGCGCCCGCAGGCGCGTTTCCTGGAGCTCGCGCACCGGCTGGACCGCGAGACCTCGGGCCTGCTGGTCCTCGCCAAGCGGCGCCCCGCGCTGGTCGCCCTGCACGCGGCGTTGCGCGAAGGGCGCGTGCGCAAGCGTTACCTCGTTCTCGTGAAGGGGCGGTGGCGCGACGCCGAGCGCAGCGTCGACCTGCCGCTCCGGAAATCGGTGACCGGGTCCGGCGAGCGGCGGGTGAGCGTGGATCGGTCGGGCCGCGAAGCCCTGACGGTGTTCCGCCGGGTACGCGAGGTGCCGGGGTACACGCTGCTCGAGGCGGAGCTCATGACCGGCCGCACCCACCAGATACGCGTACATCTCGCGCACCTCGGGTTTCCGATCGCGGGCGACGACAAGTACGGCGATTTCGAGCTCAATCGTGCCCTGGCGAAGCGCGGACTCAAGCGCATGTTCCTGCACGCGGCGGAGCTCGAGCTCGCACATCCGGCCGGCGGAGCGGCGCTTCGTTTCGCGTCGCCCCTGCCGCCCGAGCTGGACTTGTTCCTCGAGGCGGTCCGGGGGGAGGCGCAGTGAGCGCGAGGCGCTACGATCTCCTCGTGTTCGACTGGGACGGCACTCTGATCGACTCCGCGCCCACCATCGTGGCGTGCATCCAGTCGGCGTGCCGGGACCTGGGACTGGCCGTGCCCGACGACGAGCGCGCGAGCCACGTGATCGGGCTCGGCTTGCGCGACGCGCTGGCGCATGCGGTTCCCGGGCTCGACCCGGACGAGTACGGCCGGGTCGTCGAGCGATACCGGCACCATTTCCTTCAGCGGGATCCGCACATGACCCTGTTCGAGGGCACGAGCGACATGCTGCTCGGCCTGCGCCGGGCGGGGCACGTGCTCGCGATCGCCACCGGCAAGAGCCGGGCGGGACTCGTGCGCGCGCTCGAGTCGACTCGCCTCGGGCCGCTGTTCTCGGCGTCGCGCTGCGCCGATCAGTGCGCGTCCAAGCCCGCGCCCGACATGCTGCGCGAGCTGATGGACGAGCTCGACGTGCCGGCCGAGCGCACGCTCATGATCGGGGACACCATCCACGATCTCCAGATGGCCGCGAATGCGGGCGTCGCCGCCGTGGCGGTGTGCCACGGCGCGCATCCGCGCGAGCGGCTCGTCGAGCACCGTCCGCTGAGTTGCGTCGCCGACACGAAGGAGCTTCGGGCATGGCTGAACGCGAACGGGTGATTTGCGCGAGCGCCGATCTCGTCGACTCCGGCGACGGCGTGCGCTTCGAAGTCCGAATCCACGGAAGCCTCGAGCCCGCGTTCGCGGTCCGATACGACGGCACGGTGCACGCCTACCTGAACCGATGTGCGCACCTGCCCATGGAGCTCGACTGGCAGCCCGGGAAGTTCTTCGATGCCGGCGGGCTGGTTTTGATATGCTCGACGCACGGCGCGACCTACTCGCCCGAGACGGGCGCCTGCCTCGGCGGCCCCTGCCAGGGGCGGCTGGTCCGGATCCCGGTCGATGAGCGAGACGGCAAGGTTCTTGTGAAGGAATACGGCGATGGCTGACCCCAACTGGGAACGCGAAGTCCTCGAGAAGCTCGCGGCGTCGTCGCTGCGCGAGCAGCGGCGCGCGCGGCGCTGGGGGATTTTTTTCAAGCTCCTGGGGTTCGGGTATCTCACGATATTCCTGCTGCTGATCATCAGCCCGCGGCTCGACGAGGTGAGCTCGGGCAGGCACACGGCGCTGGTCGAGGTCGTCGGCGTGATCGATTCCAAGGGCGACGCGAGCGCCGACCGCGTCACCGGCGCGCTGCAGAGCGCGTTCAAGGACAAGAACACGCAAGGCGTGATCCTGCGGATCAACTCGCCGGGCGGAAGCCCGGTGCAGGCCGGCATCATTTACGACGAGATCAAGCGCCTGCGCGGACTCTACCCGAGCATCCCGATGTACGCGGTGGTCGAAGACCTGTGCGCGTCGGGCGGGTACTACATCGCCGCCGCCGCGGACAAGATCTACGTCGACAAGGCGAGCATCGTCGGCTCGATCGGGGTGATCATGGACGGGTGGGGGTTCACCGGGACGATGGAGAAGCTCGGTATCGAGCGCCGCGTCCTGACCTCGGGAGACAACAAGGATTTCCTCGACCCGTTCTCGCCCCAGGACGAGAAGCAGAAGCAGCACGCGCTGACGATGCTGAAGGAGATCCACCAGCAGTTCATCGACGTCGTGCGCAAGGGCCGCGGCAAGCGGCTCAAGGAGAGCGCCGATACGTTTTCGGGCCTGATGTGGACGGGTGCGAAGAGCATCGAGCTCGGACTCTCGGACGGCTTCGGCAGCGTCGACTATGTCGCGCGCGAGATCATCAAGGCCGAGGACATCGTCGACTACACGCAGAAGGACAATCTCGCCGAGCGCTTCGCCAAGCGCTTCGGCGCCACCATGGCCCGCTCCCTCGCGGGCTGGCTGGTCCAGCCCGAGGCGCGGCTGCGCTGAGCCGGGCCGGCTAGCGGGCGAGCAGGAGGAACACCGCCGGCCGGTCCTGGAGCGCCGGCGGCTCGGCGCGCCACTGCGCCACCGTGCGCGTGCGCACGCTTTCCGCCGCCAGCGTGAGCTCCGAGGCGACGCAGACGAGCGTCTCGCGCGCCAGCGCACGCAGCATGACCTCGAGCGTACGGTCGTTGCGGTAGGGCGTCTCGATGAAGATCTGCGTGCAGCCCACGCGGCGCGACTCGCTCTCGAGCTGCTTGAGCGCGGCGACGAGATCCTGCTCCTCGACCGGCAGGTAGCCGTGGAAGGCGAACCGCTGTCCCTCGAGGCCCGAGGCGGCGAGGGCGAGGATGATCGACGAAGGCCCGACCAGAGGAACGACGCGAACGCCGCGCTCGTGCGCGAGGCGCACCAGCGCGGCGCCGGGATCGGCGACCGCCGGCATGCCGGCTTCCGATACGAGTCCCGCGTCGCGACCCGCGGCGAGCGGCGCGAACAGCTCGGGCAGGCGCGACGCCGGCGTGTTGTGATCGAGGCGCTCGATGGTCAGCTCGCGCAAGGGAACCTCGACCCGGACCGATTTCAGGAACGCGCGCGCGGACTTCTCGTTCTCGGCGACGAAATGCCTCAGTGCGCGCACGCGCTCGAGGACCGGCGAGGGGATCACGGCCTCCGGCGCGACCTCGCCCAGGGTGCTCGGTACGAGGTACAGGGTCGCGGAGTGCTCAGACGACATCGCATCCGTGCTCGCGCAGCAGGCTGACGAGCGCGATCAAGGGCAAGCCGACGAGCGCCGTCGGGTCGTCCGACTCGACCCGCTCGAGCAGCGCGATCCCCAAGCCCTCGACCTTCGCGCTTCCTGCGCAGTCGTACGCGGGCTCGCGCTCGAGATAGCGCTCGATCGTGGCATCGTCCAGCGTTCTGAAGCGCACGCGCGAAGGCACCACCCGGCCGAGCGTGCTGCGCGCGGCGGTGTCGTGCACGCACACCGCGGTGTGGAACACCGCTTCTCGGCCCGAGAGTGCGCGCAGCTGCGCGCGCGCTCTTTCGCGAGTCCCGGGTTTGCCGAGGAATCGGCCCTCGCATTCGGCGACCTGGTCGCTGCCGATGACCAGGCACGACGGAAACGCGGACGCGACCGCGAGCGCCTTGGCCCGCGCCAGCCTCACGGCCATGGCGTCGGCCGGCTCGCCGGGCAGCCGCTCTTCGGCGACGTCCGGAGCGGCGACCGTGAACGGCAGGCCGAGCCGCTCGAGGAGTGCGCGGCGATAAGGCGAGGTGGAAGCGAGAACGAGCTGCATCGTCGCGAATGCGGACGCGCCGCGGCGCGCCTAGTCCTTGCAATACTGCGCGACGAGCTTCTCCTGGCGGGCGATCGCCTGCTCACGCCCGGCGTCGTCCTGGTACACGCGCTCGCCCCCTTTGTCTAGCGTATACAGGCGCCCCGCCTCGCGCATGCGCGCGAGGGAATCGCGCGCTTCGTTGCATGCCGCGCGGCGCCGCCGCGCGTCCCGGCTCTTCGTCTCCTGCGCCTGGGTGGCCTCGATCTGCCGCTGCCGGAACTGCCGGTCCTTGTCCTGCCAATTCTCGGGAGGCCGCGGATTCACCGAAGGCGGAGTGGCGAGCTTGTCGTCGACTGCGCTCGCTTTCGCGCCCTGAGGCGGCTGCGCGCCGTAGTGCGTGACGCCTTTCTCGTCGACCCAGCGATAGACCTGGGCCGAGGTGGCGCCGGCGATCAGCATCAGCGCCACAAAGTGCGGTAACGCTCTGAACAGGTTGGAATTTTCTTTTGACATGGGGCGGCAAACATAATATCATGCGCAGCTTATGTCGCAACCGGGGGTGATCGACGGCCTCCAGTTTGCCCGGGGCGCGCAGGCGGTTCGCGGCGTACTGGGCATGGAACAGCTGCCGCGGGTCGCGGAGCTGCAAGGCGCGACCGAAGGTCTCGCGTTCGGCGTGCGCGGCGGCATGAGGGACGATGGCAAGCCCTGCTTGTGGATTTCGGTGTCCGGGGAGCTGCGGCTGGTGTGTCAGCGCTGCCTGGGCCAGCTCATCTTTCCCCTATCGATCGAGGCCGAGCTCGTGCTCACGCAAGATGCGCGCGAGATCGAGGAAGCGCAGGACGACGTCGACCGGTTGCTCGCGTCGCGCGCGATGAGCGTGGCGCAGCTGGTCGAAGACGAAGTGCTGCTGTCGCTGCCGATGGTGCCCCGGCACGATCGGTGCTCGGCGGCGGTGAGCGCGGGACGCGAGGCGAAGGCCTCGCCGTTCAGCGTGTTGACGGAATTGAGGCGCAAGCCCGGCGGCTAGCCGGTTGCGCGGACGAAACGGATCGAAAGGAGCTTGAAATGGCCGTTCAGCAGAACAAGAAATCGCCCTCGAAGCGGGGCATGCATCGCGCGCACGACTTCCTGACCAACCCGCCGCTCGCCGTCGAGCCCACCACGGGCGAGGTGCACCTGCGCCATCACATCAGCCCGAGCGGCTATTACCGAGGCAAGAAGGTCGTCAAGAGCAAGAACGACTGAGTCACGGGCGGCGATCGCGGGTGGCCTCGTGACCGCTGCTGCACGACAGGGAGAGCGCGCGGCAGTTTCATCCGTCCGGGCCGCGATATGAACATCACCATCGCCATCGACTGCATGGGCGGCGACCACGGCCCGCACGTGACCGTGCCCGCCGCGCTCGAGTTCCTGCGCAGCCAAGCCGACGTCGACATCGTGCTGGTGGGGCTGCGCGACGCCATCGAGGCGGAGCTCAAGGCGCGCCGCGCCGCGGCCGGCGCGCGCCTGCGCATCCACGCGGCGAGCGAGGTCGTGCTCATGGACGAAGCGCCCGCCGTCGCGCTGCGCGGCAAGAAGGATTCGTCGATGCGCGTAGCCGTCGATCTCGTCAAGAGCGGGGAGGCGCAGGCATGCGTCAGCGCGGGGAACACCGGCGCGCTCATGGCGATCTCGCGCTTCGTTCTGAAGACGCTTCCCGGGATCGACCGTCCGGCGATCATCTCGGTGCTGCCGACGATGAAGGGCAGCACCTATGTGCTCGATCTCGGCGCCAACGTAGACTGCACCGCCGAGCACCTGCTGCAGTTCGCGGTCATGGGATCGACGCTCGTGTCCGCCGTCGAGCACAAGGAGAGCCCGCGCGTGGGCCTTCTGAACATCGGCGAGGAAGCGATCAAGGGCAACGAGGTGGTGAAGCAGGCGGCCGAGCTGCTGCGCGCGAGCGGCCTGAACTTCGTCGGCAACGTCGAGGGCGACGGCATCTTCAAGGGCGAAGCCGACGTCGTCGTCTGCGACGGATTCGTCGGCAACGTCATGCTGAAGAGCGCGGAAGGCCTCGCGCAGATGATGCGCGCGATCCTGCGCCAGGAATTCATGCGCAGCGTGCTCACCAAGCTGGTGGCCGTGGTCGTGCTGCCGGTCCTGAACGCATTCCGCCGGAGGCTCGATCCGCGCGGCTACAACGGCGCGACCCTGCTCGGCCTGCGCGGAATCGTGGTCAAGAGCCACGGCTCGGCGGACGCGTTCGGATTCCGCCGGGCCATCGAGCGTGCCGCGGAGGAGGTGCGCAACGAAGTGCTCAAGCGGCTCATCATGCGCTTCGGACCGATCGAGGCGATGGAGACGACATGAGCGGCAGGATCTGGTCGCGCATCGCCGGCACGGGAAGCTACCTGCCGCCGCGCGTCGTGACCAACGACGAGCTCGCCAAGACGCTCGACACTTCCGACGAATGGGTGCGCACCCGCACCGGCATCCGCCAGCGCCACATCGCCGACGAGAAGCAGACCTCGAGCGATCTTGGCGCGGAGGCCGCGCGCGCCGCGATGGCGGCGGCCGGCGTGCAGGCAGGCGACGTCGATCTCGTGATCGTGGCGACCTCGACCCCGGATTACATCTTCCCGAGCACGGCGTGCCTGATGCAGGCCAAGCTCGGGATCAAGAACTGCGCGGCGTTCGACGTGCAGGCCGTGTGCAGCGGCTTCGTCTACGGCCTCACCATCGCCGACAAGTTCATCGCCGCCGGCCAGCACCGCTGCGCGCTCATCGTCGGCGCCGAGGTGTACTCGCGCATCCTCGACTGGAGCGATCGCGGCACGGCGGTGCTGTTCGGCGACGGCGCAGGCGCCGTGGTGCTCATGGCCGATTCCAAGCCCGGCGTGATGGCGACCGCGCTCCGCGCCGACGGCTCGTACTCGGGAATCCTTTCGGTCCCGGGCAACGTTTGCCGCGGCAAGATCGTCGGCTCGCCGTTCCTGCAGATGGACGGGCAGGCCGTGTTCAAGTTCGCCGTCAGAGTGCTCGACGAGATCGCGCGCGAGACGCTCGCGCAATGCGATCTGCGCCCCGAGGACATCGACTGGCTGATCCCGCATCAGGCGAACGTGCGCATCCTCGAGGCGACGGCCAAGAGGCTGGGGATCGGCGCCGACAAGCTGATCGTCACGGTGGATCGGCACGGCAATACGTCGGCCGCCTCGGTGCCGCTCGCGCTCGACCTCGCGGTGCGCGACGGCCGCATCCGGCCCGGTCACAAGGTGATGCTCCAGGGCGTGGGCGGCGGATTCACCTGGGGCGCGGCGCTCGTGCAGATGTAGGACGGACAGGGATCTCGATGAAATTCGCGATGGTATTCCCGGGCCAGGGCTCGCAGTCGGTCGGCATGCTCGCGGGCTACGGCGACATGCCGGTGATCCGGCGCACGCTCGCGGAGGCGTCCGAGGTGCTGGAACAGGATATCGCGCGTCTCATGGCCGACGGTCCGGCGGAGGACCTGAACAGGACGGTGAACACGCAGCCGGTCATGGTCGCCGCGGGCTACTGCGTTTACCGCGCGTGGCGCGAGCTCGGCGGCGCCGAACCGGCGATGGTGGCCGGCCACAGCCTGGGCGAGTACACCGCGCTCGTGGTCGCGGGCGTGCTCTCGTTCGCCGATTGCCTGCCGCTCGTGCGCCTGCGCGGACGCGCGATGCAGGAAGCGGTTCCGGTCGGGCAGGGCGCGATGGCCGCGATCCTCGGGCTCGAGGACGAGGCGGTCAAGGCCGCGTGCGCCGAGAGCGCGCAATCGCAGGTGGTCGAGGCCGTGAACTTCAACGCGCCGAGCCAGGTGGTGATCGCGGGGCACGCCGATGCGGTGAAGCGCGCGGTCGAGGCCTCGAAGGCGCGCGGCGCGAAGCGCGCGGTGCTGCTGCCGGTCAGCGCGCCTTTTCATTCCTCGCTGATGGCGCCGGCGGCCGCGCAGTTGCGCGAGGCGCTCGCGAAGCTCGATTTCCGCGCGCCCGCGATCCCGGTCGTGCACAACGTCGACGCCGCGACGCGCACCGACCCGGACGAGATCAAGGATGCGCTGGTGCGCCAGGCCGACCATCCCGTGCGCTGGGTGGACTGCGTGCGGCATCTCGCCGATCGCTCGATCACGCACGTCCTCGAGTGCGGCCCCGGGAAGGTGCTCGCGCCGCTGTCTCGGCGCATCGCGGCCGGACTCGAGGGCGCCGCGCTTGCCGACCGCGCGGGGCTCGACCAGGCGCTCGCGCTGACGAGGGCGTCGTGACGTCGCTCGCGGGCCAGGTCGCCCTCGTCACCGGCGCCTCGCGCGGCATCGGCAAGGCGATCGCGCTCGGACTCGCCGCGCGCGGAGCCTCGGTCGTCGGTACCGCGACCACCGACGCGGGGGCCCGGTCGATCTCCGATTATCTCGCCGGGACGGCGGCCAAGGGCAAAGGCGTGCGCCTCGACGTGCGCGACGCCGCGCAGATCGACGCGCTCGTCGCCGACGTCGGGAAGTCGCTCGGCAGCATCGCCATCCTCGTCAACAACGCCGGCATCACGCAGGACAACCTCACGATCCGGATGAAGGAGAGCGAGTGGGACGACGTGCTCGAAGCCGATCTCAAGTCGGTGTTCCTGCTCTCGAAGGCCGTGCTGCGCGGCATGATGAAGGCGCACGCGGGCCGCATCATCAATATCGGCTCGGTCGTCGGCGCGAGCGGCAACCCGGGACAGGTGAACTACGCGGCGGCCAAGGCCGGCATGGCCGGACTGACGCGGTCCCTCGCGCGCGAGATGGGAAGCCGCGGCATCACGGTCAATTGCGTTGCCCCGGGTTATATCGATACCGACATGACGCGCGCGCTGCCCGAGCCGCAGCGCGCGGCGCTGCTGGCGCAGATCCCGCTGGGGCGGCTCGGCGCGCCGGAAGACATCGCGGCCGCGGTCGTTTTCCTCGCGTCTCCCGAGGGCGCGTACATCACGGGCGCGACGCTGCACGTGAACGGCGGGATGTACATGCTCTGATGGGATCGCGCGCCGCAGCGCAGGGTGGAACAGGCGTTTGCGGATCCGCGCCGGGGCGCGCGGCCGGCGTCGCCGGATGCCGCCGGCATGCCGAGGCGGCGGGCGATTCTGTTACAATCGGCGGCTTCTGAAAGAGCGCCGCGGACACGACATACAGGAAGGAGCCATACATGGAGAACGTCGAACAGCGTGTCAAGAAGATCGTTGCCGAGCAGCTGGGTGTCAACGAAGCGGAGATCAAGAACGAGTCCTCCTTCGTCGACGACCTCGGCGCCGATTCGCTGGACACGGTCGAGCTGGTGATGGCCCTGGAGGAAGAGTTCGAGACCGAGATCCCGGACGAGGAAGCCGAGAAGATCACCACGGTCCAGCAGGCCATCGATTACATCAACGTCCACGCCAAGAAGTCCTGATTCTTCAGCGGGGCGTGCGGAGCAGAATTGAGTCGTCGTCGTGTCGTCGTCACCGGACTCGGCACCGTCTGTCCGGTCGGTAACAGTGTCCCGGAAGCCTGGGCCAGCATCCTGGCCGGCAAGTCCGGAATTACGCGCATCACCCGTTTCGACCCGAGCGCGCTCGCCTGCCAGATCGCGGGCGAGGTGAAGAACCTCGACGTCGGGGCGTTCCTGTCGGCGAAGGAATCGCGGCGCATCGACCGCTTCATGCATCTCGGCATCGCCGCGGGAATCGAGGCGATCAAGGACTCGGGCATCGAGGTCGATGAATCCAACGCCGAGCGCATCGGCGTGAACATCGGCTCGGGCATGGGCGGCCTGCCCATGATCGAGGAGACCTACCAGGACGTCCAGAAGGGCGGTCCGCGCAAGATCTCCCCGTTCTTCATTCCCGGGACCATCATCAACATGGTGTCCGGAAACCTGTCGATCATGTTCGGCCTGAAGGGTCCGAACCTCGCGATGGTGACCGCGTGCACGACGTCGGCGCATTGCATCGGCGAGGCGGGCAGGCTGATCGAGTACGGCGACGCCGACGTGATGGTCGCGGGCGGAACCGAATCGACCGTCACGATACTCGCGGTGGGCGGCTTCGCCTCGGCGCGCGCGCTCTCGACGCGCAACGACGATCCCGCGACCGCGAGCCGGCCCTGGGACAAGGACCGCGACGGCTTCGTGCTCGGCGAAGGCTCCGGCATACTCGTCCTCGAAGAGCTCGAGCACGCGAAGAAGCGCGGCGCGCGCATCTACGCGGAGCTCGTCGGATACGGCATGAGCGGCGACGCGCATCACATCACGGCGCCGCAGGAGAGCGGCGACGGCGCGGCGCGCTGCATGGCGAACGCCCTGCGCAACGCCGGGCTGAACAGGGACGACGTCGACTACATCAACGCGCACGGCACCTCGACTCCGCTCGGCGATCTTGCCGAGACGGTGGCGGTGAAGCGCGCCTTCGGCGACCACGCGGCGAAGCTCGCGGTGAGCTCGACGAAATCGATGACGGGCCACCTGCTCGGAGCGGCCGGGGGAGTCGAGGCGGTGTTCTCGGCGCTCGCCGTGCGCGATCAGGTCGCCCCGCCCACGGCCAATCTCATCGACCAGGACCCGGCCTGCGACCTCGACTACGTGCCGAACGAGGCGAGGCGCATGCGCATACGCGCCGCGCTCTCCAATTCCTTCGGGTTCGGCGGTACCAACGGAACGCTGATTTTCAAGCGCGTCTGAGCGCGGGTCGGCGAGCCGCGCGCCCACCGTCGAAGTCGTTGCAACGCGAGAACAGCGATGTCGCAGAGTCCGAGCCTGCGGTTGGACCTCAAGCCCTCGCCGATCCTCGCCGGCGCGCTCGCGCTGGTCCACGGACTCGCGCTCGCGGCAGCGGCCGCGGTGCTCGCCGGTTGGCCGCTCGCCCTCGTCGCGGCGGGCGTCGCGCTCTCGGGCGCGGCGACGGTGGCCGAGGCCCTGCAGCGAACTCCTGCCGCGGCCCGGGCGCTCGAGCTGCACGCGGACGGCCGTGCGGCGTGGCTCGGTCCGACCGGGCACTGGCACGAAGGCGTTCTGCTTCCCGAGCGCGTCGTCACGCCGGCGTTGATCGTGCTCGCGCTGAAAGCCGGCGCGCGTCGTCGCAAGCATATCGTGCTCGCCGCCGACGCCTCGGACCGCGAGAGCCTTCGCCGGCTGCGCGCCTGGCTGCGCTGGCGCCCGCCGGCGGCGCGGGATCCCGTCGCGGAGGCCTGATGCTCGCCGCTCAAGGCGTCTCGGGCGCCCGAATTCCCTTTGGAATGACTGAACTATCGCCGTATAGGCCGGTCAGTAGGGTCAGGGCTGCGCCGGGAGGCATCGGAGGCCGGGCTATACTGGCCGCCGCCCGTGGAGAACTCCGATCACAAGCACAAGCCTGCGAATTCAGGGGGAACGGTTGATGGTCGACCGTGACCTCGACCGGCAGCTGGTCGAGCGCGCTCAAAAAGGTGACAAGCAGGCCTTCGAGGCGCTCGTCTCCAAGTACCAGCGCAAGCTCGCCCGGCTGCTCGCCCGCTTCATACGCGATCCGGCCGAGGTCGAGGACGTCGCCCAGGAGGCCTTCATCAAGGCCTACCGCGCTCTGCCGTCTTTCCGCGGTGACAGCGCCTTCTACACCTGGCTCTACCGCATCGGCATCAACACCGCGAAGAACTACCTCGTCGCGATGGGTCGGCGCGCGCCCACCGCGACCGAGTTCGATTCCGAGGAGGCCGAGGGCTTCGAAGACGGCGAGCACCTGCGCGACATCAACACGCCCGAGAGCGTGCTCATGTCGAACGAGATCGCGCGTACGGTCAACGACACCATGGAGCAGCTCCCCGAGGAGCTGCGCAACGCGATCACCCTGCGCGAGATCGAGGGCCTCAGCTACGAGGACATCGCGACCATCATGAACTGCCCGATCGGCACCGTCAGGTCCCGGATCTTCCGAGCCCGGGAAGCGATCGCCGAGAAGCTCCGTCCGCTGCTCGAGACGCGCAAAGACCGCAGGTGGTGACCCGCGAGACGGCGTAGAATACGCCGCCGTCGACTGAAGTTTCCGAGGATTCCGCCATGGCGAAGAGAATTCTGGTTGCGCTGTCTCTCTGGCTCCCGCTCGTGCTCTACGCGCAGGTCCGCGAGCTGCCCGATTTCTCCGACCTCGCCGAGAAGCAGGCGCCGGCGGTCGTCAACATCAGCACGACGCAGACGCGCGAGCGCCGCGCGACGCCGCAGATCCCGGACCTCGACGAGAACGACCCGCTCTACGATTTCTTCCGCCGCTTCATCCCGCGGCAGCCGGGCCCGGGGCAGGGTCCGCGCCAGTTCGAGAGCCGCTCGCTCGGCTCGGGCTTCATCATCGGGACCGACGGCTACATCCTCACCAACGCGCACGTCGTCGACGCCGCGGACGAGATCACGGTCAGGCTCACCGACAAGCGCGAGTTCAAGGCGCGCGTCATCGGCGCCGACAAGCGAACCGACATCGCGCTGCTCAAGATCGACGCCGGCAGCCTCCCGACCGTGCGCTTCGGCGATCCCAACCGGCTGCGCGTGGGAGAGTGGGTCGTCGCGATCGGCTCGCCGTTCGGCTTCGACAGCACGGTGACGGCCGGCATCGTCAGCGCCAAGGGACGCAGCCTGCCGCAGGAGAACTTCGTGCCGTTCATCCAGACGGACGTCGCGATCAACCCAGGCAACTCCGGCGGTCCGCTGTTCAACCTGAAAGGCGAGGTCGTCGGCATCAACTCGCAGATCTACAGCCGCACGGGCGGATTCATGGGGCTGTCGTTCGCCATCCCGATCGACGTGGCGATGGATATCCAGAACCAGCTGCGCCAGTACGGGCGCATCAGCCGGGGGCGGATCGGCGTCGTGATCCAGGAGGTTTCCAAGGAGCTCGCCGAGTCGTTCGGCCTGCAGAAGCCGGTGGGCGCCCTCGTCAACGCCGTCGAGAAGGGCGGGCCGGCGGAGAAGGCGGGCATCGAATCGGGCGACATCATCCTCAAGTTCAACGGCAAGCCGGTCGACAGCTCGAGCGACCTGCCGCGAATCGTCGGCAGCACGCGGCCCGGCAGCAAGGCTGGCATGGAGCTGTGGCGCAAAGGCGCCACGCGCGAGGTCACGGTCACGGTCGGCGAGCTTCCGGAGGACCGCGTTGCGACCCGCGAAAAGGGCAAGCCGAAGCCCACCGAGCAGGCGGCGAACCGCCTCGGCCTGGTGGTGGCCGACCTGAGCGCCGAGCAGCGCCGCGAGCTGAAGCTGAACGGCGGCGTGGCGGTCGAGGACGTGCGGGCGAACAGCCGCGCCGACGTGCGGCCCGGCGACGTGATCACCGCGGTCACGAGCAAGGGGCGCACGACGGAGCTGAAATCCGCCGACCAGTTCAACCGGCTCCTCGCGCAGATCGACCGCAACACCGCGCTGACCCTCCATGTCCGGCGCGGCGAGAGCAACCTGTTCGTCACGGTCAAGGGCGACAGTGCCGCCGGCTGAGGCCGGCCGGCGGCTGGTGCTGTACGGCCGCCGCTACTGCCATCTCTGCGAGGAGATGCTCGAGGCGCTGAAATCGCTGGATCCGCGGGCGTCGCCCGAGTGGATCGACGTCGACTCGGATCCCCTGCTCGAGGAGCGCTACGGCGAGGACGTCCCGGTGCTGATGCTCGGGGACGTCGAGCTGTCGCGCCACCGCCTCGACCCCGAGCGCGTGCGTGCGTATCTGCATCGAACCGGCTAAAATCTCCGCTTTTGCGGGTATTTAGGGTGCGCGAGGCACCCTTTTTTATAGCCCGATGCAGCACATTCGCAATTTCTCCATCATCGCGCACATCGACCACGGCAAGTCGACGCTGGCGGACCGCTTCATCCAGCGCTGCGGCGGGCTGTCGGACCGTGAGATGTCGGAGCAGGTGCTCGACTCGATGGACCTCGAGCGCGAGCGCGGCATCACGATCAAGGCGCAGACCGCGGCGCTGCGCTACACGGCGCGCGACGGCAGCATCTACAACCTGAACCTGATCGACACGCCGGGGCACGTCGACTTCTCCTACGAGGTGTCGCGCTCGCTCGCCGCGTGCGAGGGCGCGCTGCTCGTCGTCGACGCGAGCCAGGGCGTCGAGGCGCAGACGGTCGCGAACTGCTACACCGCCATCGAGCAGGGCGTGGAGGTGGTGCCCGTGCTCAACAAGATCGATCTGCCGTCGGCGAATCCCGAGCGCGCCATCCAGGAGATCGAGGACGTGATCGGCATCGCCGCGAAGGATGCCGTCCGTGTCAGCGCGAAGACCGGAGAAGGCGTCGACGACGTGCTCGAAGCCGTCATCGCGCGCATCCCGCCGCCGAAGGGCGATCCGGCGGCGCCGCTCAAGGCGCTGATCATCGATTCCTGGTTCGACAACTACGTCGGCGTGGTGATGCTGGTGCGGCTCGTCGACGGCACGCTCAAGTCGAAGGACCGCATCCTGCTCATGTCGACGCAGGCCACTCACCTGTGCGAGGACGTGGGCGTGTTCACTCCGAAGGCGCAGCCGCGCGAGCTCCTCTCGGCGGGCGAAGTCGGCTTCGTCATCGCCGGAATCAAGGAGCTGCAGCACGCGCGCGTCGGCGACACGATCACGTCGGCCGACCGGCCCGCGAGCGCGGCGCTGCCCGGCTTCAAGGAGATCAAGCCGCAGGTGTTCGCCGGGCTGTACCCGGTCGAGGCCAACCAGTACGAAGGCATGCGCGACGCGCTCGAGAAGCTCAAGCTCAACGATTCGTCGCTGCACTACGAGCCCGAGGTGTCGCAGGCGCTCGGGTTCGGCTTCCGCTGCGGCTTCCTCGGGCTGCTGCACATGGACATCGTGCAGGAGCGGCTCGAGCGCGAGTACGACATGGAGCTCGTGACCACGGCGCCGACCGTCGTCTACGAGATCGTGCTGCGCGACGGCACGGTGCAGCGCGTCGAGAACCCGGCGAAGATGCCCGACCCGTCGAAGATCGAGGAGATCCGCGAGCCGATCATCACGACCACGATCTTTTCGCCGCAGGAGTACGTCGGGCCGATCATCACGCTGTGCACGCAGAAGCGCGGCGCGCAGAAGAACATGCAGTACCACGGCCGCCAGGTCATGCTCACCTACGACATGCCCCTGAACGAGGTCGTAATGGACTTCTTCGACAAGCTCAAGTCCGCGAGCCGCGGGTACGCGTCGCTCGACTACGAGTTCAAGGAGTACCGCGCAGCCGACATGGTGAAGCTCGACATATTGATCAACGGCGAGCGCGTCGACGCGCTCTCGCTCATGGTGCACCGGGAGAACTCGCAGTACCGCGGCCGCGATCTGGTCGCGCGGATGCGCGAGCTGATCCCGAGGCAGATGTTCGACGTCGCGGTGCAGGCGGCGATCGGATCGCACATCATCGCGCGCGAGACGGTGAAGGCCCTGCGCAAGAACGTTCTGGCGAAGTGCTACGGGGGAGACGTGACCCGGAAGAGAAAATTGCTCGAGAAGCAGAAAGCGGGGAAGAAGCGCATGAAGCAGGTCGGCACGGTCGAGATCCCGCAGGAGGCGTTCCTGGCGATCCTGCAGGTGGAGCACAAATGAACTTCGCCCTGGTCCTGTTCGTGCTGACGCTGTTCACGGGCGCTTTTGCGCTCGCGGACGGCGTCTATTTCCGCCGGCAGCGCGCGCCCGGGCAGAAGGAGCCCTGGTGGATCGAGTACCCGAAGAGCTTCTTCCCGGTCATCCTGATCGTGTTCCTGCTGCGCTCGTTCCTGGTCGAGCCGTTCAAGATTCCCTCGGGATCGATGGTGCCGACGCTGCTCGTCGGCGACTTCATCCTCGTGAACAAGTTCGCCTACGGCATCCGTCTGCCCATCGTGAACAAGAAGATCATCGGCATCGGCGAGCCGAAGCGCGGCGAGGTGATGGTCTTCCGCTACCCGGAGGATCCGTCGCTCGATTACATCAAGCGCGTGGTGGGCCTGCCCGGAGACCGCATCAGCTACGTCAACAAGAAGCTTACGGTCAACGGGGTCGAGCTGCCCCGCAAGCCGCTGCCAGACTACCTCAACCGGGAGCGCATCCATTATTCGAAGCAGTACCAGGAGAACCTGGGCGGCGTCGAGCACTCGATCCTGATCGAGGACGACGTCCCGGCGGCGATACCGTTCGTCAGACCGTTCCCATTTCGTGACAATTGCACCTACAATAACTCCGGTGTGACGTGTACAGTGCCTCCGGGGCACTACTTCATGATGGGCGACAACCGCGACAATTCCGCGGACAGCAGGGTCTGGGGCTTCGTTCCGGACGAGAACATCGTCGGCAAGGCGTTCTTCATCTGGTTCAACTTCAGCGAGCCCAGCCGTTTCGGAACGTTCAAGTGAAGCGCGTGTCGACCCGATCCTCAGGGGGAGCCATGAGAAAGCAAGGCGGTTTGGGAATGCTCGGGGTGCTGTTCCTGTGCATCGTGATCGTCATCGGCGCGATCGGCGGGATGAAGGTCGTCCCCGCGTACCTCGAGTACTACAACATCAAGAAAGCGGTGAAGGGCATCGTGCAGAGCGGCCAGGCGGCCAAGAGCACGCCGGGCGAGATCCGCGAGCTCTTCGAGCGCCGCCGTGCGATCGACGACTTCGATTCCGTGACCGGCAGGGACCTGCAGATCACGAAGCAAGGCAACGACGTGGAGATCTCCTACTCGTACCAGCGGAAGATTCCGCTCTTCGCGAACGTCAACCTGCTGATCGACTTCTCGGGCAGCAGCAGCCAGCTATAGCCGGAAGGAATGAAGCGCGAAGGCATCGAGCAACGCATCGGCCACACCTTCGCGTGTCCGGAGCTCCTGGCGCAGGCGCTCACGCACCGCAGCCACGGCGCCGCGCACAACGAGCGGCTCGAGTTCCTCGGGGACGGCGTCCTGAACTGCATCGTCGCCGCCGAGCTGTACGAGCGCTTCGGTGATCTCAAGGAAGGCGACCTGTCGCGCCTGCGCGCCAACCTCGTGCGCCAGGAGCCGCTGCGGCAGCTGGCGCACGACATCGGCATCGGCGAGCGTCTGCGTCTCGGCGAAGGCGAGATTCGCAGCGGCGGCTCGGACCGGCCCTCGATCCTCGCCGATGCCTTCGAGGCGCTGATCGGTGCCGTGTTTCTCGACGGCGGCTTCGACGCCGCGCGCGACGTGATCCGCCGCCTCTACGCGCCGCTGCTCGCGGAGCTCGACCCCCGGGATCCCGGCAAGGATCCCAAGACCCTGCTCCAGGAGCTGCTGCAGGCGCGCAAAGTGGCCCTGCCGCAGTACTCGGTCGTTTCCACGCAGGGCGCGGCGCACGAGCAGCAGTTCGAGGTCGAGTGCGTGATCGCCGAGCTGCGCCTGCGCACCAGGGGCAACGGCAGCAGCCGCCGCGTCGCGGAGCAGGAGGCGGCGCGAAGGGCTTTCGAGCAGCTGCGCGGGTGAGCGTACACCGCTGCGGGACCATCGCGCTGATCGGCCGGCCCAACGTGGGCAAGTCGACGCTGCTGAACGCGCTCGTCGGCCAGAAGCTCAGCATCACGTCGCGCAAGCCGCAGACGACGCGGCACCGCATACGCGGGGTGCTGACGCTTCCGGACGCGCAGTACGTTTTCGTCGACACGCCCGGGTTCCAGACGCGCCACCGCAGCGCGCTCAACCGCCTGATGAACCGGGGCGTGAAAGGCGCGCTCGAGGACATCGACGTCGCCGTGCTCGTGACCGAGGCGGGCCGCTTCGGCGCCGAGGACCGCGCCGTGCTCGGGCTCGTGCCGCTCGCGGTGCGGGTGTTCCTCGTCGCGAACAAGATCGACCGCATCGAGCGCGAGGCGCTGCTGCCGTGGCTGCGCAAGACCGCGAGCGAGGCGCGCTTTGCCGAGATCGTGCCGGTGAGCGCGCAGAAGCGCAAAGGCCTCGACGGGCTCCTGCGCGCGCTCGCGCGCTACCTTCCCGAGCAGGCGCCGCTCTACGGCGAGGACGACCTCACCGACCGCGACGAGCGCTTCTTCGCCTCGGAGCTCGTGCGCGAGAAGCTGTTCCGGTTGCTGGGCGAGGAGCTTCCCTACGGGGCGAGCGTGGCGATCGACAAGTTCGAGGAGGTGAGCGACCCGCGGGGCCCGCTGCGGCGCATCCACGCCTCGATCGTCGTCGACAAGGACGGCCACAAGGCGATGGTGATCGGCGCGAAGGGCGAGAAGCTCAAGGCGATCGGCACGGCCGCGCGCATCGACATGGAGAAGCTCTTCGGGGGCAAGGTCTACCTCGAAATCTGGGTGAAGGTGCGCCGCGGCTGGGCCGACAGCGCATCGGCGCTGAAGAACCTCGGCTATGACTGACGCCTCGCGGCAGGACGGGCGCGAGGGGTTCGTCCTGCATACGTATCCCTACCGCGAGACGAGCCTCATCGTCGAGGCGTTCACCCGGACCTTCGGACGCGTGAGCCTGCTCGCCCGCGGTGCGCGCCGCCCGCGCTCTCCCATGCGCGGCGTGCTGCTGTCGTTCCAGCCGCTGCTCCTGTCCTGGTTCGGCAAGGGCGAGCTGCGGACGATGGCGCGCGCGGAATGGGTCGGCGGGCAGCCGCTGCTCGGCGGTCAGGCGCTGCTCTGCGGCTTCTACCTGAACGAGCTGCTGCTGCGGCTGCTGCCGAGGGAAGACCCGCACGAGATCCTGTTCGCGCAGTACCGGCTCGCGCTGCAGCGTCTCGCCGCGGGAGACGATTCGGGCTCGGTCCTGCGCACCTTCGAGAAGGCCCTGCTGAAGGAGCTCGGCTACGCGATCGTCCTCGACCGGGACAGCGCCGGGCGCGAGATCGATTCGTCGCGGACTTACCGCTATGATCCCGAGCGTGGGCCGGTCGAGGCCGCGGCGGGCGAGCCGCTCGTGTCCGGCCGGACCCTCCTCGACATGGCGCGCGACGACTACGGCGACCCCGTGACCCAGCAGCAGAGCAAGGCGCTCATGCGAGCGCTGATCAATCATCGTCTCGAGCACCAGCCGCTGCGAAGCCGGCAGGTGTTCCGCGACCTGCTGCAGCTGTGAGCCGATGACGTCGCTCAGCGTGAATCTCAACAAGGTCGCGCTCCTGCGCAACACGCGCACGTCGGGGATCCCGGACGTGCTGAAAGCCGCCCGCATCGCGCTGGCGGCGGGATGTCATGGCATCACCGTTCATCCGCGGCCCGACGGACGGCACGTCCGCGCGCCGGACGTACGCGGCCTCGCCGATCTGCTGCAAGGCTGGCCGGGGGCCGAGTTCAACATCGAGGGCAACCCGTTCCACGGGCTGCTCCAGTTCGTGCGCGAGGCGAGGCCGGCGCAGTGCACGCTCGTGCCGGACGAGACCGGGGCGTTCACCTCCGACCACGGCTGGGATCTCGCGAAGGACCGCGGCCGTCTCGAGCCCGCGGTCGCCGAAGCGCGATCGCTCGGGGCCCGGGTCAGCCTGTTCATGGATCCCGTTCCCGAGGCGATGCGGGCGGCGAAGCAGCTCGGCGCGGACCGCGTCGAGCTCTACACCGAGCCCTACGCGCAGGCGTTCGGAGGCCCCGACCAGGCGGCGGTGCTCGCGCGCTACGCCGCGGCCGCGCGCGCGGCGCAGGATGCGGGGCTCGAGGTGAACGCCGGGCACGACCTGAACCGGGACAACCTCCCGGCGTTCCTGCGCGCGGTGCCCGGGGTCGCGGAAGTCTCGATCGGCCACGCGCTGATCGCCGACGCGCTCGAATTCGGGCTCGCCGATGCCGTGCGGCGCTATCTCGCCGCGATCGAAAGCGGGACCCGATGATTCTCGGCATCGGCACCGATCTGTGCGAGATCGGCCGCATCGAGCGCGCGCTCGAGCGCTGGGGCGAGCGCTTCGCGCAGCGCGTGCTGGTCGAGTCGGAGCTGCAGCGCTTCCGCCGGCACCGCAAGCCGGCGGCCTACCTCGCGAAGCGTTTCGCCGCGAAGGAGGCTATGTCCAAGGCGCTCGGCACCGGCATCCATTACCCGGTCAACTGGCACGGCATGTGGGTGGAGAACGCGCGCTCGGGAAAGCCTTCGCTGCGCTTCTCCGGGCCGATGGCCGCCCTGCTCGAGAAGCGCGGCATCGCCGTGGTGCATCTGTCGCTCACCGACGAGACCGGCATGGCGTGCGCGTTCGTCGTCGTCGAAGGACCCGGACCGTGACGCTCGGACGCGCGATGATCGACATCGCCGGCCTCGAGCCGACGGCCGAGGAGAAGGAGCGCCTGTCGCACCCGCAGGTCGGGGGGCTGATCCTGTTCGCGCGCAATTTCGAGTCGCCGGCGCAGCTGCGCATGCTCGCGGCCGAGGTGCGCACGCTGCGCGAGCCGCAGCTCCTGATCGCGGTCGACCACGAAGGCGGCCGCGTGCAGCGCTTCCGCCAGGGATTCACGCGCATCCCGCCGATGCGCTCGATCGGCGCCTGCGGGCGCGACGACGGCGCGCGGCTCGCCCGCGCCGCGGGCCTCGTCATCGCGGCCGAGCTGCAGGCGCACGGCGTCGACTTCAGCTTCGCGCCGGTGCTCGACGTCGATCACGGAGCGAGCAGCGTCATCGGCGACCGCGCGTTCTGCGGCGATGCCGCGATGCTCGCGCATCTCGCCGGCGCCTTCGTCGAGGGTCTGACCGCGGGCGGCATGGCGGCGGTCGGCAAGCATTACCCGGGGCACGGCTACGCGAGCGCCGATTCGCACGTCGACATGCCGGTCGACGAGCGCAGCCTCGAGGCGATCGAGGCGAGCGACCTGGTGCCGTATCGCGAGCTGATCGGGCGCGGGCTCGCGGCGGTGATGCCGGCGCACGTGGTCTACCCGAAGGTCGACGGCCGCCCCGCGGGGTTCTCGCCGGTCTGGCTGCGCGATATCCTGCGCGCTCGCCTGGGATTCCAGGGGATGATCTTCAGCGACGACCTCTCGATGGAGGCGGCGACCCAGGGCGGCGGCGTGGTCGAGCGCGCGCGCGCGGCGCTCGCCGCGGGCTGCGACATGGTGCTCCTGTGCAACGCGCCGGACGCCGCGACGAAGCTGATCGACGGACTCGATGCCGATCCGGTCCCCGAGGCGCGCGCGGCGCGCATGCGCGGGCGCCGGCTGATGCGGCCCGCGGCTGCGCACGCGGGATACGCGGGTGCCGTGTCGGCTCTCTCGCGCGCCATTCCCGAGGCGGCGTGAGCATGGCGCACGACCACGACCACGATCATCATCACCCGCACGGTGCTCATCACGAGCACGGCATCCGCGGCGCCGCCTTCGCGGCCGGCATCGCGCTGAATCTCGCCTTCGTCGTGGTCGAGGCCGTCTACGGCGTCCTCGCGCACTCGATGGCGCTGCTCGCGGACGCCGGCCACAACCTGGGCGACGTGCTCGCGCTCGGGATCGCGTGGGCGGCGAGCGCGCTCTCGCGGCGCGAGCCGTCGGCGCGCTTCACCTACGGGCTGCGCAGCTCCTCGATCCTCGCGGCGCTGTTCAACGCGGCGCTGCTCCTGCTCGTCACGGGCGGCATCGCGTGGGAGGCGATCCAACGGCTCGCCGAGCCGGTCGAGGTGTCCGCGATGACCATGGTCTGGGTGGCGCTCGCCGGGATCGTGGTGAACGGCACGAGCGCGACGCTGTTCGCGCGCCATCGCCACGACATCAACGTCCGCGGCGCCTTCCTGCATCTCCTCGCCGACGCAGCGGTGTCCGCGGGCACCGTGCTCGCCGGGCTCGGCATCGTCGCGACCGGCTGGCTCTGGCTCGATCCCGTGACCGGTCTCGTCATCGCGGCCGTGATCGTCGCGAGCACGTGGGCCCTGCTGCGCGATTCGGTGAGCCTCGCGCTGAACGCGGTGCCCGGGCACATCGATCCGCAGGGCGTGCGCGGCTACCTGTCGCGGCTGCCGGGCGTGACGGAGGTCCACGACCTGCACATCTGGGGAATGAGCACCACGGAGACGGCGCTGACGGCGCACCTGGTGATGCCCGCGGGGCATCCGGGCGACGGCTACCTGGCGACGGTCTGCGGGGAGCTTCGCGGGAGCTTCCGCGTGCAGCACGCGACGATCCAGATCGAGACCGGGGACACGGCGCACCCGTGTCCGCTCGCGTCGGACCGCGTCGTCTGACGCGGCCGGGCCGGACCCAGGCCCGCTCGATCTACGCGCTACGCGCGTTCGATCTACGCGCTACGCGCGTTCGATCTACGCGCTACGCGCGTTCGATATACGCGCCGTCGTTCGTGTTGACCTTGATCTTCTCGCCGGTGCTGACGAAGGGCGGCACCTGGACGATCAGGCCGGTCTCCGTCTTCGCCGGCTTGAACGAGGTCGTGACAGTCGCGTTCTTGATGTTCGGGTCGGTCTCGGTCACCGTGAGCACCACCGACGCCGGCAGCTCCACGCCGATCGGGCGGTCGTTGTGGAAGAGCACCGAGACGTCGGTGTTCGGCAGCAGGTAGCCGCTCTGTCCCTCGAGCATGTCCTCCGAGATCTGGAGCTGCTCGAACGTCTCCTTGTCCATGAACACGAAATGCGTGCCGTCGTGGTACAGGTACTGCATGTCGCGGTTGTCGATCGAAACGCGCTCGACCTTGTCCTCGGTGCGGATGCGCTGGTTGCTCTTGGTGCCGCTCTCGATGTCCTTCATCTCGACCTGCATGAAGGCGCCGCCGCGGCCGCCGACGTGCACGTGATAGCATTTCAGCACGCGCCAGATGCGCTTCTCCCACTCGAGCAGGGTTCCGACGCGGATTTCGGTTGCGAGGATCTTGGCCATGGGAGTTCGCTTCGCGGGCTTGCGCAAAAGCGCGGGATTTTACAACGAATCGGGCCCGTGACGGAACGTCTTCCACGCGCCTGCCCGGGTTACGACCCGGGCTGCCGCGACTGCCCGAGGCTCGCCGCCCACCTCGACGCGGTCCGGGCGCGGCATCCCGATTACCACGCGCGGCCGGTCGCGCCGTTCGGGTCCGCGCGGGTGCGGCTGCTCGTCGTCGGGCTCGCGCCCGGGATGCACGGGGCGAACCGCACCGGGCGGCCGTTCACCGGCGACCATGCCGGGCTTCTGCTCTACCGCACGCTGCACCGTTTCGGCTTCGCGAGCCGGCCGGAGTCCGCGGGCGCGGGCGACGGCTTGCGGCTGATCGCGTGCCGGATCACGAACGCGGTGAAGTGCCTGCCGCCCGCGAACAAGCCGCTTCCCGGGGAGGTCGCGCGCTGCAACCGGCATCTCGCCGCGGAGATCGCCGATCTGCGTCCGCGCGCGCTGCTCGCGCTCGGCGCGATCGCCCACGGCGCGGTGCTGCGGGCGCTCGCGCTCAGGCCCTCGGCGTTCCCGTTCGCGCATCATGCAGTGCATGACCTGCCGCGCGGGCCGTTCGTTCCCGACGGGGCGCGGCTTTTCGATAGCTACCACTGCAGCCGCTATAATACGCAGACGAGGCGGCTCACCGAGGCGATGTTCGCGGCGGTGCTCCGCGATCTCTCCACCTTCCTCAACGGCGCCGCACGATGACACCCCGAGGCACCAGCGCGAGCGGGGCGGTGCCCGACTCGGCGCCCCGCGCGCCGTTCGACTCCGCGGCCTTCGTCGCCAAGCTGCCGTCGCGGCCCGGCGTGTACCGCATGCTCGGCGCCTCGGGCGAGGTGCTCTACGTCGGCAAGGCCGGAGACCTGAAGAAGCGCGTGTCCTCGTACTTCCAGAAATCCGGGCACGAGCCGCGCATCGCGCACATGATCGGCCAGGTCGCCGGCGTCGAGATCACCGTCACGCGCTCGGAGGCCGAGGCGCTGATCCTCGAGAACAATCTCATCAAGTCGATGGCGCCGCGGTACAACATCCTGTTCCGCGACGACAAGTCCTATCCGTACCTGATGCTGAGCGGCGGCCGCTTCCCGCGGCTCGGGTTCCACCGCGGCGCTATGGACAAGGCTAACCGCTACTACGGACCGTTCCCGCACGCGGGCGCGGTGCGCGAGAGCATCCAGCTGCTGCAGCGCGTGTTCCGGTTGCGCACCTGCGAGGACTCGGTGTTCCAGAACCGCTCGCGTCCGTGCCTGCTGCACCAGATCCGGCGCTGCACCGCGCCGTGCGTCGGCCTGGTCGAGGAGCACAGCTACGGCGAGGACGTGGCGAGCGCGAGCCTGTTCCTCGAGGGCCGCAGCGACGACGTGGTGAAGCGCCTCGAGACCAGGATGCAGGCCGCCGCGGACGCGATGCGATACGAGGAGGCGGCGGCCTATCGCGACCAGTTGCAGTCGCTCTCGCGCGTCAGCCAGCGCCAGTACGCGGACACCGGCGCGGAGGTCGACACCGACATCGTGGCGGTCGTCGACGAGCACGGCCTGGTTTGCGTGAACCTCGTGATGGTGCGCGGCGGACGCCAGCTCGGCGACCGCAGCTTCTTCCCGCAGAACGCGAGAGGGGCCGACCGCGCCGAGGTGCTGCGCGCGTTCGTCGCGCAGCACTACCTCGAGCGCCCGATCCCGCCGGTGCTGGTGCTGGGCGAGGGCGCCGACGCGGAAGACCTCGAGCGGCTGCTCTGCGAGCACGCGAAGCGGCACGTGCGCGTCGTGACGCGGCCGATCGGCGAGCGGCGCGCCTGGCTCGACGCCGCGCACGAGAACGCGCGCCAGGCGCTCGCGCAGCGGCTCTCCGAGCAGGCGACGCAGGAAGTGCGGCTCGCGGCGATGCGCGAGGCGCTCGGGCTGCCCGACACGGTGCAGCGCATCGAGTGCTTCGACGTGAGCCACACGATGGGCGAAGCGACCGTGGCCTCGTGCGTGGTCTACGACCGCAAGGACATGCGCCGCGGCGAGTACCGGCGCTACAACATCGAGGGCGTGACGCCCGGCGACGACTACGCGGCGCTCGCGCAGGCGCTCTCGCGCCGCTACGGCCGCATCGCGGGCGGCGAGGGCGTCGCGCCCGACCTGATCTTCATCGACGGCGGCAAGGGGCAGGTGAGCGCGGCGAAGCAGGCGCTGGTCGAGACGGGGCTCTCCGACATCTGCCTCGTCGGCATCGCGAAAGGTCCGGAGCGCAAGCCCGGGCTCGAGGAGCTCTGGGTCGGCGATCGCAGCGTGCAGCTCGCGCCCGATCATCCCGGGCTGCACCTCGTGCAGCAGATCCGCGACGAGGCGCACCGCTTCGCGATCACGGGACACCGGGCGCGGCGCGGGAAGAAGCGCATGACCTCGACGCTCGAGGGCATCAGCGGCATCGGCGCCAAGCGCCGCCGCCAGCTGCTCACGCGCTTCGGCGGCCTGAAGGGGGTGCTGGGCGCGAGCATCGAGGACCTGGCGCAGGTCGAGGGCATCAGCCGCAAGCTCGCCGAGAAGATCTACCAGGAGCTCCATGCTGCTTAACATCCTCAACGTCCCGAACATCCTCACGTTCCTGCGGATCCTGATGATCCCGCTCGTGATCGGGGTGTTCTACTTCCCCGAGAGCTGGCTCACCGGTCCGGAGAAGAACTTCACCGCGACGGCGCTCTTCGCCGCCGCCGCGCTCACCGACTGGCTCGACGGCTATCTCGCGCGCAAGCTCAACCAGATGTCGGCCTTCGGCGCCTTCCTCGACCCGGTCGCCGACAAGCTGATGGTCGCGAGCGCGCTGATCGTGCTCGTGTGGCTCGACCGCCTCGATCCCCTGATCGGCATCATCATCATCGGGCGCGAGATCGCCATCTCGGCGCTGCGCGAGTGGATGGCGCGGATCGGCGAGGCGAAGAGCGTCGCGGTGAACTTTCTCGGCAAGATCAAGACCATCTCCCAGATGATCGCGATCCCGCTGCTGCTCTTCCACGAGCGGGTCGGCTCCCTGGACGCGCAGCGCATCGGCACGTACCTCATCTGGCTCGCCGCGCTCTTGACCTTGATCTCCATGGTTTATTACCTGAAGCTCGCCGCCCCGGGCGTGGAGCGCACCCTCTCCGGCTTGACCCCCGGGAGGCGGCGCCCGTAAAATTCGCTTTCGTTTCGCGGGAGTAGCTCAGTTGGTAGAGCGTAACCTTGCCAAGGTTAAGGTCGCGAGTTCGAGACTCGTCTCCCGCTCCAGATACACGGTAAAACGAAGCGACTAGCTTCGTTTTGCTTTTTCGGGGTCAACGGGCCTCGCGGCGGCGGGATGGCAGAGTGGTCATGCAGCGGCCTGCAAAGCCGTGGACGCCGGTTCGATTCCGACTCCCGCCTCCAATTTCCAACCTCGCCGGCCGCTGAATTGATGTCGGAATCCTGGTCCACGCGCCTGGCGCGCTGGGGGTTCAACCTGTTTCCGGCGTACCGGGGCACCGGCGCGCGGATCGCGTACATCCGCGGCGACTGGAGCGAGATCCGGGTGCGGCTGCCGCTGTCCTGGCGCTCGCGCAACTACGTCGGCACGATCTACGGCGGCTCCATGTACGGGGCGGTCGATCCCGTCTACATGATCATGCTGATGAAGCTCCTCGGTCCGGGATACACCGTGTGGGACAAGGCGGCATCGATCCGCTTCCGCCGTCCCGGCCGCGACACGCTGTACGCGACCTTCGCCGTCGGCGAAGACGTCGTCGCCGCGATCCGCGACGAGCTCACGCGCGTGCCGAAGCTCGATCGCGTGTTCACGGTCGACCTGGCTGACGCGGCCGGCACGGTCCACGCGACCGTGGAAAAAGTGCTCCACATCAGCTTGCGCCAGCCCGGTCCGGGATAGTACCCGGATGGTGCAGGGGAACTACCCGCTCCCGGTCGTCGCGGTGTCGCGGTAACGCCCGAACCGGAACAATGGGGCGCCCTTCGGCGTCAGACCGACACGCCCCATGAATGCCCCCGAGATCCTCGCCCCGGAAGCGGCGGCGCCAGCCGGGTCGGACGATTTCCCCGACGTCGGCGACTACGCGGCCATCGGCAATTGCCGCACGCTCGCGCTCGTCTCGAAGGCGGGGGCCATCGAGTGGCTCTGCCTGCCGCACTTCTCGGGGGCCGCGATCTTCGCCGCGATCCTGGACCGGCGCGCGGGACACTTCTCGGTCCGGCCCGCGGGCGAGTTCAAGGTCGAGCGCGCCTACGTCCCCGGGACCAACGCGCTCGCGACGACCTTCCACGCGCCCGGCGGCACGCTGCGCCTCACCGACTGCATGACGCTGCCGCCCGAGCCCTCGGGCGACCTGCAGACGCGCGTCGAGCTCGAGCCCGAGCACGAGGTGCTGCGCCTGGTCGAGTGCGTCTCGGGCGAGGTCGACGTCGACGTCTCGTTCGCGCCGCGCGGAGATTTCGGGCGCTACGCGATGCGCTTCGTGAAGCGCGGGCGACTGGGCTGGCAGTGCCTGCGCTGCCCGTCGGGCGCGTTCCTGCAGTCCGACATCGAGCTCGACGTCGATCCGTCGGGCGAGCGGCTGGTGGGGCGCGCGCGGCTGCGCGCGGGGCAGTCGCGCTGGCTCTCGTTCTGCTACGACCGCTTCGAGGTGAGCGTCGTGCCGCCGCTCGGCGACGGCGCGCGCCGCCGGCTCGACGCGACCGTCGGCTGGTGGAAATGGTGGGGGCGGCATTGCCGCTACGACGGCCCGCACCGCGAGGAGGTGCTGCGCAGCGCGCTCGTGCTGAAGCTGCTCACCTGCGCGCTGAGCGGCGCGGTCATCGCCGCGCCGACCACGTCGCTGCCCGAGGAGATCGGCGGTCCGCGCAACTGGGATTACCGCTTCTGCTGGATCCGCGACAGCGCGCTCGTGCTCGACGCGTTCTTCTCGCTCGGCTTCGTCGACGAGGGCGACGCCTTCCTCGGCTGGCTGCTGCACGCGACCCGGCTCACCTGGCCCGAGCTGCAGGTCATGTACGACCTCTACGGCGAGACGAGGCTCACCGAGAAGACGCTCGGCCATCTCTCGGGCTACCGCGGATCGCGGCCGGTGCGCATCGGCAACGGCGCGCACGACCAGCTGCAGCTCGACATCTACGGCGAGCTGATCGCCGCCGTCGCGCGCTACGTCGACCTCGGCGGCGAGCTCGACTCGAGCGAGCGGCGCATGCTGGCCGGCCTGTGCCGCAGCGTCACCGCGCTGTGGCGCAAGCCCGACCACGGCATCTGGGAGGCGCGCCGCGCGCCGCGCCATCACACGCACTCGAAGGCGATGTGCTGGGTCGCGATGGACCGGCTGCGCGCGCTCGACGAGCGGATCGGGCTCGACCTCGACCGCGGCATCCTCGAGCGCGAGTGCCGGGCGATCCGCGACGAGATCGAGCGGCGCGGCTTCAACGCGCGCCTCGGCGCCTACGTCGGCTACTTCGACGGCGACGAGCCCGACGCGAGCCTGCTGCTGCTCGCGCGCCACGGCTATATCGAGCCCGGGCACCCACGCATGCAAGGCACGTACCGGCTGATCGACTCGACGCTCTCGAGCCACGGCATGCTGCACCGCTATCCGCTCGACACGAACTACGACGGCATCCGCGGCCACGAGAACGTGTTCGCGCCGTGCAGCTTCTGGGCGGCGGAGTACCTCGCCAACTGCGGCCGGCGCAAGGAGGCCGAGGCGCTGTTCGAGCGGCTGCTCGGCTGCGCCAACGACGTCGAGCTGTACGCCGAGGAGATCGAGGCGTCCACGGGCAAGCCGGTCGGCAACTTTCCGCAGGCGTTCACGCACGTGAGCATGATCTCGGCGGCGCAGGCGCTGTACTCGCACAAGACCGCGTAGCGGACGACATGACCGACGTCGGCGAGACCATCATCCACATCATGCTCTGGGGCTTCGTCGCGACGGGGGCGCAGGCCGCGGTTCTCTTCGGCAGCCAGCGCCTCGGCTACTCGCGCCTCTCGCTGCCGTTCCTGATCGGGACCATGTTCACGGGGGAGCGGCCCGCGGCGAACGCGGCGGGCGCCGTGTTCTACTGGCTGGGCGGCTGGCTGTTCGCGTTCATCTACTACTTCCTGTTCTCGGAGCTCGGGCGAACGGCCTGGTGGATCGGAGCGCTGATCGGCAGCCTGCACGGGCTCGTGCTGCTCACGACGCTCGCGCCGCTCATGCCGTACCTGCACCCCCGCATGGCGACCGAGTACGAGGGCCCGAGCTACCGCCGCAGGCTGCAGCCGCCGGGCTTCCTGGCGCTGCACTACGGCTACCGCACGCCGCTCACGACCCTGCTCGCGCACGCGCTGTACGGCGCGATCCTCGGGGCCGGAATGTCGTTGCACTGAACCCGGCGAGCCCGATGCCTGCGACGGTCGCGGGGTGGACCTTGCGCGCGCTCGTCGCGGTCGCCGCTCTCGCGCTCGGGCTCGCGCACGGCCCGGTCCAGGCGGCGGCCTCGCCCGAGGCGGCGCCGCTGCGCTACCGCATCGAGCTGCAGGGACCCAAGGAGCTCACGGGAATGCTGAAAGAGGGCCTGAAGCTCTCGCGCTGGCAGCACGACCCGGGGATGACGCCCGAGCTGCTCGAGCGCCTGCTCGAGGAATCGGTCCGCGACGCCCGCGAGGCGGCGGCGACCGAAGGCTATTTCTCCGCGGCGGTGCGCGGCGCGATCGACCGCGGCTCCGATCCCTGGATCGTGACGCTGACGGTGGACCCGGGGCCGAGAACGACCGTCGATCGCGTCGACATCCGCGTGAGCGGCCCCGCGGCCGACGACGCCGAGGCGCGGGGCGTCATCGACCGCATCCGCGCGCGCTGGTCGCTCGCGGCGGGGCAGCCGTTCCGCCAGGAGGCCTGGGAGAGCGCCAAGCGCGACGCCGTGCGCGAGCTCTCCGAGTGGCGCTACGCCGCGGCGCGCGTCGCCGCGAGCCGCGCCGAGATCGACCCGCAGTCGCGCAGCGCCGCGCTCACGGTCGAGCTCGCGAGCGGGCCGCCGTTCCGCTTCGGGCCGCTCCAGGTGAGCGGCACGAAGCGCTATTCGCAAAGGCTCGTCGAGAACCTCGACCCCATCCGGCCCGGCGACGTCTACGAGCGCAAGGCGCTCGCCACCTATCAACGGCGGCTGCTCGAGACCGGCTATTTCGTGAGCGCGCAGGTCGACGTCGATCCCGAGGCGCCCGACCCGGGCGCGGCACCGGTGCGCGTGGCCCTGATCGAAGGCAGCCGCCAGCACGTCGAGGCCGGCGTCAGCTACAGCACCGACGCGGGCCAGCGCCTCGAGCTGCGCTACAACAACATGGACACGCTCGGGTCGGCGTCGCGCTTCAAGAGCGACCTGCAGCTCGACCGCAAGATCCAGCAGCTGAATCTGAACCTCGATTCGCCGCCGCTCTCGGAGGCGCGCTGGAACAGCGGCTTCGCGCGCGCCCGCCGCACCGACATCCAGAACCAGCAGACCGCGGAGGCCGCGGTCGGCGTCTCGCACAACTGGCTCTCGGGCGGCACGCCGTCGGGGCTGGAGCTTTCCGCGCACACCGAGGACCAGAAGGTCGCCGACGTGCCCGACCAGCGCAGCCACGCCATCTATCTCGCGTTCCGCAGGACCTTCCGCGACACCGACGATGTCGTCGCGCCGCGCTCGGGCGTCCTCGCCAACTGGGAAGTGGGCGCCGCGCCCGCCGCGCTCGCCACGCGCGGATTCGCGCGCGCGACCGCCGGCGCCTCGTACTTCTTCCCGGTCGCGCGCAACGACGACCTGCTGCTGCGCGCCTACGGCGGCGTCGTGCGGGCCGCCGCGCGCGACGGCATCCCGTCGACGTTCCTGTTCCGGACGGGCGGCGACCAGACGGTGCGCGGCTACGCCTTCGAGAGCCTCGGCGTCAAGCAGGGCGACGCCGTCGTCGGCGGCCGCTACGTCGCGGTGACGAGCGTCGAGGAGACGCACTGGTTCGGCGCGAGCTGGGGCGTCGCGGCCTTCGTCGACGCCGGCAACGCCTGGGACCGCGGCACGCCGTTCCACGCCGCGGTGGGCTACGGCACGGGCGCGCGCTTCCGCACGCCGGTCGGGCCGATCCGCATCGACCTCGCGTACGGGCGCGATACGCGCAAGGTCCGGCTGCACTTCTCGGCCGGCTTCACGTTCTGAGGCGCCCGATGCGCTGGCTGGTCCGCGGAATCGCCGTCGTCGCCGTGCTCGCCGCGACGCTCGCCGGCGGCCTCTGGTGGCTGCTGCACAGCGAGGCGGCCTGGCGCTGGGCGCTCGAGCGGGTGCAATCCTCGAGCGGCGGCGCGCTGCGCATCGAAGGCGAGCGCGGCACGCCGGCGCGCGAGCTGCGCTTCGATCGCCTGGTCTACGCGGCGCCGGGCTTCCGCGTCGAGGTCCGCGGCGTCGTGCTGCGCGGCGCCGGGCTCTCGGGCGCGGCGACCGGTCGCATCGCCGTCGATTCGCTCCACGTCGACGCGATCGAGGTCACGTTGTCGGATCAGCCCGGGCAGGCGCCGAAGCGCGCCGCGCCGCCGCGCCTTGCGCTCCCGCTCGGCGTGAGCGTCGCGCGGGCCGACGTCGCCGAGGTCACGGTCCGCAGACCGGGCTCGGAGCTCGCGTTCCGCCGGCTCGCCTTCGCCTACGAGGGCGGCCCGATGCGCCACCGCGTCGACGGCCTGACCGTGGAGACGCCATGGGGCAGCGCGGCGCTGCACGCCGAGGTCGGCGCCGCCGAGCCCTTCGCGTTCTCCGGCGCCGGCGCGCTCGCGCGGGCCGACGCACGCTTTCCGCTCGGCGCCGCGATCGAATGGAGGGGCGATCTTCACGGCTTGGCCGCGTCGCTGCGCGGCGCCGCGGCGGGCGTAGCGGTTCGCGCGCGCGCCGACATGGCGCCGCTCGACGCGCGCCCGCTGCGCTCGCTCGAAGCGAGCGCGGACGCGGTGGACCTCGCGCGCTTGGTCGAGGGCTTGCCTTCGACCGCGCTTCGCGTCGAGTTGCGCGCGCGCGGCGACCGCGGCCCGTTTCTCTCCGGCGAGCTGTCCGCGGTCAACGCGCGTCCCGGAACGATCGACGCGGGGCGGCTTCCGCTCGCGCGCCTCGACGCACGCTTCGCGACCGACCTCGAGAGCGTGCGGCTGTCCGATCTGCTCGCGCGCTCCGCCGGCGGAACGCTCTCGGGCGGCGGCGAGCTCACGCCGAGGGACGCGCGCCTCGCGCTGCGCGCCGCGGACCTCGACCTGCGCCAGCTGCATTCCGCGCTGAAGCGCACCCGGCTGGACGGGCCGCTCGACGTCGCGGTGTCCGCGCAGCGCCAGACGTTGCGCGGCACGCTCGCGCAAGGCGACCTGAGCGTCAGCGCCGACGTGGTGAAGCTCGGCTCGCGGGTCGACGTGCGCTCGCTGCGCGCGGCCGCGAACGGCGGCGAGGTCCGGGGCAGGCTCCGGCTCACGCTCGGCGGCGCGATGCCGCTCAGCGGCGATCTCTCGTTCGCGCGCTTCGACCCTTCGCGCTTCGGCGACTACCCGGAGGGCGCCATCGACGGCAGCGTCGCCGTTCGCGGCCGGCTGGGCGCGCCGCGCCGCGTCGACGCGAGCTGGACGATCGCTCCCAGCCGGCTCGCCGGGCTGCCGCTCGAGAGCGCCGGCTCCGCGCGCCTGGAGAACGAGCGCCTGAGCGACGTCAGCGCGGAAGCGCGGCTCGGCGGGTCGCGGATCTCGGCGCGCGGCGCGTTCGGCGGCAAGGAAGATCGGCTCGCCTGGGTCGTGGACGCGCCTCGCCTCGCCGAAATCGAGCCCCACCTCGCGGGGCGCGTGCACGCCGAAGGCAGCGCGGCCGGCCGCTGGCGCGATCCGCGCATCGAATTCTCCGCGCGGGCCGATGCGCTGCGCCTGCCCGGCGGCGTCGCGGTGCGCTCGCTGGCGGCGAAAGGCGCGGTGGGCAAGGACCGCGGCGCGCCGCTCGAGATCGAGCTGGTCGGGCACGACATCGATGCGCGCGGCGTCACCGTCGGGCGCCTGGAGGCGCGCAGCACGGGCAGTGTCGCCGCGCACGAGGCGAGCGTGCTCGCCGAGACTCCAGGGGCGCAGTCGTTCCGCGTATCGGCGCGCCTGCGCGGCGGCTGGAACGGCGCCGACGGCTGGTCCGGCGAGCTCCTCGAGCTGCGCAACGACGGCCGCTATCCGCTGCGGCTGCTGCGTCCGGTCGCGGTGCGCGCGTCCGCGGCGCGGGTCGACGTCGGGCGCGTCGAGGCGACGCTCGGCGACGGGCGGCTGATCGCGCGCGAATCGGAATGGACGCCGGGGCGCGTGTCCTCGAGCGGCGAGTTCGACGGGCTTCCCGCCGCGTGGCTGCTCGGGCCCGCGGGGCTCGCCGGCAAGATCGAGTCGACGCTCACGCTCGAGGGCCGGTGGGCGCTGCGCTCGGATCCCGCGCTGAACGGCACGGTGTCGGTGCGCCGCGGCGGCGGCGACCTCGTGGTGCCCGGCACGCCGCGGATCGCGGCCGCGCTCGAGCGGCTCGCGCTCGCCGCCGTCTTCCGCGACGGCGCGGTGTCGGCGGAGCTCGCCGTCGCATCGCGGCTCGCGACGCTCTCGGCGCACGCCGAGGCGCGGCCCGAGCCCGGGGGCGACGCGCCGGGTCCGGCCTCCGCGCTCTCGTTCCGCGCGCACGCCGACGTGGCGCAGCTCGGCACGGTGGCCAAGCCGTTCCTCACGCAGGCCCGGGTCGACGGCCGGATCGGCATCGACGTGCAGGGGCGCGGGACGCTCGCCCGGCCCGTGATCACGGGCGCCGTGCACGGCGAGGCGATTCGCATCGACGTGCCGCCTTACGGCGTCTATCTCAAGGACGGCAAGCTCGCCGCCGTCCTCGAGGGAGATCGCGTGCGCGTCGAGGAGCTGTCGATCCGCGGCGGCGAGGGCAGCCTCACCGCGAGCGGCGCGCTGCCGCTGCGCGGCGCGGGCGGGGGGCGGCTCGAATGGCGCGCGCGGGATCTGGGCGTGCTCGACCGGCCCGACATGCGTCTCGTGCTCTCGGGGCAGGGCGCGGTGGCGCTCGAGGACGGCCGCGTCGCGGTGTCGGGCGAGCTGCGCGCGCGCTCGGGCTTCTTCGACATCGAGCGCGACCGCCTGCCCGACCTCGGCAACGACGTGGTCGT